>SXGT01036049.1_pt1 | contig 19126 bp, 18 predicted proteins | sample 3176221 | NCBI WGS metagenome assembly SXGT01 (sample SAMN11356862, study PRJNA531348) | freshwater metagenome | isolation source: freshwater sample F1-120 | place: China: Fuxian Lake, Yuxi | collected 2017-12-25
ATCACGGTCACGACCGGGGCACGCGGCAACAATTCGACATCCTTATGCTCCTCGGCATGCGATTCGTCGAGGAAGGCGTCAGGATCATCCAGCTTGGCGGCGAAAGCCTTGTGGCCAAGTTCCTCGACGATGATCATCGCCGTTTCCTGATCAAGCTGCTGGTTGATGGTCACCATCATGCCCATTTTCATCAGAGCCTTGATGACCTCGGTCGCCTTGACCGACATCTTGTGAGCCAGATCGGCAACTGAAATCGTTTCGGGCACATGCACTTCGCGCACCACCTGCTCAACGGGCTGCGGTGCCGCGCGCTCGTCATGGCCATGACGACCATGGCGCCCACCCTGCTTCGGGCCACCACGCCAACCTGCCGTACCGCCGCCAGCATCACCACGTGTCTTGATGGTACGACGGTTGCGATCCGCTTCGGTCTTCAGGTTGCTTGCTTTCTTGTCACCCTTGCGAGCATCCTCACCGGGCTTGGCGGCAGGTTTGTGCAAGGTGCCGGAAACGCCGGCACCATCTGCCGGCGCGGCGGTCTTTTGTGCAGCGGCCACCGCCACTGTCTGGGCCTTCAAGCGCACCTCGGCTTCCACCCGAGCCGCACTCGCCTTAGCTTCGCGCGCATGCTTTTCCTTCAGCTCGGCGGCCTGAATCGCCGACAACGTCGCCTGACGTTTCGCCTCATGCTCACGCAATGCCGTCTGCTCCGCGTTGATGACCGAGCCAACAGACACAGGTACTGGGGCTGACACGGGCGCTGAAAGCGGGGCTGAAACAGGCTCTGGGGCCGGAGCTTGAGTTGGCGCAGGCGCGACTTCTACCACGGGTATTGGCGTTGGTTCCGGTTCCGGCGTTGGTTCCGGTTCCGGTACTGCTGCTGGCGGGACATCCAACTCCTCCGGCTCTGGCGCCACTTCCGCCTGTGCCTCAGCATCGCGCTTGATGAAGGTGCGTTTCTTGCGCACCTCCACCTGAATGGTACGCGCCTTACCAGTGGCGTCTGAGGCCTTGATTTCCGTGGTCTGCTTGCGCGTCAGGGTGATCTTGGACTTGGGTGCCGCCTCACCATGTGACTTGCGCAAAAAATCCAGCAGACGCGTCTTGTCCTGCTCGGTCAAGAAATCGCTACTCGCTTGCTTGACCACTCCCGCCTTGGCGAGTTGTTCGATCAGAGCCATTGGCGGCATTTTCAACTCAGCAGCGAATTGGGCAACACTCATTTGCGTGGACATGTCCCCTCCTTATTTGTGTTCATCAGCGAACCAATGGGCACGCGCAACGGTGATCAGGGCCTTGGCACGATCTTCATCGATGCCCGTCATTTCCATCAACTCATCCACCGCCAGGTCAGCCAGACCATCCCTATCGAGGATCTCATGACGGGCCAATTCGGCAGCCAGTTTGCGGTCCATGCCATCGAGGTTGAGCAGGTCATCTTTGACCTTCTCGAGTTCCTCTTCATTGACGATCGCCTCGGTCAGCAGAACATTACGGGCACGATCACGCAGTTCATTGACTGTCGCTTCGTCAAAGGCCTCGATTTCAAGCATTTCAGCCAAAGGTACGTAGGCAATTTCTTCCAGTGTCGAAAAACCCTCTTGTACGAGGATCTCGGCAACTTCTTCATCCACGTCGAGTTTTTCGGTGAACAACTGACGCGTGCTGGACGTTTCCTTTTCTTGCTTTTCCTGCGACTCTTCAACCGTCATAAGGTTGATCGTCCAACCGGTCAGTTCTGAAGCAAGGCGCACGTTCTGGCCACTGCGACCAATCGCGATCGCCAGATTGGCTTCATCGACCACCACATCCATGCTGTGCTTTTCTTCATCCACCACCAGTGAGCTGACCTCAGCCGGCGCCAGAGCACCAATCACGAACTGGGCGGGATCGGCCGACCACAATACGATATCGACGCGTTCACCCGAGAGTTCGTTGGTGACTGCGGTCACGCGCGAACCACGCATGCCCACGCAGGTACCGATCGGATCGACGCGCTGATCGTTTGACTTGACGGCGATCTTGGCACGCACACCGGCATCACGCGCAGCCGACTTGATCTCTAGCAAACCATCCTCGATCTCCGGCACTTCGAGCTCAAACAGCTTCATGATGAACTGTGGTGCGGTTCGCGACAGGATCAGTTGCGGGCCACGCGCGTTGCGATCAATCTTCATCAACCAGGCACGCACGCGATCGCCGGGGCGCAAATTTTCCTTCGGGATCATCTGATCGCGCGGCAGCAACGCCTCGATACGCCCGGCTTCGACGATGGCATTGCCACGCTCCATGCGCTTGATGGTGCCAGTGACGAGGTGTTCCTTGCGTTCCAGGAAGTCACTCAGAATCTGCTCTCGCTCGGCATCACGAATTTTTTGCAGGATCACCTGCTTGGCGGTCTGCGCGCCGATCCGGCCGAAGTCGATGGCTTCGAGGGATTCTTCAATATAGTCGCCGATCTGCACCTCAGCATCATCCTCGCGCGCATCGGTCAAACCGATATGCTGAGCAGGAATCTCGACTTCTTCGTCATCCAGCACCAACCAACGACGGAAGGCTTCATAGGCGCCGGTTTCCCGATCAATCTCGACGCGCACATCGGCCTCGTCATGAATTCGCTTCTTGGTCGCCGAAGCGAGCGCAAGTTCGAGGGCACCAAACACGATGTCCTTGTCGACGTTCTTTTCCCGTGCCAGGGCATCGACCAACAGCAGCAACTCGCGGCTCATACCAATCTCCCGTTCAAATCACAATTCATAGTAGGTTCAAAACTTCGGCACCAGCCGTGCCTTATCAATGTTATCTATCGCAAACTCGCGTTCGCCGGATTCTGTGTTGATGCGCACGCGATCATCTGCTGCACCCAGAATGCCTCCTGAAAAGTTACGCTGAGGCGTGGAGGATGCCCCGATTTCAGGAATGCGCAGCTTGAGTTGCACGTCGTAGCCAACAAAACGCTGAAAATCCGCCAGCTTCTTGAGCGGCCGGTCCATGCCGGGCGACGACACCTCAAGGCGGTCGTAGTCGATGTTTTCCACCGTCATTACCCGCGTGAGCTGGTGGCTGACGGCGGCACAATCTTCAACGGTAATCGCGCTCTTGGTCAGTGCCTCTCCTTCAGCCGGGGGCCGATCGATGAAAATGCGCAACAGGCGCGCACGGGGACTCGTCTCGAAATCAACGAGGTCAAAACCCAGACCCACGACGGTCTGCTCAACAAGTCCCATCAAATCAGCCATCTGACAACCCGACGCCACAAATAAAAAATGGGCAAACTGCCCATTTGTTTTTTACGCGAAACCGCAGGAAGCGATACGCGCAATATCAAGGTTGGTGATTATACAAGTGACTGTGCAATAGGGCAATTCCTAATTATCGCTGCTCTTGTCAAGCACCTTCAGCAGGGCCTGAACCTCGTTGGGGTCTAACTCGCGGCTTTGCCCCCGTTTCAGGTTGGCGGGCAGTTGAATCGGGCCATAACGCACGCGCATCAGGCGACTGACCGTCACCCCAACCGCCTCGAACATACGTCGCACTTCGCGGTTACGCCCTTCTTCCAGTATCACCCGATACCAGTGGTTGGCCCCCTCCCCGCCTGCCGGCAGCAGACGCAGGAAGCGCGCCATACCGTCTTCCAGTTCGATGCCGTCGGTCAGCTTTTTCAGCGAAGCCTCATCAACCTCGCCCAGCACGCGCACTGCGTACTCACGCTCCAGTTTGTAACGTGGGTGCATCAGGCGATTGGCCAGCGCGCCATCGCTAGAGAACAGCAACAGACCGCAGGAGTTGAAATCGAGACGCCCAATGGCAATCCAGCGCCCCCCGCGCATGCGTGGCAAAGCATTGAAAACACTAGGGCGACCTTGCGGATCGTCGCGCGAAACAATTTCGCCCTCGGGCTTGTGATACAGCAGGACACGCGGCACGCGGCCGGCAAAATGCAGGTTGACCAGACGGCCGCCGACCTTGACCTTGTCGGTCGCCTCGACACGCTGCCCCAAATGCGCCGGCTCGCCATTGACCTGAACGCGACCGGCGGCAATCCACTCCTCGATTTCGCGACGCGCGCCAAGGCCAGCATCCGCCAGCGCCTTTTGCAGCTTGACGGTTGGCTCGGCAGGCGCAGCCGCGCGCGGCGTTACAGACTCATCAACCGACCTGGGCTGAGTCTGCTTGGTAGGGGGGCGAAAAGGCGTCGCTTTGTGCCGTGTTCGCCGCGATGAGGACGACGGGCTGGCTGGGCTCGACGGCCTCTGCCGGGATTTCGTTGGCTTCGTTGGGTTGGGCATCGATCATCCGTTCAATTTCGGCCAGGGGTGGCAATTCGGAAAGGCTGCGCAAGCCCAGGTCATCCAGGAACTTGCGCGTGGTGGCATACAGGGCGGGGCGGCCAGGTGAATCACGATGGCCGACAGTATCGACCCAACCGCGCCCTTCGAGCGTCTTGATCACATTGGGCGACACTGCCACACCGCGAATATCCTCGATATCGCCACGCGTCACCGGCTGCCGGTAGGCAATGATTGCCAAGGTTTCCATCACGGCTCGCGAATAGCGCGGTGGCCGCTCGTTCTTCAGTCTATCGAGAAAAATCTGATACTCCGGCCGTGTCTGGAAGCGCCAGCCGGAAGACAGTTGCACAAGCTCCACACCCCGCCCCGCCCAGTCACGTCGCAAATCATCCAGCAAGGTCCGCCAGGTATCGTCGTCAAACGGCTCCTCGAAAAGCTTCTTCAGCTCGGCAAGGGGCAAGGGCTCGGGGGCGGCCAGTAGCGCAGTTTCGAGCACGCGCTTGTAGTCGTCAGGCTTGTACAGTTGCAGCATCGCGCAATTTTACATAGATGGGGGCCAGAGCTTCGCTCTGGGTAATCTCGATCAGGCTCTCGCGGGCCAGCTCCAGCATGGCCAGGAAGCTTACGATCATGCTGGCCACGGTAGTATGGCCCGGCGTCACCTCGAACAGGTTTTCGAACATGATATAGCTGCCACCGTGAAGCTTGCGCAGGATCAGGCCCATGTGTTCGCGTACCGACAACTCTTCGCGCTGAATGCGGTGGTGCTGGTGCATCTTGGCCTGTTTCATCAACGATAGCCAGACGACTTGCAGATCATGCACGTTCACATCTGGCTGGCGTGTGGCCACCTTGTCGGCAATCCACACCGAGGCCCACTCGTAGTCACGATGCACCTGTGGCAGGGCATCGAGACGCGCGGCCGCCAGTTTCATGCGCTCGTACTCCATCAGGCGGCGTACCAACTCGGCACGCGGATCTTCCGCCTCGCCGCTTTCCGCTTTGGGCGGGCGCGGCAAGAGCATGCGCGACTTGATCTCCAGCAGCATCGCCGCCATCAGCAGGTAATCGGCCGCCAGTTCGAGATTGGTCTTGCGCATCGCCTCGACGTAAACCAGATACTGGGCCGTCAGCGGCGCCATCGGAATGTCGAGGATGCTGAGATTGGCCTTGCGGATCAGGTAAAGCAAAAGATCGAGCGGTCCCTCGAAGTTGTCGAGAAACACCTCCAGCGCATCCGGTGGAATGTACAGATCGCGCGGCATGGTCGGCATCGGCTCGCCATAGAGTTTCGGGATGTGCGGAGGCTCTATGACTGCCGTCCCGCCATCGCCGACTTTTTCCACTGCGTCGTCCATCACTCGTAGTTCAGGCCAATCGCGGCACGCACATCGCGCATCGTTTCCCGCGCCAGCTTGCTGGCACGTTCGCAGCCTGCCGCGAGGATGTCCTTGACCAGTTGCGGATTCTCCTCGTAGCGCCGCGCCCGCTCGTGCATCGGCACCTGCTCGGCCAGCACGCCATTGATCACCGGCTGCTTGCATTCGATGCAACCAATGCCTGCCGAGCGACAGCCTTGCTGCACCCAAGCCCTCACTTCGTCATTCGAGTAAATCTGATGCAGCGGCCACACCGGACATTTCTCCGGGTCGCCCGCATCGGTGCGGCGCACGCGCTGCGGATCGGTACGCATGGTCTTGATCTTCTTACGGATCGACGCCTCGTCCTCACGCAGGCCGATGGTGTTGCCATAAGACTTGGACATCTTCTGACCATCCAGTCCCGGCATCTTCGACGCTTCGGTCAGCAATGCGCCCGGCTCGACGAGAATATGCTTCAGGTCCGGCTCGCCATCGGGCAGCTTGCGTCCCGTCTGGCCGTAGAGAAAGTTGAAGCGGCGTGCAATTTCGCGGGTGAACTCGATATGCGGCACCTGATCTTCACCCACCGGCACCTTGTTGGCACGATAGATCAGGATGTCAGCCGATTGGAGAAGCGGATAGCCGAGGAAGCCGTAAGTGGTCAGATCCTTGTGCGTGAGCTTTTCCTGCTGGTCCTTGTAGGTCGGCACACGCTCCAGCCACGGCAGCGGCGTCATCATCGACAGCAGCAGATGCAGTTCAGCATGCTCAGGCACCATCGACTGCACGAAGATCGTTGCCTTGTCGGGATCGACGCCGGCCGCCAGCCAGTCGATCACCATGTCGCGGGCATTTTGCGTAATCGTGCCCGGCTCGTCGTAAGCCGTGGTCAGCGCATGCCAGTCAGCAACGAAGAACAGGCACGGGTAGTCATGCTGCAACTTGATCCAGTTGGCCAGTACACCGTGGTAATGACCGAGATGGAGGCGCCCGGTGGGACGCATGCCGGAGAGAACTTTTTCAGCAAACATGGTTAGAAGCCAAACAGGTTTTTGATGAAGAAAAGGAAGCTGCGCAACAGCGGCGTCAGGATCAGATCGAGTCCGCCCATGAACATCAGGGCCAGCAGAATCACAAAGCCGAAACGCTCGATGCGTGCAAAACGCCACGCCAGGGCATGCGGCAACAAACTCACGGCAATGCGCCCGCCATCGAGCGGTGGCAGCGGCAGAAGATTGAGCAGCATCAGCACCGCATTGACGTTGATCCCGGCACGCGCCATTTCGGCAAGCGGCAGACTATACGCATTTTCAGGCATGGTCACGGCCATCTTGAGCATCACCGCCCAGCCCAGCGCCATGAGTAAATTGGATCCCGGACCGGCGGCGGCCACCCACAGCATGTCGCGCTTGGGATGACGCAAGCGTCCGAAATCCACCGGCACCGGCTTCGCCCAGCCGAACAGGAAGGCGCCCTTGGTGACGAACAGCAGCAACGCCGGCACCAGCACCGTCCCGACCGGATCGACATGCTTGATAGGATTGAGCGTAATGCGGCCCATCTGCGCCGCCGTCGGATCACCAAACATGCGGGCCACATAACCGTGCGAAGCCTCATGCAACGTAATCGCGAAGATGACCGGGATGGCGTAGATCGCCAGCGTTTGAATAATATTTTCCATGGAGGCGATGGATTCTAGCCGACCGGCCAGCGCCGACTTTCAGTAAGTGCCGAGGGGATTGCTATACTCTTACCAATTCGCCATCGATTAACGAAAGGTAAAGCCATGGCCGCGACTGCCACCTTATCCAGCAAATATCAAATCTCCGTGCCCAAAGCCATCCGTGACGATTTGCACTGGCAAGCCGGGCAGGAGTTCGTCTTCATTCCCAAAGGCAAAGGCGTGCTGCTCATGCCAGTGCCCGAACTGGAGCAACTCGCCGGTCTGGCGCAAGGCGCCAACACCGATGGCTACCGCGACCGGCAAGACCGCTTCTGATGAGGGTTATCGACACCTCGGCCTGGATCGAGTGGCTGGTCGGCGGTCCGTTGCGCGACCGTCTGGCAGAGGAAATTCCCGACCGGGCGCAATGCATCGTGCCCACCATCGTGCAACTGGAACTGGCGAAATGGCTCGTCAGGGAAGTCGGCGAAGAAGCTGCCGACCAGATGATCGCCTACACGCAAAAATGCATCGTCGTGGCGCTCGACACACGCCTCGCGCTCCAGGCCGCCGATCTGCATCGCCAATACAAACTGGCGACAGCCGATGCCGTGGTATATGCGACCGCCCGCGACTCGGGCGCGGATTTGCTCACCTGCGACACCCACTTCGAAAACCTTCCGGGCGTAGTCCTCGTCAAGAAATAAGCGCTCCGAATAAGCGGGAATATCAGGGGGCAGCCCCCTCTCCTTTCGCCGTCCCGTTAGCGCCGACTTTTCACAATTTCCGCTGCAATGACTTTCGTTGGATTGACGCCCGGGGCTGATGCCGGTAGCGTGCCGCCATTCACATGGCACTAAGGCGGAAATAGCGGTTTACAGGAGTGCTATGGAACAAAATCCAAAAGTCGGCGCTGGTGGGACGGCGGGAAATGACAATCGATGGAGGGTGACGGCATGAGCGGGAACCGTGGTTTGTCCCAGAATCTTCACAGGGAACACATCCGCATGAAACTTCTGGCAGTACTGATTCTGGCAAGTGGCCTTCTCGCCGCTTGTGACTGGTTCGACCGGGATATCAAATGGAAACAGGAAGTCCGCCTGCAAGACGGGCGGACGATCATCGTCGACCGGATATCCAAAGTGACCGGCAAGCGTTTTCCCGAAGGTGGCAACTACGATACCCACCAAGAACTCGCCCTCACTCACCCCGATACGGGCGAACGCATTGACTGGTCGCCGCCCAAGGGTTCCGGGCCGCTCATGGTGGATGTAGATGGGGCAAAGGTTTATTTCGTCGTGCGGGCCATCTCGGTTGGCGATTACAACAATCTTGGGTGCCCCAATCCACCGTTCATCGTTTATCGCTATGCGGACAAACAGTGGGCATCGATATCCATCGTAGAACTTCCCCTGCGCTTCGAAAAACCCAACCTGCAAGTGAGATCGGCGGAGGATCTCAAGGCCGTTGCCGACAGAATCGTGACCTACGACGAGTTCCAAGCTTACCTGCACGATATCCGACTACGCCAAGAATCGCGGGTTATCAGCCGGGAGAAGATAAATCCGATTGCGCAAGGATGCCGTCAAGGCGTACTGATGAATCAAGGCCGTCATTCCGAAATTGACACAAGGAGGTAATAATTGGGGGCAGCCCCCCGCTCCCTTCGCCGTCCCACCAGCGCCGACTTTTGTCTAACCGATCTCGACGATGGGCTGACCGGCCGACAAAGCAGCCAAAGCCTCGGCGAATGTCTTGTCGAACGCAGCCTGCAATTTCCTGTTAGTGACGTTTCCTCAGGTGACCCAGAGCAGTTGCGGGGGGACACCATGACGGCTGACCAGATCGACGGAATCGCTGTCCTTGCTGATCATTACCAGTTCCGCTTGTCACGCGGCAACGAATATCTCGCTGTCGGTGGCAACCCGCAGGCCAAGATCACGCAGAGAAAAAGCCTCAACGCCATATTGCTGCACCAGCCAAGCCGCCAGTGCAGGCGGCAACTGTGCATCGACCCAGAACTTCATGCTGCCAGTCGAACAATATCGCTGCGACGAGCGGCAAATTGCAGGCTGGCAAGAATGTCTTCACGTTCGAGGTCAGGGAAATCGGCAAGAATCTCTTCCATGCTCACCCCCTCGCCGAGCATTTCGAGGATATCGCTGACACGGATGCGCATGCTTCGGATGCATGGCTTGCCGCCGCACTTTCCGGCTTCGATGGTGATTCGATTCAGCAGGCTGGCATTCATGACATGATCTCCATAGGTCGTGCCGCCATCATAAGATAAAAAACCGCCGTCCTGTCAGCAGGGAGGCCGTCAGGCCGGAAGCGGCCCGAAGAGGCTGCGCCGACTTTTTAATCGGCAGACAACCCGAACAGCGCCAACGGCCCCTGACCGGCGCGCACCAGCTCAACGCCTCCGCCGACCAGATTGAGTATGGTCGTCATGCCGCAACCGCAGTAGCCTGCATCGATCACCAGGTCGATCTGTTTATCCAGTCGCTCGCGAATATCGTCGGTATCGCAAAGCGGCTCCTCATCCCCCGGCAGGATCAGGGTCGAACTCAATAAAGGCTCGTTAAGCGCCTCCAGCAGCGCCAGCACCACCGGATGATCCGGAATACGCAGGCCGATGGTCTTGCGCTTGGGATGCAACACGCGGCGCGGCAGTTCTTTGGTGCCTTCGAGGATGAAGGTATAGCTGCCGGGCGTCGCGGCCTTGAGCATGCGGTATTGCACGTTATCGACCCGCGCGTAGGTAGCAATCTCCGACAGGTCGCGGCACATTAGGGTGAACTGATGACGGTCATCGACGCCGCGAATGCGCCGGATGCGATCGAGCAAATCGGCATCGCCCAGATGTCCGCCCAAGGCGTAGGCCGAGTCGGTCGGATAGGCGGCCAAACCGCCCTTGCGAATCATCTCGGCGGCCTGCGCGATCAGGCGCGGCTGCGGGTCGGCGGGATGGATCTCGAAAAGCTGGGCCATTGCCTACTCCCTACCACTGTGCCCAAACGGGCGTCAGATCCGGCGGCAGCGATGCCAGTTTGCCCAGATCAATATAGCTCTCGCCCGGTCCATGGAAATCCGAGGCACGCGAGGCAAGGAAACCAAATTCACGCGTAATGCTGGCAATTTCACGCTGTTCGGCTTCGTTGTGCGAACCGGACACCACTTCAATGCCCTGCCCGCCGAGTTCCTTGAAGGCCACATACAGTTCGCGTCGCTCGGTCGGTGTCAACCGATAACGGCACGGATGGGCAATCACGGCGACACCGCCAGCAGCCTTGATCCAGCCCAGCGCCTCATGCAGCTCCGCCCAGGGATGGCTGACGTAACCGGGCTTGCCTTTCGCCAGCCAGTGGTCGAACACCGTTTTGACGTCTGGCGCAAAGCCGCGCTCGACGATGTAACGGGCAAAATGAGAGCGCGAAATCAGCGCCGGGTTGCCCGCATATTTGAGCGCCCCTTCGTAGGCGCCATCAATGCCGACCTTGGCCAGTTCGACCGCCATGCGGCCGGCCCGGGCATCGCGCCCACCGCGCACCCGCGCCAACCCGGCCACCAGTTCCGGCAGGCAGTGATCAAAATTCAGCCCGACGATATGCACCGTCTGGTCGTCGCCCCAGGAAACGGAAATCTCGACACCGGTGACGAATCGCATCCCGGCTTCCTTGGCTGCCGCCATCGCCTCATCCAGCCCGCCGATTTCATCGTGATCGGTCAAGGCCAGCAGGTCGACGCCATTGGCCCGGGCACGCTCGACCAGTGCGGTCGGCGACAACAGGCCATCGGAAACGATGGAGTGGCAGTGAAGATCGGGGTTTGTGAACACTAGGTATCCTTTACTGCGTAAATCGCCGGCAGGTTGCGCCAGGCGCCGCGCGCATCCATGCCGCAGCCAAAGAGGAATCGATTCGGCAGGCGCACGCCGGTGAAATCAGCCTGAACCGGCTTGGCATGGCCGAGCTCCTTTTCCGCCAGCACGGCGAGCAGGCAATCCGCCGCGCCCTGGGCCAGCAGCTTTTCCTTGATCCCCGCCAGCGTCACCCCTTCGTCGAGAATATCATCCAGCACCAGCACGGTACGCCCGACCAGCGACTTGCGCGGCTCGACGATCCAGGTCAGTTCGCTGCCGGCAAGAGCGGCACCATAACGGGTGGCGTGCAGATAATCGCATTCGAGCGGAAAGGCCAGCCGCGGTAACAACTGGCCGGCAAATACCACCGCACCGCCCATCACCGTCAGCACCAGCGGATAACGATCGGCCAGGGCCGAGGTAATCTCTCCCGCTAGTCGATCAATGGTGGTCTGAATCGTCTCCGCCGGGCAGACCAGATCGGCCTCATCCAGCATCTGCTGTGCTTCTTCACGCGTCATCGTCATGGCAGTTTGTCCAGATTCTTGAGATAGGCGGCAAACTCGACGCCCACCTCGGAATGGCGCAGCGCGTATTCAACGGTCGCCTGCAGATAACCCAGCTTCGAGCCGCAGTCGTAGCGCACGCCCTGATAACGATACGCCAACACCTGCTGTTCATTCAGCATGGCGGCGATGGCATCGGTCAACTGAATCTCGCCGCCGGCACCGGGCGTGGCATTCTCAAGATAATGAAATATGCGTGGCGTCAGCACATAGCGCCCGACCACCGCCAGGGTTGAGGGGGCCACCTCAGGTTTTGGTTTCTCAACAATAGCATTGATGCGCTCAACTCGTTCCCCAAGCGGACCGGTAGCGACAATTCCGTAACTCGCCGTATCCTCGCGCGGCACATCCTGCACCCCCAGCACGGAGCAGCGGTAGTAATCATAGGCATCGACCATCTGCTTCATCACCGCCGGATTACCATCGAGAAGATCGTCAGCGAGAAGCACGGCGAACGGTTCTTCGCCGACCACATGCTGGGCGCACAACACCGCATGCCCCAGACCCAGCGCTTCCGCCTGACGGATGTAGATGCAGTTGATGTTTTTGGGCAGCAGGTTGCGCACGAACTCAAGCATCTGGTTCTTGCCGCGCCGCTCCAGTTCGCTTTCGAGTTCGTAGGCCTTGTCGAAGTGTTCCTCGATGGCGCGCTTCGAACGACCAGTCACAAAGATCATGTCGGTGATGCCGGCCGCAACCGCCTCCTCGACCGCATACTGGATCAAAGGTTTATCGACGATCGGTAGCATCTCTTTCGGGCTGGCCTTGGTCGCCGGCAAGAAGCGTGTACCCATGCCTGCAACGGGGAAAACAGCTTTGGTGACTTTATTCATGCTGGATCAACTCCTTGAATTGCGCTTCATCGAGGATGACAAGCCCCAATTCTCGCGCCTTTTCGAGTTTGCTGCCGGCCGCCTCGCCCGCAATCACGTAATGGGTCTTCTTTGAAACCGAGCCGGCCACCTTGCCACCGCGCCTCTCGATCATCGCTTTGGCGTCCTCGCGGCTAAGATTCGGCAGGGTGCCAGTCAGCACAAACGTCTTGCCAGCCAAGGGCATCAGCGCCATCGCCTGCGGCGCGCCCTCTTCCCAAATCACGCCGGTGGCCCGCAAGGCTTCGATCACGGCAAGGTTATGAGCCTCGGCGAAAAAGTGGGCAATCGACGTCGCCACCACCGGCCCGACATCCGGCACCTGTTGCAAAGCGTCAGCGCTGGCAACCATCAGGGCATCCAGTCCGCCGAAATGGCGGGCCAGATCTTTCGCCGTAGCTTCCCCCACATTGCGGATGCCGAGCGCAAAAATGAAGCGCGCCAGCGTGGTGTGCTTGCTCTTCTCGACCGCTTCCAGCAAATTGCTTGCCGACTTTTCCGCCATGCGCTCCAGATTCGCTACCGCCCCCATGCCGAGCTTATAAAGATCGGCCGGCGTCTTGACCAAGCCCTTGTCGACGCATTGCTCGACAATCTTTTCGCCCAGCCCCTCGATATCCATGGCGCGGCGCGACGCGAAATGCAGCAGTGCCTGTTTGCGCTGGGCCGGGCAGAACAGCCCCCCGGTACAACGGGCAATCGCCTCGTCGGCCGGCTTTTCCACCGCCGAACCGCAAACCGGGCACTGCGTCGGCATGACGAACTCGGGCGCCAGTGGCAGCCGCTTTTCCGGCACCACCGAGACAACTTCGGGAATCACATCACCAGCCCGGCGCACTGTCACCGTATCGCCCACCCGCACATCCTTGCGGCGCACTTCATCCTCGTTGTGCAGCGTGGCATTGGTCACCGTCACGCCGCCGACGAAGACGGGAGAAAGCCTCGCCACCGGGGTGATGGCGCCAGTCCGCCCGACCTGCACTTCAATAGCCTCGACAGTCGTCAGCGCCTCTTCGGCCGGGAACTTGTGGGCAATGGCAAAGCGCGGCGCACGCGACACGAAGCCCAGCGCACGCTGATCGGCGATGCGATTGACCTTGTACACCACGCCGTCGATATCGTAGGGCAAGGTACGGCGCGCGGCACCGATGCGCTCGTAGTAACCGAGCAGGCCGGTGGCGCCCTGCACCACGGCACGTTCCAGTGCAACGGTGAAGCCCCAGCGCGCCAGCTTTTCCATCATCTCACTGTGAAAAGTCGGCGCTGGCAGGACGGCATCCGTCTGATCGCTCGCCACCCCATAGGCAAAAAACCGCAAAGGCCGTTGAGCGGTAATCCTCGAATCCAACTGGCGCAGACTCCCCGCCGCCGCATTGCGCGGATTGACAAACTGCTTTTCTTCCGCCGTGGCCTGGCGCGCATTCAACACATCGAAATCTCGCCGCAACATCAGCACTTCGCCGCGCACGTCGAGCTTTTCCGGCACATCGCTACCGCTCAGGCGCAAGGGCAGATTGCGCACCGTGCGCAGGTTCTGCGTGACATCCTCGCCCGTAAAACCATCGCCGCGCGTAGCGCCCTCCACAAACACGCCATGCTCATAGCGCAGGCTGATCGCCAGCCCATCGAACTTCGGTTCGCAGGCATAGTCGATGCGATCTTTGTCCAGTCCCTCGCGGCAGCGGCGATCGAAAGCGCTGACCTCCTCGGCGCTAAATGCATTGTTGAGCGAGAGCATCGGCACGCCATGGGCAACCTCGCCAAAAGCGGGCAACGCCTTGCCACCAACCCGCTGTGTGGGCGAATCCGTCGTCAGCAGTTCAGGGTGCGCAGCTTCGATCGCCTGCAGTTCGCGAAACAACTGGTCGTAATCAGCATCGGGCAACATCGGCGCATCAAGCACGTAGTACGCATGGTTATGGCGCTCGATTTCACCGCGCAGGAAGGCGGCGCGGGCCTTGCTGGAATCTTCATCCATCAGGAAAAGAGGCGCAGTGCCCTCATGCTGCCGGCCGGCATGCCGCGCGCGGCCATCTGTGCCTGCACCTCGGCGATGCGTCCGCGAATCGCCGTCAATTTGGCTTCCGGCAAGGCATTCTTGTGGGCATCGGCGACCTGGCCGCCGAGCGCTTCGGCGCACTGGTTGGCGAGCGCCATCATCTGATCGAAGACGACTGCGCCATCAGCGACACGCGGCACATCCAGCGCAAAGAAAACGCTGGCCAGCGCTGCCGTCTCGACATGCGTCACCGGTGCGCCGGCGGCGTTCACACAGATCATGGCGAAGCGTTCAACACCGTCTCCATCCACCGCCACGTAGCGTTCGCCTTCTTCACGCAACCCTGCATTGCCAATCAAAGGCATCAACTTGGCTCCCAGCATGTCATTGAGACTGCCGCTGCGCGGCATCACCTGCAGGGACAACTGCAGATCAACCCCGGCACAGAAGGCATCCAGATCATTGGCCCGCTGCAACAGGGGACCCAGCTCGGGCAACTCGACCAGCCCGGCAAAGCGCTGGGCCAGTTGATGCGCGCCGCCGAGGAAGGCTGATAGCGTCGTCTCGCCAATCGACCCGCGCCGGTCGGTCAGCTGCAGGGCAATCGCCAGCTGAATCACGCCGCCCGGGTCTTGCGGCAGCAGGGCACGCCAGCGCCCGCTTTTCTCATCCAGCCCAAGCCATTGCATCGGCTTGTCGATTCCTGCTGCCATGGTGGAACGCTCCGCCCACAGCGAGGCCACCGGGACGGGATCGACGAACTCGATGCGCAACAGGCAATCGGCCGCGCCATCAGCCCATTCGGCCGGCAGAGGGGAAGCAGGACTTTCCAGCTCAACATCGGACGTGGTTTCCGGCTGAGAAAAAGTCGGCGTGACCGAATGGAATCCCTTTTCCGGGGCTGGCGGGGCGGCAAAGGTAGGCTCGATCAGCTCATCGGGCTGATCGGAATACACGGAAGGTTCAGCACGTTCGCTACTCACCTCGTGCCCCGCCATCAGCACATCCGGCGCAGCCTTGGGCAGCATGTCATTCGCCTGTCGGCTCAGCTTTTTTTCCTGCCAGAGGTTGTAGCCCCAGACCAGCAGCACCAGCAGCACCCCCAGGCCCACGAGGGCCATCTGCAACTCGTTCATCGCCCAAACTCCTCCTGTACCTCGATCATGCTGCTACGGATTCCGTCATACGCAGCGCTTCTTCGATATCGACCTCGACGACGCGCGACACACCCTGCTCCTGCATGGTGACGCCAATCAGTTGCTGCGCCATTTCCATCGTGATCTTGCTGTGCGTGATGAAGACAAACTGCGTCTGGCGCGACATGCGCTTGACCATGTCGCAGTAACGCACCGTGTTCGAATCGTCGAGCGGCGCATCCACCTCGTCGAGCATGCAGAACGGCGCCGGATTCAACTGGAACAGCGCAAAGACCAGCGCGATGGCCGTGAGCGCCTTCTCGCCACCCGAGAGCAGGTGGATCGTCGAATTGCGCTTGCCCGGTGGCTGCGCCATGATCTGGATGCCAGCATCAAGAATTTCATCGCCAGTCAGAATCAGCTTGGCCTCGCCACCGCCGAACAACTCGGGGAACAGGATGCCGAACTGGCGGTTGACCGTCTCGTAGGTTTCCTGCAACTGCTCGCGCGTCTCGCGGTCGATGCGGCGAATCGCGTCTTCCAGCGTATTGATCGCGGTCGACAAGTCGTTCGATTGATCGTCGAGGTAGCCCTTGCGCTCCTTGGCCGTCGCCAGTTCATCCAGCGCCGCGAGGTTGACCGGGCCGAGGGCGTCGATCTCGCCGGTCAGGCGGGTGATGTCGCTTTGCAGCGTACCGTCACGCAGGCCCGGCGTCAATTCTTCCGCCAACTTCGCCTCATCCTCGGGCGACACAACCTGCGCCTCGATCAGACGTTCCTGATACTGTTCGACATTGAGGTGCGCCGCCTGCTCCTTGAGCTTCAGCTCACCAATCTTGTCGCGCGCCGGCTGCATCCCCTGCTCAAGCTTCAAGCGCTCCTCGTCAAGACCGCGCAACTGAGCGGCTGCCGCTTCCAGCGCATCGCGCCGTCCCGCCAGCGCCGACTCTTGGCCGCTCTTCACCGTCAGCGCCGATTGCAACTGTTCCTGAATCACCGCATCGCTGATCGCAGCCAATTCCTCTGCGGCCACGGCACGGTCGGCCGCAATCTGCGCCAACTGGGTCTTGGCCGTCTCGGCGGCACGGGCGTTGTCGGTCAGCTTGGAGAGGCATTCCTTCTCGGAGAAGCCGGCATCTTGCGCCTCGCGCGCCAGTTGGTGTTCCAGCGCCCGCACCTCGCGCAAGGCAGTATCGCGCTGGCGCTGCTGTTCTTGTGCGGCCTCCATGCGCTGGCGTGCATCTTCAAGCGCCTCGCGACAACGTGCCGCTTCTTCTTCGGCACGGGCGAAGGCGATGCGCTCTTCTTCCTCGATGCGCGCGATCTCGTCCAGATCGCGCGTCATCTGGCCGGCACGCTCGTCGTAGCGCGCCTGTGCCTGCGTCAGTTTGAGGGTTTCCACTTGCGCGGCATGCAGGCGCTGTTGCGCCTCCTGCACCGCACGGCGCGTTTCGGTCAGTTGCTGCTGGCCGGCATTCACCGCCGCTTCGGCTTCGCCTTGCGTTTCGCGTGCCTGCTGCTCAACCTCTTCGAAGGCCATGATCTGCGTGGCCAGCTCGTCGATCTCGCGCTGGCGCTCGATCACGCCGTGTGTCTTCGCATCCGGCGAATACAGCGTCAGCCCATGCGGCGTGGCCAGATGGCCATTGCGACTGATGCGCCAGCCGGCAGCGGAAAGCAGGGCGTCGTCGTTGTCGACAATCCGCACCTCGCCGAGCCACTCATCCAGTACGGCAGCCCAGCGGGCATCGCTGCACTTGACCTTGGCGCGCAGGCTATCCGTGGCGACATCGGTCGCAGCCTCGCCGCCTTGCACCGCCAACGCTACCGTGGCCGGCGGCGGCGAAGCCAGCGCCAGCGCCAGTTGTTCGCCCGCGGCGGGCAGCGCCATCAGGCGTTCGCGCAACACCGCCTCGACGGCGGTTTCCCAGCCGGCTTCGACCTGAATCGCGCGCCAGAGCGGTTCGGCGTTATTCAGGTCCAGATCAGCCAGCCAGCCAGCCAGATCGCCCGAGCCGACCCTTGCCTGCAACTGGGCCAACGCATCGTGACGGGCGCGCGCCGAGGTGACACTGCGATGCGCCGTTTGCAGCCCCTCGCGGGCATTACGCAGGGCGGCTTCCAGCTCGGGCTGGCGTGCCTGTAACCCAGCCAGACGTTCCTGCGCTTCCTCAAAAGACGCCTCGGCCAGCCCTTCCGCCTCGCGGGCGCTTTCAAGCTGCACCGGATCGGGCGCGACCAGCCCGGCTTTTTCGCCGTCGATCCGCGCACGTCGCTGCGTCAGGTTGTCGATGGCGCGCACGGCATGGCCGCGATCGGCCTCGGCCAGACGCAAGCCCTGCTCGGCCACATTCAGCGCCTTGCGGGTTTCGCCGACCTGGTGTTCGGCTTCCTTGACGGCATCTTCCGCCTCGGGCAAGCGCGCGGCAGCTTCCTCGTGGCGCGCCGCGGCCGTCAGGGCGCGTTCGCGCGAGTTTTCGAGCAGTGCATTCCAGCGAAAATCCTCTTCCTCGACACGCCGCATCTCGGCCGACCAGTGCTGCTCCTGCCCGTCCAACTGGCCAAGGCGGGCTTCCAGCCGCTGGCGCGTGTCGCGCAGATGGCTGATTTCCGATTCGAGGCGTTTCACCTCGGTGTTGGCCGAATACATCTCGGCCTGCGCGGCATGCAGGGCATCCGACGCGGCAAAGTGCGCCTCGCGCGCCTGCTCGACACGCGCCTCGATCTCACGCAGCGAAGCGGTTTCCGCCTCCACCTTGTTGATCGCCTCGGAAACCAAACGTTCCAACTTGACAGCCTCAGCCTGCGCATCGTTGCGCTTTTTCAGCCACAAGAGGCTCTGGCGGCGATTCAACTGGAACTGCAAGTCGCGATATTTCTGTGCGACTTCCGCCTGTACTTCGAGGCGCCCCACCTGCCCTTCGAGTTCGCCGCGAATATCGTCCACGCGCGCCAGATTCTCGCGGGCATCCTCAAGGCGCCCTTCGGTTTCCTTGCGGCGCTCCTTATATTTAGTCACCCCGGCGGCCTCTTCAAGGAAGCCACGCAGTTCTTCGGGCTTCGACTCGATGATGCGCGAAATCATGCCCTGGCCGATGATGGCGTAGGCACGCGGGCCGAGGCCTGTGCCCAGAAACAGGTCGATCACGTCCCGCCGGCGCACATGCATGTTGTTGATGTAATAGCTGGAATTGCCTTCGCGGTCGAGAATGCGCTTGACCGTCACCTCGGCATACTGGCCCCACTGCCCCACCATGCGCCCCTGCGCATTGTCGAAAAACAGCTCGACGCTGGCGCGGCCGACTTCCTTGCGGTTGCCCGAGCCCTTGAAGATCACGTCCTGAATCGATTCGCCGCGCAGTTCCGAGGCTTTCG
>SXGT01809149.1_pt1 | contig 19126 bp, 18 predicted proteins | sample 3176221 | NCBI WGS metagenome assembly SXGT01 (sample SAMN11356862, study PRJNA531348) | freshwater metagenome | isolation source: freshwater sample F1-120 | place: China: Fuxian Lake, Yuxi | collected 2017-12-25
CATCTGGGGCCGCGAGTGGGATGCCCTGCTCGACCAGGATCACGACGGCGCGCTGCGCGACCTCATGAACCGCACTCCCGACGGCGACTACCAGACCTACAAGGCAGAGTCGGGCGCCTTCATCCGCGAGCACTTCTTCGGGCGCGACCCCCGCACGGCGGCGATGGTCGCGGACTACACCGACGACGAGATCTGGGGTCTCAAGCGCGGCGGCCACGACTACCGCAAGGTCTACGCGGCGTTCAAGGCGGCCAGCGAGCACAAGGGCCAGCCCACCGTGATCCTCGCCAAGACCGTCAAGGGGTACGGCCTGGGCCCGAGCTTCGAGGGCCGCAACGCGACTCACCAGATGAAGAAGCTCACGCTCGACAACCTCAAGCAGTTCCGCGACGAGATGCGCAGTCCGATCACGGATGCTCAACTCGAGGCCGACCCGTACCAGCCGCCCTACTACCACCCGGGAGCCGACGACCCGGCGATCGAGTACTTGCACGAGCGCCGGCGCGCGCTCGGCGGCTACGTGCCCGAGCGCCGGTCGAAGTACACCCAGGTCGCCCTGCCGGACGAGAGCACGTACGAGGTCGTCAAGCGCGGCTCCGGCAAGCAGGAGGTCGCGACGACGATGGCCTTCGCGCGCCTGCTGAAAGACCTGCTGCGCTCGAAAGACTTCGGGCACCGCATCGAGCCGATCATCCCCGATGACGCACGCACGTTCGGCATGGACGCGTCCTTCCCGACGTCGCAGATCTACAACCCGAACGGTCAGCACTACACCTCGGTCGACCGGGAGCAGCTGCTGGCCTACAAGGAGAGCCCGCAGGGTCAGATCATCCACACCGGCATCAACGAGGCCGGCGCCGTGGCGGCGTTCACCGCGGTCGGCACGACCTACTCGACGCACGGCGAGCCGCTCATCCCCGTCTACGTCTTCTACTCGATGTTCGGGTTCCAGCGCACCGGCGACGCGTTCTGGGCCGCTGGCGACCAGATGACCCGCGGGTTCATCATCGGCGCTACGGCCGGTCGCACGACCCTCACGGGCGAGGGCCTGCAGCACGCCGACGGCCACTCGCCGCTTCTCGCGAGCACGAACCCCGCGGTCATCACCTACGACCCGGCGTTCGGCTACGAGATCGGGCACATCGTGCGCGCCGGTCTCGAGCGCATGTACGGCGGCACGCACTCCGAGCCGAACGTCATGTACTACCTGACGGTCTACAACGAGCCGAACGTGCAGCCCCCCGAGCCCGAGAACCTCGATGTCGAGGGCGTGCTGCGCGGCCTCTACCTGCTCAAGCCGAGCGAGACGATGGGCCCCAAGGCCCAGCTGCTCGCCTCGGGCGTCGCCGTGCCGTGGGCGCTCGAAGCCCAGCAGCTGCTCGCCGACGACTGGAGCATCTCGGCCGACGTCTGGAGCGTCACGTCGTGGAACGAGCTGCGCCGAGACGGCCTCGCCGTCGACGAGCACAACTTCCTGCGGCCCACCGAGCCGCCGAAGGTGCCCTACGTGACGCAGAAGCTGCAGTCGGCCGAGGGCCCGTTCATCGGCGTCACCGACTTCATGCACGCGGTGCCCGACCAGATTCGGCAGTTCGTGCCCGGCGACTACGCGACGCTCGGCGCCGACGGCTTCGGCTTCAGCGACACGCGCCCCGCGGCGCGTCGGTTCTTCACCATCGACGGACCGTCGATCGTCGTGCGCACGCTGCAGCAGCTGGCGCGCCGTGGAGTCGTCGACCCCAGCGCGGTGCCGGCCGCGATCGAGAAGTACCGCCTCTACGACGTGACGGCCGGCACCACCGGCTCCGCCGGCGGAGAGTCCTAGCACCGAGCAGCGGGCTGTCTGAGAGCAGGCAGCCCGCTCGCTTCACCGAAGGAGCACGGTGGCAGAACTGAGCAAGGCGCAGACGCTGCAGTGGTTGCGCAACATTTCGGGTGAGCTCGCGACGGCGACGCTCAAGCGGCTCGACGACACGCTGCCTTGGTACGGCACCATGCCGCCGAGTCGTCGTTCCGCCGTCGGCATGGTGGCGCAGGCCGGCATCTCATCGTTCATCAGCTGGTACGACGACCCGACCTCGCAACCGTGGATCGCCGCCGACGTATTCGGCGCGGCACCGCGCGAGCTGCTGAGGTCGGTCAGCCTGCAGCAGACGCTGCAGCTCATCCGCGTGGTCGTCGAGGTCGTCGAAGACCGGGTGAAAGACCGCGACGAGAACCTGCGGCACGGCATCCTGCTCTACAGCCGCGAGATCGCCTTCGCCGCCGCCGACGTCTACGCCCGTGCCGCCGAGGCGCGCGGACTGTGGGATGCCCGCCTCGAGGCGCTCGTCGTCGACAGCATCCTCAGCGGCGAGTACGACAACGAGCTGCCGAGCCGCATCGCCGCGCTCGGCTGGAACGGCCACGGCGAGGTGTGCGTGCTCGTCGGCACGGCACCCCGCATCGTCGACGTCGACCAGATTCGCCGGACCGCCCGCCACGTCGAGGCCGATGTGCTCATCGGGGTGCAGGGCAGCAGGCTCGTCGTCGTCATCGGTCGAGCTACTCCGCGCGGCGAGAACGACGAGCCCGGCGAGCACACGCACACCTTCGCGCAGATCGCCGAGGCGCTCGAGCCGAGCTTCGGCTCCGGGCACCTCGTGCTCGGCCCCGAGGTCGCCGATGTCGTCGAGGCCGGCAAGAGCGCGAAGGCCGCCCTCGCGGGCTTCGCCGTCGCCCGGTCGTGGCGCAACGCCCCGCGACCGACGCTTGCCGACGATCTGCTGCCCGAGCGCTCGCTCGCGGGCGACCCGATCGCGCGCGGCACCCTCATCAACCGCATCTACCGGCCGCTCAAGGCGCACAACCCCGAGCTGCTCATCACGCTCTGGGCCTACCTCGACAACGGACGCAGCCTCGAGGCCACTGCGCGCGAACTCTTCGTGCACCCCAACACCGTGCGCTACCGCCTGAAGCGCATCAGCGAGGTCATCGGCTGGGACGCCACGGGAGCGCGCGAGGCGCTCATTCTGCAGTGCGCCCTCATCGTGGGGTCGATCGCCGAGCCCGAACCGCCCCTCCGCCGCTGACTGTAGAACGCGTACAACGTCGTTGTACGTTTGTGCACGACATCCGCACGACCCCTCGACACCCTCTTTGGGAGGATGGAATTCATGATCGTCATCGTGGCGCCCGGGCAGGGTTCCCAGACTCCCGGCTTCTTGGAGCCGTGGATCACCGACCCGGGCCATCGCGCCCGCCTCGAGCAGTACTCCGAGGCCGCCGGCATCGACCTCGTCGAGCACGGCACCGTGTCGGATGCCGACGTCATTCGTGACACCTCGATCGCCCAGCCCCTCATCGTCGCGGCCTCGCTGCTGAGCGCCGCGGCGCTGCTCGACGGCCGGCGCGACCGCGTGGGCGCTGTTGCCGGTCACTCCGTGGGCGAGTTCGCCGCCGCCGCGATCGCGGGCGTGATGAGCGAAGCAGATGCCCTGCGTCTCGTGCGCACGCGCGGTCTCGCGATGGCCGACGCCGCCGCGGCCGTGCCGACCGGCATGAGCGCCGTTCTCGGCGGCGATGCGGATGCTCTCGCCGAGCGCCTCACCGAGCTCGGGCTCGAGGCGGCCAACCTCAACGGCGCCGGCCAGACCGTCGTCGCCGGTGAGCTCAACAACCTCGCCGCCCTCGCCGCCGAGCCGGTCGCGGGCACTCGCGTGATCCCCCTGCAGGTCGCCGGCGCGTTCCACACGAGCTACATGAGCTCGGCCGTCGAGACCCTGCGCGCTGCGGCGTCGGGGGTGGCGGCACTCGACCCGAGCATCCGTCTCTACACGAACCGCGACGGCTCTGCCGTCTCGACCGGAGCCGCGTTCGTCGACCTCATGGTCGGGCAGGTCTCGTCTCCCGTGCGGTGGGATGCCTGCATGCAGTCGTTCGCCGATGACGGCGTCACCGGCATCATTGAACTGCTGCCGGCCGGCGCCCTCGTCGGCCTGGCCAAGCGAGCGCTCAAGGGCGTTCCGACCGTCGCCGTCAAGACCCCCGACGACCTCGCTGCCGCAATCGAAATGCTGGAGAACGCATGACCGAGAACCCCACCCTGCATCAGTCGGTCGGAGTGCCGTTCACGCGCATCTACGCGGTCGGCGCCGCGCGCGGCGACCTCACGGTGACCAATGACGACATCGCCGGGCCGATCGACTCGAGCGACGAGTGGATTCGCCAGCGCACCGGAGTCATCACGCGCATGCGTGCGTCGAAAGAGGTGAATGCCGTCGACCTGGCCGAGGCTGCGTCGCTCGAGGCGATCGCGAAAGCGGGAATCCGACCCGACCAGATCGGTGCCGTGATCGTCTCGACGATCAGCAATACGGTGCAGACCCCCTCGCTCGCGTCTCTGCTCACCGACCGCATCGGCGCAACGCCCGCTCCCGCCTACGACGTCTCCGCCGCGTGCGCCGGCTACACCTACGGCATTGCGCAGGCCGACGCGTTCGTGCGCGCCGGGCTGGCGGAGTACGTGCTCGTCGTCGGCGCCGAGAAGCTCAGCGACGTCGCCAAGCCCACCGACCGCACGATCTCGTTCCTGCTGGGCGACGGCGCGGGGGCCGCGATCGTCGGGCCGAGCGACACCCCCGGCATCGCCGCCACCGTGTGGGGCTCCGACGGGTCGAAGTGGGACGCGGTCGGCATGGACCGCCCGCTCAAGGAGGCGTTCGACGACCCCGAGGGCGAGTACCCCACGCTGCGCCAGGAGGGCCAGACGGTGTTCCGCTGGGCCGTGTGGGAGATGGCCAAGGTCGCTCAGCAGGCGCTCGATGCCGCCGGCATCACCGCCGATCAGCTCGCGGCGTTCATCCCCCACCAGGCGAACATGCGCATCATCGACGAATTCGCCAAGCAGTTGAAGCTGCCGGAGAACGTCGTCGTCGCGCGCGACATCGCGACGACCGGCAACACCTCCGCGGCCTCGATTCCACTCGCCACCCACCGTCTGCTCGCGGAGCACCCCGAGCTCAGCGGCGGCCTCGCCCTGCAGATCGGGTTCGGAGCAGGCCTGGTCTTCGGCGCACAGGTGGTGCGTCTGCCCTAGCCCCCGCCCCCACCCGCGTCGCCTTCTGCGATCGGCCTCGGTGCCGCTCTAGGATTGTGCACGGTCATACGACACCCCCAAGGAGAAAACACATGGCACTGTCCACCGAAGAAGTTCTCGCAGGTCTCGCTGAGCTCATCAACGACGAGACGGGCATCGCCACCGACTCGGTCGCGCTCGACAAGTCGTTCACCGACGACCTCGACATCGACTCGATCTCGATGATGACCATCGTCGTGAACGCTGAAGAGAAGTTCGACGTCAAGATTCCCGACGAAGAGGTCAAGAACCTCACGACCGTCGGCGACGCCGTGACCTTCATCGTGAACGCCGCGGCCTAGTCCGACGCTGCGGCATGCGCCGCATCACGACGTGCAGAGCGGCCGGGGTCGACCCCGGTGTCGACCCCGCCGCCCTGCGCCGCTGAACCACACTGCAGAGAGTTGACGTTATGACCACCATCGTCGTCACCGGAATCGGTGCCACCTCCCCTATCGGCGGAACCGCGCGCGAGAGCTGGGATGCTCTGCTGCGGGGCGAGTCGGGCACGCGCTCGCTCGCCTATGACTGGGTCGCCGAGCACGACCTGCCCGTCACCTTCGCCGCCGAGGCCAAGGTGCGGCCCGAGGACGTGCTCGAGCGCCAGGAGATCAAGCGCCTCGACCCCTCGGCCCAGTTCGCCCTCATCGCCGCGCGCGAGGCCTGGGCCGATGCCGGCTCGCCCGACATCGCCCCCGAACGCATCCTCGTCGACTACGCCACCGGCATCGGCGGCCTCTGGACCCTCCTCGACGCGTGGGACGTGCTCAAGGAGAAGGGCCCGCGTCGCGTGCTGCCCATGACCATCCCCATGCTCATGCCCAATGCCGCCGCGGCCGCCATCAGCATGGGTCTCGGCGCTCGCGCGGGTGCGCGCACGGTGGTGTCGGCCTGCGCCTCGGGCACCGAGGCCATCGCGAACGCCTACGAGCACCTGCAGCTGGGCCTCGCCGACATCGTCGTCGCCGGCGGCACCGAAGCCGTCGTGCACCCCCTGCCCATCGCCGCCTTCGCCTCGATGCAGGCCCTCTCGAAGCGCAACGACGACCCTGCCGCCGCGTCGCGGCCCTACGACGTCGATCGCGACGGCTTCGTGCTCGGCGAAGGCGCTGCCGCGATCGTGCTCGAGACCAAGGAGCATGCGCTCGCCCGCGGCGCCCGCATCTACGCCGAGCTCGCGGGCGGGTCGGTCACGAGCGACTCGTACCACATCACCGCGCCCGATCCCGAGGGCTCGGGCGCCGCGCGTGCTGTGCTCGCGGCACTCGCACAGGCCGGGGCGACCCCCGATGATGTGTCGCACATCAACGCGCACGCCACCTCCACCCCTGTCGGCGACATCGCCGAGTACAACGCGCTGCACCGCGTTTTCGGGGAGCGCGTGAAGAGCATCCCGGTGTCAGCCACCAAGGCCTCCACCGGTCACCTGCTCGGCGGCACGGGAGCTCTCGAGGCTGTCTTCACCATCCTCGCCCTGCACGAGCGCACGGCCCCGCCCACGATCAACCTCGACAACCAGGACGAAGAGATTCCGCTCGATGTCGTGACCTCGCCGCGTCCGCTCGGCGACGGGCCGCTGCTGGCGATCTCGAACTCGTTCGGTTTCGGCGGGCACAACTCGGTCGTCGCGTTCCGCACCGTCGACGACTGACCCTCGCCCGCACAGTGCGAGACCCGGGGCCCCCCAACAGCCCCGGGTCTCGTGCCTGCCTCCGCGGCAGCTGACGCCGCGCGGAATCCTTGATGCGTCAGCCGGCGCGGTGCAGCCAGATCACGCGCGCGCCGTCGCCGGCGTGGCGGAAGGGCTCGAGCTCGTCGTCCCAGGCCTGGCCGAGGGCGAGACGCAGTTCGCGATGCAGCTCAGCGGTGTTCGACCCGGCGACCTCGATCGCATAGCGGATGCGGTCTTCCGGAACGACCGTGTTGCCCACCGTGTCGGTCTGAGCGAAGAAGATGCCGAGGTCGGGCGTGTGCATCCAGCGCCCGCCGTCGGTGCCGAGGCCGGCGTCTTCCGTCACCTCGAACCGCAGGTGCTCCCACCCGCGCAGCGCGCTCGCGATCCGCGCCCCGGTGCCGCGCTCGCCCTCCCAGACGAACTCGGTGCGCTGGGCGCCGCCGAGCACGGGCTGATCGATCCAGTCGAAGTTGACGGCGCGCCCGAGAGCACGACCTGCTGCCCACTCGATGTGGGGGCAGAGCGCACGAGGAGCGGAGTGCACGAGCAGCACTCCGCGAGCCGTTGCGTGTGCCGCCGCGGGCGACACGGTGTTCTCAGACACAGTTCTCTCCGTTTCGATCAGGTGCGACTTCCCCATCGACCTGTGAAACGGGCTGTGCGAACTCTTCAGTTGTGCCGCAACTGCGGCTGGTCGAATTATGCCCCACCTGAGCGGGGAATAACAAGAGTGTGATTACGAGTGTGTCGTTCTCGTGAACAGTGGAGAGTTCGGTACGCGGAATGCATACGCCGCATAGTCTTGAGGCATGACGCTGCGCCACTCCCTTTTGGCCGTGCTCACCCTCGGCCCCGCGTACGGTTACCAGCTGCATGCGGAGGTCGTCGAGCGCACGCGCCGCGACGCCGCCCTCAACGTGGGCCAGGTCTACTCGACGCTCGATCGACTGCGCCGCGACGGGCTCATCGAAGATGCTGGCAGCACGCCCGACAACCTGCCGCTGTACGGCCTCACCGACGCGGGTGCGATCGAGGCGCGCATGCATCTCACCGAGCCCGACCTGGCCGATTGGCACGAGATGGTCGAGCGCGTGCTGCTGGCGCAATCGCTGCCGGGCGACCACATCGACACCCTCGTCCGCAACTACCGGCTGCTCTGGGCGCCGCGTCGAGGAGCCTCCGACGAGGTCGTGGACCCCACAGGCGGCGCTGCGCAGGCAGCCGCGCAGCACGCCGCCCGGCTGCTGCAGTCGGCGGCGCTCGCGTGGCTCGACTCGTTGCCCGAGATCGAGCCATGGCCCCTGCGCACTGATCGTCGTCGTCGGGGGCGGCGCGCGGCCGAAGCCGTGCATCCGCCCACCTGACCCCTACTTCGCCTCGCTGTAGCGATCGACGATCGCGACGGTCACCGGAAACGTGACCGCCGTCTCCCCGAACACGAGCCGACCGGCATCACCAGCCGCCTCCTGCAGGGCCCTCGCGACCTCGTCGACATGCTCACGCGGGCTGTGCACGATGAGTTCGTCGTGCACGAAGAACACGAGGTGCGGCTGGTCGGTCAGAGCGCCGCCGTCAGCCCTCCACAGTCGACGGCGAACCCCGGCCATCCAGGCCAGCGCCCACTCGGCAGCCGTGCCCTGCACGACGAAGTTGCGCGTGAAGCGGCCCCACGAGCGCGCGGCCGAGCGTGCGCTGCGCACCTCCGACTCGGCAGCACCCTCCGACCCGGCCGCCGACTGCCGCTCGCGCCACGAGGAGGGCGGCAGGGGCGACGTGCGACCGAGCCGGGTGCGCACCCGTTCGCCGCGCTCCCCCGCTCGCGCGGCGCTCTCGACGAAGCCGATGGCCTGCGGGAACGATCGCGCGAGACGTGGTAGCACCTGCGCGCTGACTCCCGTCGTGCCGCCGTACATCGCCCCGAGCATGCCGACTTTGGCGTGCTCGCGCGACGGCACAGCCCCCGAGGCGACGATGCCCGCGTAGAGGTCTTCACCCGCGCCGGCCCGCGCCATCGCCGCATCACCCGAGAGTGCCGCGAGAATGCGCGGTTCGAGCTGGGACGCGTCGGCCACCACGAGCGCCCAGCCGTCATCGGCCTGCACCGCCGGCCGCACCTGCTTCGGCAGCTGCAGCGCACCCCCGCCGTCAGACGCCCACCGCCCGGTGACGACGCCGCCCGGCACGAAGGTCGGCCTGAACCTGCCGTCGCGCACCCACTCGTCGAGCCAGTTCCAGCCGTTGGCGGTGTGCAGGCGGCTGAGCGTCTTGTACTGCAGCAGCGGGGCGATAGCCGGGTGGTCGAGCCGCTTCAGCTCGGCCGACCGCGTCGAGGCGACCTCGAGGCCCGCGCGCCGCAGTGCTGTGACGAGCGCGGGCGGCGAGTCGATCGGCACCGGGCCGACGTCGAGCAGCCGCTCGACCTCGGAAGCCAGGGCGTCGAGTGCAGCGGGGCGACGACCGGGTGCCGGGCGCGCACCGAGCACCTCGGTCAGCAGTGCGTCGTGCGCCGCCGCGTTCCACGGCAGGCCCGCATGCTGCATCTCGACGGCAGTCAGGGCGCCCGCCGACTCGGCCGCCGCGAGCAGGGTCAGTCGAGCCGGCTCAGGGTGCGCGGCGATTGCGGCCTGCTGGCGCGCCCACTCGGTCGATGCGATGACCGTGGCGCGAGCATCCGTCTCGTCATCGACGTCGAAGAGAGTGTCGGAGCGAGCGGGCGCAGGGGCGCGCCCCCACTCCCGCGACGGCGCCGTGCCCGCGATGCCGGCCAGCAGAGCGTCGACGAGCCTCAGGTCGTGACACCGCTCGACCCGCACGCCTGCCGCGAGCAGCGGCGGGTACCACTGCGCGGTGTCGGTCCAGACCCATCGCGGATGCTCCGCCTCGCGCTCGGCGACGGCCGACGCCAGCTCGGTCTCGGGCACGACCGCCTCGCCGCCGTCGTCGTCGATGAGCGCGACGGTGCCCGCCCGCCGCTCGACGATAATCTGCATGACCCCAGTCTGCCGCCGCCCTCCGACCCCCGGCGCCTCCACAACTCAGGAGAACCGCCGACGCGAAGGGCGCGACACGCCGACCAGGCTCCCGAAGAGGGCCTTGGCCGAGCGCTTCTCCTGAATTGTGGAGATGGGCGCGGGGCGGGGGTCGAGCCGCTGGCTAGTGCAGCAGGGTGCCGTCGGCGGCGAGCACGTTCTTCTCGCCTGCCTCGACACGGAACGGGAACCGGTTCTGCTTCGGCGGCAGAGGGCAGTTGAAGGCGTAGCTGAAGGCGCAGGGCGGCAGGATCGCGGTGTTGAAGTCGAGTGTGATCGAGCCGTCGGCATTCGGGGCGAGGAACAGGAAGCGGCCCACGCTGTAGGTGTCGTCGCCGTTCGTCGCGTCGGCGAAGACGAGCTGCAGGGCACGGCCCGACTTGAAGGCGGCGATGTCGTACTCGACGCCGTCGTGCGTGAAGCGGATCTCGCCCGGCACGACCTCGCCGCGGGTCTTGCCATCGTCTTTCAGGTGCTCGAAGCCGACGACGGTACCGCCCTCGATCTCGCGGAAGGTGCCCGTGATGACCCACGCGGGGTCGTAGTCGAAGGCGTCGATGCCGCCGAAGTTCTCGATGCCTTCACTCTTCGCATCCCACACGCGCAAGGCGTACTGGCCGTCGTCGCCCGCGATCACGAACCCGGTGGTGTGGTCGTCGAACACGATCGCGCTCGGGTTGGGATCGTCTTTGCCACGCACGTGCACGGTGCCGTCGACGAGTTCGCCGTCGACGTGAATGCCCTCGGCGGCCGACGCCGTCACGAGCAGGCCGCTCTGCCCCGCGGGCGCAGGCGCCCATCGACCGGGCACGCCCCAGATCGTCTGCTCGTCGCCGACCCACTGGGTGTTGACGAGAGCGAGGGGGCCCTGCGGCTGCACGGCGGCGAGGGCACGACGCTCACGGAAGACGGCGTACCGCTCGGCGGGGGTCGAAGGGGCGGCGGTCTCGGTCATGTCGTCCATCCTGTCGGCTTCAGCGAGTGCAACGAGCGTCGGCGCGCGGTGATTCCCGACTCCGGCTGGCGATGACGGCTAGAGAATCGCGGAGGGCCGGGCGAGCCCGGCGGCGAGCACCAGCAGAGCGATGCCGTTGGCCAGCGAGAGGGCCGAGTGCAGCAGCGCCGCCCGAGGCACCGGCGTGAGGCCGAGCTGCCAGCGGCGCTCGACCCACCAGGCGAGCACCGCGATGAGCAAGACGACCACGGTGAGCACGCGCACGATCGGCGCCGGGGGCGCGCCCGCGATGAGCGCGACCACCTGGTACAGCGCGACGATGCCCCACGGCACGACCGCGAGCCCGGCACCGAAGCTGAAGGGCCAGCGGGCTTGCAGACGGTCGCCGGTCTCGCGGGCCTGCAGCCAGAGCAGCCCCGCCGCACCGCCACCGAAGGCGTAGACGAGAATCAGGGCACCCGCCTCGGTCACACCGTTGAGCTGCGCGACGAGGAAGAGCGTGATGCCCGACGCCTGCGCGAAGGCGACGAGCTGCAGCAGTCGCGGCCGGACTGCGTCGCTCTCGCCCGCAGCCGTGAGCGCCAGCGCCGCGTGCACCGCGGCCCCGATCAGCACGACGATCGCGGCGGCCGCCGCGAAGTCGACGCGGGCGAACGTGCCGATGGCGGCTCCCGCCGGTACCGACAGCGTGATCGGCAGCAGAATCGAGGCCTGCGCAACGGCCAGAGCCCCGAGGGCGATCGCGACGACGAGGTGGGCGGCAGTCGACACCGCGTGCACCGTTCGAGCGCTGGTCGGGGAAACGGTGAGGTTCGACGACACGGTGGCTCCTTCCGGCGGCCCTGATGGCGTTCGTAGGGCGGACGGGACTTGAACCCGTGACCGATGGATTATGAGTCCACTGCTCTGACCAGCTGAGCTACCGCCCCGTGCCCCGCGGCGTGCGGCGCAGGGTCACTCTACCGAGTGCTGAGGCGTGCGCTCAGGGCGCCACGGCGTCGGCGGCGTCGTCGACCGGGTCGATGACCTCTTCGCCGCGGTAGAGCGCCTCGAAGGTGTCGAGCGTGCGGTTGATGTCGTGGCTCTGCACGATGCGCAGGCTCTCGCGCTTGAGCTCGAGCAACTCGTCGTGCGGCATCGTGAACACCCGCGTCAGCAGCTCGGTGAACTGCTCCACGTTGCCGGGCTCGTAGAGGAAGCCGTTCTCGCCGTCGTGGATCAGGTGCGGCAGCGCCATCGCGTTGGCCCCGATGACTGGTAGCCCCGAGGCCATGGCCTCCATGGTCGCGATCGACTGCAATTCGGCTCGCGACGGCATGGCGAAGACGGATGCTCGCGTGAGCTGCTGCTTCAAGTAGTCTTCCGGCGCGTGGCCCGCGAAGTGCACGCGGTGGGCGATCCCCAATTGCGAGGCGAGCTTCTCGAGCGCGGGGCGCTGCTCGCCGTCGCCGATGATCTCGACCTTCACATCGAGCGCGGGGTCGAGCGCGGCGGCCGCGCGCAGCAGCTCTTCGATGTGCTTCTCGGCTTCGACGCGGCCGAGGAAGAGCACGACGTTCTCGGTGCGGGGCGCCATGTTGGGCGTGTAGTGCTCGATGTGCAGGCCGCAGCTGATGGGGTGCACCTCGCGCAGCTCGGTGTAGCGCTCGAGGTAGTCGGCAGCCTTGCGCGTCGGCGTCGTGACGGCTTCGGCGAGACCGAAGGTGCGAGCAGCAGCCTTCCAGGCCATGCGGATCGCGGGTTCGCGCAGCCCGCCGATGAACGGCGTGAACTGCAGCGCGTTCTCGGGCATGAAGTGATTGGTGCCGATCACTCGGATGCCGCGCTTGACCGCCTCGCGCGCGAGCCCGCGGCCGACGACGATGTGCGACTGGAAGTGCACGACGTCGGGCTTGACCTCGTCGAGAATGCGGGCGGCGTTCTGCTCGATGCGCCACGGCAGGGCGTAGCGCAGCCACGGGTGCGGCCGCCAGCGCCACGAGCGCAAGCGGTGCACCATCATGGGCTGACCCTCGTGCACCTCGATGCTCGAACGGTTCGGGCCGTCGACGGCGCCGGGTGCGACGATGTGCACCTCGTGGCCGCGCTCGACCAGGCCGGCGGCCAGTCGCTCGGCGAACTTGGCCGCACCGTTGACGTCGGGGCCGAAGGTGTCGCCGCCGATCAGGACGCGCAACGGCGGGTGGGAATCTTCTGCAGGATGCGGGGCATCGGGCACGATGGGGGTGGTCCTTGCTTCTCGATGGTGGGCGACGACGCGCCGGGGACACGAGGAATACCTTCTGCCTACGCTACCGCAGGCGGGTGCCCGCGGAAGCGATCACCGCGCGCTCAGCGGTGCTTCTGCGGGTGATGCTTGGCCAGCTGGATGACGCCGAAGATCGCTACAACACCCGCGATGACCGCCGTGATCATGAACGCGAGCGGAATGAAGGCGGCCTCGCCGAGCACGATCACACCGATGAGCACCGCGACGAGCGGGTCGATGACGGTGAGCCCGGCGATCACCAGATCGGGTGAGCCGACCGAGTAGGCGGTCTGCACGAAGTAGCTGCCGAGCGCCGTCGACGCGATGAGCGCCACGATGGCGACAACGGTCAGCCACTCGAAGTTGCCGTTGATGATGCGGTTGATGACGACCTTGGCGAGGGTCGCGACGAACCCGAACAGCACCCCGGCGCCGACGATGTAGAACATCGCGCCGACCAGTCGGCGGGCGAAGGCGAACGCCAGGCCGAACCCCGTCGTGATCACGGCCAGGATGCCGAGCACGATGAGCAGCTGCGTCTCGGTGATCGCCTGCTCGACCGCGTAGACGGCGGCGATCGCGACGAAGATGCCGACACCCGTCACGCACATAGCGATGGCGCGGATGGCGTGCCGATCGAGACGGATGCTCGACACGCGCGCGTTCACGATGGCGGTGATGACGAGTGCCACGACCCCGAGCGGCTGCACCACGATGAGGGGGGCGAACACCAGGCTCGTGAGCTGCAGCAGAATGGCGAGTCCCAGCAAGACGGTGCCGATGACCCACGATGGTCGCGCGAGCAGATGCAGCAGCTGCCGCACGCTCAGCCCGGCCCGCGAGCCGTCGCCGTGACTCGTTTCGACCTTCGAGACGCCTCGGTGCTGGAACTGGGCGCCGAGCGCCAGGAAGACGGCTCCGACGAGCGCGATCGGGATCCCGATCGACTGATACGGGGTGAGCGTGATCTGATCGGTCACATCGGCAAGGTCGACCAGCACCCGGTCAATCTACTCCCAGCAGGGTCGATATTCTGGTCGAATGGCCGTGCTTCCGATTGTCATCACCGGCGAGCCCGTGCTGCACCAGCGGGCGGCCGAGGTCGGCACGATCGATGACGCTCTGCGCCGTCTGGTCGACGACATGCTCGACACCATGGCAGCCGCGCCCGGGGTCGGCCTCGCGGCCCCGCAGGTCGGGGTCGACGCCCGCGTCTTCGTCTACGACTACACCGATGATGACGACGTGCGCTGGCACGGGGTCGCCATCAATCCCGAGCTGCTCGTCAGCCCGCCGCCGCTCGGCGAGCCCGACGACGTCGACGACTCAGAGGGCTGCCTCTCGGTGCCGGGCGAGAGGTTCCCGCTCCGGCGATCCGACCGCGCCGTGCTGCGCGCGACCGACCTCGAGGGCGTCGAGTACGAGCTCGAGGCCACCGGCTGGGTCGCCCGCATCTTCCAGCACGAGTTCGATCATCTCGAGGGCGTGCTCTACGTCGACCGGTTGGCGCACCCGCACAGCAAGGCGGCGGCGAAGGCCGTGCGCAAGCGCTCGTGGGGCGTGCCCGGCCAGAGCTGGCTGCCCGGTCGAGACGACCTCGAGGGCTGAGCCGAGACAGGCCAGCGACGCGCTACGACCAGCCGTACGCCCTCAGCACCGCCGCGCAGGCCGCTGCGGCGATGATGACGAGCACGAACGGCACCTTGAGCGCGAAGAGTGCGGCGGCGACGACGACCGCGGGCAGCCGGGCGTCGAGCACGAGCCCCTGACCGATGCCGGCGGTCTGCACGACGATGAGCGCCGACAGAAGCGCAACCGTCGTGAGCTCCGCCGTGCGCGCCGCGCGCGGGGATGCGAGCAGCTTCGGCGGCACGAGGTAGCCGAGCAGCTTGATCGCCAGCACCAGGATCGACGCCAGCAGGATGATCTGCCAGATCGTCACGGGCGCTCCCCCGTCTCGTCGAGCTCCTCGGCCGGTCGCACGCCGAACAGGTTCGTCAGCCCGACCACGACCGCCACGAGCGCGGCGACGAGCACGGGCACGCCCTGCGGCAGCACCGGGATGAGCGCGGTCGCGACCACGGCGGCTCCGACGGCCACGGCGATCGGCTGCAGAGCCGTCAGCCGCGGCCACAGCAGGCCGAGGAAGGCCGCCGCGGCGGCCGCATCCAGCCCCCACTGCCGCACGTCGCCCAGCTGGTCGCCGAGCACCGCACCCAGCAGGGTCGTGAGGTTCCAGCCGACGTAGATGAGCGCGCCCGTGGCCCAGAAGCCGATGCGCTGGCTCTCGAGCGTGGGCTGCGCGGTCGCGACGGCCGTCGACTCGTCGATCGTGAGATGACCGGCGAGCAGGCGCTTCGGCCACCCCGGACCGATGATGGGCGAGACCCTGATCGCGTAGAGGCCGTTGCGCAGGCCGAGCAGCGCCGCACCAGCGATCGCCGCCGGCCCGGCCGCCGTGCCGCCCGATGCGATCACGCCGATCAGGGCGAACTGCGAGCCACCCGAGAACATCACGAGGCTCAGCACGCAGGTCTGCAGGATGTCGAGGCCGGCAGCGACCGCGAGTGCGCCGAACGAGATTCCGTACGCCGAGACGGCGAGGGCGACCGCGAGGGATGCGCGCCAGGCCGCCCGGCGCTCAGCCTCGGCGGCCATCGACCGCGGCGGCCGCGGCGCGCACGATCTCGAGCAGCGACTCGGGGTCGATGTCTTTGTGCACGACGGCGAACACTCCGGCGCGAGCGGCCTCAGCCACGTGATCGTCGAGGTCGAGGGCGGTCGCGAGCACGATGCGCGGCGCGGGCCCGAGTTCGCCCACCGTCTGATCGTTGGCGATGCGCTCGCTCGCGACGAGCCCGTTGACGCGCGGCATATGCAGATCGATGAGCACGACATCGGTCGGCGTGCGCCGCACGAGAGCGAGCGCACGAGCACCGTCTCCCGCTTCGCCGACGATCGAGATGTCGGGCTGCGATTCGAGCACCATGCGCCAGCCTGCGCGCTGGTGGCGCGAGTCATCGGCGATGAGCACGGAGATCGTCACGAGCGCGCGCGCTTCGCCCCGGCCGGCCCGCTGTCGAACCGCAGCGCAGGAAAGACCGCGGAGAGCGAGAAGCCGACCCCGGGCACGGTCGAGGCGGTGAGGATGCCGCCATACAGCTCGGCACGCGAGCGCATCTCGCTGATGCCGCGACCCGTCGGCTCGACCGTGAGGGCCGCGAGGTCGTCATCGATCGTGTAGGCGACGACGCTCGCGTCGTTCGGGTCGAGGCCGTCGCGTCGCGCCGACGCCCTGATGCCGTCATCGTCGACCCGCACGTGCAGGCCGTCATCGCCCCAGGTGAAGGTGACGCGCGCCTGCGTGCCGGGCCCGCCGTAGCTGAGCGTGTTCGAGAGGGCTTCTTGCAGAATGCGGTAGATCGCGAGCTCGGCACCGTGTTTGAGGTCGAAGGGCTCGCCCGACTCTTCGAACACCACGTCGAGGCCTGAATCGCGCATGACGGCGAACAGCTCGCGCGTCGAACCGAGGCGCGGGTGCGGTGCCGCACTCGCTTCGCCCTCACGCACGAGCGCCATGATGCGGCGCAGGTCGCCGAGCGTCGCGCGGGCCGACTCGGCGATCACCTCGGTGCTGCGCACGGCTGCGGACGGATCGACCGTGCCGGCATACCGCGCCCCATCGGCCTGACTGATGATGACCGACAGTGCGTGCACCGAGACCTCGTGCAGCTCGCGGATGATGCGCAGTCGGCCGGTCTGCTCAGCGAGCGAGAGCTCCAGGTCGATGCGCTGCCGCTCCGCCGCGGCCCGGTCGAAGCTCGACCGTCGCGCACGCGAGCGTGCCCGCAACCAGGCGACGAGCAGCACCAGTGCGACGACCACGAGCGCGGCGCCGATCGACAGCACGATCACTGCCTGCATCGGGTTCGCGAACTCCCAGACATCCATCGTGACAAGTCCTCCTGTGCCGAGCCTAGTGAGCGCGCCTCGACGAGCGCACGCACCGCTGACGCGGGAACACGACGAACGAGAGGAGCAATGGCTCCCCGACTTGGACTCGAACCAAGAACCTGCCGGTTAACAGCCGGCTGCTCTGCCAATTGAGCTATCGAGGATCGCTGAAACAGCACCCCTAACTTAGCAGAACCGAGGGGGCGGCTTGCGCGCTCAGTACCCCGCGCCGGGGTCGACGATGCCGACGAAGCGGCCATCGGTGACGAAGCCGCGCACATTCTCGGTGATGCGCCGGGCCAGCAACGGAGCCGTCATCTCGGGGGTGTCGGCCGAGTGCGAGGTGATGAGGCACCGCGGCTCGCCCCAGAGCGGGTGATCGTCGCCCAGCGGCTCGGGGCTCGTCACGTCGAGGCCGGCGCCGAGCAGCTGTTCGGCGCGCAGGGCGGCGACCAGGGCATCCTGATCGATCAGCGCACCGCGCGCGATGTTGACGAGTGCTGCCGTCGGCTTCATGAGTGCGAGCTCGGGCGCACCGATGAGCGAGCGGCTCTGCTCGGTCGACGCTGCCGCGAGAATGACGACGTCGGCCGTCGGCAGCACCTCGTGCAGAGCGTCGACGGTGACAGTGCGGTCGGTGCCGGCCAAGGGCGCGGCGGTGCGCCGTACGGCGGTGATCGTGACGCGATAGGGCTCGAGCAGTCGCACGATCTCGGCGGCGATGCCCCCCGCGCCCACGATGACGACCTGGCGGCCGTAGAGCGAGAGTCCCGTGCGCACGGGCGACCACCGTGCCGCGCGCGCCTTCGGGGCGAGCTCGCGCAGCACGGCCTGCGCGAGAGCGACCGCGTGCTCGGCGACGGGCTCGCTGTAGGCGCCCTTGGCGCTGGTGAACAAGGGGCCCGAACCGTCGGCAAACCGAGCCAGCACCGAGGCGAAGCCGTCGACGCCCGCCCAGGGCAGCTGCACCCAGCCGATGCCGGGGTGAGCATCCAGAATGCTCGAGAGCTCGTCGGCGCGCTTCTCGCTCAGCCAGACCAGTCCGCGGGTCTCGGGGCCGAGCGGACCCGGCTCGACGCCGCCCGCGCGCACCGCATCGATGAAGAACGGCGATGCCTCGGGCAGCACGGCGATCGGCCCGGGCTCGGGGCGACGCGCGGGCACGGTGCCGTGCCCCGACACCGGGTCACGGTGCTGGTCGACGAGCTCGAAGTCGGCGTCAGAGGCGAAGGTCGCTGACTGCGACATGCGATCGGGATCGGTCGGCACGGGATGCTCCTCCGGAGTGATCAGCGCTGCCCGCCGGGCAGGCTCAGGTTCGGGCCAGCTCGGCGAGACGGTGCACGTAGGGGTGCGCAGGGTCGCCCAGCACGTCGTCGATCGCGCCCATGCCGACGATCGTGCCCCGATGCAGCACGGCAAGCCGGTGCGAAAGCCGCCGCACTTCGCCGATCTCGCTGCTGACGACGAAGGCGGCGAATCCGCGGCGGCGCTGCACCTCGGCCAAGTGGCCGAGAATCGTGCCGCGCACCGTGGCGTCGATGCCCGCCGTGGCTTCATCCGCCACCAGCAGTTCGGGGTCGAGCACGAGTGCGCGTGCGATGGCGACGCGCTGCCGCTGACCGCGGCTGAGCTCGTAGGGGTACTTCGGAATCGTCGCGAGGGTCAGGTGCATCGCGTCGATGGCTTCAGCGACGATGCCGCCCGCGAGCTTCTTCGACAGCTTGGGGTCGCGCTGGAACAAGGGCACGGCGACGTTCTCGCCCACGGTGAGGTGCGGGTCGAGCACGGCCCCGGCGTCTTGCGGCACGTAGCCGACGCGCAGAGCCAGCTCGTCGTCGTGATGCTGGCGCAAGCGGCGCACATCGATGCCGAGCACCTGGAGGGCGCCCCCGGTGATCTCGACTCCGCGGTCGACACTGCGCGAGGTGTAGCCGGCGATGGCCTGCGCGAGGGTGCTCTTGCCGCTGCCCGAATCGCCGACGACCGCGAGCGTCTCGCCCGGAGCGATGTCGAGGCTCACACCGGTGATGGCTGGCACCGAGCGGCGACCCAGGCCTCCCCGATAGCGCAGCGTCAGGTCGCGAGCGCGCACAGCGGGTTCCGTCACCTGAGTGAGCGTAGTCGGCGGCGCCGCGGCGCCGGCGCC
>SXGT01297039.1_pt1 | contig 19124 bp, 18 predicted proteins | sample 3176221 | NCBI WGS metagenome assembly SXGT01 (sample SAMN11356862, study PRJNA531348) | freshwater metagenome | isolation source: freshwater sample F1-120 | place: China: Fuxian Lake, Yuxi | collected 2017-12-25
CCTCGTGGAGGTGAACGAGTATGGCGAGGGCCAGGGCACGGCCTCGAACCACCAGGGGCGATTGTGGCGCCAGTGGGACACCGCCGGCCGCGTGGTCCACGACAGCTACGACTTCGAGGGGAACCTGGCGCTTTCAACCCGACGTTTCTGGGACTGGCGGGCGAGCGGCGAGCAAGTCACCTGGGGCGACGACGCGGCGGATACCCCGTCCGCCACCTTGCTTGAAACCGAGGAGTTCCCGACCACGCGCGAGTACGACGCGCTCGGGCGCGTCGTCACGCGGGAGACCCCCGACGGCTCGGTCACCACCTTCACCTACAACGAGGCCTCCCTCCTCGAGAGCGTCGCGGTGCTCCTCCCAGGGGCCACGACCGCCACCACCTTCGTGTCGGGCGTGGAGTACAACGCGAGGGGACAGCGCTCGTCCATTACCTACGGCAACGGCGTGTCCACCGCGCACACCTACGACCCGGACACCTTCCGCCTGGCGCGACTGGTCACGACCCGCGCGAGCGACAGCGCCGTGCTGCAGGACCTCGTCTACGAGCACGACCCCGCCGGCAACATCACGGCCATCGCCAACGACGCTGACGACACGCAGTATTTCAATGCCACCGCGGTGTCGCCGGACCAGTCCTTCACCTACGACGCCACCTACCGGTTGATCGAGGCGACGGGGCGCGAGCGGGCCTCGCTCGGCTACCTCCAGCCCGGCGACGAGCCCGCCTACGGCAACCGGCCCGACGTCGCGACGGCGGTGCAGTCGTACACCCAGTCGTACACCTACGACGAGGCCGGCAACATCACCGAGATGGACCACCTCGTGGGGAGCGGGTCCGCGTACAACTGGACGCGAGCGTACGCCTACGCCAGCACGAGCAACCGGCTTTCCTCGACGACGGTGGGCACCACGACCGAGAGCTTCTCGCACGACGCGAGGGGCTCGATCGTGTACCTCCCGTCGCTCCGGTTCAGCTCGTCGCTGTCGGCGAACATCGAGACGGACTTCCGCGACCAGGCCCGGAAGGTGCACCTCGCCACCTCCGGCCACTACGCCCTGTACTTCTACGACGCCGCCGGCCAGCGCGCCCGGAAGGTGGTCGTGACGGACAAGACCACCGAGCGGATCTACATCGGCGGGGCCTGGGAGGTGTACCGCGACCACGGCACGGGCACGACGGTGCAGGAGGAGCGCGAGACGCTCCACGTGATGGACGGCGAGCAGCGCGTCGCGATGGTGGAGACGCTGACGATCTCCTCGGGCACGCCCGTCTCCCCGCCAGCCCCGGTCCAGCGCTACCAGCTCGGCAACCACCTCGGCTCGGTGGCGCTCGAGCTAGATAGTGCAGGTTCAATAATATCCTACGAGGAGTACCACCCCCACGGGACGACCGCGTGGCGAGCGCCAGAACTCGCGACGGTCTCGCTCAAGCGCTACCGCTACACGGGGATGGAGCGCGACCCCGAGTCAGGGCTCCAGTGCCACGGGCGGAGGTACTACGTGCCGTGGCTGGGGAGGTGGCTGAGCGCGGACCCGCTTGGCGTTGCCGGAGGAGTCAATCGATACGCCTACGCGGCGGGAGCGCCCAGTCAGCTTGTTGACGGCAGCGGCCTCTTCCCCACCCCAGGTCTCCAGCTCGCTTGCGAATCTGACGTTGCTTCTCCTGCCGACCCTCCCTCTGATCCGACGTTTTCGCTAGGATCGCCGCCGGAGCAGCCAGGCCTCGTCGCAGTTGTGGGCGCCGGCGGCGTGGTCGAGTATCTTCGGCAGGACGAGCTTGATGCACGAGCCAGCGCGGTGATGGATCGTGTCGCCGCAGGCGACGGGTCGCTCTTGATCGCGAACCGGTCTATCGACAGCGTCGATGGCGTGACGCGCGCCACCGAGTTGACGCAACTAGCCGCCGAGGACTTCGCCGTGGCGACTCTCGTTGCTCTCGATCAGATAGCGCATACCGGAGTTGGGCTGTCGGTGCTTGAGTCTCTGGTCGCCAGCGGGCGTCCCACGGTGATCGCCAGGACCTCCGGGGTGCCGTCCGCCCTGTCAATCTCATCGGGTGTGATCGGCCACGAGCCCAACGTCGTGCTGTTTAATCCTGATCTCGGTCCTGAGGACCTGGCGGGTCCTGATGGCGAATCGGAGTCATGGTGGCAGGGTGGCAATGTGCCCGTGGTGGCACTCGGTCACGAGCTCATGCATGCCTTCCGACGCAACCTCGGCGCGCGGCCCGGCGGCTTGGCCCGTCGTGAGGTCACCGATTTTGGGCCGCAGGGCGTCTCCTTGACGGCGGAAGCGGCTTCGCCCGAGGAGTTTCAGGTCACCGGACTCTACGAGTTTTCCGGAGGTTACTTCACCGAGAACCGGCTGCGCGCAGAACTCGGCGCCGAGCGGCGCGAGCGGTACAACCGGTGAATCGCGCATGGTGGCTGCTACTCGTCGCCGCAGGCGGTTGCGGGCAGAATCTCAGCGGTGAGCGCAGTCCCGCCCCGCCTCGTGGAGCACTATGCCAAAGCGCGGAGATGGGGGGGGTGTCCACAGTGGCGGACTGCGGCGGCGTGACGGTCATTCATGCAGCTGGCGCCACCAGTGTGTCCAGCCTCTCGCTTGCCGTGGCGGAGGTTGCAAGTCGTGGCGACCAGTATTTGGAGGTTGAACTGTCGAATTGGGAGTGCCCCTCCGGAGGTTTACCGCGACTGCGGCTAAGAAACCCGGCGTGCCTGCGGCCCACTCTGGAAACTCGCGCCGTTGCCGGCGAGACCGCGCTCGTCATCGACTGGACCACGTCCGGCCCAATCGTCGGCTTCGTGGATATGTGGGCTGTTCTGGTGGGGGATTCCACGCGGCCGGGTCGGACAAGCGAGCCGCCGCAATCGACCGATGACTGTGCCAAGCTGCTCGCAGCCACCTCGACTCCAGTGGTCCTCCGGCCCACGATGGACACCGCGCTTCGGGACATTGCGACGATCGGATGGGCCATGCAGGAGTGCGGGTTCAACACCCTCCTTCTGGGCGCGACGCAGAAGCCGTAGTTACAGGCTGGAAGGGGCCTCCCTGTCGGCGACGGCCTTCGGATGCAGGCCGCCTACCTCGACAACGACGCCCGGGAGCTGGAGCTCTCCCGCCAGGTGTCGCTCGCCCGGCTCGACCCGGCGGCGGTGGAGCACTTCCGCGCCACCGGCGAGTGCTGGGTGTCATTGCCCGAGGCGCTGTTCGACCTCGACTGCCCCGGCCACTAGTTCCGCCGCCTGCGGTCGGTGTCATATTACCGCCGCTTCCTCGGCCCCACCCAGACCCGCTCGCGCCACTGCCCGTCCCGGTTCTGGATGTTGAGCCAGCCGCCGCCCCCGTCGGCGAGGGTGTTGCGGGCGAGCTGGATGCTCTCCGCCTGCGTGGGCAGGACGCGCCAGGCCTTCTCCCTGCCGCCGCGTTTTACGGCCCAGCCATCGTCTCGCACGGTGACGTACAACTCGTCTGGTTCAGCCATCGGTGGTCCTCGTCCGGGCGACTGTAGCACGCCACTCATCGTGCCCTGATTGATTCACCGCAAATGTTGGCCGGCCTCTCCTGACGATTGCGGCCCGTCCGGTCCGTGATACGCTTGCGTGACACCCCGGAGCCCTCGATGCCCATCCAGCCTGGACAGGAACTCAGCCAGCTCGACTTCGCTGCCCTCATCGGCTCGCCGCTCAATGCGGTCATAGAGGCGCAGGCCAAGGCGGCTGTCACCTCCGCCGACTTCGTCACCCAGGTGGGCTTCAACACCGTGACCGACGCCGCCAACGTGACCACCCGGACGCCCGTGGTGGTCGACTTCAGCTACAAGAAGTCGGTTGTCGATCCCACCACCGGCACCTCGTCCGACAAGAACGCCACGCTGTCGGTCCCGCTGCTCACCATACTCCCCGTGCCCTTCATCCGCGTGGAGGAGGCCACCATCGAGTTCAACGCCAAGATCACCGCCACCGAGTACCGCGAGGTCACCGACGAGAGGAGCCTCAACGTCAACTTGTCGGCCAAGGCCCGGTTTGGCGTGGGCTCGGCGAAGATCAGCGGCTCCTACGCGCAGAAGAAGACGAGCAAGTCGGGCGAGAAGGTGGAGCGCGACTACACAATGAACGTGAAGGTGAAAGCCGTCCAGGACAACATCCCCGCTGGCCTCGACCGGATCCTCACCATCCTGGAGTCGTCGATCAGCGAGAAGGTGGCCGCAACCTAGGCCATGCTCCGCCTCGACGAGCTGGTGGCGGCCATCGCCGAGGACCTCGTGCGGGCGCGAGCGGCCTCCGACCTCGAGTCCGCGAGGGTGGCGCTGGCGTACGAGGAGGAGCCCCTCCTCGCCGGACTGCCGGCCCCTCGCGTTCGCCTGGAGGAGGCACTGGTGGAACTGCCGCTGGTGGCGCTGGGTCCGCTTCCCCCTCCGGCGAGCCTGGTGGCGCGCTCGCTGGCCGAGTACCTCCGCTACTGGCTACGGGGGCGTTCCGCAGACGTGTCGCTCGCCGCCCCGCTCGCGGAGGAGCTCGCTGCCGTGTACGGGCGCGGCGACGTCAAGGACGTGGCGCGCATGCTCCCCGACGTGGGCGCGGAGCCGGCGGAGCTCGCGCAAGTGGCCGCCACCATGCGATTCCTCGCCGAGCGCGGCGCCTCGGTGGCAGTAGCCGTCGAGACCGCGGAGGTCCGAGGCGCCACGGCTGCGGGCGCGGCGATGCGAGTGTCGTTGAAGTTCCGCGAGGAGGGGCTCTCCTGGGCGGGCAGCGGCGCCGGCCGAAGACTAGTGCCGGAGTAGCGATGCTGCTCAGTGAGCGTCGCTGGGTTGTGGAGCGGCTCGCCGCCGTGCCATCGCTGGCTCGCCGGGTGGAAGACCGCGACGCCGAGGCCACGCGGGCGGTGCTCCGGTGGCTCGAGGTTCCGCCGACCGGCATCCTCGCGCACAGCCCCCTCGCCGCGTCGCTGGCGGTCCAGCGTGGCCGCCTGGCGCTCGCGGGCAGCCTCGCGCGCGACGCCGGGCCCCGCGAGCGCTCCTCGGTCACCATCCGGCGGGCAACCTGGGCGGCGATCGAGGAGGCCACGCGCCTCCTCGAGGCCAGGCGGGACGAGATTGACGAGGTCATCGACCCGCTGCGCGAGCGGCTCGTGCAGCTCGTGGTGGTGGCCGCGGCGGCGGGCCCGATCCCGTTGGCCCAGGACGGCGGGGTGGCCAGCACCTGGGCACACCTCGCCAGCGTGCCCAGCGGCGCGGCCCTCGCCTCGCTCGTAGCGGCGTCGACCGCCCCGGACGATCGACTCGCGCTGCTCGCGCAGGTGCTCGACCGTTTCCTGTCGGGCACGGAGGCGCCAAGGCCGGAGGCCGCGCCGGACGACGCCGGTGGTGGCGGCCCGGGCTGGACGTTCCGGTAGCGCGCCTGCACGGCGTGCCCGCTCCGTCTCCTCCACGCGCGGGCGGTAGTGGGCAAGGAGCATTTACGCGCGTCAACAGTCCACGAGACCGGATCACCCGCGAGGGCGATGGCCGCCCGGGCGGGGCGCCATCGCTCCTTCAGGGAACTCGCGGGGCGCGCTGACCTCCAGCTGTCGCACACCTTCCTGTGGTACGCGGTCCGGGTCCGCCCGCAACTGGAGTCCTTGCCGCCCGAGATCGCCATGGCCCTCCCCCTCTCCCACCACCGGCTGCTGGTGCACGTCCCGCGGGAGGGGGATCGGGCGGATCTCGTCCAGCGCGCGATCAGCGGGCGGCTCGGGAAGCGCGAGCTGGAGCACGAGATCCGTCGCCTCGTTCCACGCCGAGGTGGCAAGACGGTCCGCCGTGGCCAGCCGCTGGTCACGATGGTGAGGCGGCCTGGCCGGGTGGCGGGGGAAATCGAGTCCCCGCGACCGGCGGACTCCGCGAACACGCGTCCAATGAAAACCGCCGAGGTCGAGGAGCTGCGGGCGACGCTGGTGGCGGTGCGCGCCCGGTGTGAGGAGCTGGAGCGCGCCATCGTGGGCGTGATCGTGGCGTAGCCAACGGCCCACCGCCGGGCCTGCTTGTTTGCGCGCGTAATCAGGGGACGCCTTGACACTCAATCGATTCCCGTCTGCGAAATCGACGACGGCCGCCAAGGCGAGGCGCCGGTGTACGTCCTGACACACGTTCACGGTGAAACCGTTGTTCTTCGTTTCAATCTGGGTGACGCTGGCGGATTGTGGAGCCCGGACGGTACTCTGCGGTGACGACGACATCCTCTTCGCCAAGTACTTGCCGGTCGCTTTTGGTCGGCCAACCCTATGGCAGTCACCCCCGGCGGCTCACGGGCACCCCGTGCGGCCAGTGACCTCACTGCGCGAGCATCGCTCGCCACGCGATCCACCCACTTCGAAGGTTCCAAGTTGCGTGCGCCGCTGAGGAGCGGCGACTCTGGCCCGGACCTACACCGTTCCCGCGCCCGCACACGTCGGGCAGGTGCGGCCCGGAGGGCTGAACGACACCGTGGGACTACCGCGCTTCTCCATGTCCTCCTGAATGGTCGTGGGCAGGAGCTCGATGCGGACGCGGATGCGCGCACGCCGCCCCTCGACAGGAAAGCTGAACTCCTCGGCCTGTTCGCCCGAGGTGAGGAGCAAGTGAGCGAGGCGTTTGGCGAGATCGAGCATGGTGGTGGTTTCCTATAGTGGAGTCACGGTGCCGGCGGCCGCGTGTGAGACCTTGAACTGCGCGTACAAGTGGATGGCGGCCCTATTCTCGCGAAGGAGATCCCGTCCACTCTTGGAAAGCCCGGGAAGTGCGGCGCACGCTTCGATGTCCTCGTACATCTCCAGGTAGCGTTCCAGGAACGTACGCTCGACCAGTGACCTGTCGATCAGGCCCCCTTCGCAGCAGAGGGCGATTAACTCGAGGGTGTTGACCGCATCGATGACGTGCGGAGTGACGGGATTCTGCGCGTCAATCTTCCTTAACTTGCCGACGTAGTCCCAGAGCGGAAGCAAGAGTTGGCGCTGGGCCAATAGGGTCTCCTGGGCCTGCAGGCGCGCGGAAAACCGCTCCTGTCGCACCGCGAGCCCGATCGACACCAGGATGGCGACCCCGGACAGCACGGCGGCGGCGAAGGAGACGACAACCTCGGTGGTCATGGGCGGGGACGTATCTGGTCCCCATTCTCCGCGCAGCTGCGCCCGTCGATGCAACGGATCTCGGGACGGTGGGTCACACAGTCCAAACCCGCCGCGTCGTCAAGATTCAGGCCGGCCTCAATCATGACTTCAACACAATATTCTCTATTCGAATAGCGCTTTCCACCATCAACGCCCCACCATGAACCATCGCCTGCGGTGGGATCGTGGCCGTCCGGGGTAGCGCCATGATCCCGGCCGTTGATCAGGATGCAGCAAGCCGGGATCCCGTACGCCATGCTCTCGATCTCAGGGGCGACCAGAACGCGCGTGATTCCGGCGAGCAGCGCCTGGCATCGACGTCGAGAAATAGCTGGCGTGGACCTTCGAGCGGAGGGACACCTGGCGCCACAAGCTCGGCCTCGCCGCGGCCGACCTGGGCCCGCCGTCTACAGGCGGGCGCTGGAAGGGCGACCGGCGGGCTTATAGGGCGGGAGACTCGCGCATGCGCTGGAGGCGTAACCGGCCCGAAGTCGCCTGCCTTCAAGGTTCCGCGGATCGGTCACCCGGCGCATCAGCGCACCCGCCGCAGCGGGCCCGACACCAGGAGTGGGGTAACGCGAATGTGGAAGCGGTCGCAGATGGACTGCCGCAGTTCACGGTCCGCCGGAAAGAGCATGAAGTGCCGGTGGACAAGCCGCCGCGCTACGGCAGCCACCATCCGCTCATTGCGGTTGCCAGGAAACAGCGCCAGGGCCTCGCTCCTAGGGAACTCACTAAAATGCTCGAGCTTGATCGAGAGCAGGAGGAGGGCGTGCTCCGTTCTCGCGGGATCCAGCACCCGAGTGTAGAGGGCGCCAAGCTGCTCCATGCCAATACTCTCCGCGCAATGGAGAATCGTTCCCATGATCGTGCCCTCGCACAGCGAGGTCACGAGCACAGCCGCCTCCTGATCGGGCCCTCCGCCACGCTCGGGCGTAGCGGACGTGGGACCTCCCGGGTCTGCACCGGGCTCGAGCCGCCGGCGTGTGGCGCGGGCCACAGCCTCTGCGATCTCGCTGCGATGCTCAGCGACGAGGTCAAAGAAATAGCCCAGCAGCCGTAGGCTGAGTGCCACGCAGGAACCGGCCAGCGCGATCTTGCGCTCGGCTGACAACGACCCGCGAAGATTACGCAGGACCTGCCCGATGATCTCGACGCTCTTCAACGCCGCATTCACATTCAGCACCCCCTGCAGTTCTTCGCCGGATAACTCGAGCGCACTCGCTTCGACCTGAGCGCGCTCGCTTTGGTCAGCGTGGTCCCGTGTCGCAGCCCGGTACTCCCGCGACCGCGAGGGATCGACACTCAACTCGCTCAAGCTCGCAGGACCGCCATCTCCAGCGTGTCGACTGGCCGTCCACTCCTCGACCTCGCGATACAGGCTCTTGGCGGCACTGAGCGCCGCCTCCAGTACAAATGGATCCTTGCATAGAAACGCAAGGAAAAGCATCACGTTGGCATTTCGCTCCTCGTAAAGGGCGGCGCACATCTCGACGACGCGGTCCCGGTGATCCGCCAGGTGCTCAGCAATGTGACGCGCGAGGAAGTAGAAAAACTGATGACGGTAGCGGAACCGAACCCCGCCCGCTCTGACCTCCAACACGTTCGCGGCGAGAAGCCGAGCCCGCATGCGATCAAACGGAAGTTCAAGCAGAAGCGCCGTGCAGTACGCGGCATGCCAGTCGCGGAACTCAGCCTCCCCCATGGCATTCTCTTCAAGACGATCAAGCCTGAAAGCCAGCTCGGCCAGATAGCCGTAGTGAAGATCCAGGTCCGCAGGCTCAATTCCAGCTCCAAGCAGCGCTTGACTCAGCAGGGACTCGTGCAGAAATCCCTGGGAACCTCGGGAGGTGTCGAGACGGTGGGTGGCCTCCAGCTGCTGGAGCACGGCCAACACGTAGATTGGCTTGGCAGGCACGACCGACCGCAGGAGAAACTCGTTGATGAGCCTCTCGCTCGCGTGCACCTTCCGCTGCATCGCCTCATCGTCGAGCCCGTGCTCCCCAATCGAGTGCCAGCGCTCCACGAGTCTGCCCCTGAGACGATGGGAGAACTCGAGCAACTCCACGTGTTCAAATTGTAGGAGTACCGAGCCTTGGTTGGGCTCCGCAGCAATTTCCTCCACGCGCGCGTCGTGGCGACCAAAGACCAAGATCTTGTCAAACATTGGGAACATGGCGGCCAGCTTCTGGCTGCGCTCGCCCGGACGCCCCGGGATCGCCTCAAAACCGTCCAGCAGCAGCACGCGAGTCCGCTGCGTCGCCGCAAGAAACCGTTCGAGTTCGACGCCGTACTGCTCGCCTACAATCTGGGCAACTAGTGCTGTCGCGCTGTTGGCCCCCCTGGTGAGCCGGGCGCCGGGGACCAGCAGCGGCAGTTGCCCCGACTCCGAGAGCGCCAGCGCCTCATGGCGCGCGAGAATCGTCTTGCCGGACTGCTCCCTCCCGATCACGAACACACGCGCGTGCTTGGCGGTGAAGTGGCTCAGCTGCTCGATGGACTCGGTCGGCACCTGTGCAGCGTTGGCCTTATCGAAACGCCCGGTGGTCTCGTCGATGGAAACCGGTACGCGCACTGGGCGCAGGTTTGGGGACTCGAAGACATCATCAATCACCAAGGTCATCTTTCGCGGGTGAGAGAATTTCACCCCAATGTCCTGCAACTCCGAGGTAACCTCGGGACGAAGCCGCATTGCGGTGCGCGCCCGCCGCACGTGGGAGGACATTCGCGTGGTGACATGTCGCTGGCGTTGGTACACACCCCCACCGAAGGAGAAGTGGTGAATCTCCGCGTGGTCCAGAGCTTCGTCCAGGCACACCAGCGCGAACTCGCTGCATTTCGGGCGCTCGGGATCCTGCAACAATCCGCCATCTAGGCGATGAAGGGTCTCACCGCCAAGCGAGGAATGCCGACCGGCCGCAGACTCGTGCTCGTGCCCGAATAGAACCAAGTCTGAGGTTGAGCGGATAAACTCGCACGCGGCGCGCCGCTGATCGGCAGCGAACCAGTAGTCAGGATGGTGCAGCAGACTCACCACGAGCACTGGTTCGTCTGGCCAGTCGTCCACCCGCTCCGAGAGTCGAGGCGGCACAGCGAGGCTCGCAGGCCGCTCCGGGAGACGCGAGACCCAGGCGGTGTTGAAAAGCTGGAGTCCCACGGAACGCTGCCCGACACGGAAGGAACTCCGCACGACAAACGCCGACCGCAGGCTCGTTGCTGCCTCGCCGACAATACCGTGACAGAATGAGAAGAAGGCTCTCTGCACCGAGGTGCACTGCTCGACGACCGCGACGTCGACTGCGTCGAGGTCGAGGTGGCCGATGACGGTGTCGCGGACGGCGTTCGGCGTCGAGAAGTCGCAGTCGTGGTTCCCGGGCACGATTGCCAGGTGCAGCCTCCGCTGGTCCGCCAGTTCGGCGGTCATGGCTCGGAGGAAGCGCTCGGCGTGCGCATACTCCGCCTCCTTTCCTGAAAAGGCAATATCTCCAGTCAGGCAGATTACCATATCGCCTGGGGGCGCGAACGCACGAACGATGCGTCCGAGCGCAGTCGCTCGGGACAGCAGCGGGTTCTGCCTCTCGTCGGCGCGGAAGTGCATGTCGCTCAGGTGGAGGAGGCTCAAGGGCATCTGTTTTCCCAAAGGCAAAGCGAGGCTCTCAATCAATACGCCGTAGCGACGGCCGATCCCTCGCGCTGATGTTCGTGTAGCATACCTACTGGTGGCGAACCACCGTCCGCGAGGGAACCGCAGTGGCGGCGCCTGTTTCCGCCCGGAAACACCGAGGGGCCTCGAACCTGCCCTGTGGCGGCGTTCCCCCAATTCCGTCGGCCGCTCCCCGCCCTGCATTTCCACGTGGAAACACCCTCCAGCTGAGACCAGCGGCGCACCGGTCCTTCGTCCACCATGATCAGCATATAACCTTATGAGTTTCGACTACAACCCGCGCGTATCACCCCACGTCACCCCCCCTCCGCTACCGTCTCGGGAACCCCACCCGGTGCCACGATGGCCGCTCGCCGCAACCCTCTCCCCCCGCGGACTTACGCATCCATCGCCGCCGCCGGGATCGCCGTGGTTCTCGCCGCGCTCCTACTCGTGGCCTATGTCCCGCCGCCCGAGTCGCAGGCGGGCCAGTTGACCCTCGACTACGCCTTGCTCGTCCTCCTCGGCCTGGCGGCGGCCGTGGCCTGCTTCGGGGTCCTCGGCGCGTCGTACGCGCGGATCACCGGGAAGCGCATGGGCGTCACCGCCGAGCTCGGCGGGCCGGTGAGCGTGGCGGCGCTGGTCGTGGCGGGCGGCGTGTGGCAGCGAGAGGAACCTCCGGTCACGCCCGCGACGGCGACGGTGGTCGTGAGCGTCAAGGACCCGCACGGGAACTACCTCGAAGCCGGTGGCCTCACGCTGCGCTTCCCCTCCGGGCTGTCGGTGCACGACGGGCTCACTGGGAAGGGGCTCCTCACCTTCACGCAGGTGCCGGCCACGCACCTCGAGAAGCCGGTGGATCTCACCTACTCCCTGCCGAGCGGGTTCACGTTCAACGGCACCGACAACCTGCGGGAGGAGATGGCCTTCGTCGTGGAGCTTCCTCCACCTCCGCCGCCGCCCGCGCCTCCCTGCCTCGTGCACGTTGCCGAGCAGTGGCGGAGCGCACTCGCCCCGGCCCTGCCGAGCTCCATCACGCTGTCGAGCAGCCCTGTCGAGGCGAAGGTCCGGTTGTCCATCGAGACGGGGGAGCTCCGTGCCGCCTCCGGCCAGGCGCGGGCCAGGCGGCAGGCCACGCTGGAGCCGGGCCCGGGCGGTCCCCTCCATCTCTCCCCCTTCTCGGGCGCGTACCAGCCCGCGGACATGCCGGGCACCGACGCGGCGTACCAGGCCTGGCGCGCGTCGCTCACCGAGAGCGACCTCGCCGCCCTGGCGGCCGCCCTGGCCGAAGCGTGCTCCTAGCCCTGCTCGCGCTCGCGCACGCGACCTGTCCACCGGGCAGCCTGCTCGTCGTCCACTGGTCAGACCCGCTCCGCGCGGCGGTGTACCGGAACGACCTGCTCAACGAGCTCGCCAACGTGCGGCTGGCACCTGTCGTGGCCTCGCCGGATGGTTGCCCCCGCTTCGAGGAGGGGGGCATCACCGACTTTGTCGATATTGCCGGACTCGGTGCCCAGGACCAACAGTACCGACTCGTCGTGGAACGACTACTCGCCGTGCTCTCCGCGCCCGAGTCGAAGCGGCGGGAGCTGGCCGAGCGGGCACGCGACGCCACCAGTGGCTACTCCGATGAAAGCCGTATTTATCTCGAGCGATTCCTCGGCGCTCGGGAACGGCTGGAGGTGTCCGAACATGTCGAGGGCGATCGGCACCTCGTGTACCTGCGCCTCTGGAAGCAGGGCCAGCTCGTGCCGGGGACTGCCGCCTTCACCTTCGAGACGGAGACCCAGCGGGAGCTCGGCGAGCTCGTCCGGCGCGCGGTGATCGACCTCTTCCCCGAGCTCGACACGCCGCCGGCCACCGCGATCAGCGCTCGCCAGGCCACCAGCGAGGGTCACCCACCCCTCGAGTGGGTCGGCGCGGGCTCGTTTCACGTCCGCCCGGGTACGCCGGTGGTGCTCGACGGCAGCCACTCCACGGACCGCCAGACCCGCAGCGACGACCTGAGCTTCGCGTGGCGACTGGATGGGGCGCCCCTGCCCGAGGCCGGGCCGCTGCTCACGCGAGCGTTCGGCGCGACGGAGCTGGGCGCCCACTCCGTGGAGGTGACCGTGTCCGACGGGCGTCGCGACACCACGGCCTCGCTCGAGGTGCACGTCGTGTCGGTGTCGGGCCCCGACAATGCCACCGCCACCGTGCAGAACATCGGCTGGCGGCCCATGGGGATCGGGTTCGACCCGGTGAACGGGGGCGCGCGCTACCCGCTGGTGCTGCGCGCCCGGGCCGACGCGGCGGAGGGGTTCCACTGGCGACAGGTGGCGGGCCCGGCCCTCGGGTGCCTCTCCGCGAGCGCGGAGACCTGCGATGACACGCAGACGCTCGACGTCCGCACGACACCCGGGGAACTGCAACTCCACGTCATCAACGCCGGGACCTACCAGTTCGACGTGACGGTGACCCGGGCCGGCGTGGAGAGTCAACCCACCCGCGTGACGATCGACGCGGTGTTCACTCGCAGCTCCCGCGCCGGCATCCTCGACCTCTTCGCCTACGCCGGGACCAACGCCTATATCGGCGACGAGGTGCCGCCGGTGGTGGCGGGCCTGGCCGGCGAGGTTCACGGCCTCGGCCTCGCCCTCGGCGTGAGCACGGGGCTCGACCGGTGGTGGGGCGGCGACCCTCCCGTCCGGTTCCAGCCCGGGCTGATCCTCGTGCCGCTCGACCTCGTCGCCTTCGTCGGGGAATTCGCCTACCCAGGGGCGGCGCCCCGCCGTTCAGAGGTCGAGTGGACGCCCTCGGGCAACCCCGAGTTCGAGTTCCTCGCGGACATCCCGGTCGATGCCGAGGCGAAGGCCCAGTCACCGGCGGTGTTCAGCAGTCGCATCGGGGCGCGGTTGAGCGCCTACGGGGCCTCGCTGCGCTTTGGCCTGCAGCTTCGCTCGGCCGAGGGGGGCAATACCGGCGTGGCCGACGCCGGCGGTTACCTTCTGCTCGCGGTCGCGCCCTACCGCGCGGGGGGCTACCCCACCTGGCCCACGCCGCGTCGCATGGCGCGAGTAGCCGACGCGAGCGCGCGGGACGAGGGGCCGTGAGGCTTGCGGGCCGCCTCTTCCGGACGGAACGACGGTTCTGGTACGGACGCGAGCCGCACTTCCGACTTGCGGAAGCTTGCCGCATCGCCGGAACGAGCCTGTGCTGCCATTCTGGTCCGCCCCGGGGGGGTGGGGCGACCCCACTCGCTGAGATTGATGCCCGATGCGGGCCCTGAGCGACGCCACCGCCGCCCCGAGGCACGACCGTCACGCTCCGTCGCCCACCAGCTCCAGCATGACGGTGAAACGCCCCTGGTCGGTGTCGAAGTAGAGCGGCCACTGCAGGGTGCCCGAGTACCCGGGAGAGGCGTAGTGCCAGACCCGCACGACCCCGGTGCCATCTACGCTCTCGGGGGACTCTCGCACCTCGATCGCGCCCTCCAGCTCGCCACTGTTGCGCGTGGGCTCGACGAGTTCGAGGCCGGTCGCGCAGCCGTGGAGCGTGGCCGTGAGCGTCTCCTCGTGGTTGAGATCGCCCTCGACGGGGTCGGGCTCGACCCGCGTGATGCCCGCGCACGGCTCGGCGTAGGTGAACAACCCCTCCCCTGTCCCGGTCGCGCCGCCCTGCGCGAGGGTCACGTCGACCGTGCCGGCCTCGCCCGGCGGCGTCACGAGGTCGACCCCCGTGGATGTCCAGCCGGACACCTCCGCCACCGCGCCGCCGATGGTCACGACCGGCGTGTCGCCCGCCTCGTCGAGCGGGCCGCCGAGGACCCGCGCGACCTCGCCGCCCGTGGTGAGCCCGATCGCCGGGTCGACGAGCTCGACCACCAGGGAGGTCGCTGGAGCGTCGCCGCTAGTGTCGTCGAGGGACCAGCCCGGTCCCGTGTCGCTCGATTCCTTCCCGCCGCTCCCACCGACGACCACTGCCGAGGTGCAACCGATGAATCCGCCGACCAGGTACATGTGATCTCCGCTCTCCGTGCAGATACACATAGCATATGTGTTGTAGTTACATCCACGTACTACAACTTCAAGTTGCTGGCCGCGACAGCTACGCGGGGTTCCGTGCCCGGCGGATGCCCCCTGCCCGGTCGCTCCTGCTCCGCAACATCGGCGCCGCCGTGGCCGCCCGCCGTCACGCCCTCGGCCTCACGCAGGCAGAGGTGGGCGCAAGGCTCGGCGCCACGCCGCAGTGGGTGTCGCAGCTCGAGCGCGGCCAGGGAAGCCCGTCGATCGCCATGCTGAGCGCGCTGGCGACGGTGCTGCAGACCACGCTGTCGAGACTCTTTGGACAGGCCGAGGGCGAGCTGGAAACGGCTGGTCCCTCCGCCGAGCTCGACGTGATCGCCGCGCAGCTCGACCCGGCCGATCTCCGGGTGCTCGTGGCCTCGGCGCGGGCGCTGCTGGCCGAGCGCGAGCGCAGCGGCTCGTAGCGCTCGCTGGCGAGCTCCGCCGGGGACTGCCCGGTCACGGAGTCCGGCCCCGCGGCGCGCCGCGCGGCGCGCGCCATGCTTCCCGCCGCGGTCACCCGCGCCTTCGATGATCCGGTCACCCGTGTCGCTCCCTACCAGTCACCCGCGTTTCTCGGAGACGCGCCGAGGGTTCGCGGACGACGACCGCCTCGATGCCGGTGGGCGACTACGCCCGCAGGGCCTTGATGATCCCCGCCAGCTACCTGCCCGAGCGCGTGACCCGTGCCTCGGGCATGGTGCCGCCCATCGCCGCCAGCCGACGCAAGGCCCAGGCTGCGAGTGCCTGCCGCCCGCGAAACTGGCAGCGGGCCGTGGCCCAGGCCCGTGCTTGCGACTCGCGCTCCTCGTCAGTGACGTCACGGAACAAGCCGGGGACGTCGAGGACCGCCCTCGCCTCACGGTCCCCGAACGCGACGGCGAGCACCTCCAGCACCCGCGCGGCCGCGACCGGGCCGTCGAGTGCGTCGTGGACCGTGCCCACGGCTGACCAGTCCTTTCCCCTCAGGTTTTCGCCGCCGACGCAAACATGAATCCGGCGGGAGAGGCCAGCTCCCCGCGCCTACCGCTCCTCCCCCCCGTCGCCAAGCGCCAGCGCAGCCGCGCGTAACTTCTCGGCGAGGTCGCCACGCTGGTGCGCGTCTCTCGCCGCGAACGCCATTCCCGCGCCCGCGGCGAGTCCACCCAGTCCGAACGTGACGCCGGTGAGGAGCACGTCCTGGCCGGTGAAGCCCTGGACGACCACGACTGGCGGCGAGGGCGGGCCCGGCGGAGGGGAAGTCGCCGGTGACCGGGCCTCGCCTTCTCCAGGCGCCCCGGCGATCATTTCGCCGGGGAATGCCTCGGTAACCTCAGGTTCGAACACGCAGGTGAGGGGCAGGTCGAGCCCGCCCGCGCGGGAGCGGAGCCCGCGGGCCCGCCTCCGGGCGGCGAGGATCTCGGGCTCCCCCGGCCGGCAACCCGGCGGCGCCCGCCGAGGGCAATGCGAGGGCTGCACCGGCGGCCGTAGCAGGAACGGCCAGGCGGCGGCGAGCCGATCCTGCGCGTCGGCCGCGACCAGGCCGTCGCCCTCGAGCACGCCGGGGATGCTCGGCGCGCGCACCGACGAGCGCACGGCGGCGCGGGGAAGGCGAGAGGGCCGGGCGATCGACTGGCCCAACACGCGGATGCTGTCGAGCGTCACCGCCTCGACGCCCGCCCGCTTGCAGGCGCGGAGCAGGTGCTCGCTCCAGCGCGTCGGCAGCTGACCCCGCCGCGGTAGCAACCACGCGCCGGGAGGCCGGGAGCCCGCCGCCGCGCTGACGAGGTCGCGACACCACCTCGGCATGCTGACGACACGGGCGCAGGACTGTCGCGCCCGGCCTCGGCGGCAGCCAACTCGGACCTGCACGCGCGAGGCCGCGAGCTCGACGTCCTCGACCTTGAGGCGATCGAGCTCCGAGGCGAGCAACCGGCAACCCAGGGCCAGGGCGACGGCGGCGCGCAGGGCAGTCGTTCGCGCCGCCTCGAGGATGGCAGGCACGCTCGCGAGGGCCGGCGGAGCGCGCGGCGGCGGGGTGGATCCACCTTCCGGCAGCCGCGACCAGTGACGTTTGACGAGGGGCTGCCGCAGGCCCGCCTCCAGCTGCGCGGTGTAAACCCACCGTCGCAAGCGTCGGCAGTCGGCGCGCCACGAGGAACGCGCGCCCATCCCACCGGGGAGCTTGGCCCGCGCCTTGACCCGCGCCTTGAGGCGGCGCTCGTCGATCGCCAAGATTTGCACGTCAGCGAGCACTGGGAGCCAGCGGCGAGCGGCCGCGCGCTCGGCCCGGTAGGCGTCACGGAGCCCCGGTCTCGGCAGGAGCAGGCCCCCGCCACCGCCGCGCAGCCAGCTGGCCAGCGTCACCCCCGGGCCCGCGCGTACCGCGCGCAATCCCGCGCCAAGCGCACCACCGGCGATCTCGGACTGCGAGAGCTCGCCGAGGCCCGCCAGCTGCGTGGCGTTCGACATGCACGGGAGGACCGCACCCCGTCGCGGCCGGGCCACTACCGCCGCCCCCGCCGCGGCGGCGGCCGGCCTGTGGCCGCGACAGGCGTGCCCGCCTGCGGCGCGAGTTCCTCCCGGGGCTTCACGGCGCGCGCAGCGAGCCACTGCGCGATCGCGGCCGGGTCGAAGCGCACGAGCCGACCGGAGAAGCGGATGTGTGGCACGCGCCCGAGAGACACCCAGGAGTACAGTGTCGCGACCGGGACGCCGATTTTCGCGGAGAGCTCGCGATACGAGAGAAGTCGGCTTGGGTCTTCCATCCTCGTGACCCTACGCAATTGACACCCTCGCGGGGAGAGGGGGGCCGAGAATTCTCAGAAACCGCCACCCGGCCTTGTTGAGCGGGACGAACACCCCCGAAAGTGCAGCTTTGCCCGTCTGCGCGGTTCCCGTCGCGAGGGGCGTTGTGGATATCTTCGGAAATGGAGCTTCGCCCGTTCGCAGGGTTCCACTGGGCTCGTGGAGCGTTATGGATATCCCTCAAAGTCTAGGTTCGACCGTCTACGCGACGTAGGCCATCGGCTCCCGGTCGCTCACGATCTCCACCCCGGGGCCGCGCGACGCGGGCACGCAGTTCACAAGCCGCCCCAGGTCGTCACGGTATGCGCTGGGCGCGAGGTGGGCGTAACGGGACGTCATCTGGACGGACTTGTGACCCAGGATCCGCTGCAGCCGGAACAGGTCCCCTCCCCCCGCCATGAAGTGGGAGGCGAAAGTGTGGCGGAAGTCGTGGAACGTGATCCGCTCGCCCTCGCCGACGCCCGCCCGGGCCTGGACGCGGCGCAAGGTCTCCTGGAGCACGCGGGCGGAGGGCTGGAGCATCGTGCCCGACCGTGAAGGGAACACCCAGGTGGCGGAGATGCACCGCCCGCGCCAGCCCTCGAGCACCGGCAGCAGAGGGTCGAGGATCGGCACGTGCCGAATCGCGCCGGTCTTCGTCGGCTTGTCGTATCTGCGGCGAACCGTGAGGAGCCGGGCGGCGAGGTCGATGTCTCGCCACTGCAAGCCCAGCAACTCGCCTGCGCGCATCCCGGTGTACACGGCCGTCGCGTAGAGCTCCATGACCCCGGTTTCCTCGTGCGTCGCGGCCTCGAGCAGCCTGGCGATGTCGGCGGGGGCGCGCAGCCAGGTGTACTCGTCCTCGACGAGCGCCGGCTTCTTGATCCGGGGCTTCACGACGAGCCAACCGAGGTCGATCGCGCAGTTGAGCATCGCGATGAGGAGCGTCAAGTGGTTGTGCACCGTCTTCGGCGAGAGGTGCCTGCGCCCCCGCCGGTACTGGTCGGCGCGCTGGACCGACACCTCGGCGAGGAGCAGCCCACCCAGCGCAGGGCGCAGGTGCGCCTCGATGATGGAGCGATCGTCCTTGGGGGAGCGCTTGTTGGCCGTGCGATTCTCAAGCCAGTAATCGCACAGCTCGCCGAAGGTGCGGGGCTCGGGCGGGCGCGGCTCGACGCCAGCCGCCACCCGGGCCTCGCGCGCCCGCGCCTCCAGGAGGAAGGCCTCGGCCTCCTTGTAGCGGTCAAACACGCGACTCTGGCGCTCGCCGTCGCAATCGAGCCAGCGCGCGCGCCACTTGCCGCTGGCGAGTTTCTGGGGTCGGGAAGATCTGGACACGTTGCGCTCCGGGGTGGGAAGTCGCAACTCCCCGGGGCTCGGTATAGTCGCTGTGGCCACGGTGTGGCCACGAAACGCGAAACCCGGGTTCCCGCGCGAGGCGAAAACCCGGGTCAAACGCTGGTTGCGGGGACAGGTTTTGAACCTGTGACCTTCGGGTTATGCGACAATCGCGGCGCGCTTGGCTGGCCACAAGTAGCTTGTATCA
>SXGT01580444.1_pt1 | contig 19124 bp, 18 predicted proteins | sample 3176221 | NCBI WGS metagenome assembly SXGT01 (sample SAMN11356862, study PRJNA531348) | freshwater metagenome | isolation source: freshwater sample F1-120 | place: China: Fuxian Lake, Yuxi | collected 2017-12-25
CCGGACGTTCCTCCCTGACACCAGAGCAAGCTCGGTACAGGGCGACCGTCAAAGAGCGGGAACGCACATTTTGGCTTCTGCCGAAGTGAAAAGCAAGGACTCTACTCCTCTAGAAGGCGTACCTCGATATCCCCTTGCACCTTCGCCTGACAACTTAATCTTTTGGGGTCATCCGTCACCCCCATATTCTCCTCACGATCGTTGCGAGAGGAAAGATTCGCCATGCCGTTTCCGATATCGCACATGCAGGTCGTGCAAAAGCCATTGCCTCCGCAAGCGTGTTCAATGGGAACGCCACTGTCGAGGGCGATCTTCAGAATCGTTTCACCTGTCTGCCCTTCAACTTTCTGAATAGTCCCGTCCGGATGGATGAATGTGATGATCGGCATCGGGGAGAGAGTAGGTTGGATGGGAATCAAGCTCAAGTGTCTTGAGTCAGGTATCATACACGCATGTCGAAAACATTGCGTCTATCATCGCTCCTCGACGTGAGCAACCTCTGTGTTTCAGTCGATACAACACCGATCGTCAAAGATCTGTCGCTGTCAGTAAAACCAGGGGAAGTGCATGCGATCATGGGACCGAACGGTTCTGGGAAATCTACTCTAGTTTCGGCACTCATGGGACATCCGAAGTACGCAATCGATGCAGGATCGATTCTCTTTGCAGGAGAAAATATTCTGAAACTCCCTGCCGACGAACGCGCGAGGCTCGGCATGTTCCTTGCCTTCCAGTATCCGAAAGAACTTGCGGGCGTCAGTCTCCGAAGCTTCCTCTTCGCCGCATGCGACGCGCAGAGACAGGCCCGTGATCCTGCGTATCGGAAAATGTCACCCGTGAAATTCAAGGTACAACTTGAAGCGGAAATGAAAGCACTTCACATGGATCCGGCATTTGCTGAGCGCAGCGTCAATCAAGGATTTTCAGGGGGAGAGAAGAAGAAAGCGGAAGTCCTCCAGATGCGAATTTTAAAGCCACGTCTCGCACTCCTCGACGAAACCGACTCGGGGCTCGATGTCGATGCGCTGAAGATCGTCGCTGGGGGAGTCGAGAGTATGCGTGGTCCGGATTTCTCCGCTGTTATTGTCACGCACTACGCAAGAATCTTGGAGTGCATCGTTCCTGATCGCGTCCATGTCATGATTCATGGATCAATCGTTGAGAGTGGCGGACCGGAATTGGCGATGAAGTTGGAGAAGGAAGGATATGGGAAGTACGCTCATGCTTCGAGACGCGATCGCTAAGGCTCTCGCTCCTCAGCATGACAATGCAAAAGAACTGTCATGGTGAGGAGCATATCAATGCGTCTCGAACCATGACACCGTAAGAATCTCTCATCCCGTACGTCTCACCTCCGACACAGTTGCCCCTTACCCACTCTTCCCCTTACACTCGTTCCACTATGGAATCCACCACCCTCACCCTTCGCCCCCCCGTCTGGGCTCTTCTGACGGCAGTCACCATCGGCGGACTTTTCTATCTCACCGGCAAGAACATGGAAGTGCGGGCACCGCAGCAAAGTCCTGCGACGATTTCGGTCTATGCGGACGCGAAAGTATCGGCCGCACCGGACATCGCAACGCTCAGCTTCGGCGTGAACACGGGAAGACAGCCGACTGCAAAGGCGGCAATCGCACTCGTGAAGAAGAATATGACGGCAATCATTGCCGCTGTGAAAAAGGCCGGGATCGAAGAGAAAGACATCAGCACCGAGAGTTTCTGGCTGAACCCCGTCTACGACTATACAAACGGCACGCAAGTCCCACGCGGTTTTGAAGCAAACCAATCCCTCAGCGTGAAAGTACGTGATCTCGACATCGTCGGAGATGTCCTGACGGTTGCAACGAGTGCGGGAGCGAATCAGGCAGGCGGTATCAACTTTGCAATCGACAATCCGGACGCACTGAATGCAGAGGCCCGCGAGAAAGCGATCAGGAAAGCGCAGGCGAAAGCGCAAGTCCTTGCCGACACGCTTGGCATGAAACTTGGACGTCTCACGGGATTCAATGAAGGCATGAATTACGGCGGACCCGTTCCGATGATGGCGAAGGGGATGGGGGTGGGTGGAGGCGGAATGGAAGCCGATGCGGGCATGGCGATTCCGGCCGGCGAGCAGGACATCGTCTCGAATGTGACGCTGACGTACGAGTTGCGATAAGCAGCCAAAAATGATGATTTTTGTAGAGACGTGCGATTCGCACGTCTCTACTTTAATAGTGATTTTTCGGCTTTCTAGAGCCAAATGATGAAAAATGGTCGATGAAATATTGACGAGTATTTTTGCATTGTCATACTGTCAAGCACATGCAAGCCTCCTCTCTCTATCACGAAGTGATGATGTCGATGATGATGCGCTCTGCGCGGAGAGAGCTTGGTGCATAAGCAACTGAATCAAGCTCACCACCCGCGCACCTCGCGGGGATTCTTTTTAAACTTTTCTTCGCCACTCATGTCATTTGAAACTCCGACCATCGAAAGAGAACAGGTTGCTGCCATGCCGCACAATGGCGAAGTCCCGCCACGAATTATCCGTCCCGCCGCTCCCCAGGAACCCAATGCTCTCTTCGCCTACGACACAAAGAATATCCTCCCGAATGATTTCACGGGGCTGTCTACGGTTATCGAAGTTCCTCCCTACGGATTCATTCCCGACAACTGGTCACGGGCGCTTCTGAGAGGACTCCGGAAACTGGATACGGCAGGAAAGACGGTGCTCGAGCCGGGAATGGGAACAGGTGTCAACCTCGGGTACCTTGCAAATCGTCCGAAAAACGAACGTCCGAAAGCCCTCTGGGGCGGAGATTATGACAGGCGAATGGCACCGGTCGCGGCTCGAAACATCGACCGTATGCTGACGTCCGAGGAACGTTCCACTGTTCATGTGTGTGAAGGAGAGCTGAGCCTGATTGCATGGGCGGAAAAGCATAAGGTGCAACCCGACATTGTCTATGGCTGCCTGCCGCAAGTCCCCTGCCCGAAGAGCGTGCATCTCGGAGAGGGAGACAGCTTCTCGCACTACTATGAAGTCGACCATCATGAAGCAGAAATCGACGATTTCGGTTTGGGGCTGCAGCGTCTGCTGCTGCTGGAAGCAAGAGAGCTTCTCGCAAAAAACGGCAGTGTCGTCCTGAACCTCGGTGGTCGACCGGGGCGGGATCTGCTCATGAGCATGTTCGAAAAAAACGGATTTGCTCCTGAAGTTTTACATGCTGAAATTCTCCGGCAACACGAAGGGACGAATCTTGAGCCGCTCGCAAGGCGTGAACATGTGATGAAAGACTCCACCGGACATGAGTTCGAATTTTTCGGGGATCCCGAGGGTAATGAACCGATCAATGCAACGGAGGCTCTCAATCGACGGAACCAGGGGCTGCATGTCTACCACTCGATCTACGTCATCCAAGCGACTATTCTCTGATCCATGTCAGCGCTCGAAAACTTCAAAAAAAGGCTTCGGAATAGGGAGAGGATCCTTCTCGACGGCGGTCTTGGCACCGAACTCCAGCGCCGCGGCATCAAAACAACGCTTCCTCTGTGGTCCGCAGATGCTCTTCTGAAGAATCCTGAAATCGTAAAACAGATTCATCGCGATTACATCGATGCAGGAGCGGATATCATCACAACCAATACGTTCCGCACGAATCGGCGGACATTCGAGCACGCGAAGATCGAAAACAGAGCGTGTGAATACACGCTGCGCGCGTGCGAACTTGCAAAGGAGGCAGCGAAAGAATCCGGGCGAAAGAATATTCTCATCGCCGGATCGATCGCTCCGGTCGAGGACTGCTACACGCCGGGCCTCGTCCCGAAAAAAATCGATGAGCTCATCGACGAGCACTCCGACCTTGTGCAGAACCTGAAAAACGGAGGTGTCGATGTCCTCTGGATCGAAGCGATGAATTCCGCTCGTGAAACGATCGCCGTCCTCGAGGCCGCAAAAAGGTGCGGGATGGAATCTGTTGTGAGTTTCATTTGCAGGCCCGACGGAAATCTTTTTGACGGTGATTCCATCGAGGATGTCATCACTGCGATCCTCCCGTACGGTCCGCTCGCAATCCTCGGTAATTGCTCAAGTGCACGGAGTATCGGGATTGCCCTGCGACGCATGCTTGCCTGTACGAATATTCCCTGCGGGGTCTACGCGAATGGTGACGGCGAACCACATCCCGATCAAGGATGGATTTTCCATGATCAACACTTCCCGAAGGAATATGCGGAGTGTGCACAAGAATGGCTAAGGAACGGCGCACTGATTGTCGGAGGCTGCTGCGGAACAACCCCCGACTATATCTCGGGAATGAGGAAAATCGTCGATGAATACAACGAGAAAAATTAGGCACTGCGCCTCCCTGCAATCGCCTCCTTGAGCGTCGTTTGATCCGCAAACTCGATGTCCGCTCCCATCGGAAGGCCGTGCGCAAGTCGTGTGATGCTCGGAACGAATGAGGAGAGCTTCTGCTTGATGTACGCCGCGGTCGCCTGTCCTTCGACATCGAGATTCGTCGCGATAATGAGCTCCTTCACCACTCCGCCCTTGCAGCGATCGATAAGTTCTCGGAGCTTCAATTGCTCCGGACCCATGCCGTCGATGGGCGAGAGAACACCGTGGAGCACGTGATACAAACCCTTGAATCCTGATTTCTCAAACGCGACGACCTCAAGAGGCTCTTCAACAACGAGAACGGTTGAGGTGTCTCTGTTTCTGTCGCTGCAAATCGCACACTGCGGTTGCAGTGTAATCATCTGACACACGCTGCAGTACTTGAGATCATGCTTGAGCGCGAGGAGCGAAGACCCGAGTCCTTCTGCGGATGCCTTGCTGCTCCGAAGCAGGTGAAACGTCAGCCGCTCGGCGGATTTCGGGCCGATCCCCGGAAGTTTGCTGAACTCCTCGACGGCCTTCTGGATCTGCGGGGGGAGAAGCGACATGGGAAGAGAATAGCATTGATTGAAGTGTAAAGTTTCTCTAACATACCTGACCCTATGCCACTCGAAATTCCGGATATCGGCAACCTCTACGAGGGATGGTCAGAGCACCATGAGGCGTTCGATGCCGACCTCGTCGGATTTTCCAAATCGAACTGGGGAAGATCGAACATGGAAGCAGACCCGAATATTGTGTTCGCCGATATCCGTGAATTCACCAGAAGAAGAATGGTGGAACACCTGAGGGCGGTCCCCGAGCTCAAGCTGCAGGACTTCTCCGATCAGCGAATGATCTTCCATCACCTCGCTCATCGTGCGACCGTGCTCTCCGGTGACCTGCTCCATGCCAGCGGACTCCCTGAGGAAGTGTGGATCGAACAGATGCGACAGTCACTCCACTTCATCGCGCAGGACCGAAGCATGGTGGCGAGAGATGATCGTGATCCGATCTCGTCCCACTGGAAAGCAAAACCTGAACACTTCGAAGTGGGAGGCAAGATGACGCACCTGAAGACCCTGAAGGTAGATGCGAAGGATCAGGCGATCGCTTGGCACTTCCTCGGGAAAGTTTCCGCTCCGAAAATGGACATTGCATTCACAAGGGCGCGGCTGATGGAAGCGATGCCGTTCCTCGTTGAGGTCGACGACACGAATATCGAGTACAGACTTCTCGACATCCGGACGGAGCTTTTGAAATTTTTCGAAGGGAAGCTGAGAATTTCCGCACATGACAAGAAGGCAGCTCTCGCGATGCTCGCCGATCATTGGGCGGAAAAAGGGCCAGGGGCAACTTCCATGCACAGGTTCGAGCTCATGATCGAAGAAATTTTCGAAGAATGGAGTGGAGACGAAAACCCCTTGGACATCGACCATGACCCCGTCGACCGGATTCTGGATCTCGCCTTCTCGAAACTGATTCAAGCCGATGCACCGACGCTCGACGGGACCGATCGCGAGAAAGCTTTGGATCGGAAACTCCTCCTCGAGTTCCTGCTGATGCGCGAAGCAGAGATTGCAAGTAAAACGAATGACTACAACACCGGTACGATCGATGCCATCGCAAGGCAGTACGAGCGCTACCATAAAGCACTCGGCCTGCGCTTCGGCGACATGGCCTATCTCGACCTCGCCGTGGCGCTGATCGGCGCGAGCTCGCCTGAGAAGCTCAAGGAGATGCTGCACTAATTCTCTCCCTTTTCCCTGACTCTGCGACTCACCTCGCGATCCTTGATGCGTTGGCGTTTGTCGAATCGCTTCCGTCCGCGGCCGATGCCGATCACCACTTTGATGAACTTCCCCGCAAGCACCTCAAGAGGGACCACCGTCATGCCTTTCTCGCTGCTTCCAGACTCGAGCTTCGCACTCTGCGCCTTCGAGAGCAAGAGGGGGCGATCGTGTCCCGGATCGTATCCGTCGAGTCCGGATGCATAGGCGTACTTGCTGATTTTCATGGCCTTCAGTACGGGCGCACCGGAAACGAAAGATACGTACGAGCCAAGCAAGCTCACCTGTCCCAAGCGGCAAGATTTCACCTCCTGCCCCGTAAGCACGATTCCGGCTTCCACCTTGTCGAGGATCTCGAAATCGAACAGTGCCCTGCGGTTTCCGGCTACGACTTTCATGAGGCAAGGATAGCAGCGCTCCCCTCTCCGGAAAAAAACTGATCCGCTTTCTTTCTCCGCCTCAGCGGAGAGAGTGGCCCGAAGGGCCGAGAGAGGATGGAGAGGGGCCGGGGGTGAGGTATTTGACAATTACATCTATTGAATGTATTATATTTTTGCCAACAAAAAAGATTTCCCTTGCATCCGCTTGGGGGCACCCTCCCTGTGAGTCGTGCAGCAATCTACGTTGGTATCCGGACGCTTTCGTGCCATGCGGGCACTCTTGCCGATATGGCACGAAAGCGTCCTCTTTTTTAGAAGTTCCAAGGAATCAGCACGGTCATCCATTCCTGTCCTGTACCAAAGAATGCAAGCACCGCACCAATCGCAAGGAACGGACCGAAAGCAATACGCTTCTGCTTCATCGAGATTACGCCAAGTCCAAGGAGGAGAAGTGTGATGATTGCTCCCGTCATGTAACTGAGAAAAAGCATCGCAACCGTGCCGCGGAACCCGAGCCAAAGAGCGAGGGCGGACGAGAGGAAAATATCTCCGGTGCCAACGGCCTTGCCGCGGGTAAGCACGAACTGACCGCCGAACCAAACAAGGACCACCAAAAGCCCGAGAAGGGATGAGAAAATCGTACCGGTGACGTAGGTGAGAATCAGAGCCGGCACTGCGACTCCGTCGACGAAAAGGTCGGGCAACCTCTGGTGCAACACATCGTAGGCAGCAGAGAGGAGTAGCGCATACAGGAGAAAGCCTGTGAGGAACGCAACGAAAACGGAAGAAGGATAGAGAGCCGCAGAGAGAGCGAAAACCGTTCCGGAGAGAATCTCGATGACGGGATACTGAATGGAAATATGCGACGCACAAACCCTGCAGCGACCTCCAAGAAACGCGTAACTGAGTACAGGGATCAGATCGAATACGCCGAGCACGTGCTTCCCGCGTACACACCTCGAACGTCCGAAGAGTGACTCGCCTTTCTCGAGACGCAGAATCAGCACATTGCCAAAACTCCCGAGAGCGAGACCGAGAAGCGCAAAGAGTACGATCGTGAGTGGCACGGAGACTATCCTATAGGTGCTCCGTGCAGCATCGCAACAAGCGAGCGCCTGCGAATGCAAGCGACGATGATGAGAGAAAGGGCGATGACCGTATTCAGCATCGGGCCGGAGTCCGGCAGCGGTGCGTCCATCGCCTGAGTTGCGATTGCCGCCTCTTCATCAGAGGGAGGCGTGGGAAGTGCCTCGATGACCGGCTCCGCTGCAACGACAGTCGGTTCTTCCGCCTCCGCTTCCTGCACGGACAAATCGAAAGCGGATGCAAGATCGCGGCGGTTCTCGCGCATCTCTTGCCATCCTGCAGGATCGCTACGATCGGCAACTGCCTGCTCGGGCGAAACAGGCAGAATTTCCTGAGGTTGCTCCTGCTCCCGAAGACGTGCGGCCTCTGCTTCCTTTTCATTCGCCTCCTGCTCCCTGCGAAGATAGTCGGCCCGCGCAGCAAGACGTGCGATCGTATCTTCGTCAGCCGTTTTATCATTCACACGAACGGTAGCCTCTTCATTCACAGTCGTTGCAGAGGGATCGACGAGAAGACCCTTGGTCACCTGCATGGAAGGAAGCTCTGACCCGAAAAAATAAAATGCAACGGCAACGATCACCCCAAGGACTCCTCCGAGAATTTCCTGCGTAAACCTCTTCTGCAGCAGTGTGTGTATTGCATCCATATAGATATTATACCATTTTTTATAATTTTATTCAACTATCGTCCCAATGCCATCAAGTACGGTTCCCTGCGATTTTCGGACCGTGAAGAGATGATGGAATCGAAGCGAAAATGCAAGCAGCGGCAACAGGAGAGAGACCAGAGCCATCCCGAGAACAATCGAAGAAATCGACTCAAGAACGGGGGCCGTGATGAAAAGAGCCAATGCCAACACGGCGCTGAATGAAAGCCATTTGGAAACGTAGTGATACGGAAAAGCAATCGGCAAGATCTTGAGTGCGGCGGGAAGAAGTGTGAGTGCCAGGAAAAGATGAGTGATCGTCGATGCGGCGATGGCACCGACGAAACCGAGAGGTGGAATCAGCCAAAGGTTCAGTCCGAGTGAGAGAACAACGGCGATCACCATTCGTGAAACCAATACTTTCCATTCGTGCTTGGTGAGCAGCGTATAGAAGCTGAAGAGCACGATGCCGTTTAAGAACATCGGTGCGCCAAGAAGGGCAAGCGCGGTGTCCGCACCCGGTGAATCCGGTGTTGAAAGGTATGCGGCAGTCGTCAAGAGCTGCATGATGGGTCTCGCCCAGAAAATGGAGAAGAGTGCCGAGAGCGAACCGAGGATGAGAATGAGGAACAGAGTCTTCCCGAGAAGCGTATCCGTGCGGTGTCCTCCATCATGACGAGCCGCGAGAACGGGCAAGGTGGAATTCAGGAGAAACGTTGGAATCAGGTACGTCATCTCGGCGATGCGCGCGGCAAACCCGTACTCTGCATTCTGAATCGCATAATCATCACGGAGGAGCGCAATGAGTGTCAGATCGAACTGACGGTAGAGAGCGATGCAGAGAAAGGCGACGCCGTACGGCATGGCTTTCCGAAGGAGAGAAGAGAGGAGAACCCGATCAAAACACGGTCGAATCTTCGTGAGACGCACCGCAAAGAACATCGAACAGATGAAGAGAACGATCGCCCCGAGTGCACCCACACCGATGAAGTAACTGAAGACCGAAAGATCATCGCTCAGTCGTATGCCCGCGATGATGACGATCGCCATCAGGCTCGCGGTAAGAATTCTCTGGGTGACTTCCGCAACGAAGACAAGATGCATTTTGTATTGGACCTGAAACACGGTGCGGAGCACCCCCGCAAGGAGAGTGAAGAACGGCACAAGCGAAGCGATCGTGATGCCGATCCGAAGCGGGCTCCCCGCCCACGCGGGAATGACCCAAGCGATGAGGAGTGCCGCACCGAGGGAGAGCAGAGCAATGATGGAACGAAGAACGATGAGAGCACCCAAAATTTTCTCCGGATGTTTCGTGCTGCTCACTTCGCGAACGGAAACCGCGTAGAGACCGAAGTCCGCAAGGATGGCGAAGAGCTGAAGATACCCGTAGGAAGAATTGTACGCGCCTGCAAGTTCTTTGCTTAAGCCGATGGCAACGAACTTCACCGATATCACACTCAGGATCGCCATCGCGATCTGGCTGCCGATCTGCCAGAGAGTGGATGCTGCGATCTGACGCGTGGACATGACCTGCAGCATACCGCTATACTTCTCCCCAACATATATGCCGCTTCCCTTCAAACATCTCACATCCACAAAGCAGCTCACGAGAGCCGATACGGAGGAGATTGTTCGCATTGCATTCGAAATGGAAAAGGTACGATCGAAGGGGAAGAGCGATCTCCTGAAAGGGAAAGTTCTCGCCTCTCTGTTCTACGAACCGAGCACGAGAACGAGACTGAGTTTCGAAACCGCGATGCTCCGACTCGGAGGCGATGTCCTCACGGCCGAAGGCATTCAGTTCAGTTCGCTGTATAAAGGCGAAACGATCGAAGACACGATGGAGATGGTCGGCCAGTACGCGGACATCATCGCGATGCGACACCCCGATCAGGGAAGCGCGGATATCGCTGCGTCCGCTTCCAAAGTCCCGTTCATCAATGCCGGTGACGGACCGGGGCAACACCCGACGCAGGCGCTGCTCGATCTCTTCACGATTCGAAAGGAATGCGGAAAGATCGACGACCTGCACGTCGCGATGGTCGGTGACCTGCGCTACGGACGGACCGTCCACTCGTTGAGTTACCTTCTCGGTCTGTATAAAAACCTGCGCTTCACTCTTGTCTCTCCGAAAGAACTCACGATGCCGGAGAAAGTGACGAGTTTCCTGAAAGAGAAAAATATTCCCTTCGCCGAAACAACGGATATCGCCGCCGCACTCGATGCAGACATGATGTACATGACGCGTGTGCAAGGCGAGCGCTTCGCGGATAAGAGCGAGTACGAACGCCTGAAACTGAAGTACGTTCTGACAGCTCCTATGGTGAAGGGGAAGAACGTCATCATCATGCATCCGCTCCCGAGAGTCGGCGAAATCGCAACCGATGTCGACGCGCTTCCGAACGCCGCATACTTCAGGCAGGCGGGAAACGGTGTCCCCGTGCGCATGGCGCTTCTTGCGATGCTGCTCGGCAAGGCATAATCACTCTGCATGAAAAAAACTCTCCTCCGCGGCGGATCGGTTGTCGGTGAGCATGGCGTCGCCCCCTCCGATGTGTTGATATCGGCAACGGGTGTCATTGAATCAATCAAACCTTCCATCCAAGACCACAAAGACACGGACATCATCGATGTCTCAGGTCGACTCCTCTTCCCGCTCCTCATCGACTGCCATGTCCACTTCCGCGAGCCGGGGATGGAACACAAGGCGACGATGGCATCGGAAGCGGCCGCAGCGATTGCAGGAGGAGTAGGGACAGTCTGCGAAATGCCGAATACCGTTCCGCCGACCGTCACGATCGCGGCACTTGCGGATAAAGTGCGGCGCGCGGAGAAAATCGCCGGTTGCACGATCAAGTTTTTCTTCGGCGTGACGGAGGCCGCTCATCTCGTCACCTTGAAAGAGCTGTGGACGGGGGCGTCACTCGAGTTGAAGCGACTCAAAAATCACTGCTGCGGCGTGAAGTTGTACCTCGATCACTCCACGGGAGACCAGAAAGTGGACGGAGGGATCGTCGAAGACATTTTTCAGACATGTGCGGAACTTGGCATCCCGCTCGTTGCGCATTGCGAAGATCCCGAGATGAATGCAGAAGCGAAGTCCAAGGTGGAGACCAAGAATAGTGCACCCCTCAACGATGTTTCGCTGCACTCAACAATGCGTCCTCCCGAGTCCGAGGCGACATCGATCGAATACGCCATCGGCATGGTTCGAAAAACAGGAGCTGCGCTGCACGTCGCACATCTCTCGACGGCGCAAGGCATCGAACTCGTGAGGGTGGCGAAGAGAGAGAAGCTGCCAATCACCTGTGAGGTCTCTCCGCACCATCTGTTTTTAACAACCGACGATTACGCGACGCTTGGCACCTTCGGAAAGATGAATCCTCCCCTTCGAACCGCAGAACACCGAGATGCGCTTTGGGCTGGCATCGCGGACGGTACCGTCGATTGCATCGCAACCGATCATGCACCGCATACGATCGACGAAAAAAAATCCGGCGAACCGCTGAAGGCCCCAAGCGGAGTGCCGGGGGTGGAAACGATGATTCCCCTTCTGCTGACAGTCGCTGCAGGGAAATGGCCACACCCGTGCGGGAAGCGTGCAGAGACGAGTGAAAAATTCACATACGCAGACATTGTGAGGCTCTGCTTCACGAATCCTAGCCGCATTTTCTCACTCGGAGCACCGAAGATAGCGGAGAAAAATCCGGCAACAATAGCCATCGTGAATCCGCAAGAGGAATGGCTGATCGAAGCCAAAAATTCGCATAGCAAATGTGGGTGGACTCCCTTCGAGGGATGGAGGGTGACGGGAAAAATTGGACAGGTCATTGCCCATTAATATAATTAGGTCATGAGTTTAAGAATTGTACAGTCTGACGAGATTGATGTGCAAAGCGGAGATTTCCAAGCCGAAGTGCGAGAAGGAACCTTGGTTCTGCCGAAAAGCGTAGTCGATTTCGCAAACCTGATGGGTGAACATGAGAGCGATGGACTGCTCGAAGCGATGGTCAGCTTCAGAGGTAATCTGGAAGCTGCCCTGAAATGGGACGAATCGGAACGACGCGAAGCGGTGACAAAGCTTCTTGGGCAATTGAATGGACAGGTCTCGGAAAGCACAAGAAAATTCGTTGAAAGAATCCTTGCTGAGGAATGATTCTGAATCAACGAACTGCAATGGAATTTACACCTCGATGATAATCGGCATGACCACCCCCCTTCGCCCCACTGAGGCGGGGCTACGGAGGGGCGAGAGATGTTGTTTCGAAGGTCCTAACTTTAGACCTCTATTATTATCGGCATGACCATCGGTTCGCGGTCGAGCTTGTGACGGAAGAAGCGAAAGAGTGCCGAGGTGACTTCCTTTTTAAGGGGGGCAATGCCTTTCTCGCCCCGAGCGAGTGCATCTTCGTATGCCTTTCGAATCGCAATGGTCGCCTCTTTATTGATGAGACTCTGTTCCGTGCCGTAGATGAACCCGCGTGAGAGGATCAGCGGATCGGAGACGAGACGCATGGACTCCGCGTAGACCTTCATCACTGCGACGAAGATGCCGGCGTTATTCATGACCTTCCGGTCATCCATGATCGTCTGGCCTTCTGCTCCGGTCGTGCGCCCGTCAATGATGATGTCGTTCGCCGCAAATTTCTGTTTCGACCTTCTGGCATTGCCCTGAAGATCGAACTCAAGAATTTCGCCGTTCGTAAGCAAATGAATCTGGTTGTCGAGGTAACCGATGCCGCGAACAAGCTCGCCATGCGCCGAGCGCATGTACGGCTCGCCGTGTTCCGGAATCACATGCTTGGCTCTCACGAGTCGATGCATAAGCAGAATGTCATTCTGGTACCCGTGTCCGGTCGTATGAAGGGCGAGCTCCTGATTGGTCAGCACCTTCGCGCCGAGCAAATGCAAGTTGTTCACCACTTTCGCGACCGCACGCTCATTGCCGAGAATGGGGTTGCTGCTGAGGATCACAGTGTCGCCTTTCTTCACGCGAACATGCTGATGCGTACCGAGCCCCATACGGGCGAGACTCGCACGCTCTTCGCCTTGCGAACCGGTTGTGAGAATTAAAATTTCTGAATCTGGAATTTTCTCCATGCCGGGACCGACTTTGCGAATCATGCCACGCGGCACCTGAATGTATCCGAGCTCGACCGCGATCTCGATGTTCTGTTCCATCGAACGACCCGAAACGTAGACCTTACGATTGAGCGTCTTGGCATGTTCGATAACCTGCGCCAAGCGGTTGAGGAGAGAGCTGAACGTCGATACGACGAGTCGTCCTTTCGCCTCTCGCATCAAGCCGAAGAGGGTTGCTGAAATTGCTTTCTCAGAGAGCGCATTTCCGGGCTTCGTCGCATTGGTTGAATCGGCGATGATCGCAAGCACCCCCTTCTCACCGAGCTCGGCAAGACGCTGGATGTCAGCGGGAGGTTCGTTCATCGGGGTTAAATCAAATTTAAAATCTCCGGTATGAATAATCGTGCCGTACGGCGTGTGAAGTGCGACGGCAGCGGAATCGGGAATACTGTGCGTGACGCGCAGGAATTCTATCTCGACGCTTCCGATTTTGATGGGCTTCTTGAACTCGACCGTATTGAGCCTGCAACGCGACGTCAATTTCTCTTCGTCGAGGCGCTTCTTTACGAACGCCATCGTGAGGCGCGTGCCGTAACACGGAGGAAAGTGAAGCTGTGCCATCACATGTTGAACGGCACCGATGTGATCGAGGTGACCGTGCGTGAAAATGACGGCCTTGATCTTATTCTCGCGACCACGAAGGGCCGAGAGATCGGGAATAAGGTAATCGATACCCGGCATGTCCTCCTCCGGAAACTGAAGTCCGAGATCGATGATGTACAGATCCGAGTCGACATCGACGACGAGACAATTCCTGCCGACCTCCTCAAATCCTCCGAGAGGATAGATGCGTAATACTTTCCCATTCGGAAGATGAACGACTTGCTCCTTTGGAGCAGGCTTGCCAAATCCCTCCTTGGAATGCTGGTGCGAACGCACCGGTCTCGGCTGAAATTTTTGAGGGGGAGCTTTTCCTGTCGGAACCGGCGCTGCACCGGGAGTCGGCTTCGTCGAATGGAGGACAGGTTTCTGCGGGGTCTCTGAAACTGGTGATCCTGTCATCACCTTCTTCACCCACTCATGGACTGATTTCATGAACGATTTGTAAATAGTTAAAACTGAAGAATGATCTTCATACTCCATAGTACTCTTGATCAAGAAACAGCGCAAGTAGGTTTTTGTCGATCATCTGTTTTTTTGGCTTCAGCTCAATGAATTATTAGTTAAAAAATGGCGAGGAAGGCTTGATAGGTTCGGTATGTAAGGTGGGAATTCTGAACGATCTCACGCACCGAGCCTGCGAAACGTACTCAACCTTCCCAGCCTCTCGGAGATCCCTAAAATGTTGCAGCAGTTCTCCGAACAGAGTAGCCTTATCCCCCGTATGAAGATCGCGGTCACGACGGGGCAAACGAAGGCACCACATGGGACCGTTCTTGTGCCGGTCGTCCTCGGCGATGAGAAGAAGGACCGCGCGTTTTTCCTGATGCAGTGCGAAGGGCAAAGCGATGCTGCGGAAAACCTCCGGGAAGAGTTTACGGCCGTACTGAAACATGCGGTATTGGAAGGAGAGGGCAGCGGATATGAACGGCTCGAAAGTGCCTTGAAGGAACTGAACGGACTGCTGAAAGGATTCATGCTCTCCGAAGCGGTCTCCGATGTTCATGCGATCGTCGGACTCATTGAAATCGAGGAACCGACGCTCCACCTTTCGAACGTGGGTCGCGCGGAGGCATACATCATCAGGGACGGAACAGCCACGCAAGTGACGGAGTTTGCCCCTCGCGGGAAGGCTCCCATCGCCTTCATGCAGATTCTCAGCGGTCCGATTCGCAAGAGGGATCACTTCATCGTGTCCTCGCAGCGGCTGCTCCGAACGATCACGCCTGCGCAGCTTGTGAAGATGACCCAGCACGACAGCGAAACGGTCATCCAGAGCATCGTCTCCGCACTCACGGCTGAGAAAGAAGCTGCGTGCGTCGCGCACATCATCGTGACGGGAGAAGCAAATGATGGAGACACGCAGAAGGAAACGCGCCGTGCACTTGGTGAGGGTCTGCGGACCCGAAGGAAGGCATCAGGGACCTCTCTCCTGTCCATGGCAAGCTCAGCCATCGGCAAGGTGGAGTGGTCTTCGCTTTTCCGTAAGGTGAAGATGATGAAAGGTACTGAAAAGAAAATGAAATCCTTCGTCGAGCGATGCGGCGAATCCGCCCGCATCTTCCTCCGGGATCTCTACGATCCCGAGCGAAAGCGAAGGGCACATTTGCTGCTGCTGGCCGGGAGTGCCGCTCTCTTCCTGATCCTGTGGATGGTCGTGCAGCTCAGCGTCGTGAGCCAGAAGAGCCAAACGAAAGGCGAGCTCGGTGAGCTCATGAAGCAGATCAACTCCGACCTCTCAACCGCGGAAAATCGTCAACTCGCCGGGGACACTGAAAATGCGAATATGATTCTGGTACGCGCGGAGGAGCGTGCAAAGCAAGTGATGACAAGCGAGAGCGGACTCTTTCGGAGTGAGGCACTGGAGCTCCTTGAGCGCATCAAATCGAAGAAAGAGGAGATGAACCGCGTCATCCGCGTCGTTCCTCCCCGCGTGATGGCGAATCTTGGAGCGAAGAAGCCTGACATCGTGGCGCAGGGCTTCATCGGTCTCCCGAATGGAGAGTTCTTGGTCTACGATCGTCAGAATCTCTACCGTATTTCCCTCAATACCGTCGAAGATGGCGAGAAAATCGGCTCGGAAGAATTGATCCTGAAAGGAGCGTGGTTCCCGCGTTTCCAGAGCAAGGTATTCATGACAACCGGCAACAGTGTGATCGAGATCATCAACGGTCAGGCAACGACCATGAAGACCGAAGATCCTGCAGGATGGGTCACGGGCTCGGATATCACCACGTACCTTCGGTATCTCTACGTTCTCTCGCCGGAGCGAAAGCAGATCTACAAATACGAGCGGCTCGCAAGCAAGTACGGCCCGCCTGCGGAGTACAACATCAATGGCGACCTGTCGGGAGCAATCGATATGGCGATCGTCGGACCGGTCTACGTTCTGCGAGATGTATCCACCCCCGAGAAGCCGGGTGAGCGTGATGTGCAAAAGTTACTGCGTGGCGAGAAGCAGGTCTTCAACATCCGCAATCTGCCGCCGGGCGCATTGCAGGGTGTCACGAAGATTTTCAGGGCATCGGCAAACGGGAATTTCTACTTCCTCGATCCCGAGCAGCGCCGCATCGTCGTCACCACCGGTGACGGTGACCTCGGAGACTCTCTCTATTTGAAGCAATACATTCTCGACTCCGATGAAGTGGGGCCGTTGAAAGATCTCTATGTCGACCCGGACGATTCGAGGCTCTATGTCTTAGATGAAAAGAAGCTCTACGCGATCGATCTGCAATCGAAGTAACATGCAGAAAGTCATGGTTTTCGGCACATTCGACGGCCTCCATCCGGGGCACATCTTCGTCATGACTGAGGCGCAGAAACGGGGGCAAGTCACCGTCATTGTCGCTCGAGATGATAATGTGCAGGCTATAAAAGGAAGGCTGCCTGCGAAGCGGGAAGAGCAGAGAATCCGTGCGCTGAAGAAAAAATTTCCGGCATGTACCGTGCTTCTTGGTGACCGAATGGACTTCCTGAGTCCGGTGCGGGCGCTGAAGCCCGACCTCATTCTGCTGGGCTACGACCAATTGCTCCCCCCGGGGGTGCGGGAGGAAGATCTGACATGCCCCATTGAAAGACTCCCCTCATTTCATCCGCATCAGTACAAAAGCAGTTTGCTTTCGAAGAAGAAAAGAGGTATAATGTCTCGATGACATTCAAACAAAAAACAATCCTTACGCTGGGTGCCGCGCTGATTCCTGTGACTGCGTTCGCTGCTGCGCCGGCAAATATCAAGCAAGTTGAAGCTTTCATGGATGGAGCGTCCATCGGGGTTTCCTGGACCCCTCCGGAAAGCGGTGATATCGACTTCTACCGCGTCTACATCAGCCACGAATCCATCCTCGACCACGAGGGCAACTACGATGACAGCGTTCGAACGCAAGCGAATGAAACAACGTACGTGTTTGCGACACCGCCTCTGGCGTCCGAAAAAATCTACGTTGCGATTCTCGCCGTGAGTAAGGGGGGAGAGGAGAGTGAGGGATTTGAATCGGAAGCATTCGTCGAGCTCACGCCACCGGCCGCCTCGGGAGCTGTTCCGACACCGGACCCTGCGGTGATGGAACCGGAGCCGCCTGCGGCACCGGAAACATCGATCCCCATGACGGTGTCGGAGGTGCGCAGCGTCACCCAGACGGGAGTGCTGATCACATTCACGAAACCGATTGCAGACTCGACCCCGCTCGAAGCCCGATTCTTCGCCATCATCGATGGCAGTGGAGCCGGTCTCGAGATCGGTGCCATCGAAGTCGTCGGACAGACGATCCTCCTCCATACGGGAGTGCAGGAATCTGAAAAGAACTATTTCCTGAGCATCCTCGAGCCGGTTGCCGCAATGGATGGAACAAACCTCCCCGTGCAGGAACAGAAGCTTCCGTTCACAGGATTCCTTGACCCGAACCAAGCCGTATCCGGGGATATTCCCTATGTCGCCAATCCGGAGCTTCCCGTTGTCGAAGAAAATCTCGGACCGCCGGAGGATGCTGTCAACTTGGCCCTGAAGGCGATGCGCAGATCCGATGGAACCTACACGGTTGTCGCGAGTTGGGGAGCGAGCCCGAACTCGAAAGGAACACTCAGTGCCTATGTCCTCTCGAGCACGAGGAACGGAGAAGCATCAGGAGACAACATCGTCCTTGCCTCGAACCAAACCGTGACGAAGTACGACGGAATCGCGCCCGGAATCTTCGGAGTGAAAGTCGTCTCGAAAGACGAAAGAGGAAATGAGTCCATGGGAATCCAGAAAGTCATCACACTGCCCGAATCCGGTATCGGCCTTCTTGGAATCATCACTCTCTCCGGCTTCGTTGCGGGGAAGCGCGTAAGAAAAAAGCGCGGAGAAGCGTAGGGAGAAGCGGAATGCTAGAATGAATCCCTGTGCCGATCTCTTCGCATGGACGGGTGCTCATCCTCCTATTGATTTTGACCCTGTGCGGAGCGGCATTTCACGAGTGGACACTCGGTGCCGACGGTAATCTGCACATTCGATTCCTCGCAGTCGGGCAAGGAGACAGCACGCTCATCACGGCTCCGAAGGGCACAACGATTCTCGTCGATGGAGGACCGGATTGGTCGACGCTGGAATCACTCGGGCAGCACCTGCCTTTCCTGAAACGAAGGATCGACCTGCTCGTCCTCTCTCATCCGAATCTGGATCACCTCCTCAGTTTCCCCGAAGTGCTGAAGCGATACTCGGTCGGCGGCATCGTCATGAGCGGAGCCGAAAGTTCTTTGCCGCGTTATCGAAAAATTTTTGATTTGGCATCCAAGCAATCAGTCCCGATTCTGACCGTTTCCGCCGGACAGTCGATTGAAGTCGAAAAGGGAGTGAGAATGGACATCCTCTGGCCGCCGAAGAAGATGCCAAAGGGTTTCACAAAAAACAGCAATGACGCGTCCGTCGTCTTTATGCTTCGGTACGGAGACCGTCGTGCGCTCTTCACGGGAGACATTGAAAGGCCGACGGAAGAAACATTGGTGCGTGCTGACGCGGACCTGAAAGCTGATATCTTGAAGGTTGCTCACCACGGAAGCAGAACATCGAGCACGGAACCGTTCCTGCGCGCAGTCGGACCGTCGCTTGCCGTCATCTCCGTCGGAGAAAACTCCTACGGACATCC
>SXGT01146413.1_pt1 | contig 19123 bp, 11 predicted proteins | sample 3176221 | NCBI WGS metagenome assembly SXGT01 (sample SAMN11356862, study PRJNA531348) | freshwater metagenome | isolation source: freshwater sample F1-120 | place: China: Fuxian Lake, Yuxi | collected 2017-12-25
CAGGCCGCGGAAGTGATCGATGCGCAGCACGTCGAGCGCCTGCAGCTGGTGCGTGATGCGGGCGCGCCACCACGCGAAACCCTCGTGCACATGAGCGGGCCAGTCGTAGACCGGATTGCCCCCTCAAGCGCCTGGACGACGCCGTGCGCGACGGCGACCGCGTCTACGGCGTGATCCGCGGCACCGCGTGCAACAACGACGGCAAGGGCGACGGCCCGATGTCCCCCCGGGCCGACGGCCAGGAGGCGGTCATCGCCACCGCCTGGGAAGACGCCCAGATCGGCCCCCGCGACGTCGGGTACGTCGAAACGCACGGCACGGGCACCGCCGTGGGCGATCGCACCGAGCTCACCGCGCTGCGCACCTCGTTCGCAGGTCGCGGATCGCCGGTCTACATCGGGTCCGCCAAGGCCAACGTCGGCCACACGATGTCGGCCGCCGGCATCGCCGGCCTGATGAAGGCGCTGCTCGCGCTGCACCACAAGACCGTGCCGCCGTTGGCGAACTGGAAGGCGCCGCACCCCGACATCGCGGCGTACCCCGGCTTCTTCGACGTGCCGACGGCCCCGGTCCCGTGGGTTTCGTCGGCCCCGCGCATCGCGACCGTTTCGTCGTTCGGGTTCGGCGGTACCAACGCGCACACGGTGCTCCAGGAGTACCTCGACCAACCGCAGACGCGGCTGTTCAAGGCGGCGGTGCCCGAGTCGCGGCCGCTCGGCGCGGCGCAGCTCGTGGTCATCTCCGGCGACGACGGCCGACTGCTCGGGCTGTACGCCGCCGAGCTGGCCGAGGCGGTCACCGACGACCAGGACCTCGCCGCGCTCGCGCACACGCTCAACGTCGGCCGCCGCCGTCGCGCCGTCCGCGCCGCGGTGGTCGCCTCCAGCGTGCCCGAGCTGCGCAAGCACATGCGGCGGGTGGCCGACGCCCTGGCGACCGACGCCGGCACGCGCGGCGCGCTCGGCCGGGACATCGTCGTCGGCGACGCCGCCCAGCCCGTTCCCGTCGCGTTCTTGTGCCCCGGCCAGGGCATGCAGCGCGTGGGTCTGTTGCGCGAGTGGCGCGCCCTCCCCGAGTTCGAAGCCACGCTCGCGGCGATGGAGGCCGCGGTGGCCGACATCACCGCGCGCCCCCTGCGCGACTACCTCTACGCGCCCGACGCCCGCGAAGAGGAGCTCACCGACACGCAGATCGCCCAGCCCGCGATGTTCGCGGTCGGTCTCGGCGTGGCGGCGGTGCTCGCCCGCTACGGGGTGCACCCCCACGTGGTCCTCGGGCACTCGTTGGGCGAGTTCACCGCGAGCGCGCTCGCCGGCGCGGTCGACCCGGTGCAGGCCATCCGCTTCGTCGCGCGCCGCGGCAAGGCGATGTCGTCGCTCGGCGGCGATCACGGCGCCATGGCGGCGTGCATGGCCGCCCCCGAGGAGATCGAGCCGCACCTCGAGCCGCAGGTCATCCTCGCGAACAAGAACCACCCCCGACAGAACGTCATCTCCGGCCCGACCGCCGCGGTGGAGCGGAGCGTCGAGCGCCTGGTGGCCGCGGGGCTCAAGGCCAAGCGCATCCCGGTCAGCCACGCGTTCCACTCGCCGATGCTCGAAGCGGTGCAAACCGACGTCGACGAGGGCCTCGCCGAGACCACGTTCGTGGCGCCCAGCACGATCATGGCGTCGTGCATCGCCGAGCTGGTGCCCACCTCCGGCGACGACGTGCGCACCATCTACGCGCGGCACGCGGTGGCGCCCGTGGAGTACGTGCGCGGGCTGGAGCAGTGCCGTTCCACCGGCGCCCAGTTGTACGTGCAGCTCGCGCCGGGCGCCACGCTGTGCGCGTTCGCGCGCGGCGTGCTCGACGGCGGCGAGAGCATCGTGTCCGTCGCGGCCGACGAAGCCGACGGCGGTGTGGGCCTCCTGCGCGTGCTCGCGTTGTGCGCGGCGCACGGGCACCGCGTCGACCTCACGAGCTTCGGCCTCGGCCTGGAGATGGCGCCGCCGGTCCCGCTGAGCACCCAGCCGTACTGGCCGGTGGTGGCCGAAAAGCAGCGCGGCAGCGGCATCACCGTGCGCCAGGGCGCCGCCGACGCCCACGCCGAGCCCACCGCCACCGTGCCCGCGAGCGCGGCGCCCGCCGCCACCGAAGAGTCGGTCGAGGCGCGGGTGCTCCGCATCGTGAGCAAGGTGAGCGCCTTCCCCATGGAGGCGCTGCGCACCGAGCAGAAGCTACTGGACGACCTGGGCTTCGACTCGTTGATGGCCAACGAGCTGTCCACCCGCCTGAGCGAAGCGTTCCCCGGCTTCGCGGGCATCCCGCGCGCGCTCTTTGCCACCTCCCCCTCGGTCAAGGACATCGTCCGCCAGGTCGAGGGCGGCGGCGCCAGCGAAGCGGTGCCGCTGACCGCCCCCGACCGCGCGATGGTCGCCTACGCTCCGGTGCTCGAGCCCGCGCCGTTCGCCGGCCACGCGCGCACCGGCACCGTGCGGGTGCTGGTCCACCCCACGCTCGCCGAGCTGCGCACGCTCCCCAAGGGCGACCTCGTCGTCGTCTCCGAGGTGCTCGGGTCCGACCCGGCCCGCGCCGGTGTCACCGGCTTCGTCAAGGCGCTCGCGCGCGAGTGGGCCGAGCACAAGGTGTGCGTCGTCGACGGCACCGCGGCCGAGGCCGAGGCCGAGGCCCGCGCCGCCGAGCGCGACATCGAGGTGGTCTTCCGGGGCGGGCAGCGGTTCGTCGTGGGCCTCGCGCCCGTGGCCGCGGTTCCACGCGAGCTCGCCGGCAAGCTCGTCCTGGTGACCGGCGGCACCGGATGGCTCGGCAAGCTCGCGGCGCAGCGGCTCATCGCCGCCGGTGCCCGCGTGATCGTCGCGGGCAGCCGCAAGCGGCCCGAGGTGCTCGCCGAGCTCGGCGCCGCCGCGAGCTTCCTCCAGGTCGACCTCGCGGGCGACTTCTCGGCGTTGTCCGGCCTCACGGTCGACGGAATCGTGCACGCCGCCGGTGTGCTCGCCGACGGCGCGGTCGGCACCGCCGACGGCCAGAAGGCGTGGACGGTCAAGGTCGAAGGCCTCCGCCGCCTCCGCGACCTGTTCCCCGAGGCGTGGATCGTCGGGATCGGCAGCTACGCCGCCCGCTTCGGCAACGCCTTCCAGACCGAGTACGCCGCGGCCAACGAGGCGATGTCCGCCCTCGGCCGCGCGGTCGGCGCCTGTACGCAGGTGTGGGGCCCCTGGGCCGACAGCGAGATGGTCGCCACCATCCCCGCGATGATGAAGCGGGCGATGCGCGAGGACGGCCTGTGGTTCGTCGACTCCGCCCGCGGGCTCGACGCGCTCGTCGGCACCCTCGGCAACCACGGCGAGATCGTGCTCGGGCTCGACCTGCCGCGCGCCCGCCGGGTGCTCGAGATCGAGCGTACGCTGGCCCCCGAGCAGAACTGGCTCGCCGACCACGCCCTCTTCGGCCGCCCGACGGTGCCGATGGCGATGATCCTCGAGTGGGCCTGCAAGCTGGGTGGGCGCACGGTCGAGGACCTCACGTTGTACGACGGCGTGGTCGTCGAGAAGCCCACGCGGGTGCGGCTGCGGCTCGACGGCGACCGCTTCACCGTCCACGCCGAGGGCAAGCTCGCGTGGAAGGGGGTGCTCACCGACGAGGGCATGCCCCACGTCCACGTGCCGCACTTCCACGACAACGTGCTGCCCATGTCGCTGGAGCAGTTCTACCGCACCACCTTCCACGGCCCGACGCTGCGCGGCATCGTCCGTGTCAGCGCGCTCGCCGACATGGGCGTGACCGGCGTGGTTCGGCGCGGCCTCGGGCAGGAGTGGGGCGAAGCGCCGTGGGCGCTGTCGCCGCTGGCGATCGACAGCGCGTTGCAGCTCGCGGCGTACTGGTCCATCAACAAGCTCGGCCGCGCCGGCTTCCCGGTGCGGGTGGCCCGCTGGACGCAGGTACCGACCACCGCGTCCGAGCTGGTGGCGAGCCTGTGGTTCGAGGAGCAGGTCGGCGACCGGTTCCGTGGCACCGTCGTGCTCGCCGAGCCGGGCGGGCGCCTCGTTGCGGTGGGCGAAGGTGTCGAAGCCGAGATGCGTTCGGAGGGTGTACAGGTCGCCGTCGAACACACCGACTTCGAACACTTCCCCGCGTGGGTCGATCTGAAGCAGCGCCTCGACGCCGCCCTGATGCTCGGCATCGGCAACCCGTACTTCAAGGTGCTCGACGGCATCGCCCGCGACAAGGTGATCATCCGCGGCAAGGAGATGATCCACTTCTCCGGCTACAACTACCTCGGCTTCTCGGGCCACCCGTACGTCGCCCAGCGGGTCACCGACGCGGTGCTCAAGTACGGCACCAGCGTGTCGGCGTCTCGCGTGGCGTCCGGCGAGCGCCCCATCCACCACGAGCTCGAAGCGCGCATCGCCAAGGCCATCGGGGTGGACGACGCCATCCTGTTCACCGCCGGCCACATGACCAACGTCAACACGGTCGGTCACCTTTTCGGCCCGAAGGACCTGATTCTTCACGACGAGCTGATCCACGACAGCGTCATCCAGGGCATGAAGCTCGCCGGCAGCACGCGGCGGCCGTTCCCGCATGGCGACATGGCGGCGTTGGAGAAGAACCTCGACCAGCTCCGTGGGCGGTTCGAGAAGTGTGTCATCATCGTCGAGGGCGTGTACTCGATGGACGGGGACCTCTGCGATCTCCCCGCCGCCATCCGGCTGAAGAAGCGGTTCAAGAGCTTCCTGATGGTCGACGAGGCGCACAGCTTCGGCGTGGTGGGCAAGCGCGGCTACGGCGTGGCCGAACACTTCGGCATCGACGCGCGCGACGTCGACATCTGGATGGGTACGCTGTCCAAGTCGTTGTCCTCGTGTGGCGGCTACATCGCCGGCAGCAGCACGCTGGTGCAGCTCCTCAAGTACACCGCGCCCGGCTTCGTGTACTCGGCAGGTCTCACGCCCGCGAACACGATGGCGGCCATCGCCGCGCTCGAGCTGATGGAGCGCGAACCCCACCACGTCGAGCGTCTGCAGGCCAACGCCCACCGCTTCTACGAGCTCTGTCGTGAATCGGGTCTGGACACCGGTCCGGCCGCCGGCGAGAGCGCGGTGATCCCCGTCATCGTAGGCAACAGCTTCCACGCGTTGTTGCTGAGCGATGCGCTGATGAACCGCGGCATCAACGTGCAGCCGATCCTGTACCCGGCGGTCGCCGACAACGCGTCGCGCCTCCGCTTCTTCCTCAGCGCCCTGCACACCGAAGAAGAGTTGGCGTACACCACGCGCACGGTCGCCGAAGAGCTCCAACGCATCCGGACCGAGAACGCAGGGTAGGCGCACCGGGGCGGTGCCCCGCGACCGTCCGCTCGTCGGGCCGAGGCCGGCGGGCACCGCGGGGCGCCCCCCGTGGTCACCCCCCCGCGAAGAAGTAGACCGTGCCGGAATCCGTGGTGCTGGCCGCCTCGCCGTACCCGCAGCCGAGCAGCAGGTCGACCACGCCATCTCCGTCCAGGTCGCCGAGACCCAGCGAAGAACCGCAACTGTCCGAGGTGTCGTCTCCCCACCACGTCGTGGCGTAGCGGGTGGCGTCGGACAGGGGGAAGCTCCCCGCCAGCGGGCCGGGCACGTGCCACGCCGCCCCGGCCGAGGTCTCGCCGCCGGGGTCGGCGAACTGGGACGCCACGACGAGGTCGAGCACCCCGTCCGCGTCGAGGTCGCCGACACCCACGGTCTCGCTGCGCCCGAGGAGGTCGTAGGCCGCCGCGCCCACGACCACCGCCTCGGCGTCCCCGACATCGCCGTCGGGCGACGTGCTGGGGTCGAGGTCGCAGAACACGTAGACCGCCCCCGCCCAACTGCCGCCGTCGTCGGCATACACGGCGCTGGCCACGAGGTCGCCCCGGCCGTCGCCGTCGACATCGCCCGCCACGCCGAGGTCGTACCCGAAGGCCTCGCCCGCTTCGCCGCCGAGCAGCTTCAGGTCGGCCGCGGCGAGGTCGAGGTCCCCGGAGAGGCCCCCGAGCACGACGTAGGTGGCGCCGGCGCCGGCCGCGGCGGTGTCGTCCCCCCAGGCGCCGACGAACAGCTCGTCGAGGCCGTCGCCGTCCACGTCCGAGCCCGGGCCGCCGGCCACGGCCGCGCCCGCAAAGTCGTCCGCCGCTTCGCCGGTGACGGTGGAGGCGAGCGTCGTGCCGCTGTAGACGTACACTTCACCGGTGAAGCTCGATGCGGCGTAGTCGGCGGCGAACCACTCGTCGGTGCCGGTGCTCGCGTTGAAGTCGCCGCCGCTGGACACGGTGTAGGTGGTGGTGAGCTCGGCGTACACGGCGGCGCTGCTGGTGACCGACACCGTCCCGGTGAGGTCCTCGCCGTCGTAGAGGTACAGGGTCTCGCTGCCGCTGGTCGAGACGGCGAGCTCGTCGCGACCGTCGCTGTCGACGTCGTGCACCCCGAAGAGCGTGAGCCCCACGCCGTGCGCGGAGGTGCCCTCGAGGATCCCGACGTCGAACGCGGTCGCCGACGCGGGCGTCGACGTGAACGCGCCGTCGTAGACGTACGCCTTCCCGCTGCCGGCCCCGCTGGCGCCGACGACGAGGTTGGTGGCGCCGTCGCCGTCCAGGTCGACGCCCGTGACCAGGTCGGTGCCGAAGTAGTCCAGCGTCGCGTCGCCGTACAGCGCACCGTCGGCGCCGGACGCCGAACCCTCGGCGTAGACCACGTCGCCGCAGTCGGCCTCGACGCCGTCGCAGTCGTTGTCGAGGCCGTCGTCGCACACCTCGGTCCCCGCGGGGTTCACGCTCGCGTCGGTGTCGTCGCAGTCGGTGTCGTCGACGACCGTGCCGGCCGGCTGGTCGCATGCCGACGTGGCGGCGGCGGGGTCGCCGTAGGTGTCGCCGTCGGCATCGCCGTACCACGTGGACCACCCCGCGGGGTCGACGCCGGCATCGGCGTCGTCGGCGGCGCCCGAACAATCTTCGTCGACGTCGGCGGCGTCGCACACCTCGGCGAGGCCCGGGTTGCGCGACGGCGCGGTGTCGTCGCAGTCGGTCGCGTCGGCGACCGTGCCCGCGGGCGCGGCGCACGCCGACACCGCCACCGCCGGGTCGCCGTAGGTGTCCGCGTCGGCGTCGGCGTACCACGTGGAGAACCCCGCCGGGTCCACGCCCGGGTCGGCGTCGTCGGCGAGGCCCGAGCAGTCCTCGTCGGTCTGGCCTGCGTCGCAGTGCTCGGCGGCGCCCGGGTTGCGCGCCGACGTGGTGTCGTCGCAGTCGGTCGCGTCGGCGACGGTTCCGGCGGGCGCGTCGCACGCGTCGACCTCCACCGCCGCGTCGCCGAAACCGTCCGCGTCGGCGTCGGCGTACCACGCGGCGTAGCCGGCAGGGTCGACCCCGGCGTCGGCGTCGTCCGCCGCGCCCGAGCAGTCCTCGTCGACGTCGGCGGGGTCGCACACCTCGGCGGCCGCCGGGTTGCGGTCGGGGTCGGCGTCGTCGCAGTCCTCGCACGCCGCCCAGCCGTCGCCGTCCGCGTCGGCCCAGGCCACCGACCCGTCGCAGTTGTAGTCCTTGGGGTCGGCGCAGTCGGCCTCGGCGGCCTCCGGGTGCACGCTCGCGTCGGCGTCGTCGCAGTCGTCGCCGCCGGACACCAAGGCGCCGAGCTCGCACACCATCGCCACGGTCGCGGCGTCGCCATGCCCGTCGCCGTCGCCGTCGGTGTAGCCCTCGACCCGGTCGACCGCGTCCCCGTCGACGTCCCCGTCGCAGTCGTTGTCGAGCCCGTCGCACACCTCGGCCGCATCGGGGTTGACGGTGGCGTGGGCGTCGTCACAGTCCACCTCGGTGGTGTACCCGTCGCCGTCCGCGTCGATCTCGGCCTTGGACAGGGTGACGTCGCCCTGGTGGCAGGCGAGCGCGGACAGGAGGACCAACGCGCGGAAGGGACGCATCCCGCGAGGGTAGCCTACCCCGCCGCCACGCGCCGCAGGGCCCGCTCGGCCTCCAGGGCGAGCGCTTCCCCCCCCGGGACGCGGCCCTCCTTGACGACGTGGCGCCCGCCCACCCAGACGTCGGCGACGGCGGCCGGGCTGCCGTTGAAGACCAGGGCCGGCAAGAGCCGCGTCGCCGCGAACTCCATGCGGCGCAGATCGAGCGCCACCAGGTCGGCGCGCTGGCCGGGCGCGATGACCCCCGCGTCGACCCCCAGCGCGGCGGCGCCGTGGGCGGTACCGATGCGGACCAGGGTCGCGGCGAGGCCGTCTACGCCCTCGTGGGGCAGCACGTTGCGGCGACCCGTGAGCGCACGGCTGTGCCACTCGAGGGCGCGCAGCTCGGCGAACGGATCGATGCTGGCGTGCGAATCGGTGCCGATGCTGAGCGGGGCGCGCAGCTCCCAGGCGCGCAAGAAGCCGTCGCCGAGGTCGAGCTCGGTGGTGGGGCAGGCGCAGACCGCGGCCTCGCCGGCGTGGAAGCGCGCGAGCTCCGCGGCGTCGGGATGGGTCAGGTGTACGGCGGTGAAGCGCGGACCGAGAAGGCCGCACTCGTCGAGCAGCTCGACGGGGCGCCGGCCGTGCTCCGCGAGGCACTGCTCGATCTCGCCCGGCTGCTCGTCCACGTGCATGTGCAGGACCCCCGGCGCGCGCGCGAAGGCCCGCAGCCACGCCGCCGAGCACGCCCGGACGCTGTGCGGGGCCAGGCCCACCTCGATCCCGTGGTCCCTGAGGCGGCCCACGGCGGCGAGGACCGCGTCGGGATCACGATCGTAGAAGCGGCGCTGCCGGGGGTTGGGCGCCTGGCCGAAGCCGGGCCGCTCGTAGGCCACCCGCAGCAGGACCAGGTGGATGCCCACCCGACGGGCGGCCGCCGCCACCCGCAGCGCGAGCTCGTCGGGGTCGGCGTAGGGGGTGCCGTCGACCTGGTGGTGGACGTAGTGGAACTCCCCGACCGTCGTGAACCCGGCCCGCACCATCTCGGCGAACGCCAACGCCGTGACGGCCTCGAAGGCCTCGGGGTCGAGGCGGGTGGCGAGCGCGTACATCGCCTCGCGCCACGTCCAGAAGCTGTCGGCCGCGCCGGGGTCGGCGTGCTGCACCCACCCGCGGAGCCCGCGTTGGAATCCGTGGCTGTGGGTGTTCACGAACCCCGGGAGGAGCGCCCGCCGAGGGAGGGTGACCACCGGAAAGTGGTCGTGGCCCCGACGCCCCACGCTCACCACGCGACCGGCGCCGTCGTCCGCCGAGACGAGCACCCCCAGGCCCGTGCGCAGCGCGCCGTCGACGTACAGGTACTCCGGCTCGATCCAGTACATCAGGCCTCCGTCCGCGCGCCGAGGTAGCTCCAGCCGCCGTCGGGCGTGGGCCCGAACGACAGGACGAAGGTGCCGAAGACGCTGTCGCACACCAGGTCGGCCTGCCGCGGCGCCTGGTCGCGCGTGAGCAGATCGCCGATGCCCGTGAACCGCAAAACGATCTTGTCGCCCTCGACCACGTTGGTGTCGGCCTCCAGGGTCGCGTCGCCGTAGCGGAGCGTGAACCGCGGCCGGAGCCACACGAGCTTCGCCGGGAGCTGGATCTCGAGGGCGTCCTGCACGAGGCCCTTCTCGCGCGACAACGCAGCACCGCGGCCGGCTTCGTCGACCAGGCGGCTCCACCGGTCCCGCTCCTCCGCCGCACCGGCGGGGTCGGCGCGGTGGCGCACCTTGGCGGCGGCGAGCATCTCCGCTTCGTACTTGTCGGTGTCGACCCACAGTACGCCGTCGTCGGTCACCAGGATGGCGCGCAGCTCGACGATGTCGTCCTCCGAGCGGGGCTTCCCGAAAACTTCGGTGTCGATGTCGACCGCGCCGAACGACGTGGTGCCCTTGGCCGCCACCTCGGGTACCGTGCGCTCCCCCGAGAACGTGACGTAGTCGCCCCCGAGCATGTCCGTGAAGCGCACACACAGGACCAACGCGGCGTTTTTGAGCGGTCGGCTGGAGCGGTTGTCGACCTTGAGGTCGAGCTTGGAGCCCACGCCGAAGAGGGTGGGCTCGGCGTGCAGGTCGAGCCACGACTCTTCGGGGAAGATGGAGCGGAAGTCGTCGCCGAGCACGGCCTCGGCCCACGCGAGGTCGGTGAGGATGTAGTCCCACTGCTGCTGCGCGCGCCGCCGCTCGAAGTGGTCGATCACCGCGGCCTTGCCGGCCTCGCGGTCGCCCCGGTCGTAGGCCTGGCGCGCCAGGTGCAGCTCGGGCGAGAACCAGCCGGCGCCGACCATCGTCGCGCTGTAGCTCTCGACCACACCGGCGCCGGCCCGCGACTTGCGCAGCGCCGAGCGCATCCGGTACGGGTCGAGCACGTCGTCCAGCCGCGCGGCCTGCGTGGGGTAGGCCAAGGTCGCGTGGCGGAAGTCCTCCGCGGCGCCGACCCGGTCGCCGCGGGCCTGCCGCAGCGTACCGCGCAGCAGGAGCGCCGGCGCCATCGCCCCCGGCTTGGAGCCGTCGGCGAACGGCGCGAGGAGCGCGTCGGCTTCGCCGAGCGACTCCGGCGTGCCGCGGGCGATGAGCGCCCGCGCGAGCAGCATGTGGGCCTCCTTCTCCTGCGGCGCCAGGCGGATCGCCGCGCGCGCCTCGCGCTCCACGGCGTCCCAGTCTTCGGCCGCCGACGCCATCCACGCGCGGTCGCGGTGGTGGCACACGCGGTCGTACTCCTCCATCCACTCCGCCCACACCGTCGCGTACCGGAGCGACGCTTCGATGAGCGCACGCTCGTGCTCGTCGACGTCGCGGAGCAGGCCGCGTCGTTCGGACTCCGCCACGGCGAGCTCCTCCAGCCGACGCTCGGCGGCCGCGCGGTCGACCTTGAAGCTCGCGTCGGGGGTGATCCCGCCTTCGCCTTCGACGGCCACGACGGACAACGTGGTGAGGATCAGGTCGCGCGTGAGGCTGTAGGCGGCCTCCTGCTGCTCGAGCTCCGTCTGCTTGCTGTACAGCGCGAGCTGCGCGTCGAGGATGGCCTGCCGTGCCTCCAGCACGTCGGCCGGCACGCCCCGCCAGTCCTCCTTGGCCACCGAGGCCAGGAACTCGTGGAGCGTGGCCTGGTGGCGCATCGACTCGTCGACCTGGTGGAGGACCCGGATGGTCTTGTCGATGTCGACCGGCTCGCCTTCGGCCTCGGCCAGGCGTGCGATGGCGGGCGCGAATTCGGCCTCCGCCGCCTTCGCCGCCGCGTCGAGCGCCCGCTGCTCGCGCGCCTGCCACCACCACCACGCGCCCCCGCCCCCGAGCACCAGGACCGCCAGCACCGCGCCCGCCACCACCGCGCACCCGCGGACAGGGAACGGCCGGCGCGGCGACGAGGGGGGCGCGAGCGGCGCGGCAGGGTTGGTTTCCACGACGACCCGGTATCGCGGCGCAGCCGGTCTGGGCGTCGACCCGGCCGCCGGGCGCCGGGCGGGGGTTGCCCGCCTCCCGCGGGTCGCGCGGCGCCCGCCGTCAGTCGGGGGTCGGGGGCACCACGCCGCGGGCAAGGGCCGCTCGCGGGCCGCTCGGCGCGAGCTCCAGGTAGCTGCGCCACGCTTCGGCGGTGCGCCCGAGCGGGTCCTGCGCGTCGGAGTAGAAGCGGCCGCGTTCGTAGAGCGCGAGGCCGAGCTCCGGCTCGAGCTCGGCCGCCCGGTCGAAGTGCTGGGCCGCGAGCACCCGCGCGCCCGTCCGCTCGAGGTGGCGCGCGAGCACCACGTGCGCGCCGGCGTCGGCCATGCCGCTGCGCCGGAGCGCGGCGAGCTGCTTGGCGGCCACGGCCTCGGGCTGCAGCGTGGCTGCGAGCACCTGAGCGCGAGGCGCGAGGCGCCGGTGCAGGGGATCGGCCGAGGCGGCCAGCGACTCGGCCGCGCGCTCGGCCATGAAGCGGGCGTCGTCCCGGCGGGCGTTGACCGCCAGGAGCGCCTGCGCCCAGGCGCCCAGCGGCGTGGACGCGTCGACCGCGAGCACGTCGGGCGCGCCCGCTTCGCCCGACCACGCGTACACCAGCGCGTCGAGCGTGGCCTGCATCGGGGGGTTGGCGACGCGGGCGACGGCCCGGGCCTCCTCGATCCGGTCGAGCTCGAGGTAGGTCAGGACCAGCGCCTCCTGCACGGCGGGGTCGGCCCGGTACATGCCCTGGAGCGCCACGAGCTTGCGGGAGGCGAGCACGTACTCGGCCTGCAGCACGTCCTCGGCCGCGAGCAGCAGGAGCAGGCTGCGGTGGGTGCCGTCCTTGGCGACCGCCGCCTCGGCCACCCGCAACGCGCGCGCCCGGTCGCCCGCTTCGAGCCACGCCTGCGCTTCGACCCACGCGGCCTCGCCGACCTGGCGCGGGGCCAGGCCCAGGGCCCCGTACGTCTTGCGGAACACGTCGGCCGCCGCGGCGCGCTCGGCCGGCGTCCCCTCGCGGAGCTGCAGCTCGACCAGGCGCGCGGGCACGTGGTTGGGCGCCTCGGAGAGCAGCAGCGTGATCACCGCGCGGGCTTCGGCCCGCTTGCCGAGCGCCATCAGCACCTGCGCGCGGCCCACGCGGTAGCGCGGCTCGTCGGGCGCCACGAGGCCGGCGAGATCGGCCATCGCCCCGGCTTCGTCGCCCAGGGCGGCGTGCACCCGCGCCAGGCACAGGCGCGCTTCGTCGTCGGCCGGGGGGGCGCGGCCGATGGCGGCGAGCGCCGACGCGGGGTTGCCGAACGCGTACAGCTCGGCGGCGCGCAGGTAGGCGAGCTGCCCGGCGTCGACCCCTTCGGGGTTGGCGATCAGCGCGTCGACCTGGTCCTGGAGCCGCTTGTCCCCGTGGTACTCCGCCCACAAGACCACGCGCAGCCGGGCGAGCTCGACCGCCTCGATCGGGCCCTCGGCGTTTTCGCCGAGGCGCGCCTCGGCCTCGACCAACGCCGGGTAGTCGCCGGAGCCGAGCGCACGCGCCACGTCGGCTTCGGCCCGCGCCGCGTCGAGCACACCGGTCGCGCGCGCGATCATCGCGACGAGGAGGCCGAGCACGACCACCACCGCGAAGAGCAGCCCGGCGCCGAGGACCACGCGGACCAACGTCTGCCGGCCGCTCGGCGGCTCGGGCTCGGGCAGCCGGGCCCGCGGCGGGCCGTCGTCGACCAGCGGCGGGAGGCTCAGCTCGGTGTCGCCGGCGCGCACGGCGGGGACGGGGTGCTTCTCCACCACCTCGATCGGCGCGCCGTCGTCGGTGAGATCGCTCGGCGGCGGCGCGGCCACGCGCGCGGCGACCTCGACCAGCGGGAGCTGGTCGTCCCCGCGCAGCTCCTCGGACGGATCGTCGTCGTCGAGGTCGGACGCCACGGGGTCGACCCCCATCGAGGCCTGCCACTCGCGCAGGTTCAGCGTGCGCAGGCCGTCGTCGCGGCGGCGATGCAGCGGCCCTTCGTCGCCCACGACCCGCAAGATCTGGGTGTCGCCCGGCCCACCCGCGGCGGGCTCGGGCGCGCGCGGGGCCTCGGTGACGGCGGAGTGCGCCGTGCGCTCCTCCTCGTCGTCGACCCCGCCGGTGGTCCCGCCGGTGTCGGGCGGGTCGGACTCCGACACCTTGAACAACAAGGGAAACGGCGCCGCGCTGATGTCCGGGGTGAGCACCAGGTCGCCTTCCGCGCCGATGCTCTCGGTGTGCTCGTCGGCCCGGGGCACCGCGTCGAGCTCCAGGATCGCCGGGAGCGCCCGCTTGACCATCAGCTCCAGCGGTTCGGGCCCGCGAAAGTCGCCGCCCAGCCCCCACCGCAGGTCGCGCACGCGCGGGTCGGCGGGCACTTCGACCGCGAGGCGGGCGAGGAGCGTGGTGGCCCGGCCCGTGGAGCCGGCCGCGAGGAATTGCTCGGCCAGGCGCAGGCGCGCCGCGGCGTCTCCCGACGCTTCGACCTCCGCCGCGGTGGCCTCCGGCCGGGGCGGCTCCTCGCCGAGCCGGCGCGCGAGCGCCTCGACGTCTTCGCCCGCCATCCGCAGCGTGTCGAGCACGCCGCGCGCACGCGAAGGCCACCCGCGATCGAGGTAGGCCTCGGCCAACAGGCGGAGGGCGGCGCGATCGTTGGGCTGCCGCTCGACCCCCTCGCGCGCGCGGGCGATGGCACGGTCGACCAGCCGCAGCGCAAGCAGCGCCCGGCCCTCGGCGACGCGAGCCGCCGCGGTGGGCGTGCCCGCTTCGGCCCAGGCGGTCACCAAGCGGAGCACCCCGACGGTGTCGCCGCGCTCGGCCAGCACGAGCACGGCGCGTTCGCGGCGGCGCTCCTGCTCCGGAGATGGCGTCGGGACGGACACGATGTGCCTCCCCTAACCAGCCGGAACGCCCCGCCGCGTCAGCGGAGGAGGCCGACCCGCGCCGGCACCGGCCGCACGCCCTCGACCGTGCGCGCCAACGCGGCGCGCGCATCGACGTCGGCCTCGCGAAGGTCGGCCTCGGACCACGGGAGCTGCCAGATCGCCAGCGCCGCCGCCCCCACGAGCCCCACCCCCATCAGCATCGTCGCCATCAGGTTCATGTCCAGCATGGTGCCTCCTTTTTGGTTTGCCTGTCCTGCCTGTCGGTACTGAACGGTTTGGACTTTACCTGAACATGTGTTCGCGGTCAAGTCTCTCGATCAATGTCGCACCCGACCCTGCCAAAAAATGGTCGGATCGCTGCGCGCCCGATACGGCGGCGCGGCGATGGACGACGCCTCCCTCAACAAGTCGCAGAAGCTGGTCCGCATCCTGCAGATGCTCCAACGCCGCGGCGGCATCACCGCCTTCGAGCTGATGGGAAGGTTCGAGCTCGATTCTCGCACGCTCCGTCGCTACCTCGAGGACCTTCAGGAGATGGGCGTCCCCGTCGAAGAAGACGGCTACCACGCCACGCGCACGGTCACGCTCGATCGCAGCTACGCGCGCGCCGGGGTGCAGCTCACCCTGGCCGAAGCGATCTCGCTCCACTTCGGTCGCACCCTCTTCACCTTCCTCGACGGAACCACCTTCGCGACCGATCTCGACGACGCGATCGAGCGCCTCGCGCCGGCCATCGGCCGCTTCCCGGCCGAAGCCGGCCAGCACCTGGACCGCAAGTTCATGGCGGTGCCGGAGCACCGGAAGGACTATGCCCGCGATGGGGAGCTCCTGGACGAGGTGGTCTCGGCCCTCTTGTTCTCCAACCCGGCCGACGCCGAGTATCGTCCGCTGCGCGGCGTCCCGAAGATCTACCGGTTGGAGCCTTACACCCTCGCGGTCTACCGCCAGGGCTTGTACCTGTTCGCGCGCGACGTCGCGGAGGGCAGGACCAAGACCTTCGCGGTCGAGCGCTTCGTCCGCTTCTCCCGCCTGCGCCGCGAACACTTCGAGTATCCGAAGGACTGGCGCCCGCTCGACGTGATCCGCGACGCGTTCGGCATCTTCGGTGGGGCGCCCGAGGGCGTGGTCGCGCGGTTCACCGCCGATGCCGCGCCGTACGTCCGCGAGCGCCACTGGCACCCGTCCGCCCGCCTCGAACCGCTGGAGGACGGCGGGGTGCGCCTCCGGATGCAGGTCGCCAACGCGCCGGAGCTGCGGGAGTGGCTCCTCGGGTTCGGGGCTTCGGTGGTCGTCGAGGAGCCGGCGGCGCTCGCGGACTGGGTGCGCGACCAGCACCTCGCGGCGGCCGCCCGCTACCCCCGCGGCGGCGACTGACCCGATGCCGGTCCCGATCCCCACGGTCCTGAACCCGGGCGACCCGAGCGCACAGGACGAAACAAGCTTTCAACCCGGCGATCACGCCAACTACCAGGCCTTCGGCGGCGGACCGCTCGACGTCGACGCCTACGCCGCAGCCGAGCAGGCGTTTTGGAGGGACTACCAGGCGTGGTTGGCCGGCGACGCGCCGTACGCCGCGCTCGTCGCCCACCGCGACCGCCTCGGCCTGGATTTGCGGCCCCACCACGACACCCGGCGCCTGTTGACGTGCGACGTGGCCCTCCCCGATGCGCTCCTGGCCGACGTGGTCGAGGACGAGCTCCCCGACGCGGCGCTGTACGCCGAGCGCATCACGGGCGACCCGTTCCTCCGCCCCGCCGTCGGCGTCATGGCGGCGCTCGCGTGGGTGGGCGACCTGCTCGTGAACCGTCGCGTCGTCGATGCGTGGATCGAGGACGAGCCCGATCGGGCCTTGGCCTCCGCGGCCCACCGGGTCGACCGGTCCCCCCCCTGCCTGTACCTCGACGGGGTGCCGCAGCTCCCCCTCGCCCCGAAGATGACCCCGCCGGCTGGGCCTCCGGGCGTGTACGTGGCCCGCGCCTACCGCCTCGGCGACGGCTGGGCGTTCTCCAGCAAGGTCGACCTCCCCGCCCTCCCGGAGCCCGAGGCGTACCTGCGCCGCATCACCGTCGAAGGCTGGCGCCTGCGCATGCGCGAGCGGCGCGCCACCTGGGAGGACGTGCTGCGCCAACGCAGCGAGGTCGTGTACCGCGCGGCGTTCGAAGGCGCAGTGCGGCGGGCGTAGCGCCCGCCGCCCGCCGCTACTCGGGGCGCACCACGGGGTTGCGCGCCACGACCCAGCCCTGGTCGGCGCTGAAGCCCGTGGCGGTGCCCACCTGCGCGGTCGGCCACATCACGTTCTCGGCGCCGCTGCCTTCGCATTCGGCGCTGGTGAGCGCGCCGTCGCCGTCGCCGTCGCTGCACACCGGCGTGTCGCCCAGCGGGTCTTCGCCGCTGAGGTCCTTCTCGGTGGGGTGGAACAGGCCCAGGAAGTGCCCGCCCTCGTGCGCCATGATGAGCGCGACCTGGTCGGGGTCGGCCACGATGTTGGCCACGTTCACCACCACGCCCGACTTCGATGTTCCGCCGTGCCCCGCCACGCCGGGGGGCCCGCCGCTGAGGCCGAGGACCGAGGCGCCGTCGCCGAGGTCGATGTCCTGCACGAAGTAGAACGTGAGCTCCACGTCGTCGGCCGTGGTGCGCAACAGGTCGCCGAACTCTTCGTACCCGTCGACCGTGGTGTAGGTGCCGACGTCACCGTCGAAGTCGCTGTAGCGCACCTCGCCCAGGGCCAGGCCCAGGTCGCCCCACAGCTCACCCAGGGCGGTGATCACCGCCTGCACGTTGGCGTCGCCACCGCCGGAGTTGGCGTTCATCCCCTCGGAGATGCCGTCGACCCCGACGAAGACCACGTTGACGTCGACCGTGTTCGACGCGGCCACGTCCCCGACGCGGTTCACCATCCCGCAGCTCACCGTCGTGGGGAGGGCGGCCGCGGCGACCCACAGGCCGAGCGTCCACTCGCCCGCCGCCGCCGGCAGGTCGGGCGACACCGGCACCAGGACCGGCAACATGTCGTCGAGCACCCCGGCGCGCAGGCCGCCGGTCGACGGGGCCTCGTCGTCGTAGACGGCGGCTCCCGAGGTGTCGTTCACGAAGTCGGCCGTCGCGAGCGTGTCGTAGCCGTACGGGCCGCAGAACACCTCGGTGCTCACGACGCCCTCGGGCGCCTCCCACGGCACCGACACGAGGCCGTCCGCGTCGGTCTCGAACTCGCCGAGCTCGGTGTACACGACGTCTTCGCTGCCCGCGCCCATGTCGCACGCGGCGAGGAACCCCACCAGGAAGAGGGAGCGGCTCACGGCTTCACCCCCGCCGCGATGAGCTTCTGCACCGACGCAGCCGACTCCACCTTCGCGCGCGCGGCGAGCACGCCCTGCGCCGCCGGATCGTCGATGTTCGACAACGCGCGGGCCACGGCGCCGCGCACCTGTTCGTCGGGGTCGGCGAACACCGACTCCAGGGCGGGGACCGACGCAGCCCCCCACCCCAGCGCGAGGCCCAGGGCCGCCTTGCGGCGCGACAACGAGGGCGCCCCGCGGTCGGCCAACGTGGCCACCAGGAGCGCCCGCGCTTCGACGGTCGGGAAGTGGCCGAGCGCGAAGATCGCGTTGGCGCGGACGGTCGGGAGCGCCGCCGGATCCGTCGCGAGCTGCAGGAGCTCGGACGCCGCTGCGGGCCCGACGGCCTGCCACTCGGCTGCGGTGGGCGACGTCTCGATGCCCGACAAGAGCTCCACGACGCGGTCGTGGGTGCGCTCGTCGGCCGAGGCGAGCCCGGCGAAGAGGAGGAAGAGATGAACCATCGCCGGCTACTCCGTGATGCGGTTGGGGGTGAACGTCACCTCGACGGTGAGGACCGCGGGATCCCCGTCGGTGCGCACCTCGAAGCGGGTCTCGACGAGCTGATCCTGCATCGAAGGCGGATACCCGCACAAGCCGACGTTGAGGACGTAGGTGGAGCCGGGCCGGACCTCGCCGAGGTCGGCCGGGTAGGTGGCTTCGGAGAACCCACCGATGCAGAAGACTTCGGGGTCGGGCTCGGGGAGCGTGAGCTCGCCCGTGGTCTCCCCGGTGTTGGTGATCGACAACACCTCGACCGCGTAGCCGTCGTCGGGCATCTCGGGCGGGAAGTCGACGTCGCCGAACTCGAGCACCGCCGGCGAGAACGAGAACGTGACCGGCTCGGGACCGCAGGCCGAGAGCGCCAGGAGGAACATGCGCGGAGCATAGCCCGCCTGGGCCGCCGTTCACTCCATCGACACCAACTGGGACGCGCCGCTGAGCACGAGGCCCACGCCCGGGGCGTAGTAGCGCGAGTCACCCCCGTTCTCCTCGTCGTACACGTACATCTCGAGGGTGTCGAACGCTCCTGCACTCACGTTGCTCTCGGTTTCGCCGACCACCGCCCATTGCGCCGAGGACGACGCCGTGGCGACCGCCCCGGACGCATCCGAGTACCGCCACGCCCACGCCGCCGTCCACGCGTCCCCCACGGCGAGCGTCGCCGGCATCACGAGGCCCGGTGGATCGAACTCCCACCGTGCGGCCCCCGCTTCGTCGTCCTGCGTGCGGAGCTCGATCCACAGCCCCTCGTCGTCACACACATACTGCTCGCGCCACTGGTCCCCCTCGACCACCACCCGGTCCAAACCGAGCTCCTCCAGGCGCGCCTCCCACTCCTCGCCGTCCCCGGCGAACTCCCGGTAGCGCCACGTCCGCCCGACCTCCGACAAGCCCGACCACACCGGACAGATCGGCGTCGGCTCCTCCGGCGCGCACCCCAGGGCGAAGAACAGCAGCATGGTCGCGCATCGGCCCGCCGCAGCCGAAGTTGAGGGGGCCGCGCCGCGACCGTCCGCC
>SXGT01275260.1_pt1 | contig 19120 bp, 17 predicted proteins | sample 3176221 | NCBI WGS metagenome assembly SXGT01 (sample SAMN11356862, study PRJNA531348) | freshwater metagenome | isolation source: freshwater sample F1-120 | place: China: Fuxian Lake, Yuxi | collected 2017-12-25
CGCGCCCATCGCCGCGCAGGGCCCGCGCGAGGTCGAGGGTCGCGACGTCAATGATGGTCGTGGGCCCGCCGCCGCTGCCTTCGCCTCCCGCGGCGCCGGCCGCGGCAGCGGCGTCATCGTCGGGCGCGTGGGCGGTCATGACGGCTCCTCGGGCCGGCGGTCGGCGGCGACGACGACGGCGGCGGGGTGCGCTGCCTAGCCGCCGAGAACATACGGGATCCCGACGACGAGCGACAGCGCAAAGCGGAAGCGTGACGGCTGCGCCGGGTCAAGCTCAAGTGCGACGTCGACGCCATACTGCTCGATTCGCAAGCCGAGGCCACCTGCGATCAGCTGCCGCGCCACCGAGCCCGGATCGAGACGCCAGCCGGCGCGCACCTGCACCACTCCGGCGATGGCGACCGTCGCGCCGGCATGCCATTGGGCGACGGAGTCGTCGAGGCGCCACAGCGCGTCAGCGGCGAGCAAGACCGGACCGGCGCTGATGGCGAGCCCGCCGCCCACCCGGCTTGTGGTCTCGGCCCGCCCGGCGACCGAGTCGTCGATGCTCGTGATGTCCCGCCAGACGGCGCCGAGGTGCACCACGTCGCCGAGCGACGCCGCCAGCCCGAGATCGCCGGTCCAGCCGCTGATGGAGCGCTTGGCCTCGCCGCCGCCAGCGCCGAGATCAAGGCCGAGCCGGCGCATGCAGCCGCCGAGGACGAACGACGCCGAGTCGCCGTGCACGCCAAGGGCGATGCCGCTGCGCCAGTCCGAGCCGCTGCGGCTGCGACCGTCGGCGCGGACGCCCGTCTCAAAAGAGTAGATCGTGCCACCTGCGATGCCGCCGCGGTTGCCGTCGACCGAACCGACCCAGAAGCCAGTGCGTCCGGGCCGCTGGTCGCGAGCGAGGCCGAGCTCGATGTTCTGCCCTGGCTGGGCCGAGAGCGCCGCGGGGTTGGTGAACAGAGCGCCGGTACCGAGCGCGGCGGCGATGCCAGCCCCGGCCATGCCGCGCAGCGAGGGCGGCGCCGCGCCGGGCTCTCGGGCGTCCCAGGCCCGCGCCGTGGTCGCCTGCAAGCAGGCGAACGTGCAGATGGCGGCGGCGATCGCCAGAGGCTGGCGGCCCGTCGGGCGCAACCGCGCCACCAGCGCGACGAGGCGGCGCGGCCGCAGAGGCGTGTCGCGGCTTCGCCGCGTGAGGAGGCCCGTCACTTGTCCACACCCCGCTGCAGGCGCGAGATCAACCCCTGCCAGCCCTCGGCGTCGAGGATGCGCTGGAACGACTTGCGCCAAGTCGAGAGCTGCGAGGTGTCGTCGACCACGACATCGTACAACTTCCAGGCGCCGCCGACCGGGTGCAGCGAGTAGCCTACCTGCGAGCGCGTGCGATCAATGGTGAGCCGCGTGCGTACCTGCAGGCGGCCCTCCTTGCCTGGGCGCGGCGCGGCGTCAACCTCGATCTGCACCCTCTTGCCTGGACGAAAGCGCTGGATATAGCTGCGGTCAAACATCTTGCGCAGCAAGGCCGTGTACTCGGCGCGCTCCTTTTGGCTTCTGGCGTTCCACACCGCCGCCGGCAGCGCCCGCCGCGCCATCTCATCGTGGTCGACGACACCGTCGAGCTGCCGGCCGATCTCGCCGTGCAAGGCGTCGAGGTTCTTGGCGCGCTGCGTGATCTCGTCAAGCTGCTTGGCAAGGTTCTGAATGAGAGTGACCGCGGCCTCTGGGGTCGGCGCGGCGGCCTGCGCCCCTGCCGGCGCGGGAGAGCTCGCGGCGGCCGACGCGCTGGCGGTCGCAGCGGCAGCGTGCGTCCCACTGTCGCCCTTTGCGCCCTTTGCGCCCTTTACGCTGTCGGTTGCCTCGCCGGCTTGCGCCTTGGCCGCTGCGGCTTTCGTCACGGTGGCTTTGACCGCGGGGGCTTTGACTGCGGTGGCCTTGGCAGCGGTGGCCTTGGCAGCGGATGACTTGGCCGGCGGCGACTTGTGGTCAGCGGCGACGGCGGCGAGGGGTAGCGCCAGGGCGAGGACGCCAAAAAACAGTCGCGGCAGCCAGGAGCCGCAGCGGGACGGCCGCGGGCGCGTTAGCTGGGTCGCAGCGGGGTGCGTCTTCAAGTGTGCCTCCAGACGCCGACGACGGCGCTGTGGACTGCAACGCGGCGACGGCGCCGGCGATTCGGAGATTCGGCGACGCGGCGCTCATGGGCGCTCACGGGCGCTCCGGGCGCGCTACGACGTCGGGAGCGGCCTCGGCTTTGATCGGCGCCGGCATCGTCCGAACATCGACGCCGATGGCGCGGCTTAGTGCTCCGACGGCGACCTGGTAGCGGTAGAGGTTCTCGGCGTGGGCCAGCCGGCGCCGCAGGTAGGACTCAAAGGCAGTGGTCGCAGCGGCGCGGGTGCCGAGCCCCTTGTCAGCGAGGTCGATGGCGCTGGTCATCTGGGCCCGTACCGCGCGCTGCGCCGCGTCGTGGAGCGCGCTGAGCTCGCCGAGGTCCAACATCTCGCGCACGGCGTTGCGGACGTCAGCCCGCATCTTCTGCTGCTCGACCTGGATCTCGGCCTGCTCGCGCCGCATGTCGTACTCGGTCTGCTCGATGCGTTCCAGCTGGCGAAAGAGGTCGATGCGCCAACGCAGGGCCAAGCCGGCGCCAGACTGCGTCGGGTTGTTCGGGTTGTCGGCCAGCGAATCGTCGGCCTGCGCCGTGCCAGGCGCGTAGGTGTAGGCGAAGCGGGCGGTCAGCACGAGGTCGGGCAGCAGGCGGTTGCGCTCGAGCCGCACCTGCTCCATCCGCACCAACAGCCCACGACGACGCGCCAGCTCACGCGGCTGGTTGGCGACGGCGAGCGTCTCGTAGGCGGCGACGGGCAACGGGGCGAAGGCGGGCTCCGGTAACTCCTCGTCGGCGGCCGCAATGCGCCAAGGCAGGTCGAGATCAAGCGCAACGCGGAGGGCGTCCTGGGCGAGGTCGCGGGCCCGCAGCGCCGCGCGGAGCTTTTCCTCGAATTCCACCTCGACGACACGGAGTTTGATGAGCTCCGCCGCGTCGAAAGTCTCATCGCCGTCGTCGCGGAGGGCCTCGAGCCGAGACCGCTCTTTCGTGAGCTGCTCTCGACCCTTGCGGGCCAGCTCGTCGACCCCGGAGGCCATCACCAGCCCGAAGTAGGCCCGCTCGATCTGGAAGTCCAGCTCGGCCTCCACGACGCGGCTGGTCGCCTCGGCCACCTGGATGCCCTGTCGCGCCATCGCCGCCAGCGCGTCGAGCTTGCCGAAGGTAAACAGGGTCTGGACGAGGCTGATCTGGCCTGTGGCGAGGGGCCGCAGGTCGGTCCAGTCATAGTCTTCTAGGTAGCTTGAGCCGTCGGTGCTGGCGATGCGGGCCGGGATGACGGTGGCAAAGCCGCTCGCCTCGATCGTCGGGAACCATGCGCTCCTGGCCTCGGACAGCCGCGCCTTGACGCCGTCGATGCCAGCGCGGGCGCCGCGCAAAATCGGCGAGCGTCGGCGGGCTAGCGCCTTGGCCGCCGCGAGGTCGACGCGCAGCAGGTGGTCGTCCGTGACGGTCGCGCCCGCCGGCAGGGCCCCGAGGCCAAAGTGAGACGCCGGCTCGGCCGACGCGACGTGTGGCTGGCAGAGGGCGCAGCAGGCGGCCGCGACGAGGGCGCCGCAGAGGGAACGCGCCGAAGCGGCTGCGGAAATGGGGCGCTGCATGGCGCTCAGGGTGACCACCGCTCGACCTCCCGCTGGCGATCGCGGCGCCGTCGCAGCCGCCGCCATTAGAAGCCGCTCTTGACGGCCACGAGGTCCCGCAGCTCAGAGACAAGCTGCAAGGCCGCGACGTACGGACCGTCTGTGCCGAGACCGCAGAAGGCGGCGTCTGAGCCGACCAGGATGTTGCGGTAGCTCGTACCGGTCGCTACCGGCGAGAGGCCGAGGGTGTGGGGCACCGCCTCACCATAGGCCGGGCGCAGCTCCAGCGGGTCGAGCTCCTCGCCGCTCTGCGCCAGCGCCGAGGCCGGTCGCAGCCACGGCGTCCAGCGCGCGACGAGGTGCTCCGCCAAGAAGGGCACCACGGTCTCCACCCGTGCCTGCAGGACATCGAGGAGGCGGCGGGCGTGGGTTGGGCCGCCGGTGGCGGCGCTGATGGGCACCCGCATCACCGCCGTCAGGGTGCGCATGTCGCGCTCCGGGCGCCGGGTGCCCGCCTCGATGTCGCGCGATAGGAACACCAAATTGTGCTCTTCCAGCGGCTGCGCCGGATCGGCGACCACAAAGACGTGGCGCGCCATCGCTTCTGGGATCGCGCGCGCCTTGACGACGAAGACGCCTGTGAAGGTGTGAAACACCGGCTGCAGCAGGTGAATGGCGTGGTGCACCTCCTCGCGCTGCTGTTCTGGCGGAATCAGGGCGAAGAAGCGCTTCGGATCGGTGTTGCACAGCACCGCGTCGCAGCCGATGACGCTGCGGCGATCGCGCAACAGCAGGGAGTGGGCACGGCCGCGACGGACCTCGATGCGACCGACCGCGGCGCGCGGGCGCACGTCGCCGCCGGCGGCGATGATGCCGAGGAAGAGGTTTCGCAGCGCGTCGGGGCCGGCGTCGAGGGTGAGGATTCCCTTGCGCAGCTCGTTGATCACATGGACGAAGCTCGCCGGGTAGGCGCGCGCGGGCAGCATGTCGGAGCAGAAGCGGAACGGCGCGTGGACGAAGGCACGAAACGGGTGACCGTGCGGAAAGTCGGCCAGCGGGTCAGGCACCGCCCATTCGTCGTCCAGGAAGGGGAAGCGCTTGACCAGGCTCCGGAACTTGAAGTTCTCCATGATGCCGGTAGGAGGCAACCTGATGCCCTGATCGAGCGTGTCCTCGATCTGCTTGTCGACCTCGGCGACGCGGCGAAAGAAGCGCTCGATGCGCTCACGCTCGCCGGGGAATTCGCGATCTAGCTCGGCGCGGAAGCGATCGGGTTGTGTGGTGACGTCGACGCGGCGGCCAGGCATCACGACCTGGAAGCCAGGCTCCTTGCGCTGGGGGAGGTTGCGCAGCTCGAGACCGAGGCCGAGGGCATCGAAGACGCGGCGGACCGGCGGGCTTGAGAGGCCGTAGGTCATCTGCGGAGCGCGACACAGCCACTGGCCCCGCACCTCGACCATGGCGCCCTGACTGCCTTGGCCAATCACGCAGACCCGGTATCCGGCCTTGGCGGCCAGCGCGCCGGCGATCAGGCCAGACAGATCGGTGCCGACGATGACGAGGTGGTAGTGCGCGGTGGTCCCGGTGCGCGCCCCGCCCTGGGCGTCGGAACCGGGCTGGGCGTGCGGCGGGTTGGACATCGACTCCCTCAGCGGCGGCGCGTGACGCGCCCGCAGGCGCTGGGACGTAGCGCAGCCCTGGCGCAGGGTCAACCAAACCTGCGCTGGCGCGACCTGGCGCGGCTGGGTCGGCTGGGCGCTGCCACGACGGCAGACACGACGACGCGCCGCCTGGGCGGCGACCAGAGACCCCGATCCGGCGCGCTCGCCGGCGACGCAGCCACTCGCGAGGGTCCACGGCGCCGGCCGAACCGACCGCCTGACGCGCGATCAGGCCGTCGAGGTCCCGTCGCCGTGGGCTGGCAGGCCAAACTGGCCCAGCGCCAGCCAGGCGTCTGCGTCAGCGCCCCCGCCGGACCTCCGTGCGTGGGCCTCCTCCGGCGGACCTCGGAGCAGGGCATCGGCGGATTGGACGGGTCACGCCGCCGGCGCTGTGCGTCATGCACCACGCAGGCGCCCGCGGCTGCGCACCTTGGCCCAACGGCGATGACGTCTTGGCGAACGGCGAACCGATGGCCCCGCTGTCGCTTGCTTAGGCAGCGGGGTCCACCCTGACCGTTGCGCCGTTACAACCATTGCCCTATGATGCTGGGCGGCCTGGCCTTCCATCGGGCCGGCGGAGTCCCCAGATGAGCGCGGCCCCCTCGCCGACATCGGATCCAGCCGAGACGTTGCGTTCGATCCTCGCCCGTCTCGACGGAAAAGAGGACTACTACGCGCTGCTTGGGCTGCCACGCACCGCCAGCGAGCCCGAGGTCCAGGCTGCGTTCGTGCAGTGGGCGCGAGTGCTGCACCCGGACCTGCCGGCGCTGCGCGGTGAGCTGCGCGCGGACGCGACGCGCGCCTTCCAGATGCTGACGCGAGCGCGCCTGACGCTCACCGATCCCCAGCGGCGTGCAGAGTACCTGACCAGCATCGGTGAGCTGCCGCAGTCCGCCGGGTCCGACGTCCCAAACCCGGCGTTGGCGAAGATCCACCTCCACCGGGCGCGGCAGTTGATCCAGCGCCGCGACTGGGCCCAGGCCGAGGGCGCGCTGCACATCGCCGACGAGCTCTTCGGCGAACCCTTCGACAGCGAGTGCCGCAGTGAGTTGGCTTGGTCCATCTTCAACAACCACAGTCACCCTGAGCATGACCGCATGAGTGAGTCGCGGTCGCTGCTGGACGAGGTGATCGCGGCCCAGCGTGACCGGACGGCGATCGCCAACGCCCACTACTACTTGGCGGTCTGGCACAAGATCGGCGGCGACATGGCCAAGGTGAAGCAGCACCTCGCGTCCTGCGTCGGAATCAACAACAAGCACGTCGATGCGCAACGCGAGTTGCGCCTCTTCGAGCGTCGTCGCTCGACCACGGGGATGACGCCACAGCCCAAAGCGGCGCCGGCTGCGGGTGGGCGCGAGTCGTCACCTGCCAACCGTCGCGCCTCCAGCGCCGCTGTCCCCGCCGCCAGTCAGAGCGGGGAGGCCAGGAAGGTGCCGCTGGAGAAGAAGCAGTCGCTCCTCGAGCGCCTCTTCGGCGGCAAGCGCTAGTCCTCTCCGCGGCGCCAGCGTACCAGCCCCTCAGCTTGGCTTGCGCGAGCGACGCGGTGGCCGCTCATCTGCCGCCGGGGCGCCGACTTCGTCGACCACCTGCAACCGCGCGTGATCGCTCCAACTCACCCGCAGTGGCAGCCCAGGGAGGCCTGGGATGGGCAGGTCTAGGCGGCGGTCCAACGACACCAGCCAAGCCCGCGGCCTGTGGGCGCGCCACGGCGTCAGCAGCGCGGAGGGGACAACAAAGGCGCCGTCATCGCGCAGTCGGCATCGCAAGAACGCTGGCTCGCCGCCGAGATCGGCGGTGACACGCAGCTCAAGCTCGGCCCGCCCGTCGACGGTCCCCCACGTCAGGTGCAGCTCATCCGGCTGGCCGCGGATCTCGACCCCGCCAACGCGTACCGGCTGCCCAGCGAGGCGGGTGATCCGCACCGGGCGTGGCACCGTGATCGGGGCGTCGATGGTGGGCACGCCGTCGCCGCCGTCGGCCCGCAGCCGCAACGCGCCGCTGCTCAGCAAGGTGCGCGCCGAGGCCAACTCGGCGTCATAGCGCACGCCACGCACCGCGCCGAGGATGCTTGGTACGATGGACACTGAGGCGGGTACAGATCGTTCGCCAATGAACACGCGGATATCTCCGACGTCGAGGAGCTGCATCCAGGCCACCGGCGCCGATCGCGCGACCTCGCGGCCTACGGGCGAGAAGGCGCAGGAATCCAGGCCAATCGGTCGAGCCTCGGGCGGTTGCGTCCCAACCAGGGCATAGAGGATGTCGAGATCACGACGGTCTAGATCGGCGAACACCGCGGCGAGGCGCAGGTGATCGGGGTCAGTCGCGACCAGGGCTTCATCGGCAGGCTGGTTGAAGAAGCGCAGCGCGATCACGGCCGCCTTCAGCCGTCCGCGCCCTCCGGCTTGGCTTCGATTGGCCGCCATCCCAAAGCCTTGAGGCGTCGCCGCTGCCCGCTCTGCCGGCATCGACGAGGGGCTGCGCTCGGCGGTGACTGGACGCCGGGCCGGCTGCAGCGGTCGCCGCTCGCCGTCCTCGCGCGGTGGAGCGGTCGGTTCAGCAGGGCTGCAGGCAGCGCTCAGGCCGGCGATGCAGGCGATCGCGAGCCACGAGCCGCACGCCCGCAGAGGCACGCGCTGGTCAGGCCGCCGGCAACCAAGGTGGCCTGCGGGCTGGCCGCCGCCTGCCCACGCCAGCGCCACCGAACGCGCCAGGGAGAGGATCGTCAGCCTCGGGGAGAGTCTCGCGATTGTCGCCATGCACACCTATGTGGCAGCGTCGCTGCCGCCGCGGCGTCTCTGACTCGACCGCGGGCAGGAGGACGATGCGCATCGTTGCGGGTAGGCGCAAGGGCATGACGCTACGGGTGCCGGAGGGGCTCGCTGTGCGTCCCACGCCCATGCGGGTGCGCGAGGCGGCGATGAGCATCCTCGGTGGCCAACTCGACGGTTGGCATGTGCTCGATCTCTGTGCTGGCTCGGGGGCCATTGGCCTAGAGTGCGCCTCGCGGGGCGCCGCGCGGGTGGTGCTCGTCGAGCCAGACCGCCAGGCCCTAGTGTCGCTGCGCGACAACGTGGCGCGCGCCAACTTCGGTCCGGAGGTCGAGGTCTGGCCTTCAGATGCCGCGTCGGCCATCGCACGCGCGGCGCGCCAGGGCGCTCGCTTCGACCTCGTCTGGCTCGATCCGCCGTGGAGCGCCGAGTTGCACGCCACGCTGCTGCAGGCGCTCGCGGCGGCCGCGCTGATCCGGCCCGGCGGCGAGGTCTGTGTGGAGTCGGAGCGTGGCGTCTGCGATGACTCGACGCCGTTCTCGCTGATCGAGCGTCGGCGCTACGGGTCGGTCGTGCTCGAGCGGCTGGCGGCCAAGGAGCCGGCGTGAGCGGCGGTGCGTCAGCCGGCGTCGACCACCAGCTGGACGCCTACGACTTCGAGCTGCCGGCCGGCGCCATCGCCCAAGAGGCCGCCGAGCCGCGAGACGCCGCGCGCCTGCTCGTCGCGACCCGGCACGTCGGGTTGCGCGCCCACGCGACCGTCCGAGACCTTGGCGCCTACTTGCCTCCGGGCGCCCTGCTCGTCTTCAACGACAGCATGGTGGTGCCGGCGCGCCTGCTCGGCGTCAAGGCAGACAGCGGCGGCGCGGTGGAGCTCCTGCTTACCGAGCCCTTCGCCGGGCCTTGGCGCACCTTTGGTGGGGCGGCGGCCGCCGTAGACCTTAGCGGGCTGCGCGATCAGCCAGCGCTGGCGCGCAGCAGCAAGGGCCTCAAGGTCGGCCAGCGCGTCGACCTCCAGGGCGGCGCCGCGGCGGTGGTACGGACCGTCGAGGCGCAGGGCGCGGTGCGCGTCGACTTCGAGGGCGCCGAGGACCTGGAGGCGCTGCTGACGCGCTGCGGCCGGCTGCCGCTGCCCCCCTACCTGCGCCATGGCCGCGAAGACGACGCCGGCGACGACCGTGTGCGCTACCAGACGACCCTGGCCCGCGCCAAGGGCTCGGTAGCTGCGCCGACCGCTGGCCTCCACTTCACCGCGCCGCTGCTGCAGGGCCTGCGTGACGCCGGGTTTGGTCTCGCCACGCTGACGCTGCACGTCGGGCCGGGCACCTTCTTGCCGGTGCGGGCCGCTGATCTGCGGACCCACCAAGTGCTCGCCGAGCGTTACGAGATCTCCCCGCAGGCGGCTGAGGCGATCGCGGCGGCCCGGCGTGACGGGAGACCAATCGTCGCCGTCGGCACCACGGCGACGCGCGTGCTGGAGTCCTTCGGCGACGCGGAGATCGGGGCTGGGCGCGGCTGGACCTCGCTCACAATCCGGCCCGGTCACCGGTTCGCCGTGGTGCATGGCCTGATGACCAACTTCCACTTGCCGCGCTCGAGCTTGCTGGTGCTGCTGTCGACGTTCGCCGGGCGGGAGCCGGTGCTCGACACGTATCGCCAAGCCGTCGCTGCCGGCTATCGCTTCTATTCGTACGGCGACGCCAGCCTGTGGCTCTAGCGACGAGAACAGCGATGACTGGCCGCGTCGCGTGCCGACTGCCATTGGGGGCTCGGCGCCCCTGGTCAGTGAGCGCGTCTCTAGGTGTAGGTCGGCACGGCGCGCGCTGAGCCAGCAGAGCGTGCCCCCGTGGAGATGGGCCTAACGGCCTCTGGCGTGAGGTGTTCGCCTCGCCTGTCGGCGCTGCCGCCGACCTATGGACCGCACAGCAAGCCCGCAGTCGGAGTCGGCGACGCTCCAACGGCGGCCGTCCTTGGGCGCGGCCCAAGATAGAACGCCGGTCCAGCCGCTAGCGGCCGCCCATGTCGTCCAGAATGGAGCGAGCGTCCCGGGAGTAGGGATGATCCTTGGGTGCGCGGGCCAAATATCGGCGGAAGGCGTTGATCGCCATGCCGTTCTGGCCCCGTTCGCGGTAGGCCAGCGCCGCGTAGTAGCTGGCCTCGACGACTGCCGGGTCGCTGGATGCGCTGGCCCGCTCGAGGTAAGTCAGGGCCTCGGTCGACTGGTTGCGCCCGAGCAGCGTCAGCCCGAGGTAGAACGCGGCCTGAGCATCGCCGGGCCGCCGCGCGATCACCTTGCGCAGCAGAGGTTCGGCGCCTTCGTCGCGGATATGAAAAAGCGCTCGGCCGAGCTGCACCTGGATGTCGATGTCGTTGGTATCGACCTCGAGCGCGATCCGTAGGTGGGGGATCGCCCGATCCCAGCGCGCCTCCAGGCCGTAAATCAGCGCCACGCGCCGGTGGACCTGCGCTAGGTATGTGACCGGATTGCCCGCCGTAGCGTAGCGGGATGCGTACGCGATCAGGTGCTCCAGGTGCTCCAGCGCCAGCTTCTGCACGCCGCTGTGCTTCTTCGGGTCGAGCTTGAGGAGCTGGCCAGCGAGCTCAAAACGGTAGTGGTGGCAATTGTCGTCGGCCTGAATCGCCTGCGTCATGCGCGACACGCCCTGCTCGACCTCGTCGCGGGTAAACGCCAACCTGCCATACTGAAAGGTGGTCTCGGGGTCACCGCCGGAGCGCAGGGCGACCTGGTGGGCCCGCTCAAGCATCGTCGCTGCCCGCGCCAGTTCCTTGGCGTCGAGCAAGTAGCTGCCGGTCAAGCGGTTGAGCTCGATGGAATTCGGCTCTCGATCGGCAAACGGCGCGAGGGTCTCAGAGGCTTCGGAGAACCGGCCCTTGCTGGCGAGACCGGCAGACAGCGCGACCGCCCCGTCGCGATCGATTGCGCCCTCGCGCCGCAAGATCGACAGGTAGCCTAGGGCCCGATCGATCTGCCCGAGCTTGAGGTCGAGGCGGGCCGCCGCCAAGAGATAGCGACGGTTGCTCGGGCTCCTGTCGAGGAGCTTGGCGTAGACGTCGCGCGACTCGTTGTCACGCTGGAGCTGCAGCAGCACCTCCGCCAAGGGCTCCAGCACTTCTTCCAGATCACCGGCGCGCTGGCGAATGCCATCGAGGGTGGAGCGCGCCTCGTCAAGCCGTTCGGCTTGGCGCAGAAGCTCGGCCAGCCGCAGCGCGGCGGCGACGTGTCTCGGCTCGCGCTCGATCACCTGAGCGAAAAAGTCGCGCGCGGTCGCGGTGTGCTGCTGCTTCTCCTCGACCTGGCCGCGCAAGAACAAGAGGTCGATCGACTCCGGGTACTCCTTGGTCGCTTCGGTCAGCTCTGCCAATGCGTCGTCGTAGCGGTGGGCCCACAGCCAGTACTCGACCAGCGCGACGACAAAGGCGATGGACTTCATGCCGGACTTTTTGGCACCCACGAGCAGCTTCTGGCACTCCTGCGCACGCTTCTGGCGCAAGAGCAGGCGGCCGAGCCTGACCGTGGTCAGCTCGTCGGTCGGCATCTTCTCGAGCGCGGCGCGCAGCGCGACGATCTGGTCGTCAACGCGGCCCCGCCGATGGGCGAGACGCGCCTCCAAGTGCAGCGCCGCAGAGGCCCAGGCGTGCTCTTCGTGTTCGCCGGCCCACGCCAACAGCGTCTTGATGACGGCCGCCGCTTTGGTCAATTCGTTCTGCTCGATCCAAGACGACGCCAGCAGCTGGTGGGTCAACGGGTGGTCGGGCGTCGCGTTCACAAAGTCGGTGACGCGCGCGCTGACGGCCTCTGCGCGCCCCAGCACGTCGTCGACCTGCGCGCGCACGACGTCCAGCTTGACGCGGTTGTTGGCGTCCTTGCCCAAGACCAGCGCCTTGTCGGCCCAGCGGCTGGCGTCGAGCACCCAATCTGCCTTGGTGGCGTCGACGCGCAGCGGATCGCGCGCCGGCTCCGAGATCAACCCTGGCTGCTGCAGCGCCTGCGAGCGGAGCAGCGCGAACCAACGCTCGATCCTGGCCTGGGCGGCGGTGGCGAGGTCATCGGCGTCTGCGCCCTCGGCGTCGGCAAACTTCGGCAGATCGGCGTCAATGGTGTCGGACTGGCCCTCCTGCACGGCCCGGATCACGTCGTAGCGCGGCGGAAGCGGCTGCAGCTCCTCGAGACCCGCCTTGTACTCTGGGCTGGCGGCGAAGACCGTCGGGGCACGCTCCATCAGGTCCAGGTAGGCGGAGACCAACTGCTTGCGGACCTTCGCGTCGTCGGGTCGGGCAGCGGCGACCTGGCGAAGGCGGCTCATCTCGAGCGCGTAGGGCTTGTGTGTGTCGTCGATGGGCGTTGGCTCAAGGAGGTCGGCGGCGACAGGGACCTCTACCGCCTTTGGCTCTGGGCCAAACCAGGGGAAGGCGAGGTCGGGCATCATCAAATGGAGGCCGAAACCAGGTACGCCGAAGTGCTCAAGCGCGATGCCGGCGGTAAGCACGACCATGCCGGTCAAAAGGAGGCGGTCGACCCAGGGGCCGAGCTGGCGCGGTGGCCGCTCCCCTGCGCGACTGGCCTCTGCCCCGCCGACCGGGCCCGGCGCGTTACCTTCGCCTGCGCCAGCGGTGGCCGCAACTTTGTTCGAGCTGCCGCGCTTGACCGGGACGCTCTCCGCGGCGTCGTCAAAGAGCGCGCCCGATGTGTTGGGGTTGGCGAGGAACAGCGTGTCGTCTTCGCCGCCACCGAACAGACTGTCGTCTTCGAGGGCCGGCGCCGCCGGAGCGGCCTTGGTCTTGATCGGCGCCGGAGCCGACCCGACCTCGCCGAGCAGCGCGTCGAAGTCGACGTCGCCAGTGGTCTCGACCTTGGCGCCGGCGCCAATCGCGAACGGATCGCCGCCGTCGCTGCCGGCGAAGGGGTCATGGCTGCCCGAGGTTCCGGCTGACGGGCGCCCGAGCCCGGCGTCAGGGACGCTGCGGGTGCTGCGAAATGCGCCCGTGGAGCCCGCGCCGCCGCGACCGTGACCGGTGGAGCCAAAGGACGAGGTGAGGCCGGCCGATGCGGTGCCAAACGCCTCAAATTCGTCTTCTGCATCGGGCAGATCGAGTGGCGGACCCTCGCGCGGCGCGATCGGCGCCGGGCCGGCGATGGAGAGGGTGTGCAGCCCCGAGGCGTCGAATTGGTGCAAGCAAAGCGGACAGCGGACGCCGGACGCAGCGCCAAAGTCGGCCGGCGCCGGAAACACGGCTCCGCAATTCGGACAGCGGACGTTCAACCGCGAGCTCTCCCCTGGATGCGACGTCACGCCGACCGTCGGACGCTCCGCCGCGCGCTGCGGATAAAGCTCCGAGCAGTTGGGACGGTAGCTGGGGCGACGGGCCGGGTCAACGCACCAGCTCAGCGTTCGACGCGGCCAGCCAGCGACTCGCTTCATGCGGCGCCGTGTGGGCGAAGCTGCGCGCGGCTCTGGTTGCGGCGAGCCGCAAAATGACGACTTTTTCCGGCTACAGGCGCCGGGCCCGCCAAAATCGACGGCCGCAGACGCGGCTAGGCGTCGCCTAGCGCCGCCGGTGCACAACCTGGCGGAACGATGCGCGGCGTTGACCGCGTGTGCCGGGCTTCGGCTTGGCGCGTGCGGCGGCCGCCTGCTCCGGTGTCAGTACAAGGTCGCAGGGTCACCGCGACTTGCTGCGGGCTGCTCGACGACACGTGACCGCCCGATGAGCTGCCAACCCGCGAGATCCTGCCATCGCCACCGCTGGTCGACGAGGTGCGACTCAAGCCGCGGGTCGCCAAGGCGGCTGAACGTGAGCAGCACCCGAACCACAGCGGAGCGACCATCGGCGGCGGTCTGCACACCACGCAGCTCGAGATCATGGACCTGCAGCCCGTCAGCAGCGGCGCGCTTGCCGCCGAGAAACGCCGGCCGCTCGGCGTCAGGCAGGTACGCCGCGGCGCGCTCGTGCCGACCCCAGCGGAGCGACTCGTTGTAGTCCTGCACGGCCTCCCCGAGCCGTCGCCCGCGATCGGCGACGGCGGCTCCGCAGGCGACTCCGACGACGCCGAGCAACGCGAGCAGGCCGCGACAGCCCCAGCGCTGGGCGGCCGAGCGGCGGCGAGTCTCCAGCGGCTGGCCTTGGTGCCGACGGGCGGTCACGTCTCGGGCTCGCTCGGTCACGCGGCGTCGCCCCCAACGCCGCCAGTCGCGAGACGGCGATCGAGCTCCCCGCTGCGGTCTAGGGCTGCGAGGTCGGTGTAGCCGCCAACGAAGCTGCCCTGGACAAAGATCTGTGGCACGGTCTGCCAATGCGTTCGCTCCTGCAGGGCGGCGCGCCTGCCGGGGTCGCCGTCGAGGGAGACCTCCACAAACGGCACGCCCTTGCGCCGTAGGAGGAGTGCGGCCATGTGGCAGTATGGGCAGATCGCCGTACGGTACATGACGACGGCGTGCTCGGCCTCCGGGAGCGAAAAGGGCATGGCGAGGAACCTCGAAGCGCGGCCGGATGACTCATCGGCGGGTGACCGCGTGGAGCGATCGTCGCCGGAGCCGATGCAGGACGCAAGGGAGAAACGCGGCGACGTGCGGCGACGCGCCCGCTATGTCGGGCTGGACGTCGGCGAGGTCCGCCTCGGTGTGGCCGCGCTGGAGGACGGCGTCGCCACCCCGCTCTCGACGCTGACGCGCGCCGGCACCCGGCGGGACATCGCGGCGGTTCAAGCCTTGGTCGGCCTGCCCCCGGCCGGGGCGGTCGTCGGTCTGCCGCCAGAAGCCGACGATCCGCGGACATGTGCCGCGCGGAGGGCACGGGAGTTCGCGCGACGGCTCCACGAAGCGACGGGCTGGGAGGTGGTGCTCGTCGACGAAGCGGACTCCACCGCCATCGCTCGGGCGCGCCTGCAGGCGCTTGGTCTGCGCGCCAGTGGGCTGCGGGGCCACCTCGACAGCTGGGCGGCGGTCGAGATCTTGCAGCGCTTCGCGGCGGGCGCTCCAGCCGAGGCGGCGCCGCGAACGGCGGAGGCGCCCTTGGTGCAGGGGCGTAGGTCGCGCGGCCGGCGCTGACCTCTGCGGCGCGCGGGTTGGGGTGGCGAGGCCACAGCGGCGGCGGCGCCACTGGCGCGGCTGGCGGCGACAGACTACCCTCCTTTGAGGCGGAGGACGGCCAGACAGCGACGCGCCGCGGCCCGCATCGCCGGAGGAAACGCCATGAAAGGCAACGAGATATCGGGGTCCGCCCGCAAGCGTCTCGTGGAGCCGGCGGCCAAGAAGGCCCCAGGCAAAGACAAGCGCGCCGCTCTTGGCGCCCTGCCTCGCGAAGCAGCGCAGAAGGTGGTGGCGCCGGACGCCCAGCGGGCGGGCCTCAGCGCGTCGTTGCCCGACGGCGACCTGCAGCGCTGGGTGCAGGCTGCGCTCAACCTGGTCCTTGGCACGCGGCTGCCTCTAGATGGCCGCATGACGCCGGTGGTGCGCGAGGCGATGCGGCGCTTTCAGCGTCAGGAGGGCCTGCAGACCCACGGCGCCGCGGACGAGAAGACGCTGCAGGTCCTTGAGCTGCGCACCGGAGCGCAGCGCCCACGCGGCGCCGGCCATGAGGACGTTCGCAGCCTCCTCATTCTGCCCAACCGCGTGCTGTGGATGCCCAAACCCGGCTCTCCGGGCGGCGACAAAGGCAACGATGGCCGCGACGCTGGGGAGGCCGCCGACGCGGCCGCCGTGGTCGACGGTGGCAGCAAGAAGACGAAAGTGGGCGAGGCATTTGGCGTCAAGCCAGGGCGCTCGAAGGAGGCCGGCGGAGCGCGGGTCGATGACGAGGTCGTCGACGGCGAGCTCGCCACGGTGATGCCAGGCGTGCGGTCGGACTCGGTGTCGCCTTCGGACGCCTTCGGCCATCGCGAGTCGTGGCGGGCGGTCATGTCCCTCATGATGTCGGGGCAGTTCGTGCAGCGCGCCGCCGAGAGCCTCGGCAAGAGTGACGTCGAGGCGGTGCGCAAGGCCATGCAGATCTGGTTCGAGACGCTGGTGATGCACACGGGCTCTGACGCGCCGGCGTGGCTGCGGACGGCCCGCGCTGACGCCAAGATGGATGGCGCCGGCGCCGCGAGCCTGGTGCGCCAGGCTTGGTGGGTTGAGCACGTCGGCGCGGCGGACGGCCTCTGATGGATCGTGCGCTCGCGCCGAAGGCCGCCTGGGTCGCCTTGCTGCTCTGCGTCGGCTGTGGCGAACAACGCCCCGCTCCTGCTGGGACGCTGATCGTGGAGCCAGCCGACCCTGGGCCCATCGGCGGCCTCGCCGAGGGCGACGGCGAGGCCGACGAGCAGCGCACGGGCGCGGGAGTCGACGCCAGCGCCGACGACAGCGCGACGAGCCCCGAGACCTCGAACGGTGGCGACGGCGGCAGCGACGTACAGAGCCCAGTGAGCGGCGTGGGCGGCGCGCTGGGGTTGCGGGTGGTCGCCAGCGACGGCAGCCTCGTCGGTGTCTTGGTCGCGCGGGGCCACGGCCACCAGGGCGCCGGCACCGCGCCAGCTGGCGCCCCTGCGGATCCGCTGCGTGACGGCGTCTTGGTCTACCACCCCGTAGCGCGAGTTTTTTTCGGCGTCGCGATGGCATCTGGCAAGGTGATCGCGCCGCGGCTCGGCATCGCTGGCGCTGACTGCCTGACGCCCAACGTCGCCGGGTACTACACCGATGGGCCAGAGGTGTCTGGATTCGACTACGCGTTTGTCTGGAAGGGCAAGTGGTGGCGCATTCAGGGCGGCGAGCCCCTGGCGCTGGTCGGCTGCGCCGGGGTCGGAACTGGCGGCGAAAAGCCCAATTGCGTGCCACACACGGGGTCGTGCCGCGGCGTCCCGGTCGAGCCTGCGTCGTTGGGCTTGCCGGCGGCCTTTAGCGCGCCGCTGCGCTTCGACTGGGCAGGAGCGGGCGGCTAATGGCGAGCCTCTGGCAAGGCGTCGCTGCGCCGAGAGCGTTGCAGCCGCGCGCCTCTGGAGCTTTTGTGGCGTGGCCCTCCGCGATGGCGGCGCTGCTGCTCGGCGGCTGCGGCGGCGGCTGTCAGGAGCCCGCGGCGGTCGCGCCGGCGTCGCAGGCGGCCGAGTCGTCGATCGCGGCGAACAGCCGGGCAGACGGCGACACCGGACCCAAGCGCACGGCGGTGGAAGTGGCCGAGCAGGCGTTGGCCCTCCGCCTGCCAGCGCGCGCCCACGATGACGTGGTGCCGGCCCTTGCCTCGCTGCCGCGGCGACGCTTGGTCACATTCGATGCCAACACGGCCTTCGTCGCGAGGCTCGGCCCTGCTGGCCTTCAGGCGCTGGACCAGACCCTCGCCGCTCCGGCCACCGCGACCGACGACGCCATCTCCGCGCTGTTGCGGCGCGCCGGCACCGATTACGGCGTACGCGCTGGCATCGCCGCCAATCGCCTCGTGCTCGCGATCGACCGCGGCGCCGACCGCGCGCTGGTGGCCCGCCTGCGACGGCTGGCGCAGCAGGCTGGCCGCTGGCGGCTGGTGCTGCTCACCCGTGACGGCGATGACTTGGTCGAGGTCTGGCTGGATCCACCAGCGCCACGCCCGGCATCGAGCGGGGGGCACTGAATCGGCGGCGCGTTCAGCCTACTTCTTCTTGGTGACCGTGAAGCGATCAGGGGCGCCGTCGTTATTGGTGTCGACGCCGATCTTCTGCAGTTGGCCGCCGGCGAAGTACTCCCAGGTGTCGACCGCGCCGTCTCCGTTGGTGTCTCGGCGCTTCTCGACCAGACGCAGCACGTTACGGCCGTCGTCGGCCTTGGTCAGCTGGTAGTAGCGCCACGTGTCCGTGCGGCCGTCGAAGCCAAGATCGAGCTCGACGAGGTGCTTGTAGCCGTCCTTGTAGTGGCGGGTCTCGTCGACGCGGCCGTCGAAGTCGAGGTCCATCTCCTCGCGGACCAGCGTCTCGGCGCTCGCTTCACCCGTGAAGTACTGGACGATGTCGATGCGCTGATCGAAGTTGACGTCCATCTCCTTGCGAGTCAACACCTTCTTCGCCGTCTCACCCTCGCCCTTCGCGACGCGGTAGAACTTGAAGACGTCGGCCTTCTGGTCGCCGTTGACGTCGACGCGCTCGATCGCGGAGCTGCCGTCCTGCTGGAGCTCACTGCCGCCGCGCGGCTCGTCACTCAACGTCGTACCGCCACCGCCGCCCTCCGCCCGCTGCGATTCGTTGGACGAGCCACATCCAGCCGCCGGACCACCTGCGAGCGCGACCATCGCCAGCGCCGCGGCGGTGCCGCGCAGCGCACCGCTGGACGAAGGGGAGGTGAACACGGGGATGCGGATGCGAGACGACATGCGGGTCTCCTGCTGGCCTGCCCTCGGACCGCTGCGGCGATAGGGCATGGCTCGGCGCCGGACGGGCGACCGGAGGTAGTGTGAGACTCCCCCCTGGCATCGTCAAGTCTGGCAGCGAGCCGCGTTTTGGACCTGGAGCGAGCAGCACGGCCCCTGCCGCGGGGCGTCTCGGCGGCTTGCAGGCCACGGCGGGGCCACGCGGCGATGTATCGTGGCGAGGCGCCTTGATAGGTGACGCGGCGGCGGCGGCGGTGGCCGGGCCGCGACGAGCAGCGCAGCGGGATGAAACGGCGGCTCCGGCGCGTTGACAGGCTCGGCAAGCGGTCGATAGTGTCGCGCAGCCGCGCGGTCGGCTGTGGAGGCAAGCGGATGGCATGGTCTGGCCGAATCGTCAGTGCGCTGACGGCGCTGCTCCTGCTGCAGTCGGTGTGCGGATGCAGCAAGGAGCCGGACGCTGGCGACGGCGCGCAGGCTGCCCACACGCCACCCACGGTGAAGCGCAAGCGCATTCGGCCGCAGGGCGAGGAGGCAGCGGCGGCGGCGCCGGCTGAATCGGCCGTCGCCAAGAAAGCCGCGCCTGAGGCCGCCAAGCCCGCTGAGGCGCCTGCGCCCGCGCCGGGAGCGGCCCCGACGGAGAGCGGCGCTGTGGCCGAGGCGGTCCCAGCAGGTGCCACGCCGCCAGCGCCG
>SXGT01478226.1_pt1 | contig 19120 bp, 18 predicted proteins | sample 3176221 | NCBI WGS metagenome assembly SXGT01 (sample SAMN11356862, study PRJNA531348) | freshwater metagenome | isolation source: freshwater sample F1-120 | place: China: Fuxian Lake, Yuxi | collected 2017-12-25
ACGAAGGGCAGCCCCGGGCAATTGTTGGACAGCTCTTGAGCGCGCGTAGCGCGCGATTTGGGGGAGACCGACGCGCGCAGCGCGGCGAGTGGGGGCACCCCTTCTCTTGCGCTGGATCGCGCCTAACCGATCGGCATTGGGGCTGACGCCCGCCACGAGGCGTGATTCGCCGAGCTCACGTAGCTCTCTGCGGCCGCGGCCGTCGGCCCGGGATGCACCGAGAACGTGCTAAGATGCCGACGTGGCACACGCGTCGGATGTTCAGCCGGAGGCCGGTGCAGGGCCGAGCGACGACGTCGCGAGCCGCATCTACGACTGGAACGCGAAGGGCCGGCGCTCGGACATCTTCCGCAAGCGCCCGAAGCTCCTGGACGAGACCATCCGGGACGGTCTGCAGTCGCCGTCGGCGACGGATCCCACCATCGAACAGAAGATGGACCTCGTGCGCCTCATGGCGCGCATGGGGATCGACTCGGTGAACCTCGGTCTGCCGGGCGCGGGCGAGCGCGCGCGCCGGGACGTGGAACTCCTCCTGCGCTTCATCGTCGAGGAGCGCCTTCCGATCCGGGCGAACTCCGCCGCCCGGACGGTCCTCGCGGACATCACGCCGATCCTCGATGTGAGCCAGAAGGTGGGAGCTCCCATCGAGATCACCGCGTTCATCGGCTCGAGCCCCATCCGCGCCTGGGCCGAGAGCTGGGAGCTGCCGAAGCTCGTGGGCTACACGCGCACAGCGATCGAGACCATCGTCCGTGCCGGCCTCCCGGCGTCGTTCGTGACCGAGGACACCACGCGCAGCCACCCGCGCACGCTCGACGTGCTCTTCCGCACGGCGATCGAGGCGGGCGCCACGCGGCTCGTGCTGTGCGACACGTGCGGGCACGCCACGCCGGACGGCGTCCGGAACCTCGTCGATTTCACGAAGGGTGTCCTGCGCGCGATGGACGTCGAGGATCGCGTCGCCCTCGACTGGCACGGCCACAACGATCGGGGCCACGCCCTCACGACCACGCTCCTCGCGCTCGAGCGCGGCGTCGATCGCGTGCACGGGTCGGGCCTCGGCATCGGAGAGCGGGTGGGGAACGCGCCGATGGATCTGCTCCTCCTGAACCTCTACCTGCTCGGCGCCCTCGACCCCGCGCGGCACGACCTGTCGTGCCTCTACGAGTACGTCGAGAAGGTGAGCACGTACACGGGCGTCCCCATCCACCCGACGTATCCCCTCTCCGGCCGCGACGCGTTCCGGACGGCGACCGGCGTCCACGCGGCGGCGATCATCAAGGCCGAGCAGAAGGGGGATCGCGCGCTGGCGGACCGCGTGTACTCCTCCGTGCCCGCCCGCACGTTCGGGCGTCGACAGGAGATCGAGATCGGCCAGTTCAGCGGGAAGTGGAACGTCCTTCGCTGGCTCGAGGAGCACGGCGTCGCGCCCGATCCCGAGATCGTCGGCCGCGTGCTCGCGCACGCCAAGCAGCAGGACCACACCCTGACGGACGCCGAGATCCGGGCGCTCCTCGGATCACCATGACGCCGGAGCCGCACCCTGGTTCGACGGCGCTCGTGCCGCTCGCCCTCGTCGTGAACGGCGACGCCGTGCGCGTCGCGGTGCCGGCGGAGCGCACGCTGCTCGAGCTGCTCCGCTACGATCTCGGCCTCACGGGGTCGAAGCAGGGGTGCGACAAGGGCGACTGCGGCGCGTGCACGGTGCTCCTCGACGGCGAGCCCGTCCTCGCCTGCATCACGCTCGCCGTCGACGCCGACGGCCGCGGCGTGGAGACGGTCGAGTCGCTCGCGAAGGGCCAGAAGCTCCATCCCGTCCAGACCGCGGTCGTGAACCACGGCGCGGCGCAGTGCGGGTTCTGCACGCCGGGCATGCTCATGAGCGCGAAGCACCTCCTCGACGGGTCGCGGACGCCGACGCGCGAGGACGTGAAGCAGGCGCTCTCGGGCAACCTCTGTCGTTGCACCGGATACACCAAGATCCTCGACGCGGTGGAGGCCGCGGCACGCGAGATGGCGGAGGCGCGCGGTGGCGACTGACGACGAGCCGCACCCCCCCTGGCGAATCGGGACGCGCGCCCCGAACATCCGTTCGTTCGACGCCGTCACGGGGCGGCAGCGCTACGCCGACGATCTCACCTTCCCGGGCATGCTCCACGCCAAGCTGGTGCGCAGCCCGCACCCGCACGCCCGCATCCGCTCGATCGACACGCGCGAGGCCCTCGCGCTCCCCGGCGTCCACGCCGTCGTCACGGGGAAGGACATGCCGGTCAAGTACGGCATCATCCCCTGGACGCAGGACGAGTACCCGCTCGCGCTCGACAAGGCGCTCTTCGTGGGCGACGCGGTGGCCTGCGTCGCCGCGATCGACGAGGCATGCGCGGCCCGCGCGGCCGCCGCCGTCCACGTCGACTGGGAGGTCCTGCCCTCGGTGATCGAGCCCGAGGCCGCGCTCGCGCCCGACGCGCCCCGGCTCCACGAGGGCCACAAGCACGGCAACATCACGAAGTCGGTGCAACTCTCGTTCGGTGACGTGGAGGGCGAGTTCGCCGCAAGCGCGGCCATCGTCGAGGGCGACTACTTCTTCGAGGGCACGACCCATGGCGCCCTCGAGCCGCACTGCGCGATCGGCATCTGGGAGCCTCAGGGCGTGCTCACCGTGATCAGCTCCACGCAGGTGGCGCACTACCTCCACCGCGAGCTCTCCCGCGTCCTCGGGGTGCCCTACGATCGCGTCCGCGTCATCCAGCCCCCGATCGGCGGCGCGTTCGGCGGGAAGAGCGAGCCGTTCGATCTCGAGTTCTGCGTGGCGAAGCTCGCGATGGTGACCGGCCGCCCGGTCAAGCTCCTCTACACGCGGGAGGAGGTCTTCTACGCGCACCGTGGCCGCCACCCGATGAAGATGCACTTCCGGCTCGGGGCGACGGCGGACGGCCGCCTCACGGCCTGCGACGCCAAGACGCTTATCGACGGCGGTGCGTACGCGTCCTTCGGCCTGGTCACCGCGTACTACTCCGGTCAGCTCGTGACCGCGCCGCTCCGCCTCGGCGCGTACCGCCTCGACTCCACCCGCGTGTACACCAACAAGCCCGCGTGCGGGCCCAAGCGTGGCCACGGGAGCGTGCAGCCGCGCTTCGCGTTCGAGGTGTCGCTCGACAAGCTCGCGGACCGGCTCGGGATGGACCCGATCGAGCTCCGGCGCAAGAACGTCCTCGAGGCCGGCGAGCGGACGGTCAACGAGTTCATCATCAAGTCGATCGGCTTCCGCGAGTGCCTCGATCGCGTCGAGCAGGCGAGCGGCTGGAAGGAAAAGCGCGGCAAGCTCCCCTTCGGGCGCGGCGTCGGCGTCGCCGGCTCGTTCTACATCAGCGGCACCAACTACCCGATCTACCCGAACGCGATGCCGCAGAGCGCCGTGCAGCTCAAGGTCGATCGCTCGGGGCGCGTCACCGTCTTCTGCGGGCTGAGCGAGATGGGCCAGGGGGCGGACGCGATGCTCGCCCTGATCGTGTCCGAGGAGCTCGGCGTCGATCTCGAGGCGATCCGCGTGCTCACGGGCGACACCGACCTCACGCCGGTCGACCTCGGCGGTTACTCGAGCCGCACGACGATGATGGCCGGCAACGCGTGCCTGCGCGGCGCCCGCGATCTCGGGACCCGGATCCGCGCGGTGGTGGCGAGGAAGTGGGAGTGCCCCGCTCGGCGCGTCGCGCTCGCGGGCGGCTTCGCGACGGATCGCGAGGACACCGCGCGCAGGATCGAGATCGGCGAGGCCTTCCGGCTCGCGGAGGCGGAGCTAGGCGCGCTCGCCGCGGTCGGATCGTACGACACGCCCAAGGACGTCCACGGCGACTACCGCGGCGGCACCATCGGCGCGTCCCCCGCGTACTCGTTCACGGCCCACGTCGCGGAGGTCTCCGTCGATCTCGAGACGGGCGTGCCGAAGGTCGAGATGATCTGGGCCGCGCACGACGCCGGCAAGCCGCTCAATCCGATGCTCGTGGAGGGCCAGATCGAAGGCAGCGCGTACATGGGCTACGCCGAGGCCATCCTCGAGGAGCACCTCGTCCGACCGGACGGCCTGCACCGCGGTCCCTCGCTCCTCGACTACCGGATGCCAACCTCGCTCGACACGCCCCACGTCCACTCCATGCTCGTGGAGACGGCCGATCCCGAGGGCCCCTACGGCGCGAAGGAGGCCGGCGAGGGCCCGCTCCACTCGACGATCCCGGCGATCGCCAACGCCATCTTCGACGCGGTCGGCGTCCGCATCGACACGCTGCCGTTCACCGCGGGCAAGCTCCTGCGCGCGATGCGCGAGCAGCGCGAGAAGGGAGGCGGCTGATGCTCCCCTTGCCCGCGTTCGAGTGGGTCTCGCCAGGTTCGCTCGACGAGCTCGTGCGCGCGCTCGGCGAGAGCCCGGGCGAGTCGCTCCTCCTGGCGGGCGGCACGGATCTCCTCCCGAACATGAAGCATGGCCTCTTCGCGCCCCGGCGCGTGATCGGTCTCCGGCGCGTGCGCGAGCTGAGGGGGATCGCAGAGACGCCCGCGGGCGGCCTCGTCATCGGAGGGGGCGCGCCGCTCGATCGGGTGGCGACCGATCCCAGGGTGATGGCCCGCTACCCGGCGCTCGCGCGCGCGGCCGGCCTCGTGGCGAGCCCGCAGATCCGCCGCATGGGGACGATCGGCGGGAACCTGTGCCTCGAGACCCGCTGTGTCTACTACAATCAGACCGCCTTCTGGCGAGGCGCGCTCGGCGGCTGCCTGAAGAAGGACGGCCCGACGTGCTTCGTCGTGCCCCAGGGGAGGCGGTGCGTCGCGGCGATGTCGGCGGACACGCCGGCGCCGCTCATCGCGTACGGCGCGTCGGTGGAGCTGGTGTCGGTCCGTGGCACGCGGACGCTGCCGGTCGCGAAGCTCTTCGCCGGGGACGGCGTGAAGAACAACGTGCGCGCCGCGGACGAGGTGCTGACCAAGGTCGAGCTCCCTCCGCCCGCCGAGCGCCTCTTCAGCGCCTACGAGAAGGTGCGGTCGCGCGCGGCCATCGATTTTCCGCTCCTCTCGATCGCGGCGGCCGCGGTGCTCGACGCGGGAGGGCACGTCGTGGAGTTGACGGTGGTGGTGGGCGCCCTCGGCGCGCTCCCGAGGGTGGTGCGCGGGCTGGAGATCACGCGGGCGGCGCCGCTGTCCAGAGAGGCGATCGACCTCGTCGCCGAGGCGGCGCACACGCAGTGCAACCCGCTGTCGTCGCTCGGCGCGGAGGACTGGCGGAAGGACATCGTCGCGCCCGTCGTACGCCGTGCCCTCGCGGGTCTCGCGCCGTCGCGGATCGCCGGGTGAACGTCGGCGCCATCGTCCTCGCGGCCGGCGAGGGGCGGCGCCTCGGGCTCGGCCCCAAGGCGCACGTGGACCTGGGAGGGGCGACCTTCCTCGAGCGCGTCGTGAGGACGTGCAGGGACGCGGGCATCGACCGCGTGTGGGTCGTCGGGAGGCCCACGGACACGCGGATCGAGCCCGCGTGCGAGGCGCTGTCGGTGGCGCTCGTGGTCAACCCGGAGCCCGAGCGCGGGATGTCGTCGAGCGTGCACGTCGGGCTGCGCGCGGCACAGGACGCGGGGATGCTCGGCGTGGTGGTGTTCCCTGTGGATCACCCGCTCGTCCGCACGGACACGGTCGCGAACCTGATGGCGGCCGTGCGGGAGGACGCCTACGCGCGGCCGGTCCACGGCGGCCGGCACGGACATCCGGTCGTGCTGGGCGCGGCCGTGATCACCGGGCTCCTCGCGCACGATTTGCGGCCCTCCCTGCGCGACGCGCTTGGCGCTCTCGGCGCCCGGAGGATCGACCTCGCGGTCGAGGACGCGGGGACGGTGGACGGAGTGGATCTCGCGGCGGATCTCGCCCGGGTCCGCTGACCTCGGGTGTGGCGCGCTGGCCCGCCGTGACGCCCTGCCCGGGGAGAGAGGAACGCAGCCGCCGAGACACGGCGAGTGCGGCTGCTCGGCCGTCGTGTGCTGCTAGGATGCGCGGGTGGCGACGAAGGCCCCCTACGATTTCGTGCTCGACGAGCTCGCCCCGCTCTCGCCCTGGACACGCCCGATGTTCGGCTGCACGGCCGTTTACGCGGCGGAGCGGATCCTCCTCGTCCTGCGGGATCGGGGGAAGGACGACGACGACGGCGTCTGGGTCGCGACGACGCGCGAGCATCACGCCACCTTGCGACAGGCGCTTCCGTCGCTGAGATCGATCTCCGTACTCGGGCCCGGCGAGACGGGATGGCAGGTCCTGCCGCGATCGAACCCTCGCTTCGAGGAGGAGGTCGTGGAGGCGTGCGCGCTGATCCTCGCGCGCGATCCGCGGATCGGGAAGGTGCCAGCCGGTGCGCGACGATCGCCGCCGAGGAAGCCCGCTGCGAAGGCGTCGGCGGCGAAACGGGTGCCGGCCAAGCGCCGCGCGCGGTGATCCGTCTCTCACGTGGCTCCGGTACTGCGCCGGGTCCCCCTCTCGAACGCCATTCGCTGGGAGATCACGAACCCGAACCGGTAGAGGAACCTCGCGAGCTCGAAGGCGCCGCTCTCGACCTCGGTCTCCAGGCTCTCCACGTGCAGCGCGGCGAGGTTGTCCACCATCTGTCCGAGCAGCGCACGCGCGAAGCCCCGACGCGCGAAGCCCGGGCTCACTCCGAACGTGTCGAGCGACGCGGTCGGCTGGACGTGCCCGAAGTCACCCAGGTCCACGCGCGCCGTCGCGTACCCGACGACGAACCCGTCGTCCTCCACCACCAGCGACACCGAGATCGCCGACTCGTTCAGCGCCTCGTCGACCTTCCGTCGCAGGTAGGCCTCCCGATCCGCGCCCGTGAGCGCACGGTCGATGCGGAGCAGCATGTCGACGTCGCCCGCGCGAAGATGCCGCACGAGCGGGGGCGCGCGCTCGATCTCCTCGTCGGTCTCGGGCAACGGCATGCGGTGCACCCTGCGCTCGAGGATGTGCCGTTGCGCGAGCGCGAAGCCCGCCCGATCGAGGAAGCCCAGCATGGATCGGTCGCGCCAGTCGGCCTGGGTCACCAGGGCGCCGATCCCGCGGTCGTGGAGGCGCGCGTCGAGCGCCCGGAGCATCCGCTGGCCGACGCCTGAGCGCTGGGACGCGGGTTCCACGCCCACCGCCTCGATCACCCCCGCGGCGCCGGGGCGGCCGTACTCGCCGTCCGCCACGCGCGCGAGCAGGAAGCCGGTCATGCCGCTCGGTCCGAGGGCCGCGAGCTGGAGGTGCCTGCGCGGCTGGCGCAAGGCCGCCGCCAGGCGCCGATCGAAGTAGCCTCGCCGCCAGCCGCCGACGATGCGGCGATCGAGCGCGACGACCGCGTCGAGGTCAGAGGGGGCGAGCGGCCGGACGTCGACGCTTGCGTGCTCCTGCGCTGGCCTTGTTTCCATGGATGTCTCCTCCTGTCGCGGGCGTCCTGGACACGTCCTCCTCGGGGGCGCTGCCTTCGGCGGCGGCGTCCAGCAAGGCGGCGTCGCGGACCTCGATCCGCGTGCGCGAGAGCGTGATCGCGCCGCGCCGCGCGAGTTCCGCGAGGCCGCGAGACCGGGTCTCGGGCTTCATGCCGAGCAGGCCCGCGAGGATCGTCCGCGGCAGCTTCTTCTGCTTGGAGGCGTCGCGCAGCCAGCGGGCCAGACGTTCGAGCGCCTTTCCGTCCGTGCGCGCGCGCCCGGCGGCGTCCGAGGCGAGCGTCTGGACGACGCTGTCGAGGACGACGCGCGCGGTCCCCATCTGGTCCAGCCACGCCGCCATCTGCGCGCGGGTCGTGGCGCAGAGCGTGACGTCCCCGACCGCGCGAGCGGAGTCGACGTACGTCGGCTGGAGGATCGCCTCGAGCCCGATGAACGATCCTGCGCGCCGGACCGCGTAGGGACCTCCCCCCCCCTCGCTGTTGTCGCGCGTCAACGCGACGCTGCCGTGCTTCACGAAGTACACGAGATCCGCGGGCGCCCCGGCGACGTAGATCGACGCTCCCGCGGGGCGCCGGCGGTCGACCATCGGGCACGAGCCGCCCTCCGCCACGTGCGAGGCGGCACCGACCGGACAGAAGGCGCATGCGACGGGTAGGCGGGTGAGCCGGGCGGTCATGTCTCGCTCGACAGCTTCGCACCTGATGGTCGGGCGTCAACGCCCTCGCGCGGGTCGAACACCACGCGGCGCCCGAGGCGGTGGTGCGCCATGTCGTCGAGCACCTCGTTCACGCGGGACATGGGCGCGTGCTCGACGAACGGTGCGAGGACGACCGCCCCCGTGTAGATGAGCCGGAGCACCTCCGGATAGGCGGCGGGCGGGCAGCCCCACGTGCCGTGGATGGTGGCGTCGAACGCCATCAGGTTCGAGAGGCGCACCTCGACGGTCGCGGCGCAGTACCCGACCTGCACCATCGTGGCCGCCGGCGCGAGCAGCGTGTACGCGAGGGTCTGACCCGGCGGCGTGCCGCTGCACTCGAAGATGCGGAAGTGCAGCGAGCCCACGCCCCAATCCGAGGCGATCCGGTGCGCCTCCTTGCGCACGTCCCGCGGCGCGCGCCCCTCGACCTCGATCACCCGTTCGGCGCCATGCGCGACCACCATGTCCAGCCGTGCGCGGCTGACGTCCATGGCGATCACGCGAGCGCCCAGGGCGCGCGCCGTCTGGATCACGTACCCGCCGACCCCGCCGGCGCCGACGACGAACGCCACGTCGCCTCGCGCGAGACCGGCGCGGACGATCGCCTGGTACGCGGTCGACACGGCGTCCGCGACGACGGACAGGTCGCGTACGTCCACGCCGGCGGGCACGTCGTCGAGGGGCACGAGCGGACCGCCCGGCACGGCGACGTGCGTGGCGAAGCCGCCGTCGATGTCGTTGCCCGGCATCTTCTGCCGCGTGCACGCGTTCCCTCGACCGGCACGGCAGAGCTCGCAGTCCTCGCACGGGAGGACGGCCGGCACGAGCACGCGTCGGCCCAGGAGCGCCTCGTGCCGACGCCCCGAGCGGACGACGCGGCCGACGATCTCGTGCCCGAGGACGAGGGGCAAGGCGTGCCTCGGCGCCACCTCGCCGGTCGCGAACGCGAGGTCGGTGTGGCAGAGACCGCACGCCTCGACCTCGACGAGGACGTCAGCGTCGGTCAGCGCCGGCTCGGGGAGCGAGCGGCGCTCGAGCGGCTTGCCGCGGGTGGTGAGGACGTGCGCTTCAATCATGGGCGTGGCCCTCCATGTGCGAGCGGTATTTCGTCGTCAGCGTACGCGCGCGCTCGAGGAGGCTCGCGACCTCCCCGGCACGCGCGAGGTCGATCTCGGCGCAGGCCGCCTCGACGTCGTCCCATGCCGCGGGCCGGATCCGCGCGCGCGCCATCGGGTAGACGATCTCGTCCTCCATGCGGATGTGCTCGCGGAGCAAGGCGACGTAGTCACGGGACAGCCGCCCGAGCCTCGCGAGGTCGGGTCCATCGAGCGAGGCGCCGGGAGCCTCGGCGATCTGGCCGAGCTCCGCGACGAGACGCCGACCCTCGTCGTGGTGGTCGCGCAGCGCCTCGAGGTGCGTGTCCGAACCCGCGCACGCCACGTCGAGCGCCGGGAACAGGACGTCCTCCTCCTTGGCGTGGTGGAGGGCGTCCGCGTAGCGCCGGAGCAAGAGGACGAGGTCGGCCACGTCGGCGCGAGCGACGGCCGACGCGGCCGTCATCGCCTCGAGCGCGTCGAGGAGACGCTCGATCAGACGGTGCTCCTCCATCAGCCCCGCGATGGCATCCCTCGCGGTCATCCCGCCTCCATCGCGACCGCGGCGCTCGCCGTGCGCCCGCGCCGCTCGAGCTGGTCGTGTCGGTACGCGGCCAGGATCGCGGCGCCGATCGCGCCCGCGAGCGGCGACAGCGGGTGCGCCCGGAGGTCCAGCTTCGGGAGCGGCTTCTTGGGCTTCGCCTTCTCCTTGCCGAGGAGCTCGCGGAGGCACGCGACGAGCCCATCGTCCGCGGCGAGCCCGCCGGTCACGGCCACCACCCCGTCGGCGCCCGCCGCTCGCAAGAGGCGCAGGAGCCGCCCCGCGATGCTGAGGTGGATGCCCCGCAGGATGTCCCCCGTCCCCAGGCCGCGCGACACCATGTTGATGACGTCGGTCTCGGCGAGCACGGCGCACACGCTCGACACCTCCTCCACCTCGGTGGACGCGATCGAGAGCCTGCCCACGTCCTCCAGGGGCACGCCGAGGTACCTCGCGATGTTCTCGACGAACTGGCCCGTTCCGCTCGCGCACTGGCTCGTCATGCGGTGCCCGAGGACCTTTCCACGATCGTCCATGCGGATCGCACGCGCATGGAGCGCGCCGACGTCGAGTACGGCGCGGGCGTCCGGCATGAAGTGGAGGGCCCCGCGGGCGTGCGTGGTCATGCCGTAGAGGTGCCCGGTGGCGAAGTCGACGGCGTCGACGTCCCCCGTGCTCGCCACGTAGCAGAGATCCCGCGGCTCGACCCTGGCCGCCGCGCACGCCTCGTCGAACGTGGCGCGCACGACATCGCCGATGTTGCGGCGACGGATGCGCTGGACGGCCGTGGAGAGGATCTCGGCGCCCGCGCCCGCCTGGCTCCGCGTCACGCAGACCTTGATCGCGCTCGACCCCGCGTCGATCCCCGCGGAGACGTGCCCCGTGCTCACGACGCCACCTCCGTGCCGTGGCTCGTCACGAACGACGGGAGCTCGGGCACCGTCCCGGCCGCGAGGTCGTCGAGCGAGAAGAGCGCCGCGCCCAGGGCCCCCATGTAGATCGAGTCGGGGTGGACGTTCAGGGTGATGTCGGCGCCGTAGTTCTCGTCCACGAGCTCACGCAGGATCCGCGTCGCCATGGGGTTCTTGCACACGCCGCCCGTGAACGTGAGCTCGTTCCTGACCCCGCCGCTCCGCGCGAGCAGCGACATCGCCCGCAGCATGATCGCGCGGTGCAGGCCCGCCAGGATGTCCTCCCGCCGCTGGCCGAGCGAGAGCCGCTCGCGGAGCTCCGCGCCAGCAAAGACCGTGCAGGTCGAGTTCACCTTGATCGCCTTCTTCGCGCCGAGCGCGAGCGGGCCGAGCTCGTGGAGCCCGAGCCCGAGCTCGTCGGCGATGTAGCCCAGGTACCGCCCGCAGCCCGCGGCGCAGCGATCGTTCATCTGGAACGACGTCACGACGCCGCGCCCGTCGACCTGGATGGCCTTCGTGTCCTGGCCGCCGATGTCGAGCACCGTCCTCGTGTCCGGGAAGACGCGGTGTGCGCCCCGCCCGTGACAGAGGATCTCACTCCGGACGGCCGCCTTCGGAAAGGGGAGGGTCTGGCGTCCGTAGCCCGTGCCGACCACCGCGACCTCCTCGATGGGCTGGCGCGTGACGTGGGCCACGGCCCACGCGAGCGTGTCCGCCGCGCCCGCCGCGCCCGGCATCGCGCGGATCCGATCGAGCGCGCGATCGAGGAGCGCCCGCGTGTCGCGCGGCCGGAGGCGCGTCTCCACGTCCAGGATGGCGCGATCGTACAGCGCGACCAGCGGCTCGAAGGCCACCCTCCCCGATCGCGCGAGGGCCTCGGCCTCGGCGACGAAACCCGCGCCGGCGATGTCGCGGAAGAAGTCGCTCCGCCTGGCCGCGCCCCCGAGGAAGCCATCGGCCGCGCCCGCCGCGATCACGTCGAGGACGTGCGCCGCAGCCGCGTCGAGCGTCTTCCGGTCCGGCCGCTGCGACGCCGCGAGGTGGCCCTCGATCGTGTGGCGGAGATCCGCGAGATCCACCATGAACAGCTCCAGGCGGAACGCGTCCCTCAGGGGCCCGAGCCAGACGCGCGCGTTTCCGTCCTGCGCGAGCGCGCGCTCGAGCATGCCGAACCTCGCCGCCGTCCGCGCCTCGATGCGCGCCACCGCGCACGCCACCTCGTAGTTGCTGCGACTGTTGGTGATCCCGAAGCCGAGCGTCTCCCCCTGCTCGTCGAGCATCACCGCCTTCGTGGTCGTGGACCCGAGATCGATCCCGATGACCGACCTCACGGCAGCCCCCTCTCGTCGAGGACGGGAAGCGAGCGCCTCGCCTCTTTACGCTCGGGGAGCGGCGCACCGGGTCCGAGCCGCCTCCGCGTCTCGAGCATCTGCAGGAAGCTCTGCACGCGGTTCTCGATGTTCGCCTTCCCGAAGTAGCGAGGATCGACGAGATCGGACTCGATGAACCCTCCGGGCACGCCCGTCCGCTCCTCGAGCTTGCGCAACATGAGGAGCTGCCCGACGCTGAAGGAGTTGCAGCTCTTCACGCTGTTGACCAGGAAGCCATCGGCCTCGTACGTCTTGACGTACCGCTCGAGCAGGTCGAGGCGCGCGGGCAGTCCGAGGTTCGTGTAACAACCCAGGCAGTAGTCCGCGAGGCTCTCGAGCGGGCGCCGCGCGTCGTGGCGGAAGCCCGTGTCGTAGAGCCCTCCGACGCGCGTGTACGTGCTCGACACCACCGTCGCCCCCTCCTTGCTGAACATCCGCCAGAAGTCGTGGAACGAGGTCCAGTTCGGCGGGCCCTCGACCACGAGCCGGTACTTCTCCTCCGGCACCTCACCGTCGGGCGTCATCGGCCCCTTCTTCTGGCGCACGCGCTCGTCGACCTCGGCCCTGAGCTCGCGGTAGTACCGCACCGCCTCCTCCGTGCCGCGGAACGACGAAAAGATCGGACCCACGTAGTAGACGCCGCCGAAATAGCCGTCGATCGGCGAGGGCCTGTGCCGCGCCGACTCCCACACACGGACCAGGTCCTCCTCGGCCCGCGCCGAGAGGTCGAGGCGCCGCGCCAGCTCGTCCATGTCGAGCTTCCTCCCCGCGACCTTCTCGAGCGCGGGGATCACGTTGCGCTCGAGCTGCGACACCACGTACGCGCGCATCTCTGGGGTGATCGTTCCCTCCGTCTGGTAGGGGACGTGCAGCATCACGACGGGGCAGTCGTACTCCTGCTTCAGGATCTCGAACCACTTCATGAACGTGAAGCAGCCGGTGTACGAGAGCAGGAGCAGATCGGGCTCGGGGAGCCTCTGACCCGTGGGTCCGATGTTCCCGCTCCTGAGCATGCCGACGTCGCACTTGACGTAGGTGCACACGTCCTTGGAGTGCCCGGCCTTCTCGGCCTCGGCGATGTACCCGACCGATCGCCCGCGCATGCCGCTCTGCAGGGCGTTGATCTCGGGCAGCACCGGCAACAGATCGAGCGCGCCGAGGAGCTCGGTCACGTTGCCTGGCACGAACGTGTAGACGATCTTCCGCCCTCGCTCCTTGGCGTGCGCGAGCGCGTCGAAGTGCTCGGCGAGCATGCGCTTCTGCGTGAGCTGGCTCTGGTCCCTGGCTCCGGCGTCGGCGTGTTCGGTCATGGTGCGGCTCCCTCGGCTCCCCACAATTTCACGGCGTCGGAGAACGCGCCCGCCTGCTCCCGGATCACGCTGAACTGGCCCATGTTCTCCGAGAACTTGAAGCTCGTGTGCGGGACGCCGGCCTTCGTGAGCGCCGCCTCGAGCATCGGCTGGTCGAGCAAGGCGGGATCGCAGAACGACGCGGCCGCGAAGAGGACGCCGTCCGCCTGGCTCTCCCGCACGCGCCGGACGAGGCCGGCGCCCTTGACGAGGTCGCCGATGTAGCGCGAGGCCGTGTCGCGTCCCTTCTCGAGGTACGCGCGGGAGAGCGCGACGAGCGGGTCCTCTCCTTCGGCGATCTCGATGGGGCCGTCGATCATGCGCATCCCGAGCTGGAAGTCGTCGTCGATGATCTCGCAGCCGCTCTTCTCGAGCGCGCGAACGAGCTCGAGGGGCGGCTGCTCGCAGAAGCTGCCGACGAGCACGACGCGCACGTTGTCGACGGGCCGCCCGCTTCGCCGCCGCGCGCAGGCCAGGAACTCGTGGATGAGGGCCGTGTGCTCCCTCGTCTCGAGCACGCCGCCCGCCCGGACGAGGAGGTAGGCCTCGCTCGCCCGGCAACGCCAGGAGGCCTCACGGCGCAGCGCGTCCAGCTCCGCGATCGCGGCGCGGCGCTCGTTCTCGCGGAGGATGGCCTCGCCCAGGCGCGCGGGGTCGAGGGGGCGCGCGCCGCGCTCGGCGAGCTCGCGCGCGATGCGCCGCATCTCGAGGACGTAGAAAGCGCCGCCGATGTCCGGCTCGAAGCTCTGGGGGAGATCGACGTACGTCGCGTACTTCTCGGGGAAGAGCATCCGCCACATGCCGCCGAGGTTGCGGATGACGTCGCAGATCGACGGAAAGAGGACGCCGTCGATGGGCGACAGATCGCCCAGCAGGGCGAGCTCGACGGTGCTGCGAGGGATGTGGCAGATGTACGACTGGAAGTACGAATCACCCCGGATGATGTCGATAGCGTCGCCGCCGCCGAAGAGCGCGACGGGCATGCAGCCGATCGCCTCCAGCAGCGGGCGCGGCACGTACACGGGCATGTGGCCGATGGCGAGCGCTCCCGGGTGGGACTCCTTCCAGCGCGTCACGGTCGAGAGCTTCCTGTCCTCGACCAGGGCACGCGCGCGCTCGAGCACGGCGGCAGCGGGATCGTTCATGGGCAGCCCCTCACGCCGCGGACGGTCATGGAGAGGATGGTCTCCGCGAGCAGGTCGGCGTCGCCGTGCTCCGCGGGGTCGTACCACCCGTAGATCCAGTTCAGCATCCCGAACAGGCAGTACGTCGAACGGACGATCTCCCCGGCGTCCTTCGCCGCGCCCTGCGCGGCGAGGGGGGCGAGGAGCGACTCGCCGAGCGCGAAATACCGCTCCTTGAGCGCGCGGATGACGCTCCGCCGCTCCGGGGGCAGCGCCGACGCCTCCTGCACGAGGACGCGCATCACGGCGGGCTCGAGGACGAAGGTCCGGACGTGGTTCGATACGAACGCACGCAGGCGATCCTCCGGCGTCCCGGGCGCGGTCGCGGCCGCGCTCGCGCTGTCGAGCAGGCGCTCGAACGCGCGCTGCTGCAGTTCGAAGAGGATCTCCTCCTTCGAGCCGAACAGATGGTAGAAGCTCGCGAGCGACCGGCCCGTCGCCCGCGCGAGATCCCGCATCGACATGCCGTGGTAGCCGTGCTCCGCGATCGCGAGCGCCGCGCGCCCGACCACCTCGGTGCGCCCCTCGTCCCGGGTCACGGCGCGGCGGCTCACGCGTGGATCCAGCGGGGCGGGCGCCTCGCGATGAAGGCCTCGATGCCCTCGTTGCCATCGTGGCTGGGGAGGAGGCGCTCCACGTACCGGCGCTCGACCGCCTCGAGCGGCGCCCCGAGCCTCTCGAGGAGGCCCGAGCCGTGGCGCGCGGCGTGCGTCGCCTCCCGAAGGCTGAAGGCCGACAGAGGCGCGAGGTTGCGCGCGAACCAGGACAGGAGCCACGCCTCGGGGTCCTCTCCGTCCGGCACGATCTCGAGGGCGAGCCCGGCCACGCGCGCGCGCTCGGCGCCGATCTCCATGCCGGTGAGGATCATCTGCTCGGCGAGCGGCCCGCCGAGGCGCGGCGCGCCGAGCACGGAGAAGACGGGCGGGACGACCCCGAGCTTGATCTCGGGGCACGCGAAGACGGCCGAGGACGTCGCGAACACGAGGTGGGACGCCAGGACGAGCTCGAACGCCCCCCCGAGGCACCGGCCCTCGACGAGCGCGGCGACGGGGATCGGGTACGACGCCACGAGCCGCACGAGCTCGTGAAAGCGCGCGAGCATCGCGGGCGCCGTCTCGCGTCTGTGCTCGGGCACCGACGCGCCGAACGAGAAGCTCCCGCCCGCCCCTCGAAGGACGACGAGCTTCAGCGCCTCCGCGCCGCAGTGCGCCGACAGGATCTCTCCGATGGCGCCCATCATCGCCATCGACAGGACGTTCCCGCGCGGCTCGTCGAGCAGGACGCGCAGCACGGCCCCGTCCGCGAGCGTCGACGACCGGACGCCGGCCATGTCTAACCGCCCCGCTTCCTGCGCGCGCGCGCCGAGGGGGGCAGGACCTCCTCGATGAGGGCCTCGTCGAAGGCCGCACCCTCGGCGAGCCGGACGCGGAGCCGCACGAAGTCGATCTCGCGCTCGGACCGGTCCCCGTAGTGGAACGCGGCGAAGCCCGCCGCGGCCTCGGTGTTCATGTTGAGCGCGAGCCACGAGCGGCTCGTCTCCGCGTTCTGGAACCAGTGCTCGAGCTTCTTCTTCCGGAGGCTCTCGATCGTCTTCCGCGTGCAGTCGGGGAACGTGTAGAGGAGCTTCGTGGCGAGGCGATCGATGGCCTCGTCGAGGCGCGAGAGGTCGATCGTCGCCGCCGCGGCCTCCGCCTTCCCGGCCTCGAGATCGGCGCCGGTCTTCCACTCCCCGTGCACGATGCGGCCGAGGTCGTCGGTGAACCGATCGGTGATCACCGTGGGGTTTGCGATCCACTTGCCGTCCTTCCGGAACGTGGGCGCGACGTCCGACAGGAGACCGAGTCGCATCGCCTTCTGCGCGCTCCAGGCCTCGCACAGGGACAGCGAGACGGCCGCGTGCGCGACCCCCACGAACAGGTGCAAAAAATCGGTGGCGCCGCCGTCGGGCGCCGAGCCGTGGATGGGGCCTGCCTGGCCGAAGCGCGCGTGGTCGCCCGCCACAGAGAAGTCGCACGCCATGCCGATCTCCTGGCCGCCCCGATGCGCATGCCGTTCACGCGGCAGATCACCGGCTTGTCGCAGAGGAGGAGCCCCGTCACCATGTCGTTGAAGAGCCGCATGTACTGGAGGTACTCGAGGGGGCGCTTCGCGTAGTAGGTGGCGTACTCGGCCGTGTTCCCGCCGGTGCAGAACGCGCGGGTCCCCGCTCCCGTGAGCACGACGCACACGGCGCGTCGGTCGGCGCTCGCGCGGCGCAAGGCGAGGATGATCTCCCGGACCGCAGCCGTCGTGTACGAGTTGAGCTGCGCCTCGTTGTCGAGCGTCAGCCAGACCTGGTGGAGGCCCTCCACCGGGTCGCCGGCGCGGTCGCGCACCGGGCGCTTCTCGTAACGGATGCTCCGGGGCTCGTACGAGGGGACGAGGTCGTGGTTCTCGAGTTCCATGGGTGGCTCCTCCGGGGCGATCGCTGCCGCCCGTCACGCTCCATGGCTTACCGGACGAACGTTCGTTCCGACTTGACGGCGATCAAGTCCCGTCGCGGAACGCGTGATGATGCCGATCAAGTCGGTCGCAGGCGAACCCGTCTAGGGTCGCGACCGATGAAGGCGCTCCTCGTGTGGCCGAAGTTCGACAGCTTCTCCTTCTGGAACTTCGAGAAGGTGTGCGAGCTCGCGGGCGTGAAGTACATGACGCCGCCCCTCGGCCTCCTCACGGTGGCTGCCCTCCTGCCCGCCGACTGGGAGCTCCGCGTGGTGGACGAGAACGTCCGCCCGCTCGACGACGGCGATCTCGACTGGGCCGAGATCGTGCTCGTGGGCAGCAAGATCGTGCACCGGCAGCGCGCCCTCGACGTCGTCCGCGCGGCGCGGGCGCGGGGCCTGCCGGTGGTGGTCGGCGGGCCCGATCCGACCCTCTCGTCCCACTTCTACCTGGACGCGGGCGCGAACTTCCTCTGCCTGGACGAGGGCGAGGTCACGGTGCCGATGCTCCTCGCCGATCTCGCGCGCGGCGCCACGAGCGGGGTCTACCGGGCCGATCGCCTCCCGGACCTCTCGGAGAGCCCGGTGCCCCGCTTCGACCTCGTCGACCACAAGGACTACCTGTACGTCGGCGTCCAGTACTCGCGCGGCTGCCCGTACCACTGCGAGTTCTGCAACGTCATCGATCTCTTCAAGAACAAGTACCGCACGAAGAGCCTCCCGCAGCTCCTCGCGGAGCTCGATCTCCTGTACGCGCTCGGCTATCGGGGCCAGCTCGACTTCTTCGACGACAACCTGGTCGGCCAGATGAGGAGCGTGAAGGTCTTCCTGCGCGGCCTCATCGAGTGGTCGGACGCGCACGGCCACCCGTTCCAGTTCTCCACGTCGGTGACCCTGAACGTCGCCAAGGATCCCGAGCTCCTCGCGCTGCTCCGCGAGGCCCGCTTCAAGTACCTCCTCGTCGGCATCGAGACGCCCGACGAGGCCGCGCTGAGGAGCGCGCAGAAGCCGCAGAACACCGGCTTCTCGATCGCCGAGGCGACGAACGAGATCTACACCAAGGCGGGCTGCACCATCCACTCGGGCTTCCTCCTCGGGATGGACGGCGAGTCCCCGGACGTCGGCGACGACATCGTCCGCTGCATCGACGAGGCGTGCGTGCCGTGGGTCATGGCGGGCGTCGTCTACCCGCTTCCGGGCACGCGCCTCTCGAAGCGCCTCGACCGGGAGGGGCGCCTGTTCCCCGCCGCCCGCTTCGACGTCGCGGAGGGCGCGCGCGACCAGATCTCCGCCGGGATCCAGTTCCGGACCGAGCGCCCGGCGAAGGACGTCCTGCGCGATCTCGTGCGCGTCATGCACCACGCCTACGACGCGGAGAACTACTTCGAGCGGTGCGCGAAGGTCGCGGCGCGCCTCGACACGGTCCCGACGCTGATCCCCGGCCTCCGCGTCTTCGCGCGCAACGTGCGGACGTTCGCGAGGCTGTGCGTCGAGATGACGCGGAGCCGCGAGACGCGCGGGCCGTTCTGGCGCGCGCTCTTCCACGTCGCCACGCGGAACCTCGCGGGCGTGGAGGCGCTCGCCACGCTGTCGGTGCTGTACGTGCACTTCCAGTCGATGCTGCCGTACTGCTACGAGAAGCTCGCGGAGCAGGAGGCGGCGCTCGAGGCGGAGGGCGAGGCGGCGTGGCTGGCGCGCAAGCTGCGGGAGCCCGACGAACGGCGCGGGGCGAGCCGGCTGCCGGTGGTGGTGGCGGCTGGGGCGGCCGCCGTCGGCTGAGCGCTTTCCGGCGTTCGCTGTCCGCCGTCCGCTGTCCGCTGTCCGCCGTCCGCCGTCCGCTGCTACGTAAACACCCCTCCAAGTTCGCGAGATCGCTCGGGCTCTGCTTTCGTGGCCCGCGCAGACCTCACCCCCCTCTCCCCCCTCTCCCTGAAGGGAGAGGAGGGAACGTTGCCGCAGAGCCGTCGCGAGAAGCCGAAGACTCTCTGGACGGCGGCGCTCCTCCCTCTCCCCTGAGGAATCCCCTCATTTTCGAGCCCG
>SXGT01651864.1_pt1 | contig 19118 bp, 16 predicted proteins | sample 3176221 | NCBI WGS metagenome assembly SXGT01 (sample SAMN11356862, study PRJNA531348) | freshwater metagenome | isolation source: freshwater sample F1-120 | place: China: Fuxian Lake, Yuxi | collected 2017-12-25
ATGGCCACAGACAGTCCGCCGCACAATCTCCGCGAAGTCGTGGCGGCCTGTATACACCTCCTCGACCATCCGCAAGCCACGGTGGAAGATCTCTGCACCCACATTCAGGGACCGGATTTTCCGACAGAGGCGGAAATCATTACCGCCCGTGAGGATCTCCTGCGTTTGTACGAAACCGGCGGTGGCACGGTACGCATGCGGGCCCGCTACGAGCAGGACCAGCACGATATCATCATTACGGCACTACCGTATCAGGTCTCCGGCGCGAAGGTTTTGGAGCAGATCGCCGGGCAAATGCGCGCCAAGAAACTGCCCATGCTCGATGACTTACGTGACGAGTCGGATCACGAAAATCCGACGCGTCTGGTGCTGGTGCTGCACTCGGCACGTGAGGATGTCACGGCACTCATGACGCACCTCTTTGCCACCACCGATCTCGAACGCCCCTACCGTGTCAACCTCAACGTCATTGGCCTGGACGAGCGGCCTCATGTGAAGAATCTCCAGGGCTTACTCAGCGAGTGGCTGACGTTTCGCACCACCACGCTGACCCGCCGTCTGCAATTCCGCCTGCAGCACGTCGTGCGCCGTCTGCATCTCCTCGATGGGTTGTTAATTGCCTATAGCCATCTCGACGCCATCATCGCCATCCTGCGCCAGGAGGAGCATCCAAAACCCATCCTCATGGAGCGCTGGCAGCTCAGCGATGAGCAGGCCGAGGCAATTCTTGAGCTGCGCCTGCGCCGCTTGGGCTCGCTCGAGGAGTCGCAGCTGCGCCGCGAGCAGCGCACGCTGAGCACCGAGCGTGACACGCTCGATCGCACCCTCGCGTCCCCGCGGCGTGTGCACACCCTGCTGCGCAAAGAGCTGACCGAGGACGCGGAACGCTACGGCGATGCGCGGCGCTCGCCGCTCGTGGCGCGCCGTCCGGCCCAAGCGCTGGCCGAGGCAGCACTGGTGGCGAGTGAGCCGGTCACCGTGGTGCTGTCAGATAAAGGCTGGGTCCGGGCCGCCAAAGGGCATGACATTGACCCGACGACGTTGAGCTACAAAGCCGGCGATGGTTTTCTCGAGGCGGTGCGGGGGCGCAGTACACAGCTGGCGGTGTTTCTCGACACCACGGGTCGGGCCTACACCCTGCCGGCGCACACGCTGCCTTCCGCCCGTGGCCAAGGGGAACCTCTCACTGGACGTTTGAGCCCCCCAGAAGGGGCCTCGTTCCCCGCCGTGCTCATCGGGGAGCCGGAGGATCTCTATGTGCTGGCCTCCGATGCGGGCTACGGCTTTGTGGCGTCGCTGGGGGATCTGCACTCGCGTCACCGGGCCGGGAAAGTGGTGTTGACGCTGTCAGAGGAGGCTCGCATCTTACCACCGCTGGCGGTCAAGGATGGGGACGCGACACTCCTGGCCTGTGCCTCCAGCAGCGGCCGCTTGCTGCTGTTCCCGCTGGCCCAATTGCCACGTCTGGCCAAGGGCAAGGGCTATAAACTCCTCGGCATTCCCACGGAGCAGGCCGTGCCACGCCAGGACTATGTTGTGGCTCTGACCTGTGTACCGGTGGGCCAAGCGCTGGTGCTGGCCTGTGGACAGCGGCATCTCACGCTCAAACCCGCCGATGTGGCGCGCTATACCGGCCAGCGCGGGTTGCGGGGGAGCCGACTGCCGCGTGGCTTTCAGCGCGTGGATCGTATGGGCCTCAGCGAGCAGGACGTGCTCAGCCTCAAACCGTCTGCCCCCAGCCTCCCCACGTCACCACTCCTCGCTGGTGTCGAATAGATATGGCATAATGGGATAGAAGACCACGTTGGACAGTAGCACCGGTGTATCCCCTACACTACGAGGTGACGTATGGGAGCGATACTGGGTATGGGGTCAACGCATTGGCCCCCAATGATTCAACCTGATGAAGCAAAACCGTGGCCGTTTCTGCGCACCCTGGCACGCGACCCGCGGGTGCCGGAAGCCCTCAAACACGCCGAGAACTGGCCGGAGGGCGTCCTGCGCGAGTACGGTGACGACGAAGGTGTCTCGGCACACCGCGAACATCGGCGGCGCTTGGTGGCGGGCTTTTGCACCTTGCGAGCCGAAATCGAGGCTTTCCAGCCGGATTTTATCTTAATGTTTGGTGACGACCAGTACGAAAACTTTACCGAAGACATCATCCCGCCCTTCTGCGTCATGGCGTATGACGACCTGACCAGCTACCCCTTCAAAGACGGTCGTCGTGGGCAGAGCAATGTCTGGGGCGAGCCCGCGGACCACCCGATCATCATACCAAGCCGCCCTGACATCGCGAAATGGCTGGCACGCCGCTATCTGGAAGAGGGCGTCGATATGTCGTACGCCTACAAACCGCTACACTGGGAGGGGTTGGGGCACGCCTTCGTCAATATCCAGATGTATCTGGACTACGACCGCAGCGGGTTTCGCTATCCCATCGTGCCAATCCAGGTCAACTCCTATGGCAGCAAAATTATCCGCAACCGGCGGGCGATCAATGGGGCCGGGCAAGAACCAGACCCGTGCTCGCCAACGCCCAAACGCTGCTTTGAGATTGGGCAGATCACCGCGCGCATCCTGCAGGAGAGCCCCTGGCGTGTGGTGATCTACGCTTCTGGCGGGTGGTCGCACGGCTTCCTGGTGGAGAAGAACCACTGCCTCTGGCCTGACATCCCGGCGGACCGCGTGCTGGCACAGCAGATTCGTGAGGGGCGTGAGGCGGAGTGGAAGCATCTCACGGTAGCGGCTATTGAAGAGGCCGGACAGCAGGAAGTGATGACGTGGATTTGTGTCGCTGGCGCTATGCATGAACTGGGGCAGAAGGGTACGGTAGTGGATTATGTCGAGACCGCTGGGGTATTTAACTCGGGCAAGTGCCTCGCGGTGTGGAAACCGTAGCGGGAGAGCCAGGCGCAAGCCCGCTCTCCCAGAGTGCGGGCTTGCGTCGAACGCCACGCCTCACCTGCACCGGGGCCACCGACGCATGCCCCAACCACACAGCGCTGGAGCGTGGCACAAGGGCGTACTATTGTCTGGGTGTTTGACCACCAAAACGTCATGGGAGCGACAAGGCGCATACCGTCGCCATCGCACGGGACAACCGTAACGCCCGCCGTGAGCCGCCGCCCCCACCCACCGACACCCGCATGGAACAAAGCGGCCACTGGGGGCGGTCGGCTCCAGGGCCATGTTAGGCGCCTCTTATCACACGATGCCCTGTGCCCGGAACCGCAACCATGTACCGAGTCCATCAAGGTCTGGAAACAGCGATGCACGAGTGATGCCGAGGAACTCCAACTGCTGCCTTAGCCTATCGCGCAGACCAGCAGGAATGATGATCTTCAACACAGAATCGTCCGTCGCTAAATGCTCGCGGAAGTCACGGCGATCCAGATGCACGGTAAAAATCGAAGATTGAACCTGCACACGAGGGCTGACGACAACCGGCGTCACCTGCATTGGTTGGGTGATGTCGAACGGCGACACAGGTAAACGATCCTCGCACTGGAGACCCCACACGGCCCAGATGGCCGCGTCATAAGTGGCTGACTTCTCAACGGCGAAGTAGGTCGCTACCAGGGGATTGGTGGTCCAATCCAACAAGCGTGTAGGCACCCCATGATGCTGTGCCAATGATAACACGAGCCACGCGTTCGTGATGTCAACGCTTGAGTAGGCTGGCACATGTCGCAGGAATTCCCAAAAGAGCTGTTGCTCAAGGGCGGCGTTAAAATGAGGGCGAAAAATGGCGGGTGTCGGTACGAACTCTACCGAGTCTTCGCCTCGGATCATAGGCTTGCACTGGTTGTTATAGGTGAGATGGATCTTCTTTACGTCCGCGACTATGTCGTCAATGGACGTCACTCGATGTTCAATGTACTTAAACGGTTCTGTCATATAGCGTGTCTATCATATAGCATGAGTTGCCTAACGCTGGCGCTCAGGCGCGCCCGGAAGCCGTAGCGAGGCACGAGCGCAGGCTGGAAGACGTCGGCTGCGGCCGGGAACGTGGCGTGGCCGCCGGCGCCAAAAGGCCGTTTGTTTTTCCTATCTCCTCCCCCCGAACGGTTCGGAGGGTGCTTGTTCTTCCTTCGTCTTCACTTCTCGCAGCTTGAGCGCCTCCTTCCGTTTCTCCCATATCTCCGTATCGAATGGTATGCCGCATCGCGCCATCTCCGCTTGCACATACTGCTCGGCGTCTTTCGTCGATTGGAGCACCTCCGCCATGCCGACCCACATATTTTGATACCGGCTATCCCGCGAGGTCTCGACCCGGATGTAGCGGTTCTGCGGATCAAACGCAAAGAGGGCACGCGTCATATCGACCGTGTTCCCTCCAGCAATCAGTCCCACATATGGGATGCAGGTGGCCGCATGCATCTGCATCGTCGCGTAGAGGTATTCCCAGGTATGGCCCGTGTCATCAGTCACCACATCGACGGGCTGGCCAAAGCGCTGATAGACATCATGGACGGTTGAGACACCTGCCTGGAGGGTCATGTAGCGACCAAAGTCCTGGATCGGCTCAGCGCCGAAGCGGGAAGTGCAGACGGGAAGGATGAGCAGCAACACCATCGACAGCATACGAGTGCATTCCTTGCGCCACATTCCGGAGTTCCTCCAGTGTCGAGAGGGTATCCGCCACGTGTCCTGCTGGGGTCGTATTCTCCCAATACGTGGCATGCTTGTAGACGTGGGGATACCCCGCCGCCGCGAGGATCTGTAAATGGCCTTGCACTTCTGGCACAGTCTGCATGGGGTGACCTCTGACAAGAGCCTAACGCCGGGCCTGAGCTGCTGGGAAGAGCGGGAGCGAGGAATGAGCGGACGCTGTTCCCAGTCAGCTCCAGGCCTTGGTTGGGCTTTATATCCCTCGCTCCAGGTGTGTTTCAAACAAAAAGGTTGAGAGGGTTGCCGCAGCGCCGACTGCCAATCGGGCATGACGAGCGCTCAATCCTTTTGCAGCCCCCTCTTTCCCGTGCCCTGTACCGTACAGATTACGCAGTTCACCCAAGCCCTGTGCGACATTCCCCAGATTACTCAACAAACGTCGTATTGACTCAGCACCTTTTGCAGAAGTTGGGATAGACTCCGGGATAAGCCCTAAAGCTTTCCGCGAATCCTTGACGAGTTGTCCGATATCAGCGTCATCCTCAAATGCGATTTGCCGTTGCTCCAGTATCGTTTTACATGCCGATTCCACAAGTTCCTTTGCTGTCCCGATGGCTAGCCCCGGATCGTCTTCAATAGCGGTCTGCATCCGCTGAATTTGCCGATGCAACTCTGGCAAGTCAAAACTCGCAACGGCATCTATGATAGGATCGAGTCCATGATGCTTGCCTACAGGATTAAGCTTGCCGTTCTCGTATCTGAAACCATCCCGTTCTATCCACTTCAGAAGGGATTTGAAACACTTTTCGGCTTGCTCTTGGCCATTCTCTGCGTAGTCTTCAAGACGCGCCAGCACATTCTCATATACGGTTAACACTTTGCGAACATCAGCCCATCGCGACCAATCTACCGTATGGTAATACCGTTCGACGAGTGACCGCCGTTACCCCGATACGTTTGGAACATAATTTTCGTCAAAAGGAACATCCGCTGCATCGAATTCCGTTGCGATCTCTCGCAGTGAAGTCTCAACGAAATACTCGCGTAGCTCGGTACGCGACTTCTTGCTGATAAGATCACCCGCCAAGAGATTACTCCATTCTCTGTTGAGGCAGCCCAACTCTGTATTCGACGACTTCCTATTGTCAAGCACAGCATTATGCCGGAGAAAAACCGCAGGTGTCTCTATCGCATTGTCTGAGTAGAAGCTTGCCGATGTAGAATCGTCAAGCCTCCCTTTTTCACGGTATTTGACCATCCGCTGTTGTCTTTCCCATGTAAGAGATATGCTCTGCAACAGCAAGTTGTCGAGCACGTCTCACAGCAGGTCAATGCAACTCCTCGCACGCAAGCACATCCGGAGGTTGCTTTGTACGACTGGCCTGCAGCAGCCTCACTATCGGGACAGGCTCTTAGCCTCGGTGGCCAGCACGCATGTCACGCAGGAAGCGGAAATCATACGCCCGCGCATATTGCGGCGGTGGGGTAATCTGTTCCTCCAGGGCCACCGAGGCGGTCCAGGCCCAATGTGGATCAAAGAGCAGACCACGTGCTAGCCCGACCATGTCGGCCTCCCCGTGCGCCACAATAGCTTCGGCGTGCTGCGGGTCAAAAATCATCCCAACCGCCATAGTAGGGATATCCGCTTCTTTGCGGATCTGCGCCGCAAAGGGCACCTGGTAGCCTGGTTGCAACGGGATGTGCTGCTGTTCGGAGATGCCACCACTCGACGCCGTGATGTAGTCGCAGCCGCGTTGCTTGAGGGCGCGGGCGAATACCACCGCCTCGTCAGGGGTCCAGCCGCCTGCGACCCAATCCGTGGTGGATACGCGCAGGCCCAGAGGTTTATAGGCCGGCCAGGCAGCACGCATGGCCTCGAACACTTCGAGTGGAAAACGCATGCGGTTTTCCAGACTGCCGCCATAGGCATCCTGGCGCCGATTGGCCAGGGGGGAGAGGAATGCGTGCAGCAGATAGCCGTGCGCGGCATGGATTTCGATCAGATCGAGATCCAGACGGGCACAACGTTGCACGGCGCTTACAAACGCCGCTTGCACCTGCTGCATGCCGGTGTCGTCCAGCGCCATGGGCGTGGGCCAGCCCGTGTCATGCGGCTGATCCGTACTGCTTACCGTTTGCCAGGCGCCTTCATGCGCCGCTAACGCATGCCGTCCTTCCCACGGGCGATGGTTCGAGGCTTTGCGCCCAGCATGGGCCAGTTGTATGCCAAGTTTGGCCGTGCCATGCTGGCGACAAAACGCCACGACGCGCTGTAACGCGGCTTCCGTCTCATCCGAATACAATCCCAGACATTGCGGTGTAATGCGGCCACGCGGTTCCACCGCCGTGGCCTCGGCAATTACCAGCCCGACCCCGGAAATGGCCAACTGCCCCAGGTGCATGAGGTGCCAATCCTGGGCCACGCCCTCGATCGCGCTGTATTGGCACATCGGGGAAACGATGACACGATTGGGTAACGTGAGTCCACGCAGGGTTAAGGGCGAAAATAACACGCTGTTCATAGGGCTCCTTGACGCGATTGCCGTCGTATGACGGGGGAGTGTAGAGCCTATCTCCACGCAGGCTCTGGCAGGCAGCGCTTGGGGCCCGGCTGCCGGCGGAACGACCAACGCACGGGTCGTGTCTACGTTCGTCGCTCCGCCTGCCGCCGGGCCTTGGAGGGACTCTGGGGGTAGGCTCTGAGGCCGGAGGGCCTGAGCCGTCTACCACACCTCCACTGGCCGGGTCGCCATGCCGTACGTCCCATAGAAAAAGTGGGCATAGTGGGTCGAGCCACCCGTGACAAAGAGCAGATATTGCTCCGGGCTCTCCAGGGCCGGAATCGTCGCCTGGGGATCGTCAGCCAAGTGCTGCAGCTCAGGATGGGTGAGCCACCTGCCGTTGGCGTCCGTCGGTATGCCGCGTGTGCCAATCGCCGTCTGTAACGAGATGCGGCACTGCTGGTGCAGCCAGGCTTGCGCATCCTGCTTACTCATCCCGGCCTGCGCCATCAGGACGGCGCGAGACGGACTGAGAATAATCGGGTGATAGGGACCGGGGAACGACACCCGCTTGTTCGTATGCCCCACTTGCGCCGATTGCCAGCCACGCAGCCAGCCACCGGCGCCGGCGTGGCGGTAGAACATCATCGAGGCAATGTTGTGCAGGGTGTCGTCCGGGGTTCTGGAGCCCGAATCAATGATCGTCGTCGGCCCGGTGACGACGACCACCGTGACGGTGCTCTCCTCGCGCCGAAAGCCCCGGTCCATGTGATAGGGCTGCCAGGGGCTCACCTCTTCGTTCTCCGCCAGGCACATGCCGAACTTGGCCGGTAAGCCGATGAAATTGGGATCCCCTGCTCCCGCCTTGCAATAGCCAATGTTAATCAGACACAGGCGCAGAGCACGACCAATGGCGATATTGGCACTATTAATAGTCCCAGGCCCCATGGCCGTGGTGCCCACGTTGAGGCCAGCTTTCTGGGCAATCGGGCCATTGACCAAGATCAGCGGTGCTTCCGTATGGCCAGAAACCTGCATGTCGCGGTGATTCATCTCCGGCTGTGCCAGGCAGTCAATCGCCGCCAGGAGTATCGGAAACTGTTCCGGGCGACATCCCGCCATGACGGCATTGATGGCGATTTTTTCGACGGTGGCCAGGCCAAAGCCCGGTTCCATCACCATCAGCACGTCCTGGGGATGACGCCGCGTGCCCGTGAGCATCTGGGCCACCGCCTCCGGGGTGGGCGGGATGACCGGCAGACCATCGCTCCAGTCACGCTCGGCGAGAAAGCGGTTGATGGCGTCCAGGCCGCTGGGTGTGGCGTCCATCGTCACCGTAAACAGCTCCGGCCCTGAGCTACCATGCTTGGCCTGCTTGCTGCTCCCCACGGCAGCCGGCAAGTTGGTTAGGCCCTGAATCACCCCATCAATGATGGGGACGGGATCCACCATGGTGTGGATGAAATCGGCCTGCTGACCCGTCGTCGCATGCGGGATCACGACAAAAGCCGTACTGGGTTGACCCCAGCCTTCCACGCACGACTGCCAGGCCCGCACAAAACTCCGGGCCACAATGCCGACTACCGGCACCCCGGCTTTCTCGAGTGCTACCATGTCATGGGCAAGCCACGACGTACATCCGCCTCAATGCGCCGTGGCACCGATGACGGCATCGACTTCCGCCGCAATGTGCGCCGCTTCCTCGTCATCGATATGATTCCCACGGCTCAGGGTGGGACGCCCAGGCCGTACCACCCCCCCATAGCGCTCGAACGTGATGTTGGGGTAGCGCTGGCTGAGATGCGTCGCAAGGCGCTCCACCGCCACATCGGCCCCACCCGTCATGTTGTTGTACAGGCCGATGGTTTTGCCGTCCAGGCTGCTCAGGCGGGGGGCCGGGGGCACGGCGAAATCGACGCGAGCCGCGGCGGGGGACATAATCTGCACCTGCATGTGGTAACTCCTCTCGGTTGCGGCGCGACGGCAGTGTGTCGAGACGTTGCGAAACGCCGAAACGCCTCGCCTGCGCCTGAGCATAGTCGGAGGCACTCTACGGGTCAAGAGGCGGTCTGCCGGCCTCTGTACAGCCGCGGCAGAACCTGGCATACTCTGCGCGCTTGACACCCTGGCGCTCACTTTCAGGAGGCATACCATGTCCAACGACACCATTGCGCTCATGCACCGCCATCGTTCGATACGGCACTTCAGCCCAGAACCGCTGTCGCGGGAGACGATCAGCACCATCGTTGCCGCTGGGCAACGCGCCGCCACCTCCTCCAACATGCAACTCTACAGTGCCGTTGTGGTGCAAGATGCGGCCACCAAAGCCCAGTTAGCCGTGGTGTGCGGGGATCAGGAGCAGATCCGCCAGGCGCCAGTGTTCATCGCCTGGTGTGCTGACCGCTCGCGGCTCGAACGCGCCTCGCAGCAACGCGGCTACAAGCAAAATAATGACTATATGGAAGCCTTTCTGGTGGCGGCAGTGGACGTCGGTCTGGCCATGCAGAATGCCACCCTGGCGGCAGAGTCGTTGGGCTTCGGTTGCTGCTACATCGGAGCCGTGCGCAATAAGCCGCAGGCGGTGATCGATCTCCTGGGCCTGCCGCCGTTGGTCTTCCCCATCTCCGGCATGACCCTGGGGCGTCCGGCAGCGCAATCCACCATCCACCCCCGGCTGGCCACCGATGCCATACTGCATTGGGAACGCTACGATGCCTCGGGCGAAGAGTCGCTGCTGGTGGCGTATGACCAGGCCATGAACGAGACGGGGATCTATAGTGGGCGTCAGGTCGAAGCACCGGGCCAGCCCAAGGAGGTTGATGACTATGGCTGGCGCGAGCACACGGCCCGCCGCGTCTCCCAACCACGCCGCACTGCCTTGCGCGAGGTGATTATCCGACAGGGTTTTGGCGTGCAATAAAATCGAGGAAGTCCATACCCCCCAGGCATCTGACCAGACAGGCGGTGATGCCATACCATACTACGGATGACCGGCACCAAATAGCTGGGACACATGCTGCAGGCCTGTGGGATTCCCCCTGCCTTCTATAAGCCGATGGGGTCACCAAGGTACGCATCGAGCTGGAGAAAGTCGGCATCCTCCGCCTCACGCCCCACCAGGGAGCACGCCGCTGCCTCATAGGGCCTCAGCGAGGCTCCCTGCCCACTACGCATACTCTACGCAACTGACGCGGCGGCAGCCAGGTGACAAGGCGGCTCCGCGTACCCAGATGCTCCCACGGGCGTAGGCAGGCGGACCAGACGCCAGGACAGCCGCTGAAGACACCACGCGCTATGGCACACACCGGCACGATCGGGTGCAGGGAGCGCATGCCGCGCCCCTGCGCAACGCAGCCGCCCTGTCTCACCTCAACACGGAGCGCCATAGTCTCACATTGGCCATACCCTTGGGACGGCACGCTAGGGACGGCTGCCCTACCCCGAGCCTGCCAGATGTCGGGCACTGCCGCCAGAGCGTCCCGTGCCCTGGAGCGTCGTTTAGGTCATGGACGGCGGGACGCGCACGGCCATATTGAGGTGCTCCTCCATCAGGCGCATGAGCCCACACAGGTCGTCCCCGCCCTGGCCGTTGGCCCGGGCTTCACGCAGAAAATTGATGCACACGCTGCCCATCATCAGCGGTACGGAGAGTTCGTCTCCTAGCTCCAAAGCCAGGCGCAGGTCTTTGTGGGCCAGGTCAATCATAAAACCTGGCGTGAAATCACCCGCGAAGATTTTGTCAGGGAAAGCCTGCATCGCCCAACTGGCCCCACTACTGGCTTGCACGATGTCATAGATCATCTGCGGGTCTACCCCGGCTTTCACGCCCAAAAGCATGCCTTCATACGCCGCGGTGGCGTTGACAAACGCCAGCATGTTGTTGACCAGCTTGACCACACAGCCACTCCCAATCGCGCCGACGTGGAACACCTGGGCGCCAATGTGCTGCAGTAGAGGCTTACAGGTAGCAAACGCCTGCGCATCGCCCCCGACCATAATGGCGAGCGTGCCGCGCTCGGCTCCCACGACACCCCCGCTCACCGGCGCGTCAAGCATGGTCACGCCTTGGGCGGCGAGTGTGGCGCAGATGCGCTGGGCCACACTCGGAGCATTTGTACTGAGATCGACATAGATCAGCCCATGACGAGCTGCCGCAATGATGCCATCGGCCCCCAGCGCCACCTGCTCAATTTCCCGTGGCCCTGGCAGGGAGCTGAAGACGACATTACAGGCCTGGGCCACGGCGCGAGGGCTTGCTGCCGCCTCAGCGCCCAGGCTCACCATGCGGGCCAGGTTGGAGGCATGCACATCATAGACCAGCACCTCATGGCCTGCTTCAATGAGATGGCGGCACATAGGGGTTCCGATATTCCCCACGCCAATAAAACCGAGTCGCATGGTCACGCTCCTGCTCACTGCGAGATGGTAGGGTCTCTCCCAGACCGGCCATGGGAGGCCGCTGGTTACTTGGTGCCAGAATACACGGCAGGCGCGTGATCCCGCAACCTCGCACACGGCGCCGACCTTGACGCGCTGTCGGGTGGCTGCTAGAGTCGGATCGCTTGCCAGAGCCAGGAGGCTGCCGCAATGGTGGAGAGCGTTTGCCCAGGAGGGAGACCATGCCTGACACTTCCACGAGTAAAGAAGCTGTCATCCTCAAGTTATTATCCGAGGGCGATACGATGCTGTGCCTTGATGCGCGGTATCCGGGCGTGCATGTGCCTGGGCAGCACGCCCACAACCACGCCCTCCGGCTCATTCTCAATCTCAATTTTCCCCAGCCCATTGAGGTTGATGCCGAAGGCGTGAGTGTGAGCCTGTCCTTCGGGGGACGCCGCTTTGCCTGTTATATCCCACTGGCAGCGCTCTGGGCGGCCTTTAATCCGGAGACCATGCAGGGGATGATGTGGCCTGACAGTATGCCCGTAGAAGTCAAGGCCGATTTCGCTGCCCGTCAGCAGCACGACGGGGCAGAGTCGTCTCAGGCATCGGCGCCGTCGGCACCGGCAGCGCCCGCCACAACCAAGAAAGGACGCGGACGCTTGCGGCCTGTGGAGGACGCGCACGAGCCATCTCCATCAGCCCCAGAGGCCGATGCCCCCCCAGCGCCACGACCACGGGGCCATCTCCGTCTGATTAAATAACCGCGGTTTCGTCACACGCCCGGGGCACTCCGCTTCGTCACAGTGGGAGCGCCCCAGGCCAACGTCTCATGCCCCGGGCGCACCGTCGTAGGCGCGATTGCTTGAGGCGCCACGCCGTCCCACCGCCGCATAGCGGAAGCCCAGCCGGCGCATGGTATCGGGTTCGTAGACATTGCGCAGATCAATCATAATAGGCGTGTGGAGCAGCCCGCGTATCCGTTCCAGATCGAGCGCCCGGAACTGGTTCCACTCAGTGGCTAGGACCAGCGCATCACTGCCGATACAAGTCGTATACGCGTCCTCACAATAGTCGATATTGTGTAACGCCTGCCCCACGGCGGGCATGGCCACGGGATCGTAGGCTTTAATTTTGGCCCCACGCGCTTGTAACGCAGGAATAATTTTCAGTGCTGGCGAGTCGCGCACATCATCGGTATTGGGTTTGAATGATAGCCCGAGGACGCCGATGGTTTTCTCGGCCACGTCCCCATCTAAGGCGGTGACGATCTTGTCCACCATGTTTTGCCACTGCTGGGTATTCACCCGCTCGACTGCCGCGGCTAATTGCAGATCCACGCCGGCGTCTTTGGCAAAATGCACTAAGGCCTGCACATCCTTGGGAAAGCACGAGCCACCGTAGCCGGGGCCAGGATGGAGAAATTTGTTGCCAATACGTTGATCGAGCCCGATGCCGCGCGCGACGTCATGCACATCGGCACCGACGGCGTCGCACACGTTGGCCATCTCATTGATAAACGAAATTTTCATGGCCAGGAAGGCGTTCGCGGCGTATTTGATCATTTCAGCGGTAACAATATCCGTAATCACCACCGGGGTTTCAATGAGATAGAGCGGGCTATAGAGCTCCTTCACAATCGCCAGCGCGTGGGCATCCTCGCCACCGATCACGACCCGATTGGGTCGCATAAAATCTTCCAGGGCAGCGCCTTCGCGCAAAAACTCGGGATTGGACACGACGCTGAACGCAATGGGTTCCGCCTGGGCCTGGTGCACTCGTGTTTTGATGCGCTGGGCGGTACCCACCGGCACCGTGCTTTTGGTGGCGATGACCTTATAATCCCGCATACAGCGTCCGATGGCATCGGCGACTTCATCAATATAGCGCAGGTCCGTGGCGCCATCGGCGCGGGCTGGTGTCCCCACAGCGATAAAAATGACCAGGGCTTGCTCGATAGCTTTGGTCAGGTCTGTGGTGAAGGTCAGGCGGCCTTCGCGCAGATTCTTATTCACCAGCTCGTGCAGGCCAGGTTCATGAATGGGGAGCTTCCCGTCTTGGAGCATGGCGATCTTGCCCGCCACGTTATCCACACATGCCACCTGCACGCCAAATTCGGCAAAACAGGCCCCTGTGACGAGGCCAACGTACCCCGTACCAATGACACAAATGTGCATCCGTCTGCTTCCTTCACCCAGAGAAAATATGGTCAGGCTCTCGCCCATGACCTCAGGACAGATAATGGTAGCATACCCTCAACGCGTGTGCCGACGTGTTCTCTCACGTGCATACCCTGGATGACATTGGATATAATAAGGCTCGATAAAATCTAATTGGTATACAGAAAATCGACGTTGCGAGATGACACCCGGCAACGCTGTCTGAGTTGTGATGTTCTGAGTTGTGATGTGTGGAATGACAAAGGTGCTCCAGCATGGCAAAACTTGATGCATTCTTCAAATTGATGGTCGACCAAGGGGCGAGTGACTTGCACTTGGTGGCGGGGTCACAGCCGATTCTGCGCGTGAGCGGCGAGCTCCAGCGTATACGCTTTCCGGTCTTGGAAAGCGATGAACTCAAGAAGATGATGTATGAAGTCGCCCCAGAATTTAAGGTCAAACTCTTTGAGGAGACGGGCGACATTGATTTTGCGTATGAACTGCCTGGGCTGGCGCGCTATCGTGCTAACTACTTCCAGCAAAAATACGGTGTGGGCGCCGTGTTTCGCCAAATCCCTGACACGATTCTCACCATCGAACAGTTGGGCCTGCCGCCGGTGCTGAGTCGTCTGCCCATGTACCCCAAAGGCCTGGTACTGGTGACCGGCCCCACGGGCAGCGGAAAATCCACCACCCTCGCGGCTCTCGTCGATTATGCCAATACCCATCGCAAGGACCATATCCTGACGATCGAAGACCCGGTGGAATTTGTCCACAAGAGCCGCAACTGTATCGTCAACCACCGCGAAGTCGGCATGCATACCAAGTCCTTTTCCGCCGCACTGCGTGCCGCCTTACGTGAAGACCCGGATATCATCATGGTGGGGGAAATGCGCGACCTCGAAACCATTGCCCTCGCGGTGGAAGCGGCCTCCACGGGCCACCTCGTGTTTGGCACCTTGCACACGCAAAGCGCGGCCAAGACTGTCGACCGTATTGTGGACGTGTTTCCACACGAGCAGCAGGAGCAGATTCGCGCCACGCTGGCGGATTCGCTCCAAGCGGTCGTGGCGCAAACACTCTTTCGCCGCCGTGATACACGCGGTCGTTGTGCAGCCCTCGAAATTTTGGTCGCCACGCCGGCAGTCCGCAACCTCATCCGGGACGGCAAAACGTTTCAGATTCCCACAGTGCTACAAACGGGAAAAAAATACGGCATGCAATCGCTCGATGATGCTATCTTAGATCATTTGGAAAAAGGGCGTATTAGCGCCGAAGACGCCTACTTACATTGTCTGGATAAGGTGCGCTTCCGGGCCTATCTCCGCAATGTGACTGACGAAGATCTGTTGTAAGGAAGGAGAGTACACCCATGCCCATGCGTGAAGTCGATTTTATGCTGAATTACGTGCTCGACTATCATCCCAAAGTCTCGGATATCAATATCAGTGTGGGGCGACCACTACAAGTGGAGATCGATGGTTCTCTTATTCCTGTAGAGCTTCCCGTCGCGCTGCCGGTGCTGACGCCGTTCCAGACCGAAACGTTTGCCCTGCAATTGCTCAACAACGATCGGCGGCATACGCGGGCGCTGCTCGAAGCGGGCTCTGCCGACTTGTCGTATGCGGTGGGTGACCGGGCACGCTTCCGTATTAATATCTTTTCGACCCGGGGCAACTATGCCGTCGTCATGCGGCGTCTCCCGACGTCCATCCCCACGCTGGAGGAGATGGCTCTCCCCCCTGTGCTGGGTGGGATGGTTGAGGAAAAGAATGGCCTGATTTTGGTCACGGGGGCAACAGGCAGCGGAAAATCGACCACGCTGGCGGCCGTGCTGCGCAAGATGAACCAGACGCGGGCGATCCACGTCGTGACCTTGGAAGATCCGGTCGAATTTGTGCACCTCCCAGAGATGGCGACGTTTAATCAGCGTGAGCTTGGTCTGGATTTCGACACCTTTGAACACGGGTTGCGGGCGGCCCTACGGCAAGCCCCCAAGGTGATCTTAGTGGGGGAAATGCGTGACCGGGCGACCATTGAAATTGCCTTGCACGCGGCAGAAACCGGCCACTTGGTGCTCAGCACCTTGCATACGATTGATGCAGGACAGACCATTAATCGTCTCATTGGTATGTTCGAACAGACGGAAGAACAACTCATCCGTGGCCGCTTGGCGAGCATGCTGCGCTGGACAGTGAGCCAGCGTCTTTTACCGAAGATTGGCGGCGGGCGTTTGGCAGTGCTCGAAATCATGCACACGAATCTCCGGGTGCAGGACTCGATTCTGCACGGTGAATCCGATGGCAAAACCTTCTACGAAATTATCGCTGCAGGGGAGGCCGGCGGGGCAAAAGTCTTTGATATGCAGACATTCGATCGTTCGATCATCCAGGGGTATCGCGACGGGCTCATTACGGAGCAAACGGCCCTGGGGTATGCGTCGCAGCGTGCCATAGTGCGACGGGGTATTGATGAGTTCAAATATGCGATGGGTATTCAGGAGGACGAGCTCGGTGTGACGTTGGCGCTCGACGAGGAGTATGAACAGAAGATGTTCGAGTCACGGCAACAAGTCGGTGCTCGGTAAGGACACGCGATGTATCTCGATTGCCCCGCATGTAGCAAGCGTTTACAAATTGCTGATGAGAAGCTCCCAACGGATCACTCGGTCCGGATCACCTGTCCAGGCTGTCAACAGCGTTTTACGTATGACCCGCGTGCTGTGGTGTCCCCTGCCAATGGTAGGGCCGCAAGCGACCCGGGCAGCCCCCAGCAACGGACCCTCGCTGCGATGCGCTCCCGCGTCGTCACCTACGATGCGAACAGTACGCAAGCGCTCATCTGTGTGGATCAGCCCGCGCATCAAGACGCCTGCCGAGAGGCTCTCCAGGGCTTGGGATATACGGCTGATGTTATGCCAAATCAGTTCAAAGCGCTCGAAGCGTTGCGTGAGGTGTCCTACCGCCTCTTTGTGCTGGATGCGTCCTTTGATGGCACCTCGCTCGATACGAACCTCGTGCTCACCTTTCTACGCGAGCGGCCTCTGGAACAACGCCGCTATCAGTTCGTTGTCCTCTGTGCTCCGGAGATGATTACGGCTGATCCGATGCTCGCCTATAGTCAGAGTGTGAATCTAGTGTTGCGCGACACCGACATCCCCATATGCCAGCCAGTGATCGCGCAGTATCTCGCCGAGCATGAGTTACTCTATCGGACATTTCGCGAGATGCGCCAGCAGCTTGGCAAGGAGGGCTAGGGGGCAGGCGTGGAGACAGCTGCTCCCCCTGAGGTATGACTGCGGCGCAGGGCGCGGAGGTGCTGCACCAGCCTCCAGCGTGCAGACGCCGTGAGGTGCTCCTGCCAGGCTGGCATGGCTGTCCCAGGCATGCCATGTGTCAGCCACCAGAACAGATCCCCGTCGGTGTGCTCATCCACATGCGCCGCCGTGAGATCCGCCGGTCGAGGCTCAAGCCCCGCGGCCGCTGGCCCGTCGCCCTGCCCCGTCAGCCCGTGACAGACGGTACAGTGTTCCAGAAACAAGGCGCGTCCCTCACGCAGGGTCTCCGAGGTCACGGGAAGCGGATTGGGGTGATAGGTAGTTGGATACGCATCCACTAAGATGACCCGCAAGACGAGGTAGCTCCCACAGGCGAGGAGCCCACACCCGAGCGGGGTCGCCCACGCGGGCATTCTGCCAGTGCGGCTGGCCCACAGGGTGACCCCGGCCAGGAGGCCCAGGAGGAGGCCGATCAGACAGGAAAGCCACGTGAACGTGGACCAGGGGATAACGGCGAGTTCCAGACGCCGGCTGCGACCCTGATCGCGACTACCAGTGGCGGCCTCAAACCGAAAGGTGGTGGTGCGTAGACCTTCCTGTGGCAGCACGACGGCGACCTCAGCCTCCCAACTCCCTGCCATACTGATGGTGGCTGGCAGCCGGTAACGGCCAGGCGCGACGGACACCGCCGCGGTGCGGCGCGTCCCCATATCGTGTCCTTGCATACGGAGATGGACCCAAAGCGGGATAGACTGCGATGTGGCCTGACCGTGGCGATGGACGAGTGCCAGATCACATTGCACTTGGCCCCGCTCACCTGTCGGTGTGAGTGTGACATCGAGCTGCCAGTCACCGAAGGCCGCCGTCCACTGTTGCGTTGTGAGGTGGGCGGGTCGCTCTGCTGGAGGGAGGGTGGTCAACAGCGCCGCGAGGAGCAGCACGCCCAGGAGGAGAGAGGTCTCGATCCGGACCAGGAGGCCACAACGTCGTAGCAAGGCCGACACGACAGTCGGTACCATGGTGCGTACCTGACGGTGCAGGGCCGGGTTGAGGCGCGTCACCTGCCATCCAGCCACGCCAAGTGCGAGGAGGACCATGCCGATTTTCGCCGCGAGAAAACGGCCATAGGGCGTCTCAGCCAAGGCGACAAGACCGTAGACATGGACAAAGGCGAGGACAGCCCCGCTCACACCCACGCCGCACACGGCCACCAGCGCCAGGGTCGAAAAACGTGCTACCAACCGGCGGACAGCACGTCCATAGGTCTCAGGAGCCTGCCAGAAGGTGCGCCAGGGCAGACAGGCGATATAGCAGAGCCCGCCACACCACGTGACCGCGCACCCCAGGTGCAAGGCGTCAAGCAATACTGGCGCGAGGCCAGGTGTGGCCGCAGCATGGCTCGTGAGACTCACTGTTGCGATGAGCATCACACTGCTCAGGATTAAAGTTATGGTTTTCCATAACCGATGAGGCAGAGATAGGCCGGCACAGGTGCACAATAGCAGTGGTATGAGTATACTTTTGAGCAGCGTCATGTGGCCATAACGTGTGCCAATCAGGAAGTCCACACTATGCGCCAGTGTCACAGGTGCGTGCATCTGGGAGACCACGCGGAGCAGATCCCCATAGCTCGCCACCAGCAAGCCGCAGGCGCCCACACTGGTGCCGTAGCGTACGCGGCGCCGCATCCAGGCAGTGAGCTGATGGCTGTCGGGTACACCGAGCACGGGCCAGAGGCACCGCCAGAACAACGGCCCTCCCAGGAGCAGCATGAACGCAACCATGTGCAGCGCTTTGAGGATAACAGACATCGAGGTCATGGCGTAGTAAAGGCGGGCAGCCCAGGACACAAACTGGGGCTTTGGCGGGACGGCGGTGGGCGCAGGGCAGCCAGCGATGTCGAGAGAGTCGGCCTTGGTACACGTTGGGGAGCACGTATGGTCGACATGCTGCGGCAGCCCTTCCCGATACGAGAGATAGCATGATTGTCATGACCGTGCTGAGCATACACCAGAGTCTGAGGTACGTCTACGCTACACCCGGGGACAGCCAGGGCTCCCTCATGAGATTTGGAGGATGCGTTTGAGGGTGTGGTTATCCCAACCGGCTTTTTTTCTCAATCGCTTAATGGACTCGCGCTTGTCTTTAGCGGTCTGGAGGAGGTTGAGAGCGACATGGCGCATGGTGGCG
>SXGT01202670.1_pt1 | contig 19107 bp, 11 predicted proteins | sample 3176221 | NCBI WGS metagenome assembly SXGT01 (sample SAMN11356862, study PRJNA531348) | freshwater metagenome | isolation source: freshwater sample F1-120 | place: China: Fuxian Lake, Yuxi | collected 2017-12-25
ACAGGGACAGGGACAGAGACAGGGACGGGGACGTCTGCGAGCGCAGCAGCCGCCCCCACGCCCGTCCGCTTCGACAAAGGCCAGGCCGGCGGCACGTGGGCCGAGCGCCTGCAAGCCGTGCTGGGCATCGTGGTGATGATTGCGCTGTGCTGGCAGTTTCGCGAGCGCAAGCCGGGTCAGAAGTTCCCGTGGCGGGTCGTGCTGGCTGGCACGGCCATGCAACTGGTGCTGGCGGCGCTCATCTTGAAGACGGCGTTCGCGAACCGACTCTTCACCGCCATCAACGAAGCGTTCGTGCAGCTGATGAATTTCTCCAACGAGGGCGCGCGTTTCTTGTTCGGCAACGCCATGGACGCGCCCTATGCCCTGGTGGCCTTTCAGGTGCTGCCGACCATCATCTTCTTTTCGTCGCTGATGACCATCGGCTACCACACCGGGCTGATGGTGCAGATCGTGCGCTTTTTCAGTCGCTACCTCGCGCGCTGGATGGGCACGTCGGGCGCCGAGTCGCTGAGCACCGTCGGCAACATCTTCCTGGGCCAGACCGAGGCGCCACTGATGGTCAAGCCGTTCTTGAGCCAGGCCACCCGCAGCGAGTTGCACTGCATCATGGTCGGCGGTTTTGGCACGGTGGCCGGCGGCGTGCTGGCGGCGTACGTGGGCATGCTCAATAAGCATTTCCCCGACATTGCTGGGCACCTGCTGACGGCCAGTATCATGGCCGCGCCGTGCACGGTGCTCGTCAGTAAGCTGCTGGTGCCCGAGACTGAAAAGCCGGTCACTGGCCCCGAAGACCGCATCGAAGTCCCCAAGCTGCACAGCAACATCTTGGACGCCGCGGCCTCTGGCGCGAGCGACGGCATGCAGCTTTTGCTCAACGTCGGCGGCATGTTGCTGGCGTTCATCGCGCTGGTCGCCGTGGCCAATGCGCTGCTGGGATGGGCGCTCGGCCTGGTCGGCATCCAGGGTATCACGCTGCAAGAGATCTTCGGGTGGATTTTCACGCCGGTGGCCTGGCTCATCGGCATCGGCGCCAGCGAGGCCAAAGAGGTCGGCAAGCTGCTCGGCGTCAAGATGGTGGTCAACGAGTTCGTGGCCTACCTCGACCTCGCCAAGCAATTGGGCAGCACTGACGCCATTTCGCCGCGCGCGGCGGTCATCACGGCCTATGCCCTGTGCGGCTTCGCCAACTTCAGCTCGATCGCCATCCAAATCGGCGGCGTGTCGGGAATGGCGCCAGAGCGGCGCAAGGACTTGGCAGAGCTGGGGTTTCGCGCCATGGTCGGCGGCAGCGTGGTCGGATACATGACCGCGGCGCTGGTGGGGTTGATGGTGTAGCCAGTCGGCTTACGGGCTCTGTGTGCCCGGTTTGGGCGCGAAAAGCTCGTCTACGGCTATCTCGGCGCCTTCGAACGGTGGCAGCGCCAGCCGATCCGGGTCGGCAAAGCAGCCGAACACCTGCCAGCGGTCGCCGTCGAGCTGCAGCACATCGACCATGCGCTCGGCGGGGTCGACGATCCAGTACCAAGGGATGCCGGCCTCTGCGTACAAGCGCGCTTTGGTGCCGCGGTCGTACCAGGCGTTGGTGGGCGACAGCACTTCGCATACCCATTCGGGGCGCACGTCGCACGGCCAATCGTCGGGCAGGTCGGGCAGGTGTTCTTTGCGCCAGCCGGCGAGATCTGGTCCGACGATGCCCTGCGGGTTCAGCCGGATGGCGCAATCGGCACAGATCCACCAACCTGATTTGCGGCCGAGGCGCTGCAACGGGCTGAGCGCCGCACCCAGTTGCACGACCACGTGGCCATGCCGCACCCGCGGCGTGGCCTTCCAATACGGCTTTCCGCCAATGATTTCAGGTTGTTCGTGTTCAGGCAGGTGCACGATGTCCTCCCAGGTCCAAAGCTCGTCGCGGGCCATGCTGCACCTCCGCGGGCAGGATAGGCGCCGCGTGCTGGGGCGACAAGCGCGCCGGCCGCGGCAACGCTAGTGCTTTGCAAGCCGTGTGCCAGCTCTTACATCAAGCAAGATCAACGGGTTGACCGGCGCGGTGCGCGCGCAGTCTCACTTCCGTCTCACTTTTGCCTCAGATTCTCAGTATTTCGTCGCTCGGCCTATCGCCCCACCGCGACATGGCACCCGCGCGCGTGCGCCGTCCAGGTCTCGATGGCCGCCAGCAGCGCCGGCCGCCGCTCCGCGGGCCCCACCATCGGCGCCACCGCCTGTGCCAGGGCCACGAAGCCCGCCGGACCGCCGCTCTGGTTCCAGGACCGCACCAGATTCTGAACCGAGGTGCTGTCGCCATGCCGCACCTGCTCGCGAAATTGCTCGATGGCCCGCCAGTCATCCGTAGTCGGTTGCTCGGGCTGCGCCGCCACTCGGCCACCGGACGTCGGCAGGTCGTGCAACGCTGCGCGCGCCATGGCTTTCTGGTTCGACATCCGCACCAGGTCTTTGTAGTCGACCACCACGTCGGCCACCGGCCCCGCGCCATCGACGTGGACCAGCATGTCGATGACGTGCTCGTCGCTGCCCAGGAACGCGGGGATGAGCATGGTCATGCCCTCGCCGTCGTTGTCGCGGTCGCGCTGCACGCCGGCCACGCGGGCCAGGTTGGCATCGACGGCGCGCTCTTGGCGGCGCACCCGCGCCGTTTCCTGGTCGTCCAATACCCGCGACCCCAGCACCCGGTGCGCGACGGCGGTGCCCGAAAGCCGAATGTCCACGCGCACCAACCGCGCCACCACCCGGCCCCAAGCCTGCCACAGTGAGCGCGCGCCGGCTTGCTCGGCGCCCTTGGGTCCCAGCGCGACGAGGCCATGGCCCAGCTCTGCGAGCCGCCAGGCGGTGTCGGTCGCGGTCGGCTCGGCCAGCACTACGCTCGACAACGTCGGCTCGGCCAAGGCCTCGGTGACGCTTTGCTGCAAGTCGCCGTCGTCCAGGTCGTTTGCCGCACCCACCAACACCACAGCGCGGGTGCCGGCGACCCGATGCTGGGCCGCAGCGTGCACGCCCAAAAGCTGTCGCGCGGTGCGGTGTTGGTCGCCAAGCGCGGTCTGACCGATGGCGGGGAGGCTGCTGCACAAAGCCCGCACGCGCTGGATGGCTTCCGAGCCGCCGATGCCGTCGTACTGGTCCTGGCCAGCACCGACCACCACGGTCAGGCGGTCCTGCGGTTCCAAGTAGCCGGCGATGGCTTCGAGATGTTTGCAGGCATCGTCGCCGCGTTTGGCCAACTGCGGGCCCACCGTCACCGCCAGATCAAACGGCGGCCGCCGCATGCCCCAGCGGTCGGTACTGCGCAGCGCCACCCGCAGCCACACCAGGCCCGGCGCGGCGATGTGGTCGCGGTCCAGGCGCGCGCTGACCGACAGCGCAGTAGTTTCTGGTGGTTGTAGGTCGGCGCCACCCGGCGTGCGCGCCGCCAACCGCGCGAGTTCTGGGGGCAATTCGGCCAGGGCCGCGAGGCGCCGTTGCCAGGCCGCGGCCCCCGCAAAGTAGTTGGGCGCCAGGTGGCAACGCTTGGGCATCGGCCGCGGCGGGGCCGGGTCGGCGTGGCAGGCGTCGCCATGGTGGTCCGGCGGTGGGGAGGCCGGTTCAGCGGGTAGGTCCAGGCTGCCATCGCTGTCGCCGAGCAGGAGGTTGGCAACTTTGTCGCTGGATTGTTTGCCCAATACAACCTTTTCGCTGCGCGGCGCCTCGGGCTTGGGTTCGGCTGGGCCAGCGCCGGCCGGTTCGCCGGTGGCGCGCAGAACGACGCCGGCCTCCGCTTTCTCCTTGTTCTTGGCGCGCCAAGCGACGCTGTCGTCGCGGCCGATCGCCTTCTTGTCGGTTTGCTCCGCTTTCTTGAGTGCATCATGGCTGCGGTCGTCGCTTTCTTCGGCCTGTGCGAACACCCTGGCACTGGCGGACGGCGCGACAGCCGGAAACTTGTGCCTGGCTGGACCTGCCAGACCTTTGGTGCCGACGCCTCCGCCGCCAACCCCTTGCCCGCGCAGCTTGAGTCCGCCGAAAGCCTGTCCATCCGCGGGTTCTGCGTTGCCGCTCAATGACTTGGCCGCGACATCGCCGCTTTCGCCCTCGCCGCCCGCCTGCTGCATGGCCTCTAGCGTGGACGTGGGTGCCGGTGAAGCGGCTGCCTTGCCCTCGCCCTTGGCCAGGTAGCGCCCGGGGCTGGCTTTAGCGCACGCCGCCAGCACCAGGACCACGACCAGAGCGATGCGGCCGCCGCAGGGACTCGGGGCGTTCACGACTCACCCCCCTGGTCGTCGTCGGCCGCCGCGGCAGGTTTGGGCGGTGCCGGTGGTGGTGGTGGCGGCGCAGGTGGCGGGTTGTCCACGACGACCGACCGGGTTGCCGGCTTGCGGCTGGTCAGCCAACGCGCGCCTTTGACCGCGACGACCACAGCAACGGCGATGACCCCAACGACCGAGGCGAGGTCCAACAGATCGCCGATCCGGTCGCCCATCCACAAGATGCCAACGCCGACCAGCAGTGCCGCGCCGCCCGGGCCAAAAGGCTTGTAGCCGCGCTTGCCGCGCCGCCACAATAGCACCGCAAGGCCGATGCCGCCTGCGACCAGCAGCCACCCGACACTAACCGGCGGCTGGAAACCCAGCCACAGCGCCACGCTGGCCTCCCCACCGGCGTCACGCACCGCGGCCGAAAAGAACAAGTCGCGCGCCTCGAACGGCAGCGGCAGCGGCACCAGGTCATCTTTGGGCGGCGGCGGTGCTTCGGCGTGGCCGTAGCCTTCATCCTTGCGCAGGTCGGTGGTGACGCCGTACTGGTGGCGGTCGCCGGGCACCCGCAATCGCCAATACAGCGGCCCTTGACGCACGTCGAAGCGCGGGGCCACCACCGTTGCGCGGGCCAGCATCCCCAATTCGCTGCCGCGGACCTCGTAGCGAACCTCGACCCGCAGCAGCGCCCCACCGCCAAGCGGCACGGCGAGTTCGCCCTTTTCGTCGCGCACGGCTTTGACGTTGTTGCCGTCGACCGTCAGCGCCAGCACCTCGGCACCTTTGGGCAGACCGATGCGCAACACCGGCCGACCGGCGCTCTGCAGCAGCACCACGGCTTTGCTGGCGATGCGACCATCGGGCAGCAGGTGGCTGTCGACCCACACCGACTTGGCAAACGCATCGAGCGTGGCCACGGTCGCGCGGCGCAGCACGTTCAGCTCGACCTGGATCGGCCCGCGCAAGGACCGGAAACCGGCCACCAGGTCGCGACCGGCCTGGCGCGCCACGGCTTCGGGCAATTCGGTGGTCGGCAGCACCCGCGTCTCGCCTTTTGCACTGGGAACGAGTTCCAGACCCGGTTCGGCCGATAGCGCCACAGTATCGGTTTCCAACTCCGCACCTTGCACGCGAATGTCGGGCAGGTTCAGGGTCTTGGCGTCCTTGGCGATCAGCATCTCCAGGTCGATCTGCAGCTGCACCGAACCTTCCAAGGCGCTCGAAAACCGCAGCTCCCACCACTTGCGGCCGGCGTCGGGCTTGCCGCCTTCGTGGGCCGTGACGCGCGACAGGCTTGGCGCCACCACCCGCGGTTCGCCCACTTTTTCGGGCAGATCGAGCACGATCTTGTCGGTCCGCCCCGCTTTGATGTCCACCACGACTACGTGACTGTCGCGCAGCGCCCGTTCGTCGACGCGCACCAGCGCCGTGCTGCGCGCTTCCAGCCGCACCTGCCGCACGCGGGCCGCCGCCAAGGTGGTCGGCAAGGCCGGTGGCGCACCGATGTGGCGCCACACCTGATCGGCGCGGCCATCGAGGTCCTTGCGGACGCCCGCGGGCAGCGCTTCCAGACCAGCACGCAGCCAGCCCGCGGCACCTTCGATCGGCGCAAAGCCCATCTTGTCGCCGTCGAGCAGCGCGACTGCGCCGTTCTCTCGAAACGCGCCAAGCGGCCGCAACACCGGCGCCTGCAACTGCCCGCCCGCAGTCTTGTCGGTTGGCAGCTCGAAGCTGACCTTGATCTGACGGGCCGTGGCACCGGTGCCGCCTGACTTGTCGTCGGCGAAACCCACCTTGAGGCGGCGCGGCTGGTCGCCAGAGGCCGCCAGCACGTCCCAGGTGGTGATGTCGCCACCTTCGACGTTGGCGACCACAGCGTCGGTTGGCACCTGCACCAAAAGGCTGGTGGCCTTGCCTTGCACGATCTGCAAGTCGATGGTGGCCTTGCCGCGCACCAGGCCTTCGCCCAGCGTCAGCACCTGCCAGGTTTCGGCGCTAAAGCGCACTGTACGCTCGACCGCGCCGCCCTCGACGGCCGCAAAGGTCAGGTGCAGCGATTCGCCCGGCGGCAGCCACGCATGCGCCACCGACTGGCCGCCCAAAACCTGGGTCTGCACCGGCACTTCGGGGTCCAAGCGCACGCCGCGCTTGCCGGGCAACCGCACCTCAACTTCGGTAATCGGCGACGGCACCCGGCCGATGTCGAGTTCCTGGTCTTCGCCGTCGCCTTCGACCTTGACCTGCAGGCGCGCGACCACGATTCGCATGCCCTTGCCGGAGATCTCGACCAGGTGGTCCTCGCCGTCTTCGCCGTCGTCGTTGGCGGCCGGCGCCACGGGCTTGCCGTCGACTGACAGGTCCATCAGCGCCAGGCTGCGCGGCGCGAGCTTGACGGTGCCGCGCTGGCCGCGGGCTTCGATGTCGACGCGCAATTCGACCACCGCCGCACCGGCGCCAACTGCCACCTTGTACGTCGCCTTGCGCACCCGCGGGGCCTGACTCTGCTGGCTGCGCACCAGCAGCGCTCGCGTTCCGGCAGCCGCAGTGTCGTCATCGGCGCCCAAGACCTCCAGCTCGCCCGCATCGTTGCTGACCTGCCCGCGCGGCCACGGCGGCAGCGGCACCACCACCGCGCCACCCGTGCGCGGATCGAGCGGCCACTGCGCCTGGATCTGCACGCTGTCGCGCCGGCTGTCGTCGGCGCTCAGGCGCAAGACCACCATCCCACCACGCACGCTCCACTCGGCCGCTTTGCCGCCCCAGGTCACGCTGGTCACTGCACCGCCAGCCGCCACCAGTGGCACTTCAACCGCACCAGCCGCGCCAACCTGCAGGTTGCCCGACCACGACACCGACAGGGTGCGGTCGCTGTGCGACAGGCTGACCGACCCCGGCTGCCACACCGGCTCGACCGTGCGCACGGGTTCGCCGAAGGCCTGCTTGAGCAGCTGCCAAAGGGCGGTCGGCAGGGCCTCGGCGGGCTCAGCCGCCGCAGGCAAGGCCAGCGCAAACGACGACAGCGCCAACCACCACAGCGGGCGAACCAAGGACGAACGGGCGAAACGGGCGTGCATGACAACCTCCGGGGCGGGTTGGACGCGCGGCGGGCGACCTGGGTTTGGCGCGGAGCCGGCGAGCGACAAGCGAGCGGATGGTGGGCGGTTTTGGGGGATTGGGCAAACCTGAAAGGTGGGCCGCCCCCACGGCGTCGCGGTTGTCCGGCTGGCCGCTGCTTCGCCCGGCAGCTGCGGTTTCTGCACCGGTCGCTGCCTTCGTGCAGTTTCACGACCCGCCCATGACAATCCCCTGACGCCCGCCGGCAGTTTGTTGCGCCGGGGCATTGACGCCAGCCACACACCCATGCCAAACTTGCAAATGAAAGTGATTATCACTTTCAGTTTCAATCCTGGCCGTGACCTCCCAAACGCTCCAAACCCAGCCCCATCGCAGTCATCACGCTGCCTTGCCCGCGCCCGCCGCCCAACCCCGCTGGTGGCCGTGGGCGTTGCTTGCTGTGGCAGGAGCGGTCATCGCGTCGCGCGCACCCTGGCTGCCCACCACACCCTGGGACCACGACGGCGCCAACTTCGTGCGGGCGCTCGACACCTTCGACCTGGCGCGTCACAGCCCGCACGCGCCGGGCTATCCGGTGTACATCGCACTTGCCAGGTTGGCGCGAGCTTTTGGTGCGCCCGACGCGGCGCCGTTGGCGTGGCCGAGCGTGGCGGGTGCCGCCGCGGCTGCCGCCACGGTGGCGTGGGCCGTCGCACGCTTCGCCAATCGGGGCACCGCCTTGGCCGCAGGCCTGGCCTACGCGGCGTTGCCCCCGCTATGGCTGGGCGACCTGGCGCCGCGACCCGATGCCCTGGCGGCGCATGTGCTGGTTGCGGCGGCGTGCCTGTTGGCATCGCAGGCGCTGCCCGCCGCCGCGGTCCTGATCGCGCTCGCGCTTGGCGTACGGTTGTCGGTGTGGCCAGCAGCGCTGGTGCTGATGCTCGCGTTGCCGCGTGCAGCGTGGGGATGGCTGGCGGCCGGCGTAGCTGCCTGGGCGGTGCCGCTTGCGGCCCTGGCCGGGGGCCCGTTTGAACTACTGCGGCAGCTGACTTCCTTCGGCGCCGGCCATTTTGGCCAGTGGGGCAACACCGCCGCCACCGCAGGCTTGCGCGTGGATCAGTGGGCCGGGCACCTGGCCGACCAGGGCGGCGCGGTCTGCGGCGGCCTGGCATTGGTCGCCGCCGTGGTCTGGGTGCGCTCCCGCCAGCACGCTACCCCGGGCTGGTGGTGGGCCGCCGCGGTCGCCTACGCCATCTGGATCGTCGCCGGCCAGAATCCCGACCACCCGCGTCACGTGTGGCCGTTGCTGGCCTTGGTGGGCGCCGCGTGCCTTGTCGCAGTGGCGGTTGCCGTTGGTCGCGCCGCCCCGCCTTTGCTGGCTGCAGCCGCAGCGCTGGCAGTGGTCCAGGCCGCGCCGGGTATCAGCCAGACCCACCGGCCCGCTCCCGACGCCGCGCTGGCCAGCTGGCTGGCTGCCCGCCCGGCAGACAGCCTGGCCCTGGCCGGTGGTTCCGAAGTAGGCGTGGTCCGCTTGCTAGCCCCGACAATACGGGCCCTGCGGGTGGACAAACCCGCCGACGTCGCTGCCGCGCTGGCTCCCGGCGGCGGCTGGCCGCGCACGGCGCTGGTCAGCGTGCGCGAGGGCCAAACGGCACCCGTTGGCTGGGGCGAGGTCGCTCGTTTCCCGGCGCGACCGGCGCTGGACGCCCCGGGCCTCGGCTTGCGGGTGTACGCCCGTCCCGCACCCGCAGCCCTTGCCCTAGCCGGCGCGACCGGAGATTGCCGATGAAGTGGCTTTGGATCACCGCCGCGTGCGCGGTCGGCTGTACGGCCAGGCAGACGCCGCCGTATGTCCAAGATTCGACCGGAAGCAAGGCAGCCGCCGTCGTCAAGATCACCGGCGACGGCCTCTCCAAGCCGTGCGTGGTCATCGACGTCGGCGAAACAGTCGAATGGCGCAACTTGCAACCGGCGATCCCGGCCAACGTCACCGGTTTTGGCAACGACGAACTGTATTCGCCGAGCCTGGTCGAAGGCGGACCCATCGGCACCGAAAAAGTCGACGGCGGCACCGAACGCTTCGCATGGTGGCGCCACACCTTCGCCAAACCTGGCATCTACGAGTACTTCGACACCAACCGCGGCGAGCCGGGCCGCAAGGTCGTCGATCCCTACTACGGCACCGTGACTTACGTCGGCGTCAGCGCCACTTTGCAGACCGGGGTCGTCTGCGTGCAGCAACCGGGCACCGACCAGTGCACGGCAGTCTGCTGCATCAAAGACAACAACGGCGACGGCGTACTGGAGAGCAACGAGTGCCCGGGGTCGCAGTGCTGCGACAGCAATGGCAAGCGCTGCCTGCAAGGGGCACCCACCGCGCCAATTTGCGCGCCCGGTCTCGGCTCAGTGGGCCAGGCCGCCTTCCGCAACTACGAGTGCTTTACCAACGCCGACTGCAAGCCCGACTCCAAGGGCGCCGCCCGCACCTGCGCGGTGGACGACAAAGGCAGCCACGTTTGTCGGGTCAAATGACCTGCGTTTTTTAGCGCCACTTTGGGCGCACGGAGTTCCCCATGTCCAAGATTTCTCGCTACTCGATGGCCGCCGGCCTGGTGTTCGGCCTGGCGGCGTGCGCCGAGAGTGCACCCACCAGCACCGCCGATGCCGCCACCGCCGGTGACGCGACCGCAGCAGACGGCGCCAGCCCCGCAGATGGCAGCAGCACCGCAGGTTCGACGACCTACAAGCCATTCGACCAGGCCAATGCAGACCCATACCTGCTGCGGGTGGTGGCGTACGAGAAGATCAAGGCCATCGTCGGCGATGCCAAGCTCGACGCGGCGATGTTCGGCGGCGGCTGCGACAAGTACAGCGCGACGGCGACCACGCCCAGCGACCCGACTAAGCTTGCCAGCCTCTATGTCGAATCGGCGACGCTGCAGGCCAGCGTCAAGAAGCGCAAGGACAAGCACGCCGACAACGCGGGCGCCGACCTCGGCACGCTCATCGACACCCAGATTTGCGCAAGCCTCGCCGCCGGCGCCACCACCACGGCCGCCAGCGATGCTGTTGGCGGTGTCCAGTGGCACGGCCAGCTCATCCAAAAAGGGCTGCTGCACTACTTCTACGCGGCCTGGTACGGCTACTTCTTCTCGGGCAGCCGCAAAGACTGGGACGAGCTGATGGCCGCCTACGGCAAGAGCTTTGACGGCAAAGTCGAGGCCGGCCTCGCGGGCCTGGTCGCCAAGCGCGACGCCAACTGCGGCACCACGCTGGCCAAGGACATCTGGCCCAAGCTTTTGGGCGGCAAGGCGATCTTGGAAGCAGCGCTGACCAAAGAGGGCAAGGCTGGCAACGCGGAGGCTCTGACGACGCTGCCGCCGGAGCTGACGACGCTCGCCGCCGAACTCGACAGCAAGATGCAGCAGGTCTTTGCGCTGTCGTTGGGTCACGAGTTCCAGGAGATCGCGGCCGGCAAGTCGGCGGTGGTCAAGCTGGCCGAAGCGCGGGCGTTCTGGCGCATCGTCAAGCCGCGGGTGGCGGCTTTCGACAAGGCCAAGGGCACCAAGCACACCGAAACGCTGGACAAAGTCGAGCAGGACGACCCGGCCAAAGTCGACACGGTCGCGGGTCTCGCCGCCATCAAGGCCGTCTGGGGCTTGGACGTGGCGGCACTGTGCAAGTAGGCGGCCGGGCACTGCGGGGGTTGTGATGACACCAAATCGGTCGGCGTGGCTTGCCGTTGGGCTGGCCCTGGCATTTCCCGGCTTCGCTTGGGGCGATCCCCCGGCGACGGCCACGCCGACCGACGGTCCGCGCCTGGAGTTGGACGGCGACGATCCTTCCCGGTCGGCGCACGATCCGACGCCCACGGCTTTGGGTACGCCGAACGACAACGCCGCCCGCCAGGCGATGTACGAGCGCACCAGCCTGCTCAACAACCTGACCGATAAGCTCGTCAACGTCCACAATAAGACCACGCTCGGCGGCTACGGCGAGGTCGAGTTCGTCAAAGCGGCGGGGCAGGACTCGTACTTCAACCACCACCGCTACGTGCTGTTCTTTTACAGCCAGATCCACCCGCGGATTACCACGGCGACCGAGCTGGAGTTCGAGTTCGGCGGCAGCCCGACCAAGCGCGACGGCGTACAGGCGACCGGCGAAGCGCTACTGGAATTCGCAGTGGTGGACTTCAAAGCGGCGGACTGGCTCAACTTTCGTGCCGGGGTGGTGCTGGTGCCGTTTGGCGCCTACAACCTGCGCCACGATGCGCCGAGCCAGGATCTGACCGATCGGCCGCTGGCCCTGACCACCATTACGCCATCGACGTGGTTTGAGACCGGCGCGGGCGTCTTTGGCAAGTTCGAGATCGGCGACCACTCCGTGAGCTACGAGGCCTATGCCATCAACGGCTTGGACGCCAAGATCACCGAGGCGCAGGGTTTCAAGGGCGCAATTGGCGGCAAAGGCGAGGACAACAACGACGACAAGGCGCTGGTCGGCCGCGTCGCGTGGGCGCCGTCGCTCAAGTTCGAGGTCGCTGGCAGCGGTTACCGCGGCGAGTACGACGACCAGGGCCGGATGGTGCGGATGGCCAGCCTGGACGCGACAGCGCGGCTGGGCCGCTTGGAGCTGCAAGGCGAGCTGGTGCGCGCCTGGGTCGATCCTGGCTACGTGCAGGGGTTTTCGCCGTCGAGTCCCGCCAACACGCGGGCGCCCGTGCCGACGGAACTGTTTGGCTGGTACGCGCAGGCCAACCTGCACTTTACCGTGCCGTGGTTGTGGGATCGGCTGCCGGCGGACTTGAACGATGCCGTCTGCACGGCAGTGCTGCGCGTGGAGCAAAACGACCCCAACCAGGCCGCGCGCAACCAGTACGACGTCGACAAGTTGACCGTCGGCCTGAACTTTCGGCCGGTCGAGGGCTACGCCTTCAAGCACGAGCTGCAAATGGTCAGCAATGCCGCCGATGGCGTCGAACGGTCGCTGTGGAGCGGCAACTGGCAGTGGGAGCCGCGCTACGTGGCCAGCGTGGCGTTTTTGTTCTGATCGGCCACCAAGCTTCGCCCGTCGCGCCGCAGACGCCTAGTTGACGTCGTCCTCAACGGCCCCACGGTGCGCAGCAAACAGTGCGACACCGCTCTGACCTTCCAGCTTGGCAACGGCCTCGGCCAGCACCCGCTCGACCAGCTCGCGCTTGCTGGTGTGGTAGGTCACCGACAGCGAGCTCATCGCAAAGCGGTCGAGCACCGGCACTTCAGCGGCGGCCTTGAGGAAGTTGGCGGCCTCGGTGCAGCTGGCGAAGCGATCCTCCGGCAATTTGGCGGTCGCGCGACGAATAAACTCGCACAGGTCCTCGAGAATCTCCGGCACCACCCACCGCGGATCCGGCGTCGGCATGTTGATATGGCGCGCGAACAGCTGCTGCAAAGTGTCGCCATCGAACGGCAATTCGCGACAGCACATCTCGTAGGCCATAATCCCGAGCGAATACAGGTCGGCGCGGCCGTCGAGCGGCTGGCCGAGAATCTGCTCGGGACTCATGTAGTACGGCGTGCCCATGACCTTGCCGCCTGGCCCGGAACTCGCGCCGCCCGGATTGGTGGCGATGCCAAAATCGAGCAGTTTTACCTTGCCGTCGGTCAGCAAAAACACGTTGGCGGGCTTGATGTCGCGGTGAATCAGCCCCTGCTTGTGCGAGTACGCCAGCGCGTCGCACACCTCGCGCAAGATGCGCCGGCAGTTGGGCCAGTCGAGCGGTTGGCCGGAGTCGATGAGCGACTCCAACAGGTCGCCGGTCAACTTCTCCATCACGATGAAGTGGGTGCCGTAGGCCGACTCGGTGTCGAGCACGCGCACGATGTGGTCGTGATTCAGCTGGGCTACCAGCCGTGCTTCGTGCTGAAACAGGTCGGCAAAGCCAGCGTCGAACACCAGCGCGTGCGACAGCATCTTGAGCGCCACCGGCGTGCCGAGCGTCGGGTGACAGGCCTCGAACACGGTCGCCACGCCGCCCGAACCCAAGCGGCCGATGACCTCGTACTTGCCGACCTTGCGGATGCCCTTGGACTCCATCAGCCGCTCACCGACCAGACGGGTCAAGAACACGGCGGTGTTGGGGTGGCGCGAAAACAGCTCTTGCACGGCCTGCTTGTTGATCTTGAGGCAGCTCAGCTCGTCTTCGGCGACAATGCTGGCCGTGCGCGGCTCGCGGGTAATCAGCGCCATCTCGCCAAACAGCGCCGGTGCGCTGACGGTTCGCTCGAACACCACTACATTCTTGTCGTTGCGCACGATGATGCGCATGGTGCCCGCTTCGAGCACGTACATGTCCTCGCCCGGCTCGCCCTGTACCAGCACCTGGGTGCCCGCGGGATAGCGGACCGGCTCCATGGCGGCGCGAAACTGCTCGACGGCTTCTTCGCTCAACCCGGCGAATAATGGCAAGGTCGCCCACGACTTTGGAGCCGGCGGCGGCGGAATCGGGCTGGACAACCCGGCGAACTGCTGGGTGGTGGCGTACGGTGATTGGGTCTTGTCCATGGTCGGCCTTGCGCGCGCATGCCCTGCCCCGGCGCGCGCGGCGGGCGATAGTACGGGATTTGCGGTGGGAATGCACCCAGGCGCAAGACGTGGCAAGGCCTGTAGGGCGGCTACTGCGCCTCGGACTTGACCGCCTTGGTCTTGCGCGTCGCCACCGAGCGGGCCGCATCGGCAACCACGGCCAGAAAGCTGCCAGAGGCGGTCGCGCGCGCAGCGACATGCAGCGGTTCTGGCGCTGCGGCACCGACCGGCCACTGCCACAGCGTCAGCTCGCGGCTGCCATCGGCCGTCGGCACCAGCCACGCAAAACTCTGCACGCCAATACGGCTCTTGCAGTCGGGCTCAGCGAACGCCGGCGACCAGAAGCCGCCGTTGCACAACCGCAATGCGCCGATCTGTTTGAGTTCAGGAATGTGGGTATGGCCGACTACGGCAAAGCGAGCACCGGTGATGCGCGCAATCCACTCGGCGCGGTTGCCGTCGACCAGCGGCTTGCTGAAGGTTTCCGGGCGAACCTTGAACGAATACGACAAAAACAGCGGGAACAGCATCGACAGCGGTAACAGCGTCCATAGTGGGCTAATCGGCCACACGAAGTTGATCCACACCACCAGTTGGAAGGCCGCCCACACCATGCCCATGAACAGCACCGCCCGGTCGAGCCACAACTCGCGGACGATGGCGATGGGATTGGTGCAGGCGCTCGGCACCGCGGCGGCGGCAAGCTGCCGCACCATGGCCGGCGTGGCGTTGGCGCGCTCGGCGATGGCCGCCACTTTCTCTTCAACCATCAACGGGTCGCGCAGTGCCGGCCGCAAGAAGTCGGCAAACGTTACCAGCAGGGTTGCCGTCGCCGACCAAAACCACGTCCACAGCAACAGCGGCTGGCTGCGCACCATGTACTTGAAGAAGAACCGCACGTACTGCATCGCGCTCATGATGTAGTTGGCGGTGGCGTGCGGGTTGAAGTAGCCCATGCCGTTGAGCATGTAGCGGTTGGCGACCTCGCCGAACGGCAACCGCACGCGCGCCTTGCCGCGCACCGAGATCAGCGGATTGATGAGGTCGGGCAGCGTGCAATACGGGTCGAACACGTGGCCGTGGGTCAGGAAGGTGTCACCGGCAGACAGGTAGAACCACTCACAAAACCGCACATGGGTCTGCATCGCGGTCGGCACGTTGAGCGCCAGCCGGATCTTGTCCTGGACCTGCGGCCACGCCAGCTCCATGTCGTGGTTGCCCATAACGAACACCAGATCGTGACCGCGCCGGACCACGTCGCCGCACGCGGCGAAAAAAATCGGGTGATCGTCGACGATGACGCCCATCTTGAAGGCGCTCATCCACTGCTCGGTGCCTAACCCACGCACACGGCTCAACCAGTGGATCGGCGACGGCGGCGGATTGGGCATGCGCAGGATCGGGTCGAAGTCGAACACGTCGCCGTTGAACACGACTTCAAGCTTGTCGCCAGCTGCTTCGGCCCGGTCGGCCGCATGGCGCAACAGCGCAGCAACGTCGGCATCGACGAAATACTCGCGGCGTTTGAAGGCCTTCCACATCGGCCGGGCGGGATCGACCGCTTCGGCATCGGCCAGGTGCAAGTCGGACAAAACCAGGGTCTGCGTCGCCACGGCGCCTCCGGCCGGCAAGGCTAGCAGAACGTCGCGCGGTGTCGCGAAAATGGCCAACTGCCCCGCCGTGCCCTAGCGGTCGAGCGACGGAGCCTGCACACCCCAAGAATCTCGCGCCCCTGGTCCTTGCGCATTGCTTCCGGGCCGCGCAATCGGCACCCTCGCGCGCCCTGGAGGTCGCCATGTTGCGCCAACTCGCTGTGTTCACCGCTTGCTTGATGGTGCTGGCACCGACCGGCCGCGCCGCGGCTTGGGAATTGCCCCCAGACGACCACGATCGCCCGGAGCTGAGCGCCGCCGAGGAAGCCGCGTGGCTGCAAGCGCTGCTGCAAGCCTCGCCACACCGCCAGGCCATGGTCGACGCCCCGGCGCACGCGGGCGAAGCCCCCGGCCCGCTCGGCGCCGCTGACGGTGCCTACCACCAAAAACTCGGTGCCTTACAGGCCCAAGCCAAGAAGCCCGGCCGGGTGGTGTTCGGCTATTTGCCGTACTGGACCAAGAAGACCGCCATCCTGCCGTGGCCGACGTTGACAACCCTGGCTTGGTTCTCGGTCGGCCTGTCGACCGGCGGCGTGTCCAATTCAAGCGGCTGGAACACCTCGGAATCAAAGACGTTAATCGCAACCGCGCACAGCAAGGGCGTGCAGGTGGTGCTGTGCTTTACCCAGTTCAGCACCGCAGCCATCTCGGCGATCCTGGCGACCCCGGCGTCGCGCACCAAGGCGGTCAACGACATCGTGGCCGCAGTGCTGGCCGGCGGTGGCGACGGCGCCAACATCGACTTTGAAGGCCTGGCTAAAGCCGACCGCGACAACATGAGCGCCTTTGTCAACGAACTGAACACCACGCTCAAAGGCAAGCTGCCGGGCGCCGACGTCACCCTGGCCACGCCGTGCGTCGACTGGTCCGGCGCCTGGAACTACCAGTACCTCGCCGAGCACTCCGACGGCTTGTTCGTGATGGCCTACGCCATCCACTGGGGCGGCGGCGCGCCGGGCCCGCAGCTGCCGATGGCCGCAAAGGCACCGTGGACCCACAAGACGCTGCAGTGGGTGGTCGACGACTACGTGCTGTACGGCAAGGCCAAGAACAAGCCCAAGTTCATCCTGGGCCTGCCGCTCTACGGCTACAGCTGGCCGTCGGCGACCGACAAACCTGGCAGCAAGGCGACGGCCAAAGGCACCTCGATCACGTACAGCAAGGCGCAGGACCTCGCAGCTGCGGCGGGCGGCTGGGTGTGGGACTCGTCCTCAGAGTCGCCGTTTTTCGTCACCAAGGACAGCGCTGGCGGCTGGGTGCAGTCGTGGTGCGACAACCTCAAAGCGCTGCAAATGCGCGTCGATTACCTGCACACCAGTGACGTCAACCTCGGCCTGTGGGCGCTGGGCTACAGCGACGGCGACCCCCAGGTGTTGGCCTACATCGACGCCTGGAAGAACAAGAAGCCAGCTGGCGGCGTGGCCGACGGCGCGGACGCCGGCGACGCGGGATCGGTGGACGCAGGCGTCAAGGACTCGACCGCTGACGCCAGCGCTGACACGGGTGCCCTGGACAGCGCAGTGGACGCGGCCAAGCCCGATGCCGGTGTGGACGCCGTCCAAGCCGATGTCGCCGCCGACACCGCAGCCGATGCGGGCGCCGACATCGCGACGACGGATGCACAAGCCGCGGACACCACGGGGGGCGCGGACGCTGTCGCGACCGCAGACACCGAAACCGACTCAGGCACCGCCACAGACTCCGATACGGCGGGTGCGGATACCGCGCGCTCGAGCGACGCAGGGCGGACCGCGCGCGCCGATGGCGATCCCGGCCGGTCGGGCGATCCCGACGCGCCGCCCCGGCTCGAAGACCCGGACGGTGGCTTTACCGGCGGCAACGGCGCTGGAGCACCCGAAGACGCGGGTGCGCCGGCCGCCGCAAGCCCGCCGGCCGCGGCCGACAGTGGCTGCGCGGCGCCGGTCGGCGGTTCCGGTCGGCTGGGTGCCGTGTGGGCCCTGTTGGTCGCCGCGCTCGCGGTCGCCGGCGCGCGACGGGCGCGCAAGCGGGCGGCATGAGCGAGCCCCATTCGGCGCCATGGTGGCAGGGCGGGGCGCTGTCCGCCGGCCCGCGCGGCCTGCAAATTGGCGAGCGCGCGGTTGCGGATCTTGCCGCCCAGCATGGGACGCCGCTGTATGTGTACGACAGCGCGCGCGTTGCCGAGCACATCAGCCTGTTGCGGCGCACACTAGACCTGATCGGCAAGCCGGCGCGGATCCACTACGCGCTCAAGGCCAACCGCTGCCCGGCGGTGCTGCGCTGGATGCGCGCCCACGGCGGGGTCGGCATCGACGCCTGCTCGCCGCGCGAAGTCGGTCTGGCGCTGGACCATGGCTTTGCGCCGGCAGAAATCTCGGTCACCGCCTCGGTGCTACCCGACCGCGACCTGCGCACATTCGTGGCCCAGGGCGTGCACCTCAACCTCGACAGCGCCGATGTGGTGCGGCGGTACGCCGCCGTGGCTCCGACCGGCACGGCGATCGGGCTGCGTATCGACCCGGAGACCCGGATGGGCTATGGCGACGCGACCAAGCTCAATTACGGTGGCGGCAAGCTCGGCCTCGCCCCGGAAGATGTGGTGGCAGTGGCGCGGTTGGCCCGCGACCTGGGCCTGCGCGTCGATACTTTGCACCTGCACCTGGGCTGGGGCATCCAGCGCAAAGACGAGCCGGCCGTGCGCGAGGCTTTGCGCCGACTGCGCAGCCTGGCGATCGAGGTGGGCGGCATCACCGTACTCAATGTCGGCGGTGGCCTGGGCGGCCGACTGCGAGCAGAAGATGATCCATTGCCTCCCGCTCGCTGGGGCCAGGCCATTGGCGAGGCGCTGGGCGACCTTGACGTTGAATTGGCCTGTGAGCCCGGCACGCTGCTGATGGCGCATGCCGGCCTGCTGGTGGTGCAAGTCACCAGCACCTTTGAAAAGAAGGGCCAGCGCTGGGCCGGTGTTGACGCGGGTCTGGGCATCAACGTCTACGCCGCGCACTACGGGGCGCCGCTGTCGGTGCTAGACGTCGCGCGGCCGCTGGACGCCGCCGGGCTGTCGTGGAACCTCGCCGGACACATCAACGAGGCGGCCGACGTGCTGGGCAGGGACGTTTCGCTGGGAGCGCTGGCAGTGGGGGATCTGCTGGCGCTGTACCCGGCGGGCGCCTACGGTTCGTCGATGGCGAGCGATCACTGCATGCGCGGCGGCTTTGCCGAAGTGCTGGTCTAGGTTCATCAAAGGGGCTCGGCGCGACTGCCAGCGCAGTCTGCTGGCTTTGTCGCATGTGCACTAGCGACAGCGGCCGATGGGGTGGACCCAGTTATACACCGCTATTGCGCTGACTGTGCCATGATCCGCCGCCAAAACTTGCCAATGCGGCAAGCGCTTCGTTAGGCTTGCCGGCCGCTGACGGCCCCATGCTCGGTCGAGGAATCCATGATGCGCACCGATGCTCCCTTGCCGATTGCACCCGCGCGTTGGCGCGCCGTGTCTGGTGCGCTCGCGGCCCTGTGCGGCCTGGCGCTGGTCGCCGGCTGTGCCGAACCCGAAGCGGCGGCCGACGCCGGCCAGACTGCAGACGCCACACCTGGCGGCACCGACGACGGCCTCG
>SXGT01844608.1_pt1 | contig 19107 bp, 16 predicted proteins | sample 3176221 | NCBI WGS metagenome assembly SXGT01 (sample SAMN11356862, study PRJNA531348) | freshwater metagenome | isolation source: freshwater sample F1-120 | place: China: Fuxian Lake, Yuxi | collected 2017-12-25
ATGATCGAAGCTCCGGCGGGAGCGGTGCGGCAAGTGAAGTAAAGTGTAACCGCGAACGCGTCGAGTGCGATAGCATTCCGAGTAACAAGAGGAGGTCGCCATGTTCACATCAGAAGCCGAACTCGAAGACGCGCTCAGCGAACCCACACCTCAGGTGGTCGATACATTGCGACGGCACGCGGGCGACATCATCCTGTTGGGCGCGGCTGGAAAGATGGGACTGACCCTCGCGCGGATGGCGAAGCGCGCCTCCAACGCGAACAACACGAAACGCCGCGTGATCGCGGTGTCACGATTCTCGGACAATAGCGAAGCCGCCTTCACTGCCTGCGGTATCGAAGCGATCCGCTGCGATCTGCTGAACGAGGCCGAGGTCGCAAAACTGCCCGACGCGCCGAACGTGGTCTACATGCCAGGCCGCAAGTTCGGTTCGACCGGCGACGAAGGCACCACATGGGCGATCAACTGTTACCTGCCCGCGGTGGTCTGTAAACGCTACGCGACAAGTCGCTTGGTTGCGTTCTCGACGGGTAACGTGTACCCATTCACGCGCCCCGACACCGGCGGCCCGACGGAGAGCGACGCGCTCGCGCCGGTGGGTGAGTACGGCATGTCCGCGCTCGGTCGCGAGCGGATGTTCGGCTACTTCTCGAAGACGCTCGGAATCCCGGTCGCGATCATCCGGCTGAACTACGCAGTCGATCTGCGGTATGGCGTGCTGGTGGACATCGCGCGGAAGGTGAAGGCCGGCGAGCCGGTTGATCTGACGATGGGCTACTTCAACACGATCTGGCAAGGCGACGCGAACGCGATGACGCTGCGCGCGTTCGACCACTGCGAAGTGCCGCCGCGCGCGTTCAACGTGACCGGGCCATCCATTGTGAGCGTGCGGCAGGCGTGCGAGTGGTTCGCTTCGCGGTTCGGTGTGTCCCCGCGGTTCACCGGCACCGAAGCGGACACAGCGCTGATCAGCAACGCGAGAGGTGGTGTCGCGGCGCTCGGCCCACTCCGGGTCTCGCGCGGCGAACTAATGGAGTGGGTCGCGGACTGGGTGCTTCGCGGCGGCCGGTTGCTTGCGAAGCCAACGCACTTCGAGGCAAGAGATGGGAAGTTTTGAACACACGTATCAGAGCTGCGAACGGACGCGGTCGAGCAGGTCTTTCACGCCGATTTCGGTGGCCCACTTGTCGAGGTACGCGGCGTCGATGGCGGCGCCCTGCGTTTTCATCACGCTGATGATGTCAGCCCACTGCTTGTCGGAAACTTCCCCGCCGATGCGGAACCACCGAAGTTTGAACAGCACGATGTCTTCCGGCGAATGAACCTGTACGAGTTCGTCCGGCGCGCCCGGCATCGGGTGCGGGCCGCGCCGCGCGAACGCTTCTAGCTCGAACGCGTCGTTCTTGCGAACGAAGATGTCAAGTTTGTAACCGGTCGTCGTGTGGAGGATGTTAAACGTTGATCGTGTGCGGAGTGCGTCGCGCATCGAGTCCGCGTTGAGGTAGAACTCCGGGGCGGGGAACGCCGCGATGAACGCGGCCTCGCGCCCCGGAAACGGCTCGACGGTGATGTCGGCGTCGCGCGTCATCCGCTGCGCGCCGTGGAACGAACTGGCGACCGACCCGCCGATGGCGTAAGCGATGCCGAGGCTATCGAGCGCGTGGAGAGCGAACCGAAAGACGGGTTGGTACTCCTGATCGACGGGTTCCACGAGTGCCTCCGGGATCGGAACGGGACACGGGTAGCCGAGCGTTGTGTGAATCCAGTCGGCCTGAATCTGCGCGAGTGTGACACTGGGTTGTCGGTGACGCATCCCGGCCGCGTGGAGCGCACGAGCCATGCGATAGTCGTCGCGCAGGTTCTTCCACTTGCGCGCCGGCGTCATGCGCCGGTACACCTCGTACATCAGCCGCTCCACATCGGGCGCGGTGTCACTTAACAGGTTCATCTGTTGCCTCGCTCCATCCGCTATTCTACTTCCCCTCGCGGGCGTTGAACTCCAGCTTCCAGCGGTGCTTGCCGTCCCTCGATTGGAGCCACAACTCCAGTTGACCCACCGCGGTCACCTTGCTGTGAAGGTGGACCGGTACCACCTGACCGCCGGCCGCGGCGCCCTTCGCTTCGAGCGTCGTCTTCACCGGCGAAAGCTCGTCGATCTGGCCTTCCCACTCTTCGACGACTGCGCCGGCACCGTCGTCGCGGCGGACCGTCGAACCCAGGAACCGGAACTCCGCCTCCATGCCCACGCGAACACCAACCTCGTAACTCGGGATGTCGGCCTCAGTGCCTTCTTCCATGCCGAACGGCGCCACACAGATTGCCTTCATCGGTGGGGCGAAGCCCGGCACCGCGGGCATGTTCGTTTCCACGCCGATGTAGTATGCGCGAGCCGTGCCGCCACGGATACGCACGCCCTTACCGCGCTTCACCAGGCCGTAGTAGGCCGCGCCACGAGCCACTGCCAAGTCGAGATCCGCGCCGGGTAGCTCGCGGGTCGCGTCGGTCTTCGCGGACTTCGCCCACGTTGCCAGCACACCGAGCAAGCGGTTGCGGAGAACATCACCCTTGAACACGCCGCCGTTGAAGAGAATCGCGCCGGGGATTTCCGGCGACTTGCGCTTCGCGGTCTTCGTGGCGGTTCGACTCGCGAGCGATTCGGCCTGACGCGAGAGGAACGACGCGAGGTGCCTGGTGATGCCCGCGTCCGCGACGTAGGGGAGACCGAGTTCTTGAAGCCCCGAACTGCGGCCGAGGCCGGGTGTCGCGTCTCGCGGGCAGTCGGGGAAGAAGCCATCGACTAACACTTTCTCCAGGTCGGCGCGCGTCAGTTCGTGCTTGATCGTGCCGCTGACGATGCTGCGGCCCTTGCCGAGAACCGTGACCGGGGCGCTTTGCAACTTCGGGCGCGCGAAAAGTTCTTCCTTCGCGTTGCGGCAGGCGTAAGTGAGTTGCACCATCTGCCCCGCGTCCAGTTTCGTGCCCTTCGCCGCGAGCGATTGCGCGGCGTGGTGCGCGAGCGTGAGGTCCATGTTGTCGCCGCCGAGCAACAGGTGATCGCCTACCGCGAGCCGCGTCAGCGCGAGGTTGCCTTCTTCTTCGCCCACTTCGATGAGCGTGAAGTCGGTCGTGCCGCCGCCCACGTCCGCGACCAGCACCAACTCGCCCACACTCACCTGCTTGCGCCAGTCATCGCCGGCACGGTCGAGCCACGCGTAGAACGCGGCCTGCGGTTCTTCGAGCAGCGTGAAGTTCTCGAACCCCGCGGCGCGTGCGGCTTCGACCGTGAGATCACGCGCCCCCGCATCGAACGACGCGGGCACCGTCAGCACGATGTCCTGCGATTCGAGCCGGTTCGCGGTCACGTCCTTCGCAATGACGTGGTTCCACGCCTCCGCGATGTGCTTCAGGTAGCGCGTCGTGGCGTCGACCGGCGACACCTTGCGCGAACCGGTATCGGGCGCCCGGTGCGGAAGAATCGGTGCCTTGCGATCGACGCCGGGGTGACACAGCCACGACTTCGCAGACGCGACCAGCCGAGTCGGCACCTGCGAACCGAACACGCGAGCAAACTCACCGACGCAGTAATCGCGTTTCGCATCCCAGGAAAGTTTCATCGCGCCGGCCGGTTGTTCGCCATCGCCAGGCAAGTACAGGAACGACGGCAGCAGCGGCCGGTCTTCGACCGACCCCTGTGACACCACCTGCGGAATAGGAAAAGGCGTGACCTTCGCGTCCTTGCCGGCGCCAGTGTCCACGTAGGCCAGCGCGCTGTTGGTGGTGCCCAGGTCGATACCGACAACGAAACGGGAACTCATGGCTTGCTTGGTGTTTGGTGTTTAGTGTTTGGTGTTTGGTGTTTGGTGTTTGGTGTTTGGTGACGAGCACGCTCCTCTTCGAGTCGCGGCTAAACGACACACCAAACACGACACACCAAACACTTCTCCTCGCAATTCTACCGCCCCGGCGGAACGCGATAGCCGTTCAGCGGTTTCAATCGTAGCTTTGCGTTCAACTGACACCCGCACCACCGGAACTCGCCGAACACCACATGAGTACCGTACCCGCTTCGGTCTCCGCCTCGATTCCGCTGCCGGTCGGCCGGCTCGTCGGGGTCGGGTCGGTCGTCTTTTTGGCGAACGCTGCCCTTCTCGTGCTTCAACTCGTCGCGGGGCGACTGCTCAGCCCGTACATCGGGTCCAGCCTCGAAACGTGGACGTCTATTATTGGCGTGTTCCTCGCGGGCATCGCACTCGGCAACGCATTCGGTGGGAAACTCGCGGACCGCTACCCCAGCCCGAAGACGCTCGCGATACTGCTCGGCGTCGGTGCGATCGCGGCGCTGTGGATGCTCCTGTTCCCGCAATTGCTCACGTCCACGGGGCTTCACAAGTCGATCCCGCTCGGCCCGCGAATTCCCATCCTCGCCGCAGCGTTGTGCCTCCCCGCAGGGTTGGTGCTAAGTCTGCTCACGCCACTCGCGATCAAACTTGGTTTGCCTGACGTGGCCCACACCGGGCGCGTCGCGGGGTTGATCTTCGCGCTCAGCACGCTCGGCTGCCTTCTCGGGAACTACGTCACCGGCTTCTACCTGATCCCCGCGTTCTACATCAACACGCTGGTGCTGGTGTCGGCCGCATCGCTGGTGGCGCTCGCAGGGTTGACGCTGGTGGTGGTGCGCCCCTCGCCCTCTTCAGGGGAGCCGCTCGCGGCTTCGCCCGATGCGAGTCAAGAGGCGCTCGCGAAGCCGCAAGCGGATTCCGACGCCAACCCCCACGCTTTCGGGGACATTCGTCAGGCGTACCTGATCGTCTTCCTTGCGAGTTTCTGCGGGATGACGCTCGAACTCACCGCGTCGCGGGTGCTGGCGCAGTACCTCGGCGTGTCGCTGTTCACCTGGACCGGGATCATCGGCGTGATGCTGGCCGGCACCGCGATGGGGAACTTTACCGGCGGGCAACTCGCGGATCGCGCGGCCCGGCCCGAAGCCAAACTCAGTCCGCGGTTCTTCCTCGCGGCCACGCTCATCCTCGCCGGTGCCGCGACCGTGTTCCTGTTCGTCACGATGGCGCTCATCACCCGCTACGGACCGTTCGACACCTGGGGACCGATCGCGCAGGTGATGGGGTGGACGTTCGGCATGTTCTTCCTGCCCATGTTCATGTTGGGCTTGGTGTCGCCGCAGGTGATCAGACTCGCGGTGCCGGACGTGGCGCGCGTCGGGCAGGTGGCGGGTCGCGTGTATGCGTGGAGTACAACTGGGGCGATCGTCGGCACGTTCGCCGCGGGGTACGTCCTGCTCTCCACGCTTGGCATGTACCGCACCATTCTCTGCGCGTCGTTTGTGCTCACGTTCACGAGTCTCCTGGTTGTGAACATCTGGAAAGACGCCCGGGACGCGACGAACGTGGACAACAAAACGGTGGCATACAACGCTGTCGGGGCCAGCACGCTGTTGTACCTGTTCAGCATCGTCCTCGGTGGCATCTTCGGCGGGTTCCTCCTCACCAACCGCACCAATCGCGACGAGGGGTTCGTGGTGCAGGTCGAATCGAATTACTACACGATCAAGGTGAACCGCGACACGGGCCGCGAAACGGCGCTGAAGCTCACGCTCGACCACCTCGTTCACTCCAGCGTGGACCCGTACCACCCGGAGTACCTGTATTACACGCACGAGCACATCCAGATGGAGTTCCTCCACCTCGCCCGTTCTGGGACGGTCGAACCGAAGGCACTGGTCATCGGCGGCGGCGGATACACGTTCCCGCGATACGCACTGGAGATGATGCCCGAAGCACGCGTCGACGTGGTGGAGATCGACCCGAAGGTAACGCAAGTGGCGCGAGAGCACCTCGGACTGAAGGACTACGACGGTCTCCGCGCGATTCACATGGACGGCCGCCAGTACGTGTCGGAGAAGGTCGCGCCGGGCACTTACGATCTCGTGATTCAGGACGCGGTCAACGACCTGTCCGTGCCGGCGCACCTGATGACGAAGGAGTACAACGACGCGGTGAAGGCGACGCTCCGGCCCGACGGCGTGTACCTGCTCACCATCATCGACTCGATCGCCTACGGCAAATTGTGGAAGGCGGCGATGGCGACGCTGGCGAAGACGTTCCCCGCGGAGAACATCGTGTTGCTCTCCGCCGAATCGCCGGAACCGGACGGAACCATCGACGGTGAGAGATGGGACCGGCAGCGGCGCGTGCTGGTGATCTACGCTTCGGACAAGCCGTTCCGCGTAAGCGCGCTCTACGACGCGTTGGCCGAACGAGTGGTGCCAGGCTTCGTGGCCCGGATCGCGGTTGGCTTCGCGTCCGGCGGCGACCTCGCGGCGGCGCTGCCGGTGACGGAGGCGGTAGCGGTGGTGCGCAACAAGTTCCGGGTTTACACGGTCGAGGTACCGGCCGCACGGCTCAAGCCCTACACCGACCGCGAACCGGGCGTCGTCCTCACCGACCAGTTCTGCCCAATTGACAACCTCATGGCCGAGGTTTTCCGCCAGCGCTACAAGTAGGACAGGCTGGAAGCCTGTCCTACAAAACGCGGCTGATGAGGCACTTGAGGTAGCCCGATTCGCGGCACGTCACCGCGACCGGGTGGTCCGCGGCCGGGCCGCGGCGCTCCACGATCTGCAAATCGCGCCGCGATTCAACCGTCACCTGCGCGAGCAACTCTTCCAGATCCGTCATCGCGATCAAGCCCGTGCAGCAGCATGAGACGAGCAGTCCGTCCTTCGCGAGTAACTTCATCGCGAGTTGGTGAAGCCGCCGGTAACCCTTGATCGCGTCGGGCACCGCGGCGCGGTTGCGCGCGAACTTCGGCGGGTCGAGAACCACCACATCGAATTGCCGCCCGTCAGCGACCAGTTCGCCGAGGCGATTGAACACGTCCGCGTTCTCGAACGTGATATTGTTCAAGCCGTTCGCGGTCGCGTTTCGGCGCGCCAACTCCAGGGCCGGCTCGGACGCGTCCACACCCAGCACTTCGCTCGCGCCAGCCTTCGCTGCATAGAGTCCGAAGCCGCCCGAGTAGCAGAACGCATCGAGGACGCGTTTGCCACCGCACAGCCGCGCCACCGCGGCGCGGTTGTCGCGCTGGTCGAGGTAGTAGCCCGTTTTTTGGCCCTCGGTGAGGTTCACAAGGAACCGCATTCCGTTCTCCCTGATGCTCAGGTCGGCAGGGGGAGACTCGCCCCAAAGTAGTTGGTCGTGCAGTTCGACGCCTTCGAGTTTGCCGATGCCCTTTTCGGTGCGTAGGTAGATGCCCTTCGGGTTGAGTAGTTCGCGGAGCGCGTCCACGATGATCTCGCGCCGGTTCGCGATGCCCAGCGCGGTGAACTGCACCGTGAGCCAGTCGCCGTAGCGGTCCACGACCATGCCGGAAAGGTAGTCCGATTCGCTGAAGCAGACGCGATACCCGGCGTCCGGTGTGTTGAGCTTCAGAATGTCGTGACGAAGCGCGACCGCCGTCGAGAGCCGGTTGTGGAAGAACGCGCGGTCGAGCGCTGTGTCGGCTTCCCAGCAGTAGAGCCTCACGTTGATCTTCGACTGCGAGTTGTACAGCCCGCGAGCGACGAAGTTGCCGCCGTGCGAGACGAGGTCAACCTCGTCGCCGTCGGCAGGCGCGCCTTCGACGCGCTCGATCGCGCCAGCGAACACCCACGGGTGCCGCCCGAAGAACGGTTGCGCGCGCTTGGCCCGGAGGATGACTTTGGCAGTAGACATGGTGTTTTGGCGAACGGCCAGTGTCAGCCACCCGCTTGCTTGTTGTTTTCCCCTCTCCCCTCGCGGGAGAGGGCAAGATCAGAATTACAGCCCTTGTTGAACCCGCCCGATGTACGCGAGCGCGCGGTCGGCGGGGGTCGGCTCGTTGCGGCTGTCGAGCATCGCACGCACGCGAAGCAGCAGTTCCGTCTTGTTGATCGGCTTCGTGATGAAGTCGTCCGTGCCCGCATCCACCGCGGCTTCCACATCGTTGGCCTGATCGAGCGCGGTGACCATGAGCACCGAGATGCCGGCTGTCGCGGGGTCGGCGCGCAGCCGGCGACACACCTCGAATCCGCTCATCTTGGGCATCATTACGTCGAGCAAGACGAGGTCCGGCTTCCAGTCGCTCGCAACCGCAAGCGTGTCCGTGCCGTTGTACACCAACCGCGTCTCGAACCCGGTGCCGTCGAGGTGCGCGTCGAGCAGGTCCGCGTTGGACGGGTTGTCGTCGGCAATAAGAATGCGCGGCATGGCGTCCTCTTGTGTAATCTTCACTCGATATTATACGAAGGCCGTTCGAACTGATGAGGAGCGATCGTTGATGCGCGTGATCCTGAACCCGAAGCACGCGGACCACGCCCCACCCGGTGAGGTGGAAGCTGGCGCGGTCATCCCCTCGTACGAAGCGCCGGGGCGGCTCGAGGTCATTCGCGCCGCGCTCGAAACTGCGGGCTGGTTCCGTTTCGAGGAACCGCCGAAGCCAAACGAGGAGTGCGTCACGGCCGTTCACCACGCGGCCTACATCACCTACTTACGCGAAGCCAGCGCGGAGGCGAAGCGCGCACGCGATCCGGCCGCGAAGCAGCTCTGGCCCACCGTGTTTCCGTTCGGCCCGAACCCGCGCGCGACCGGTGCCCGCGCCCTTCGCGGCCAATACTGCTTCGACACGTACACGCCGATTCTTCCCGGTACGTTCGCGGCGGCACTCGGCGGCGCGAACGCCGCGGCACACGCCGCGGACCTGATCGCGGACGGAGTTGAGCGAAGCGTGTACGTACTGACGCGCCCGCCGGGGCACCACGCCGAACACGACCGCTGCGGCGGGTACTGCTACTTCAACAACGCGGCGGTCGCGGCCGAACGGCTCTCGAAGCACGGCCCGGTCGCGATCCTCGACCTCGATGTTCACCACGGGAACGGGACTCAGCACATCTTCTATTCGCGCGCGGACGTGCTCACCATTTCCGTTCACGGCGACCCGGCCGGACTGTACCCGTTCTTCAGCGGGTTCGCAGACGAAACCGGAACCGGCGCTGGCCTCGGTGCGAATTTCAATGTGCCGCTCGCGCCCGGCACCGGTGTGAAAGAGTATCGCGCGGCGCTCGCGCGCGCGATCGAATCGGTGGGCCGCTTCAAGCCGTCCTTCCTGGTGTTCGCGTTCGGCGCCGACACGCACGAGGCCGACCCCATCGGCGGCTTCAAGTTACCAACAAAGTTCTTCGCGGAGATGGGCGCGGCCGTGCGCGAATTAGAATTGCCGACGGTGATCGTACAGGAAGGCGGCTACAACCTCGCGGCGCTCGGTGGGTGTGTTGCGGAGGTGCTGAAGAGGTTCGTGTGAGAAAATGCAAACAGGGGGCTTATGCCCCCTGCTCGCCTGCCCGGGTCGCGGATTACGCGAGGGTGGTCTTGATCGCCTTGATCGGGCGGATGTTCACCTTGTTGAACGCGGCTCGCGGCTTGGTCGTGTACTCCTTGCCGTTGAGCGGATTCTTCTTCACCTCACCGCCCTTGCGTTCAGCCACGCGGGACAGCGACATGCGCGCCAGACCGGGGAACACGAACTTGCCCGGCCCCTTCGTCCCGAGTTGCTCCGTGACCGAGTCCACGATCGCGCCCAGCACCTTCTCAACGTCCTTCTTGCTCAGTCCCGTTTTGTCCGCGAGTTGACCGACGAGTTGCGACTTCGTCAGCGCCTTCTTCACCGCAGCCTTTTTCGGGGCAGCCTTCGCAGCCTTTGCCATGACGACACTCCAACGATGGTAGATGGGGAATCTGGAACTGCTTGAAAATTAAGGAGTTTTGCTGTGTGTTGTCAACAAGACAACGCGAATTCCCTGGAAATATCCAACATTTTCTCTCTCCGAACCCTCCCAAGGTCCAGTTTCACCCGTATTTTCAGGCTTCCGCGACATTACACAAGCGATGCGTGCCACCGCCATGCCTCCACACGCATGTCCTTTCCGTGCACCCCAACAAAGGACAAAAGGCATCGCCCCTCCGGGACGAACGCTAAACACGGCAAAGTGAGTGTTGCTCCGCACGTGGGCAGTGAAAGACACAAATCCCACCGGCATGGCGTTCACGACCGACAGGCGCCCGCAGATCAAAAGGTGAGAGCCAGAGGCAGGGTCGTTGGGGTTTTGGCCCCGAAGGGCCAAAACCCCAACGACCCTGCCTCTGTTCTCTGCTCCCTGTTCTGTCCTCTGCGTTTGCCTTGTGTGAAATCTTTCGCCCTCTTTTGCTTGCGTTGCGGGTCGCTTTGTATCATCCTCGGTATCGCAATTCCATCTCATCACAAGAGAATCGCTCATGAGCCAGTTCACGGCACTCGACGTTACCGCCATTAACACCATCCGCACGCTCGCGATGGACGCGGTACAGAAGGCCAACTCCGGGCACCCCGGTGCGCCGATGGGCCTGGCTCCGGTCGCGTACACAATCTGGAACAAGTTCCTCAACTACGACCCCACCGATCCGCTGTGGCCGAACCGCGACCGGTTCGTGCTGTCCCACGGTCACGGGTCGATGCTCCTTTATTCGCTCATTCACCTCGCGCAAATCCGCGACGCCGACCTCCACCACGGAAAGGTACTCGCTGAAGAATCATTGCCGATGGATCAGTTGAAGCGGTTCCGCCAACTGAACAGCAAAACCCCCGGCCACCCCGAAAGCGACATGACGGCCGGTGTGGAAACCACCACCGGGCCGCTCGGTACCGGTGTCGGCAACGCGGTCGGAATGGCGATCGCGCAAAAGTGGCGAGCCGCACACTACAGTCGTCCCGGCTTCGAGGCGTTGTTCAATCACCGCGTGTACGCAATCTGCGGCGACGGCTGCATGATGGAAGGCGTTGCGAGCGAAGCCGCGTCGCTCGCGGGGCACCTGAAACTCAACAACATCACGCTCGTCTACGACGACAACTGCATCACCATCGACGGGCACACGCACCTCGCGTTTTCCGATGATGTGCCGAAGCGGTTCGAGGCTTACGGCTGGAACGTGCTTCGCGTCAATGAGGGTAACGACACCGACGGCATGATGAAGGCCATCGAAGCGTCGAAGTCGTCCGACCGGCCAACGTTCATCGCGCTCAAGACCGTCATCGGCTACGGTTCGCCGAACAAGGCCGACACGCACGGCGCGCACGGCGAACCGCTCGGCGTGGACGAAATCAAGCTCACCAAGAAGTTCTACGGCTGGCCCGAAGATCAGTCCTTCCTGGTGCCCGACGGCATCTACGAACACTTCAAGAACGGCATCGGCAAACGAGGCGCGGCGACTCGCGCGGCGTGGACGAATCTGTTCGCGGAGTACAAGACGAAGTTCCCGAAGGAGGCCGCGGAACTCGAAACGATGGAAAACCGCGATCTGCCCGCGGGCTGGGACAAGGACATCCCGGTGTTCCCGACCGACGCGAAAGGCATCGCGACCCGCGACAGCAGCGGCACGGTGCTGAACGCGATCGCGAAGAACGTGCCGTGGATCGTCGGCGGTTCCGCCGACCTGAACCCGTCCACGAAGACGTTCATGAAGTTTGAAGGCGCGGGAGTCTTCACGTCGAAGACTCCCGGCGGGCGGAACGTCCATTTCGGCGTGCGCGAACACGGCATGGGCGCCGTGATGAACGGCATGGCCCTTTCGAAGCTCCGCTCCTACGGCTCCGGGTTCCTCATCTTCTCCGATTACGGACGCCCACCGATTCGCCTCGCGGCGGTCATGGGTTTGCCGGTGCTGTACGTGTTCACGCACGACTCCATCGGCGTCGGTGAGGACGGCCCGACGCACCAACCCATCGAACAGGTGATGTCGCTGCGGGCGATTCCGGGTCTGATCACGATTCGCCCGGGCGACGCGAACGAAGTGGCCGAAGCGTACAAGGTCGCGCTTACGCAGAAGCACTCGCCGGTCGTGTTCGCGATGACACGCCAGAATCTGCCGACGCTCGACCGTACGAAGTACAACGCCGCCTCCGGTCTGGCGAAAGGCGGCTATTCGCTCAACAACGTAGCGAACCCGGACGTGATCCTCATCGGGACCGGGAGCGAACTGTCGCTGTGTGCGGACGCAGCCGAGAAGCTCGCGACGGAAGGCATCAAGGCGCGTGTCGTGAGCCTGCCGTCGTGGGAACTGTTCGAGAAGCAGGACAAGGCGTACCGCGACAGCGTAATCCCGCCGACAGTGACGGCCCGCGTGTGCGTCGAGATGGGCGGGGCGTTCGGGTGGGAGCGCTACGCGGGCCTGACGGGTGCGATCATCGGGATGCGGTCGTTCGGCGCATCGGCCCCGCTGAAGGACTTGTTGCCGCACTTCGGCTTCACGTTGGAAGCCGTCGTGAAGGCCGCGAAAGCACAGGCGGGGAAGTAAACATCGTCGCGTAGCCGCAACGCGCAGCGGAGCGTGCCGCCTTCACGTGAAGGTGGCGCGCTCCGCTGCGCGTCGATGTTTATTTCCCAGTCGCTGCGAGCGCAGCGTCGCGGGGGGGGGTTCGGGCGACCGCGTGCTGAGTTTGGTCATCGCCAGCAGCGAACGGACCGCCCCGGTCGAACCGCACACGGCGACCGCACACGGCGACCGCTCCTTCGCCCCTCACCTAGTTCTGGATCCCGACCAGCAACCGGAGGCCGAGACTCCCTGCATATTCCAGATTGGTCAAATCGAAGACGAACCGGCGCAGGCCGGCGCGGTACACTTCCTGAATCCGCGGGTGCAGTTCTTCCACCGCTTCCGGGTCTAACTTGCCGGCAAGCGCGATGACAACCGCGCGGTTGTCCGGGGTGAACTCGAAGAAGTTGGCGAACGCCAGCTTCTTCGGCATGACGACCTCGCGTTGAGAGAGAACGTATCCGACCGTCCTACGGATTCGCCTCGCGGCAACTTGCAGTTCCGCGCGAGACGTACAACCAACGATCCCGCTCCCGGAGTACGCCAATGCTCTCCACGCTGTTGCTCATCACGATCCCGCTTCCCAACCTCGCACCGCCCAACCCAAACCCGAAGGATGTGCGCGCCGCGGTCGAGGTCGCGCTGACACCGCTCAAGAAGGGCGCGACTGGGCACGCCGACCAGAAGACGTGTTTCGCGTGCCACAACCAGGCACTGCCGATGCTCGCGTTCAACGCCGCGAACGGCCGCGGGTTCACCTTCGCGCCCGCGCTGTTCAAGGGTCAGGCTGACCACATCTCTGGGTTCCTCGAAACGAACCGCAAGCGGTTCCGGGACGGGATTGGCACCGGCGGTGCGGTAGACAGCGCTGGCTACGCACTCTTCACGCTCGAACTCGCCGGCCACAAGCCGGACGAGAACACTGCGGCCGTGGTCGAGTTTCTCCTGAAGACGCAACCGGACCGCGACCACTGGCGCACGAGCGGCAACCGCCCGCCGAGCGAGGCGAGTGACTTCAGCGCGACCTACCTCGCGATCCGCGCGCTGAACTTCTGGGGTCCGCCCGCGAACGCTGACAAGGCGAAGATCGCGAAGCGCGTCGAAACAGCACGCACATGGCTCTTGAAAACGCCCGCGAAAGACACAGAAGACCGCGTGTTCCGGTTACTCGCGCTGAAGGAGTCTGGGGCCGAGACAAAGGAAGTCGCCGCCGCCGCGTGGGAGTTGCAACAGAAACAGCGATCCGATGGCGGCTGGTCGCAACTCGACGGCGGGCGCAGCGACGCCTACGCCACCGGAGCGGCACTGGTCGCGCTGCACCTCGGCGGTGGGCTACAGACCAATTCGCCCGCGTATCGTGCGGGGTTGTCGCACTTGCTAAAGACGCAGCGTGCGGACGGGACGTGGTTCGTGAAGTCGCGTAGCAAACCGTTCCAGCCGTACTATGAGAGCGGCTTCCCGCACGAGAAGGACCAGTTCATCGCGATCGCCGCGAGCGGCTGGGCCACCGCGGCGCTCGCATTCGCGGTGGAGAAGCAAGGAAAACCGGATTAACCACAAAGACACAAAGGGCACAAAGGAAGGCAGAAGACCGAGAGCAAGCAGTGTTCAAAAGAACTCTACTGCTTTCGTCTTTCTGCCTTCCTTTGTGCCCTTATGTGTCTTTGTGGTTAACTCTGCATTTGTCCGCCCGTCACTTCTTGATCGGCTTGTACTCGATCTTCTTGAACGTCATCACGCTGCCAGGGTCGTGACCCTGGAGCGCGAAGTGGCCTTTCGTGTAGGTCTTCTTCGAATCTTTGTAGTCCACCGTCTTCTTGCCGTTCACGATGATCTGGATGTGGTCGTCGTTGGCGATCACTTCTTGCGTGAAGAACTCATCGGCCTTGTGCGGGGCGATGTCCAAAACGAGCACCTCCTTCACGTTCGGCATGTACAGGCTCCCGGTGCGGATCTTGTCGCCGTGTGTGGCGTTGATCTGCGCTTCGTAACCGGCCGGGAAGTTCGGGCCGAACTTCGTGCGGAAATACTGCCCGCTGTTCCCCTTGTCGTTGATCTTCGCCTCGACGCGGTAGTGGAAGTTGTCGGCTTCCAGTTCGGTGAAGATGTGGCTCGCCGGGCCACCGCCCACGATCATCCCATCCTTGACCTGCCACAGCGTCACTTCTTTGTCGTCCTTTTTGTTAACGCCGACGAACGCAGTCACTTTCCCGTCGGCATTCTTCACCTGCTTGACGCTCTTGAAGTTGCCGCTGGGCGGGTCGAACATCTTCCAACCGGTCAAGTCCTTGCCGTTGAACAGTTTTACCCATTCGTCGTCCGCCGCGCGAGCGGTTTGCGGGTCGGAAAGGGCTGCGAGGCCAACGGCCGCGCAGAGCGCAACCGCGACGAGCGGGCGGAAGAGACACCGGGATTGCATACTCGACTCCAGTGAAAGTTGGCAGAATCGCGAACCACGCGGTTCCGAGTGATGATCCTACCGGCGGGAACGACGCTCCGCCACCATCCGGCAGGATCAATCGATACGACGTTTACCATACGCTCCGAAAAAATTACCTAGAACGTGCAGTTTCCGTTGCCTGCCGTTTGTCGAGCCTGTACGCTGTTTGTCGTCGAGCATAACTGGGAGGTTTGGGTAATATTTAATTGCCCGCCTGGTTCAAGCCGACAGATCAGGGTTGGTTCGCAGCAGGGAAGTAGCGGACGCCCCACTCCTTATCCCATTAGTGGAGGCTTCGCAATGAAACGGCGTTTGTTGGGTATTGCCCTACTTGGGGCCGCGGTGTGGGCCACGACCGGCGACGCGAGCGCGTTCGGCGGCAAGAAGAAGAGCGACTGCGGCACCTGTGTCGTGTCCTACGTCGATCAGAAGGTAAAGGTCAACGAGTGGGTCACGGTAAAGGAAGACTACAAGTACTGGGTCAGTGAGCCGGTCACGAAGAAGGAGAAGGTCAAGGTCAAGGAGATGGCGTGGAAGGACGAGACCTTCAAGTACACCGTTAACGAACTCGTCACGAAGAAGGAAAAGGCGAAAGTCGCCGAGTCGAAGACGGTCGTCAAGGAGGTGGAGTTCACGAGCTACACGTGCGTACCGGTCGTCACCAAGCAGGCACGAACCGTGTGTACGTGGGCGTGTGTGCCGGTTACCGTGACCTGCGCGGCCCCGCGTTGCGATGGCGACAAGGGTGGGCTGCTCAGCCGACTCTGTGGCAAAAACCAGGCCTGTGACGCTCCGTGCGCGACCCCGTGCGCCCCGGCCACCAAGGTCGTGATGCAGCGCCAGAAGGTCACCCACCAGATCATGGTGGACGTGACCACCTACCAACGGGTCGAGAAGAAAGAAAAGAAGCCCGTCACCACCTGCGTGACTGAGTGGGTGGAGAAGGAAGTCAACGTGACCCGGTGCGTCCCGGTCGAGAAGACCGGCACCCGCAAGGTTTGCCACTGGGTTGAGACCGAGAAGGAAGTCAACGTCACGACCTGCAACAAGGTCGAGAAGACCGGCACCCGCGACGTGAAGAAGTGCGTCCAGGTGGAGAAGACCGTGAAGGTCGCGGTTCGCACCTTCGTTCCGGCTCCGGTTGTCGCGCACAGCACGACCCCGTGCGCCTCGCCGTGTGCCAGCCCCTGCACCACCGGCATGCGTGGTGGCTTGTCGGCCCGCGGCGGATTGTTCAACGGCTGCTGCAAGTAGTCCGCGCCCGAGCGAATCCGACCCCCGGCAAGTGCCGGGGGTCTTTTCGTTTCGTCTCATCTTCGGGCCGGGTATCATCAGGGCGAAAGACCAACCCCTCGGAGGAAGATATGCTTCGCTACGTCGCGTCCCTCACGCTTGCCGCGCTCGTTATCGCGGCGGTCGCAGTCCCCGCGCCCGCTGATGAGCCGGCGAAGTTCAAACTGACCGCGCGCAAGATCACCGAAGTCAACGAGGTCAGCACCGTCACCAACCCCGCGACCGGTATCACGACGACGGTAGCCACGAAAAAGAGCGTGCCGCAGAACGTCGTTTACGAGATCGACCCCGCGAAGACTGCCGTCGTGGTGTGCGATATGTGGGACGATCACTGGTGCCAGAGCGCCTCGAAACGTTGCGCTGAACTCGCGAAGCAGGCCGAGCCCGTGCTGAAGGCGTGCCGCGACAAAGGCATGACGATCGTTCACTGTCCCTCCGATACGATGGCGTTCTACAAGGATCACCCAGCGCGCAAGCGTGCTCAGGGTGTGAAGAAGGTGGAGCCGCCGAAGTCGAAGGATCTGCCCAACCCGCCGTTGCCGGTGGACGACACCGACGGCGGGTGCGACGACGAGAAGCCGGCGAAGCAGTTCAAGGCGTGGAGCCGGCAGCACGCGACCATCACCATCGACGAGAAGCGGGACTACGTCACCGACAACGGTACCGAGGTGTACAGCATCCTGAAGGAGAAGGGTATCGACACGCTGTTCGTGATGGGCGTTCACACCAACATGTGCGTGCTGAACCGGTCATTCGCGATCAAGCAGATGGTGAAGTGGAACGTGAAGACGTTCCTGGTTCGCGACCTGACGGACGCGATGTACAACCCGAAGATGAAGCCGTTCGTGACGCACAACGCGGGCACGCAACTCATCATCGAGCACATCGAAAAGCACTGGTGCCCGACAGTCGAGAGCAAAACTCTGCTCGGTACGAAGTGAGTTCCCTCCGCGGAGCAAGTCCAGCCACATCTTGGAATGACCGCTCGCCGCCCGCGTCAGTACCGCGGGCGGTGCGGTTCTGGTACAGGGGTGCGCCGACGCGACACACCCGATTCTCCACGAGAGCGGGCGTTGCCATCGTCCACTTGCTCATCGCTCTTTCCGTTCTCGTGGTGCTGTACGGGTTGCTCGGTGGCACCTGGCTCGCGGAAATCCCGGTCACGCTCGCGGTCGGGTGGGCGATGTGAAAACGCTCAAGGACTTCCCCGCGGGCACGTCGAACACGATCTTCGCGTGGGAAGTACCGTCGGGTTTCCGCGCGTGGGGCGACCCACTCAACGCTCGTGACCCGCGCGGCACGAAGAGCTTCATCGGTCCGAACCGGCCGGCACGGTTCGCGCTGCTCGATGGTTCCGTGCGGATGTTCGACGCGAAGGAACTCGCGGAGTTGGTGGGCAAAGTACCACAGTAGGCGACACAGGGCGGAGAGCGTCTGTGTTCCAATCTCGCGTTCCCCCTCGCACACTTCCCGATAAGATTCCTGTTGTGAACGCGATCGGAACCGCACGAGGGAATCATGGCCGACCATTACGTCTTCAACATCCGCGAACTGACCAAGCACTACGGGAAGAAGGAGATCCTCAAAAGCATCAACTTGAACTTCTACCCCGGTGCGAAGATCGGCGTGATCGGCTCGAACGGAGCTGGCAAGTCCACACTGCTGAAGATCATGGCGGGGGAAGACAAGGAGTTCATGGGCGAGGCGTGGCCGCACGCTAGCGCCACCATCGGCTACGTGCCCCAAGAGCCGCACCTCACCGCGGGCAAGACGGTGTTGGAGAACGTGGAAGAAGCCGTTGCCCCGATCCGCGCGCTGTTGAAGCGGCAGGAAGAAATCGGCGACGAGATGGGCACTGCCGACGAGAAGCAGTTCGAGAAACTCTCGAACGAGATGGAACGCGTGCAAACCCAGATCGACGCCGCCGACGCCTACAACCTCGACCGCCAACTCGAAATGGCGATGGACGCGATGCGGCTTCCGCCCTCGGACGCGCCCGTCGCACGACTCTCCGGCGGCGAGCGGCGTCGCGTCGCGCTCGGCAAGACACTGCTCCAGCGCCACGACCTTTTGCTGCTCGATGACCCGACGAACCACCTCGACGCGGAGAGCGTGGAGTGGCTCGAACACCACCTCGCCGCGTATCCAGGTGCGGTGGTCGCGGTCACGCACGACCGGTACTTCCTCGACAACGTCGCGAAGTGGATCCTCGAACTCGATTACGGTCGCGGCTACCCGTACGAGGGCAACTACTCCGGATGGCTGGACCAGAAGCGCCGCCGGCTCGCGGTTTCCGAGAAGCAAGAATCGGCCCGCCAGAAGCAACTCGAGCGCGAACTGGAATGGGCCAAGAGCTCGCCCCGCGCGCGCATGTCGAAGAGTAAGGCGCGTCTGGCGAACATCGAGAAACTGCAAGATCAGGTGATCGACGAGGAAGAAAAGGAACTGACGATTCAGATCCCGTCCGGGCCGCCGCTCGGCGATCTCGTCGTTCGCGCTGAGGGCGTGAAGAAGGGGTACGGCGACATCCTGCTGTATGACGACCTCACGTTCAACCTGCCGAAGGGCGGGATCGTGGGCATCATCGGGCCAAACGGCGCGGGCAAAACGACGCTGTTCAAGATGATCACCGGCGCCGAGACGCCCGACGGCGGGAAACTCACGGTGGGGCAGACGGTGAAGGTGGCGCACGTGGACCAGAACCGCGATGCACTCAACGACAAGAACACGATCTTCGAGGAGATCACCGGCGGCGCCGACTACATCATACTGGGCAAGCAGAAGGTCGCGAGCCGCGGGTACTGCGCCCGGTTCAACTTCAAGGGACCGGACCAGCAGAAGCTGGTCGGCAGTAGTTCCGGTGGCGAGCGGAACCGGATTCACCTCGCGAAGCTGTAGGGCCGCGCGTCCTCGTCCTCATCGCGATAGTCTATAGTCAGAGCTGCAAGGCGGCGCGCCTCGTCCAGGTCAGCCCCTGCTGCGCGAAACAACGCCGCC
>SXGT01939263.1_pt1 | contig 19104 bp, 16 predicted proteins | sample 3176221 | NCBI WGS metagenome assembly SXGT01 (sample SAMN11356862, study PRJNA531348) | freshwater metagenome | isolation source: freshwater sample F1-120 | place: China: Fuxian Lake, Yuxi | collected 2017-12-25
AGTCGCGCGAAAATGGGCTGATCGGCGATCCGGAATTGGACAATCGCTACACGTATGGCCATGGTTTTTCCATGCTCTGCCTGTCGCAGTTACTGGGCGAGGAAGAAGATCTGGAACGCCGCGAGGAATTGATCGACACGCTCACTCGGGCCGTGCGGTTTAGCGGGCGCGCCCAAACCAAATCGGGGGGCTGGGGTTACGTGAGCGCCAAGGATGGCAACGACTTTGACGAAGGATCCACAACCATCACGCAAGTGCAGGGACTGCGCGGTTGTCGCAATGCGGGAATTCCCGTGCCCGCCTCCATCATCGACCGAGCCCGCCAATATATCTATAGCTGCAAGAATCCCGATGGTGGCATTTCGTACAGTTCTCGCAATACGGGCTCTAGTCGTCCCGCGATTACCGCCGCAGCGCTGGCCACGCTTTACAACGCCGGAGATTACGACAGTCGGCACGTGCCCGACATGATGAAGTATTGCAAACAGAATCTGGAGCATGTGACCGACGAAGCCCGCGCCTTCGGCCATTGGCATTACACCTATCTCTACTTTTCGCAAGTCATGTACCGCGAGGGGGGGCAGGAATGGAGTTCCTTCCGTGACCGAATCTGCAATCGAATCGTGGGAGAGCAGCAACCGGACGGCTCGTGGAGCGGCGTCAACTACGGCCCTGTCTACGTCACGGCCATCAACCTGATTATCCTCCAGCTGGATCGCGGCATTCTGCCGATCTACCAGCGTTAGCGCAAAAAGGGTAGCGCAACAAGGGGACACAGACACTACGAGGCCGCGGCGGTCTCACGCAATACAAGCACGCAGCGCCAGCGAGTGAGTCGCGTCGCGAGATTGCCCCCTCGTATTGGCGGGGCGACCAAATCCAAAACTCACTTGCTTGCGCTGCGTGCTTGTATAAGGGGACGTTTGAATCCGTAGTGGCAGGCTGGAAGCCTACCCCACGGTTGCTACTGGCAGGCCTGGCGAATGGCTTCGGCCAAGCCCTGCGTATCGTGGGGGGATGCCTCCACGTCGGGAGAGAACGACAGTTCCCGCAGCGTCGCGCTGGTCACAGGGCTGATGCTGGCCAAGCGTGCGTGCCGCAATGATTCTCCAAATAGGCGAACCAACGAACGGGCAATCGCCGAGCTGGTGACCGTCACCCAGTCGATTTTTCCGTCTTGCAATCGCTGCAGGACTTCAGGGGGCGCCGATGCGACATCCTCACTACGATAGGCGACGACCTGCGTGATGCAAGCGCCGTGGGCGGTCAAGGTCTCCGCCAGTACTTCGCGCCCCCGGCTGGCGCGAATGAGCAATACCTGCTGGCCGCGCACCTGCTCGGCCAGCGCAGCGGCCAGCGACTCGGCCCGATACTCGTCGGGAATCACGTCAGCCCGCAACTGGTAGTGCAATAGTCGCTCGGCAGTACCAGGACCAATCGCCGCCAAGCGGGCTCGGCCCAGCGCCCGCATATCGCGGCCACGCGACAGCACCCGTTGCAAAAAGAATTCAACCCCATTGCAACTGGAAAATACCACCCAGTCGAAATCGGACAGACGATCGATGACCCCATCGACGGGGTGCCAATCCGGGGGAGGTCCGATGGTAATGACCGGGGACTCGATCACGTCCGCTCCCCATTCTCTCAAACGGTCGCGCAGCGCATCATCTGCCGTGATCGGGCGTGTGACCAGGATTCGCTGGCCAAATAGGGGCCGCTGATCAAACCAGGAAAAAGCGGATGTGTCATTCACGACAGGCCCAACCAAAATGATGACCGGTGGCGGCAACTTTTGCCGAGGTGTCAGTCGCTCGGCCACTTCCGCTAGTGTACATCGCACAATCTGCTGATCGGGGCAACTGCAGCGACGAACCATGGCCACGGGCGTGTCGGCCGGCTTGCCGGCGGCGATCAAGGCTTGTGACCAACGGGCCGAGGTGGTCACCCCCATATAGAACACGAGCGTCCCGGGGAACATAGCTAGGGCGTGATAGTCGAGAGTGGGCTGATCCTTGTGAGGCGTCTCTTGGCCGGTAATCAACGCCACGGCGGATGCCAATTCGCGATCGCGGTGAGTCAGGGGAATCCCCGCATAGCTGCTAACCGCCCAAGCCGCCGTAATACCCGGCACGACCTCGTAGGGAATATGGCGTGCGGCGAGAAACTCCATTTCATCGCCGATGTGCGCAAACACCGCCGGATCCCCCCCTTTCAAACGCACCACGGTTTTGCCCTGCGCGGCATCCTCGGCCATACGGGCGTGAATCTCATCCTGCGACCAAATCCGCGTGCTACCGTGACTGCCCAGACAAATGCGCTCGGCCGTGTGCGGGGCATGACGCAACAGGTCCGGATTGACCAAATAGTCGTACAACACGACGTCCGCGCGACGCAGACAATCGGCTCCGCGCACGGTGATCAATCCCGCATCACCCGGCCCCGCCCCCACGAGATAGATCATGCCCATCGCTAGTCCTTGAGGAATCCGCCATCGCCTCAGTCAATCCGGGCGGACATGGACCCGCCCTGGGTGCAGCCACCCCAGCCTTCTCCTCACTGGCAACGGTGGCCGTGAGAGGTTACGCGTGTTAGAATCATAGCGGTTTTCCACAGGGTGGCTGGGCCGATGGCGTGGCCTGGCGACAAACCCGCACGGTCCGCGTCGGTTCATTTTCCATCCGTGAGCATTCCGTCGATATTCGCCATTCGCCCCGTTGTTGATGTGACCCCATGGCTTCCGACCCCGGACCGACCTCCAATCCCGCGACTGGAACCGCCGATCAAGGCCTACCCCCTGCGGTCCGTCAGCGGCTTCAGAAGTGTTACGAGACGGGCGTCAAGCTTTGGAAAACCGATAAGAATCACGATTACGCCCACGCGATGTTCGCCCAATGCGTCGCACAAGACCCGGCAAATCTCGTGTACGTGGAGGCCATGCTCGACAACCTGCAGGCCATGTTTGGAGGATCGCCCAAGAATGTCGGCCGGTCCCTGAGCTTTGGGGGCAACCGACCCTTTAAGAAGGCCGTCGCGCAGAAGGAATGGCGTGAGGTCCTGAAGCTCGGAATTGAGCTGCTTCTAGCCAACCCGTGGGATATTGCCACACTCCGCGCGATGGCCGACGCCTGCGCCGCATTGCGTTTTAACGAGGTCGAACTACGGTACCTCAAGAACGCGCTCGATAGCAACGCACGCGACCCAGACGTCAATCGGCACTGCGCACGTTCGCTGGCCCGGATGGGGCAGTACGATCAGGCTATCGCCTGTTGGCACCGCGTCGAGGAATTGGTGCGGGGAGATGATGAAGCGCCGCGCATGATCTCGGAACTGTCGCTGCAGAAGACGCGTCACGCAGCCGGCATCACCGATGATGTCCCCGTACGGCCGCGCAGCGGCCCAGCCAAGGAAACGGCGAAAGGCCCCGCCACCACGCCAACCGCACCCCCTGCCACCGAACGCGCAACGGAAGGGGCAACGCCCTCCACACCTGCCGAGCCGCGTGCCGAAATCCGGCTCAATCCAAGGCAGAAGCTGGAGCGGATGATTCGCGACAATCCGTCCGAGCTGGAGCCCTACCTGCAGCTGGCCGAGTTACTCACGCGGGAGGAACGGTTTGGTGACGCCGAGCAAACCTTAACCCGCGCCTTGGCCGTATCGGGGGGCCAAATGCACGTTCAAGAGCAGCTGGAGGAGGCTCAAATGCGTCGGGCGCGGGCTCGGTGTCGAGTCGCCGAGCAACGGGCCCAGACCAGCAATACTGATGAGGCCCGTGACTTGGTGCGCCAGCTACGCGATGCCAGCCACCGGCTGGAGTTTGAGATCTACCAGCAACGGGCCCAGCGGTACCCTCAGGATTGGGGGATCCAATTCGAATTGGCCCTGAGGCTGAAACGGCTGGCCAACTATGAGGCGGCCATCCCTTGCTTTCAGGCGGCCGTGGCGGACGAGAATCGGTGGGCGGCAGCCCACCTGGAAATCGGCGAATGCCACCAGCAGCTCCGCCGCTATGCACCAGCGCTCGCAGCCTACACCGCCGCCGCCAGCGACCGGGCCGGAAAGTCAGAACGTGAGCAGGAAGCCCAAAAATTGGCCCTTTATCGGGCGGGCATCCTGGCCACCGCCTTGAAAAACACCCCCCAGGCCGTGTCCTACTTCGACCAGCTGGTTCAATTGGATCCACTATTCCGCGACACCCAAACCCGCCTAGACAAGCTGCGATCCATGGGGGATAATTAAAGATTGCCCCCGTTTTATTACTAGACAGTTTCCCTTTCCAGACGAAGAAACGCGTCCACAGCTATGCCCAATACCAACAGTGCCAAGAAGCGATTGCGTCAGAGCCTCGTACGTCGTCAGCGAAACCGGTCGATGAAGGCCAACGTTCGCACGGAAGTCCGCAAGTTTTTGGACTTTGTCCGCGCGGGAACCGTGGACGCCGCAGCGACGCAGTATCGCAGATTGGTGCGCAAGATGGATCAGGCTGCGGCGGCGCATGTGCTGCATCCCAATCGTGTCGCTCGGCGCAAGTCGCGGCTGAACAAGATCCTCAAGTCACTCGCACAGCGTGCCGCTTAGTCGGCAGTGGCATAGGCTTCCAGCCTGTGAAAAAGCGGCATAGGCTTCCAGCCTGTGGGATCCGCCAAGAATCCTTCATCGGCAGGCAAGATGCCTGCCGCCACTCTTTCAGTGGCATTGGCCCCTACCATTCAATCACGCTCGCATCGAAGACCGGTCCTTCGACGCAAGTCCGCTTGTAGTCCCAGCCACCATGCGCATCGCGCACGCGGGCGACACACGTAAAACAGATGCCGATGCCGCACGCCATGGGAGTTTCCAAGGAGACGAAACAGGGTACCGCATGTTCCCGCGCCAGCCCTGCGACGGCGGCCATCATGGGCTCGGGTCCGCAACAGACAATCCGATCCGGCGGATTGGCACCTTGTAGCGAGTCGAGCACCAAATCGGTCACCAGTCCGTGGTGGCCGCGTGAGCCATCGTCGGTAGCCAATCGCACATCGACGCCGGCCGCTTCAAAGTCCTCAATGCCCGCTAGATAATCCGCACTGCGAGCGCCATAACAGAGGCTCACGCGTGACACGGTTGGCAATCGGCCAGGTTCGCTGCCATACGTTTTCTGCCCCAGGGCCTCTTGGGCCAAGGCCAAGAACGGAGTCTGACCGATCCCCCCCGCGACCATCATCAGGTGCGACAACCGTATGTCGTTGGCCTTTGCAGTCAATTCAAATCCATTCCCCAGCGGGCCCCATATTTCCAACAACTGCCCCGGGCGATACTCGGCCAATCGCCGGGTCATTTTCCCTAATCGCAAGTACACCACATCCAGCCCTGCGGGTGAGCCCATCGCCGGTGGATCGCTTGTCAGATCAGTTGTCTCGTAAAACGTGTCGTAGAGGGCCAAGGGGCGGGCCAACAAGGGGTCGTTGCAGCCTGCCAGACGAAGCATCACGAATTGTCCTGGCGTGATGCGCCGAGCCATCTCAGCACACGTCACGCGCAGTCGAAAGGTATCCCGCGCCACGGGAACATTTTCGACGACTTCAACCGACGCCAGGACCGCATGGTCCGGGCAATAGGCGGCGTGCAACGGACTACTCATGACGACTCTTACGCTGCTGTCGTGGTCTGCCGGCGGAAGGTCCCGAGGGGGATCGCTTTTTTTTCTCCGCAGGGCGGAATTTGGGAGCGGTGGCCGGTTGCCGGTCCGATGTCGCGACGGGGAGTAGCGCCTTCTGCAGCTGGCGCATTTCCTGGTCGGACAGCGGCCGATAGGAACCGCTGGGGAGTTGCCCCAATCGCAGGGGCCCAATGGCGACCCGTTTTAATTCGACTACTTTATGCCCAATACGCGCCAACATGCGGCGCACTTCACGATTGCGCCCCTCGCTCAGGATCATTTCCAACACGGTCGTGCGTGGCAATCGGCGAAGGATTCGGAGTCGGTCGGCGGAAACACGACCATCGGACAGGTAAATGCCGCGGCGCATTTTCTCCAACGCATCCTGGTCCGGCAGCCCGACAACGGATACATGATACGTTTTGGTAATGCCGTATCGGGGATGGGCCAGGCGATTGGCCATTTCACCATCGTTGGTCACCAACATCAGACCTTCGCTGCTGCTGTCCAAACGACCCACGGGAAACAATCGCTCACCGGGAGGCAACAAATCGATGACGCGCGTACGTCTTGCGGGATCCCTATGGGTACTCACCACACCCTTGGGTTTATGAATCAAGAAATAGCGCCAGCGCGGTGGACGTAGAACCGTACCGTCCACTCGGACCTGCTGCCGCCCCCAAGCGACGCACGCTCCCAGTTGATCGACGACACGACCATCGACTTCCACGCGGCCCTGCACGATCAACTCCTCACACTTGCGGCGACTCCCCAGCCCGGCTGCGGCGAGAATTTTTTGCAACCGCGTTGCCCCCCCACGCTCGCGCGTATCGCGCATCTTGTCGGTGCCCGCTTTTTCCGTGCCCACCTTCTGGGCACCCGGCCGACTCGCGGAAGTCCTGACTCGCTTGCCGGGGCGCGGTGGCCGAGTCATTTTGGCAGCGGCGTTGGGCCGCGTCGGGCGTGCCGATTTTATGGCGCGAGCGATTTGCTCTGGTTGCTCGGTTTTGTCGCGCGGAGCGACTTCGGTGGCTCGGCGCGGCTTGGGGCGGGATCGTTTCATGGCAACTATCGCAGCGGTGGGGGAGACGCGGCCTGCTCGATGGGCTGAGCACGAGACCTTGGTTGGACTTCCCCATCATAGTAGCCAGTGGCATCGGCTTCCAGCCTGTGAGGCCAACTTGCATTCCCAGATACCAAGCAGAATGCCGACCCATCCGCGGTACTGCGCTATCCAAGGTCGACGGTCTAATACGCCGGACGGCTATTGGAGAAAACTTGATTGCGAACGGCTTCCGGGAGTGGTCGTTGGTACTCGCGTGGGCGGACACCGACCATTTCCGGCGCATTGTCGGGTTGTGGATAGGGATCATGGACCGTCGCGCGCGAGCGTTGATACAACAGATTGCCCGGCGACAGCCAGCGTGGCCGCGCGAGTCCCTCGCATCCAAGACAGCTCCACAATCCCACCAACAGCAACAGGTGTCGGGGGATGGCCTTCATGATGGGGAACTCCTTTCCCAAGCTGTTGCGGCAGGTGCCGCGATGGTCGCGCGGATTATAGGCGGAGACCCGAATTGATCCTAGTCAGATCCCAGCCCTTGTTCGTGGGCCAAACCGGGCAGTTCAGAGTCATTCTCGGAAGACTCACACCTCCCCGATAACCTTTCACAATAAACTGCCGAATGTGTCAATCCTAACTTGGGTGCTAGCAACCCGCGAGTGACACGACACAGGCTGGAAGCCTATGCCACTGTAAGAGTGGCGGCAGGCATCTTGCCTGCCGATTGAAGAATTGCCAATTGAAGAATTATTCGCGGATCCCACAGGCTGGAAGCCTATGCCACTGTTGTTGCGCGCATGGTCGATCGTTTACCGCCCAGCCGAAGGCGCCGGCGGTTGCTCGGTTGGTTGTTGATCCTTTTGTTGATTCCGCTGCTGCGAGCGTCGGGCCACATGTTGCCGGAGGCGTGGGAACGCTAGTAGCGCGCTTTCGCGGAGGATCTGTTCGCCGATATGCCGCGCCCCCGCTTCCAAAACTTGGCGCCGCGTCACACGTTCCGCCAGGACTTCCGCCAGGCATTGTCGAGTGGTCTCGGTAGCGCCGTACAGTCCCTCAGCGTGCAACGTGTCGGAGCCCCACATGATGCGGTTGGCTGGGATCACGTCCAGCCATTCGTGATAGGCCCGCTTGGCCATGTGGTAGCTCAATGTCGGCAACCAATTGGAATCGATCCAGACGTTCTTCGGAAAGTGGAGCGCCATAGCGGCCGTTTCGCCAACCCAGGGATACCCGCCATGGAAGAGGATGAACGTGGTTTTCGGGTAGTCGCGAATCAGATTCTCCAAGAGCAACGGGTTGGATTGGCTGAGAACGTAACCCGTATGAATTTGTAGAGGAAGCACATGTTTTTCGCTCAGCTCGCAAAATTGGCGAAAGACATAGTCCTCGAATGCCTTGATCTGGGACGGGGTCAATTCACCGCGCCGCTTGCCAAAAGCCTCGGCCGCCTGGCTCTTGGTCACCGCTTCGTAATGCAGCGTACGACGGTAGGCCAACGTCGACTTCATCCCCACGGCGCCTCGTTCCGCCGCGCGCCGCATGATATGGTCGAGGACCGCCTGATAGTCATCGAATGTTTTTAGGGGCACTCGGTGTGTCTCGGCGTAGTGGTAGGGACTTTCGGCCGGTTGGGTGTACTCGTCCGGGTGGAATCCGCGAATGAGCGGATTCAGTCGTACTACCGCAACCCCATAGTCATAGGGGCAGACGTAGTCATACGGCGTGTAGTCGTAGTCGATGACCAACATGTGGAGGGCGAACGATTCGGTTGTTTGCGATGATTGGTCTTCGGCGTTTGCCGAATCGTGCGAGACAAAAACCAAGGAGATGCTGGCCAATACGACGAGTTGGAGTTTCCGCTGAAATCGCACGTTGTGGTGGCTCCTTGGTCAGAAATACGGACTCATACCTGGAGGTTACGGCAGGTGCATGTCCAGGAAGACCGCGTGCGGTTGTGGTTCGATGCGCACCGAACCACAGGCGGCGGGTATCAGCATGACCTCACCCCGTTCCAAAGGCCGCAGGGCTGGGTCGCCGGCTACGCTGATACGTCCTTGCAGCACGGCCATGATATGACAGGCCTGATCGCCGCCGATCGACTGGGCATCACCGATCGTCCATCGGTTCAAGACGAACTTATCGCAATGCACCAGACATTCGCGTGCCAGGCCAGTGGTCGTCGCGGCCGGTTGAGGCTCCACCGGCCCTCGGTGAAAATCGATGACATCCAGCGATTGCACAATGTGCAAGGGGCGTGGTTGGCCATCGGGACCAAGTCGGTTCCAATCGAACAATCGATAAGTCGTGTCGCTCGACTGCTGAATTTCCGCAATCAACAGCCCACGCCCTAAAGCATGTACCGTCCCGGCCGGAATGAAGATGCACTGGCCAGCCCGGGCGGCGATGCGATGCAGGCACGACTCGACGTTGCCGGCCGCTATGGCCTGCGTCAACGTCGGACGGTCGATGCCTTGCTGGAGTCCCGCATACAGCGTGCTGCCGGGGTCGGCGTGCAGGACCACCCAGGCCTCGGTCTTGCCGAAGTCCGGGGGCACACATCGGGCTGCTTGCTGATCATTCGGATGCACTTGCACCGAGAGGTCTTGTTGTGCGTCCAAGAACTTGAACAGCAAGGGGAATCGGGGCTGGGGATGATGCCGCCCTAAGAGGTCCGCCCCACGCTGCTGGACGAGCGTGGCCAGGGACGTGCCGGCCAGTGCTCCAACCATGACAAGACTTTGATCATCACCGTGATCGACGATCTCCCAGCTCTCCGCATAATCATCCGCATCCCCCAGGGTCTTACCCAGCAGCGACTGCAGACGTCGGCCGCCCCAGAGATATCGCCGAAACAGCGGTTGGAAACGGAGCGGATCCATCGGGCCTTTTGCCGGTGCGGGACCACGGTGATGGCCGGGAGAACAAAACGCCCCAGCCTAATACGCCGGACGCCTCAGCATATCCTGACCGCGACCAACTTGCGACGGGGGCGGGTCCGGAATGCCTCTTGCCCAAGAATGCCCAACTCTTAAGCAGAAACCTGCTACGTTCCCAGGCACTCCGGTGGGAGCGAGCGAACTGGGGCCGTCCGCGTGTCGGTTCGAAGGGGGCAAATCCCCGCATATTAGCAGCGACTGGATGCTTCAATCGGCGAGTTCGAACTGGTTGGCACGCAAGATGCTATCTACGCCGGTCGGGAATTACTCGAAACGTTCCCAAGCGTTCGGTTCTCGGGTTGTATTTCCACTCAGCATTGCAGTGCGTCCTAGTCCATTTCTGTTCAGTTGATGAGGCGGTAACCATGCGGCGTGAAGCATTTTACACAGTGTTTTGGGGAATGACGTTTTTAATGGCCCCAATCGGGACCCCTGCGGCGTGGGCCGAGGCCGAAGGGGACGGTTCGGTAGCCACGACCAGCGAGTCGTCGGCACCAGCACTTCCTCCTTATTTTTCGGGAACGAGTCCCGACCCCGAGAAGCCGTTGTGGCCGGATGCCACCGGCGCAAACACCGGCTATTGGACAACACCTTCCGCCGCGCCGGGAGACGACGACCCGACGAAGTTAACCGGGCCGGGGCTGTACGATCGCATCGTCCACAATTTGGTGTCGATCAACCTGGTATGGACCCTTATTGCGGGTTTCTTGGTCATGTTCATGCAAGCGGGCTTTGCCATGGTGGAAGCGGGGCTTTGCCGAGCTAAAAATTCGGCGCATACCATGGCCATGAATATGATGATTTATCCGTTGGGGTGCCTCGGTTTCTGGGCCTACGGATTCGCAATCGGTTGGGGCAATTGGTGGAACGGTCCGGTCCCACCGGGATGGTATCCTTCGCTGGGCGCTGGCCTATCCCTCCTCAATTCGGGCATTGGAATCGGTGGCGAAGCCAATCTTCCCACTTATGGCCTGATGGGTACTAAGGGATTTTTTCTGCATGGCCTGGATGACGTTAGCGTGATGGCTTTGTTCTTTTTCATGATGGTCTTTATGGACACCACGGCTACGATACCAACCGGCACGATGGCCGAACGCTGGAGCTGGAAGAATTTCTGTCTGTATGGACTCTGGATCGCCTTTCCGTACTGTTTGTTCGCGAATTGGATGTGGGGCGGAGGTTGGTTGGCGCAAGCGGGCAAGAATTGGAATTTGGGCCACGGAGCGGTGGACTTTGCGGGTTCCAGCGTCGTGCATGCGATGGGCGGATTCATTGCCCTGGCGGGGGGCATGATTATCGGGCCGCGCATTGGCAAGTATGTGAAGGGGAAGCCGCAGGCCTTGCCTGGCCACAACATTCCGATGGTCGTCGTCGGCACATTCATCTTGGCCTTTGGTTGGTTTGGTTTTAATCCCGGATCGACCCTGTCGGGAACGGACTTGCGTATCAGCATGGTCGTTGTCAACACAATGCTCGCCAGCATCACGGGGGCGATCGCGTCCATGCTGACCATGCAGTCCATGCGGATGAAGCCAGATCCCTCGATGATGTGCAATGGCATGTTGGCCGGACTTGTGGCGGTCACGGCGCCCTGCGCATTCATCGATTGTTGGGCCGCCGCGCTGATTGGAACTATCGCGGGGGTGATCGTGGTGGTGAGCGTCTTTTTCTGGGATCGCCTGGGAATTGATGATCCAGTCGGTGCCATATCGGTACACGGCGTTAATGGGCTGTGGGGCACTTTGGCGCTGGGGCTTTTTGCCAATGGCAAGTATGGAGCGGGCTGGAATGGAGTGGTGCGAGAAGAGATGGTCGCCGAGTACGGATCGGATGGCGTTCGTGGTCTCTTGTATGGCGATAGTTCGCAATTCATGGCCCAGCTGCTCGCCTGCGTCACTGTGGCGGTCTTTGGATTTACGATCGCGTATGTTTGGTTCAAATTCAGCAATCTCATTGCTCCTCTGCGTGTGAGCCGTGAAGTGGAGATGGCCGGCCTGGACGTGCCCGAAATGGGTGCCCTGGGCTATCCAGAGTTCACGCTCATAGGTCACAAGGGGGACGCATAACCCCGCGTAGCCGTCGCCCGGTGGTGTCCACATAGCGGCCCGATTGCCTCCCACCGCGGCAAGTCGGGCCGCTCCCGTTACCGGGTTGTCACAACCGCGAAAGGCGAGCTCCCGTGGGAAGCCGGGCCGTTTTTTTTGGGGCGGTACCCGCATCCATCAGCGACCATTGCCGAAGCACCTACGGCTAGGCTATTATGGAGGGGTGTGGAATCTGATGGGTGGATTGCCCGCCTGTGCCCTTCAGGGCGACAGAGCTGCTCTTGTCCACCGTATCCTTGCCGGCTGAAACGCCCGTTGTTCCGCGAGCTTGGCCCAATGGCGGCCGGCTGTATCGATGGACCAACTCGTTCAAGCGGCACGCGGGCCACTTGATACGGCACGAGCGACGTAGGGAGGTCACACATATGCCCAAGCCAATGAACGACGACCTCTTCCAAGGCTCCACCATGACCTTCGGCGAGCACCTGGAGGAGCTGCGCACGGTCCTGGTGCGTGCGCTGCTGGGGCTCCTGATCGGTTGCCTCATCGGTTTTAGTGTGGCGAATCCCTTAGTGCGAACGCTGGAAAAACCACTAAGCCAAGCCCTCAAGAAGCATTACCAGATTCAGGCCGAGAAGCTAAAACAGGCACGACTCTCTGGCGACGTGACGGCCGAAACAACAGCCATGATCCAGGAATACAGCTTGGTTCCCGACACCGTGTACGTGGACCGTCATTGGTTGAATCAGATGGTGACGGGGGCTGCGTCCTCTGCGTCCACGTCGTCCTCTGCGTCCACGTCCCCTGCGACGAGCACCAACCCGGCGGCAGGTCCGCGGCTGGTGGAGATGCCCATTTGGCGCGCCGCGGCCGGGAAAACCCAGTCCTTCGGCATGACGGAACCGTTCATGATCTGGGTTAAGGCGGCAATGATTGCCGGCATCGTGATTTCCAGCCCGTGGATTTTCTTCCAGGCGTGGAGTTTTGTCGCGGTCGGCCTATACCCGCACGAACGGAATTACATCTACCTCTTTCTCCCTCTTAGCCTCGGGTTGTTTCTGGCGGGAACCCTCTTGGCATTCTTCTTCGCGATGTCACCCGTGTTGGATTTCCTGCTGCAATTCAACCGGCAATTGGAGATCGATCCCTTCCCACGCGTCAGCGAGTGGATGAGTTTTGTGCTGCTGCTACCGCTGGGTTTCGGCATCAGTTTTCAGCTCCCCTTGGTGATGCTCTTCTTAGAACGCATCGGTGTCTTCACGGCGACCCAATACGTGAGTCAATGGCGGATTGCCGTGCTGGCCATCTTCGTGATTGCTATGATCCTCACCCCGTCCCCGGACCCTTACAGTATGTTGCTCATGGCGGTCCCCTTGACCGCGCTATACTTTGGCGGGGTCGCCTTATGCCGCTGGCTCCCCAGCCGCGCCAAAAGGGTCAGTGCCGAGACGTAGCAGGGCCGAGGCGGGATAATCGTACGGACCCGGTTGCCAGGCAAATACAGCCCCGGCGCCGGCAGGCGAGGCGGTCACCTGCTGAGGCGTCCGGGGCGTCCGCTGGCCTCGTGAGAGGCCGTTGGCATCGCTCTCTGGCCGATTGAACGTGTTTTAGAGGGCTGCATCCCCCGTCTCGCCCGTGCGAATACGGACCGCCTGGCTGAGATCCGAAACAAAGATTTTTCCGTCGCCGACCTGCCCAGTCTTGGCCGCCTTCACAATGGCGTCCAATGCGGCCTGCAACTGCGCCTCCGCAACCACCAGCTCCAACTTGATCTTGGGCACAAAATCCACCGTATACTCAGCCCCGCGGTAGGTCTCCGTATGACCACGCTGGCGTCCAAACCCGCGGACCTCAGTCACGGTCATCCCATGCACGCCTTGCTCCAACAAGGCCTCCTTCACGGGATCAACGTTAAAGTGACGTATGATGGCTTCGATCTTTTTCATCCCTTACCTCGTATTCTGGACGCCTGACGACCGCCCGTGCGTGAACTCGATTTGGTACACCGGGTGCGCACCCGCCTCGAATGATACGTAGCACTTCTCGTGCCAGACGTAGAACCGCCTCAATCCGTTGGACAACCACCCATCCTTGCCCAGATCTCGCGCAATGAATGCCAGAAAACTAGGCGAGTGGACTCATGGAGCGGAGGGCCCGCGCCGAAAAGCGGCACCTGTCCGAAACGGTGCCGCAGCGCCACCTGCGTGTGTCCAAGCGGGCGGAAATCTGCGATGGCAGCCCGGTCCACGCGGTCGGACCGTAGCTCCGCAGCACCGGCAACGGCAAACGCCGACCTCGACGACGGGCACCAACGACCGTATATGGCACGCAAGTTGCATAACGTGGATCTGAGTGCGGCGACGACGGCTCGGCAATCGAACAGGCAATTTGCCATGAGAGGAAGCACGACATGGTAACTTCATGTGACGTAACTTCGCGTGAACAAGACACCTCGCTGCGGCTGAAACTGAGCCGCCTGTTGGCCGAGCAGCACTTCGAATCGCTGCGCACCATCGCCGTGAGCGTCCAGGACGGGCACATTACCCTGCGCGGACGGGTGACATCATTCTACCAGAAGCAACTCTGTATTCACTGTTACCAGAGTGTGCAAGCATGCGGGTCGCTGATCGATTGCATCGATGTGGCCTACTGATGCGGCAACATCTCGTCGATGGGTCGAACCAAAGACTCAATTGTTGGCGTGACACGCCAAGAGGCGTGGGGCCCAAGGAAGGGCCCCACGCTCCTCTGATCGGCAAGTGATGTCGCGACGTTCTCACGACGCATCATCCAGCCTTAGAACGTAAGAATCGCGTCGGCACCAATCACCGTGTTGTTGAACAACTCGTCGTTGAAGCCCGACCCAGTATAGATCTGCTCGTTCCCGGGTGCCCACATGTGGCGAACCTCCGGGCGTACGATCAGATTAGCCGCCGGCTTGATATTGACGCCGTTGGACCACGTGTAGTACGAGATACCATCCGCCTTGAACCACTCGAATCGAGTACCGGCCTTCAAGCACGGGCTCAGCTCGTAGAAGCCGTAGTGCGTGGATCCAAACGAATCACGCGGAATGAAACCACCGCCGCCACCAGCCGTGGCAAAATCGGCGGGTGTGCCACCATCATCGTCGGTCGGAACACCATTCGCATCCACACGCAGGTCGGTGCTCAACACGTCGACCGTGTGGGCCGTCGTGATCTTGTCCGACCACTTGAGGTTCAAAATCAAGCCATTGATCGCACCATTGCCACGCCATCCGAGGTCGCCGCCGGTCATGGCGTAGACCAAAGAGACGTCGTCATTGACCTGGTAAGTAAACCCGCCCAGGAACGCGTTCCCTTTCAAGAATTGATAGTAGCCCGTGTCCATACCCAGCACCCAACCGCCGTTCAGGGTCAACTTGTCGCTGGCCTTGTAGCTGGTGAGCACGCCCGTATGGGTAAATGGCTGGCTGTTCCAGAACGTTAGGTGACGGCTGAGAAAAAAGTTGCCGGTCGACGGCAACACTTCGTAGCCCACCAAAGTATAGAAACGACCAGCTTTCACGGTCATGTCGCCAACCGCAACTTCCGCATACAACTGAGGCATGGCCCATTCGTAGCTGCCGTGGTCCCAACCATTCAAGTAGTCGAAGTGGCCGGCGTTCACGTTACCAAACGCCTGGCCTTCGTTACCATCCACGCCGTACATCATGTCGGCGCGAAATCCGAAGTCCAGACCCTTTTCACCGTCAGCCGTCTTGCCCAAAAAGAAATATTGCTGGTTTAGATTGACATTGTTCCATTCCTTCTGGGACAAGAAGGGACCGTTGCCCGTAAAAGAGCCGTCGGGACCGTCTTGATATCCCATTTGGGTATGGCCGCCAAAGGTCCAGCCATTCTCCAATTGGCACTTGGAGAACAAGATATCCTGTACTTTAAAGGGATCGCCCAGTTCACAGCAGAACAAACCACCACCCAATAACCCACCACAACCACACGAGTCGCAGCTATCCACACAGCATGTGGAAGGCCCACAGGGGTCACACCCTGTTGACGATTCGGACGCCGTATCTCCCGCGCTGGCGGCATCGGCATCGTCCACGTTGTAATAGTCAGATCGATAGGCGACCCGACTGACCGAATACGGCTGCTCGCGAACTTGCCCGGTAACGGGCACAGCCACTACAGCGCAGCACAAAGCGGCGCACGGCACCAGTAATCCCTTCATGGTACTCCAGCTCCTAGATTTGCGGTCGTTGATTCGAACCTATGCCCGGCTATCCTTGTGGGGGCAAAGCAAGGCCGTTCCCTCATGCCAATAGTGCCGCGCCGCACAGGACATCTTCCGCGACATCCCGTGCATCGTCAGCAGTTCATTCGGTCGGGCCAGGGGTCGAATCCGGGGGGTGCGTATCTCCCTGCGAAATACGCCAAGCGGCAACACGAGGCCCGCCAACGTCTCAGAGTCGCCTTCCTTGTCTAACGGTCAGTATCGTCACGGGAATGGGACGCCTGAATCGCGGTTCAGCCATTTGACCCAGCATGGGCGCCGCGCCGAGACGGTCATGACGGATTGGTAATCTATTCATGGCAGCACCGCGTTCGATCGCGCAAGAGGCCCGATTCTCGCGCTGACAAGATAGGCCTCATTGCCTACCATGCCGGCCAACGTTCAGCACGGCCATAACGGGTTCGCGCTTCGCAGCCGTGTCTGCTAGCAGCCGCGCAACGACATCACCACTGCAGGAGGTCCAGCGTTGAAAGTGTTCATCAGGAGCCGATGGGGCGTTCGCCTGTTAGCCCTGGCCATGGCAATTCTAGGCCGCTGCTTGTTTACTACGGTGCGCCGCGAAACGCATGTGTCGAGTCCGGGAACCAACCCGTTCGAAATCAGTTGTCGTGGTTCCTACCTGTACAGTGTCTGGCACGACGTACTGGTCATGGCGGCTTTTTTTCGTCGACATCACCGCATGACAGCACTCTCTAGCTTGCACCGCGATGGCACGCTGGTGGCCGAGTTCAACCGGTTCGTCAACATGGGTTCCGTGCAGGGCTCGTCCAGCCGCATTTCTCCTGGGGCGATGAAGGCTCTGTTAAAGTGTCTGGCCACCCGCCATCTGGTGATCACACCCGACGGACCACTCGGACCACGTCACACCATGAGTCAGGGCCTGGTTTTTTTGGCCTCTCGCACCGGGTGCCCCATCATGCCCAGTGGATTTGGCTGCAGTCGCGCCTGGCGGATTCCCGGCTCGTGGACCGACATGGTGGTCCCTAAACCGTTTTCGCGCGTCGTTTTGGTTATTCGCGACCCCATCTACGTCCCACGTGACCTTCGCTCTACTGAATTGGCTAGTTGGATGGCCCGGGTCAAAGAGGCGATGGACGAGGCGCAGGGAACTGCGGAAGCCCTCGCCCAAAACCGACAACAGCCCTGCGATTCCACATCCTCACGGGCTGCTGCTTAGCTCACCTCCGGCTTCGGTCGGCCGGATGCGCAGCAAGATCGGACTCGAAGTGGCACCGCCACCATCAGACGTCGCAAAGAAGACCAGCCGCTCGCCGGGTGCCGTCACACGATCCGCGACAATGAATACGGTTCGCTCATTTTCCTGCTCCGGAATGATCACGCCGCTCAAACCGACGTTCCCCGCATACATTCCATACGGCGCGTTGAGAGGATTCTGATAGCCGCCAAAATTGACTCGACCTTCATGCCCACGCCGTTCCACTTGCAACGCCACCGTGGCTGTCGAACCGGGTGCCATCTCCAAGATCGGCCAACCGGTGGCCGGATCCTCACCAGCCGACGGGACGGGGCGCGCATGCACCCGTAACTTCGATGGGTCCTTCAGCTTTGGGCGCCCGACGTCGTACGGCGGCAAGCGAATCGGGTGATCGTGTCCCTGGCCTGTGGCGACCAGCTGCATGGCCGGTGCATCGTCGGCCGGCGTCTTGGCTTGGTCATCCGACCACAAAAGTGTCGTTGCGCGCAGCTGGCCGGGCTCGATGGTCCATGGCATGGCCACGTGGAAACCCAACGGCACGTTCGTCAACTCCAGTTGTACGGCTCCGTCGTAACCGTCTATCCGATTGATGGCAACACTCAGTGGGACCCCGCCCCCCAGCGGCAATTCGGGGTTCACCGTCGCAACCGACTCGACGGCGAACGTCGGCGCCGGGGGGCGAATCGTCAGTTCATAGCGATAAGCCGCCCCACGAAAATGGCGGGCGTCGCGCAGTCGCACGTAGTAGCGACCATCTCGGGGCACATCAAATGTCAAACGAGAATCAGCCCCTAGTTCTCGTTCCGAATCGTCATCGTTGGCATAGTAGACGGTGAAGGCCGGCAAACCATTGCGCGGCGTTGGCGTCCCCGGCGTGTAGGGCTCCACAACGTAGCAAGTCTCACCCATCGGATGCGTGATGGCCGTCGTATCGAACATGGTATGCCGAGATCCTTGACCGGGAAAAACTGAGAACCCTGAATCAGGACCGCGCGGGTAGTGCCAGAGTCGCACCACTTCACCGTTGCAATAGAGGAATTGATGCATCCGCATGTCCTGCCAATTGTGCAGACGGATGCTATCAACCGCCGTGGGGCTGGTCGTGCGAAAGGTGAAATAGGAATCCTGCACGGCCTGCAGCACAACCCGCGGCACCGGGGCACTAGCCTCATCCAAGATCTCAAGATAAGAATCGAGCAGCGACTCCTGGCGGGCCGCCTTGACCTCAAGAATCCAACGTTCGCCAGCTCGGGCATCCAGCGCAAACATGTCGGCCGCATCCGCTGCGTCCCCCTCTCGGTCGATCGCGCCCCGCACCATGGCGGGGAGTGCGAGTGGCTGCGCATCCTGAGAATGCGAATTGGGCTCTCGCTCGTCGACCGTCGACGAGACGGTTGTTAAGGGTGCGCTCGACAATGCCGCCGTGGGACCCTGTGGTGCTCTTGGCGACTGCGTGGCGGAGGGAAGTGTCAGCGGATAAATTTCCCATGTGCCATCCATACGTCCCACGACGACATGACGTCCCATGGGGTCGATGGCGGCCACTTGCACGGCCGCCGACTGCCTCGGCAGGGCAGCCACCTCGGAGAGGGACTCCGCAGTCCACACCTTCAGCGTTCGGTCGCGCCCCACAGATAACAGCCACTGGCCGTCACGCGAATAGCGCAATTTCTCTACAGCCCCTTCATGGGCAAATTGCAAGTGTATCAGCGGATTGATTGCTTGTTGGTCCGTCGACAGCAGACGCCACATGCGGATGCGGCTGTCGCTCCCGGCCCCGACGAACCATTTTCCAGAGGGATGGATGGCCGTCGTGATCTGTTCCTTAAGCGGTTCGCTGCGAGTGTCCAGCCGTTCGCCTGTGGTCACGCGCCAGATCTTCACGGTGGCATCGGCACTACACGTTGCTAGGTTCTGGGAATCGGCGGAGAAGC
>SXGT01464752.1_pt1 | contig 19101 bp, 17 predicted proteins | sample 3176221 | NCBI WGS metagenome assembly SXGT01 (sample SAMN11356862, study PRJNA531348) | freshwater metagenome | isolation source: freshwater sample F1-120 | place: China: Fuxian Lake, Yuxi | collected 2017-12-25
ATGGCACCGGCACCCTCGCAATCGCTCGCGGTCACGATGGGCGTGTGAATCCAGAAGAAGCCCTCGGAATGAAAGAAGCGGTGTATGGCCATGGCCAGCGCGTGACGGACCCGAGCGACGGCGCCGATGACGTTGGTGCGCGAGCGCAGGTGCGCGTTCTCACGCAGGAACTCCATCGTGTGCGGCTTGGGCTGGATGGGGTAGGTGTCCGGATCCTCGACCCACCCAACGACCGTGACACGCGTGGCCTTGACCTCGACGCTCTGGCCCTTGCCCTCAGAGGCGGCGAGCGTGCCTTCGACGGCGACGGCGCAGCCGGTCGTGAGCCGCTTGACCTCGGACTCGTAGTTTGGGAGGTCCTGCCCCGCCACGACCTGGATCGGCGCGAAGCCCGAGCCGTCGTGCACGTTCAGGAATGAGAGGCCGGCCTTGGAGTCGCGGCGCGTCTTGAGCCAACCGCGGACGGTGACGGTCTCGCCGGGAGCGACCGTCCCACGAAGCAGCGAAGCGATGGAGGGAGTCGTCATGCGCGCTTGCCTATCGTGGGCGGGGGGCGATGGCAAGCCCCGCTCAGCCTGCTAGGATGTGCCTGATGGAAGAAACACCGTCCATTCAGCCAATCGGGGGCGAAGCGCGAGTCCGTGTCCTGCTCGAGGACTTCACGCCCTACGATCGGTGCCTTCACTGGCGCATCCACGACGCCTACTTCGCCGCGCGCGGACTCAGCGCATGGACACAGGGCGAGATCCCGCACCTCTCAACCGGGAACTTCGCCTTGGCACAACAGCACGCGGATCTCCTGTGCGGCGTGCTCGATGGGCTGGCAGCCGATGGGGGTCTCCCTGAACGCGTCGACGTGCTCGAGATCGGAAGCGGGAGCGGTGACTCGGCGGCGAACTTTCTCGTCGCGATGGAGGCCCCGGAGCGAGCGCATCACGCGGCGCGCGTGCGCTACGTCCTGTCCGACTACTCGAAGCGCAGCGTGGAGGAGGCCTTGGCCCGCCCGAGCCTCGAGTGTCACGTCGCCCGCGGCCGGCTGCTGCCGGCGCTCTTCGACGTGCGAACGCCAGATGTCGTGCGTTCACTGGATGGCGAGGCGCTCGAGCTGCGCCCATTCGCAGTCATCGCGAGCTATGTCTGCTGCGTGACGCCCTCGAAGAGCTTTCGACGCGAGCACGGTACCGTTGCGCTCACGGAACTTTGGGTCAAGACCGAGGCGGACCTGTTCGAGGAGCACATGGCGAGCACGCCAGAGCGTACGCTCGCCCGTCTGCTGCGGGACCCTCTCAAGCAGAACCTGCTGCGGGATCTCGTCGTGCGGCACGATTGGCGCCCGGTGGACCCGGAGGCTGCGCTCCCCACGCACGCAGGTGCCATCGCGCGGCTCCTGGACGGGATGGACGCCGCGACCTTCGAGTGGCCGTACGCCTTTCTGGATTGCCTGGCGGCCTTGGCACGTCGCCTTCACCCCGAGGGCTTCGTGCTCGTCAATGACTATGGTGCGGCACGACGCGCAGAGCTGGGCGGGTTCAAGGACCGTCAGTTCCAGAATTATGGAAACACGGTAAATCATCCAGTCAACTTCGCCGTCTTCGATGCGTTCGCGCCCGACGCAGGGCTGGAGCTGACGCGCACGCAGAGCCCGCTCCGGTCGATTCACGTCGCTGCCTTCACGCGGAGCCCCGCGGCCCTTGCTCGGCTGAAGCCGGTCTTCGAGCGAACGCACGTGGGGCGTGAGGACGGCGAGGACGTGGTCGACTTCTCGTCGGCCGCCAAGCTCTACCTGGACAACCGCGAGTGGAGCCGCGCCATTCGCCTGCTCACCCGATGCACACGCCTGGACCCCCTCAATGGCGAGATCTGGCTGCGACTGGCGGAGGCCAACATCGAGCTCGGCGAGCACGCAACCGCGGAGGAGCACGCCCGCGCGGGCATGGCGGCAGACCGCGATCAACGTCAGGACTGGGAGTTCCTCCTCGGCCGGATCACGTGCCTCCTCGAGCGACGGCAAGAGGCCATCTCCTGGTACCGCGCCTCGTTGCGTCGAGACGATCACCCGGTCACGCACACGAACCTGGCCGTGCTCTACGAAGAGGTCGGGGACCTGCCCAAGGCGCTACGCTCCCTTCGACGAGCGCTGGCGCTGGCACCGAGCTACACCCGCGCGAGCGAACGCTTGGAGCACCTCAAGGGCGTGTGGTGGAAGCGGCTCGAAGCGCAGGCCGACGAGGCCCACGACTGAACCCGGACGACAACCGTCTCGTTCGGTGGGGCCTCCCTGCGGTGCTGGTCCTCGCGTGCGTCGGTGTCTATGCCAACGCGCTGGGGAACGGCTTTCACCTCGACGACTATTACCGGCTGGTCGACAACCCCGGAATTCGTGACCTCTCGCGCTGGTGGCGTCACTTCGTGGACCCGACCACGATGGCGTCCCTCGACCGGCTCCATCAGTATCGTCCGCTGCTACCGCTGACGCTCTCGCTCAACTGGGCGCTGCACGGTGCGGAGGTCGTCGGATATCACGTCGTCAACCTGGGCCTGCTACTCGGCGCCGCGCTCGTGCTCTATCGCCTCGGACTCGAGCTCATGACGGGACCACAGGCCCGCTGGGTCGCATGGCTGGCTGCGCTCGCGTTCGCCGTTCACCCCGTCTCGGGGCTCATGGTCAACTACATCGTCGCGCGGGACCTGGGGCTCTCCACGCTCTTCATCTTCGCCTCGATGCTGGCCTACGCGCGTCTGCGGCGACAGGGCGAGACGGCGGTGCGCTGGGCCGCGGTCCTGACCATGGTCGCCCTCGCGATGCTGTCGAAGACCAACGCCGCGGTCCTACCCGCACTCGTCTTGGCCTTCGACGCGCTGATCGGGAGCCAGTGGCCCGCCGCGCTTCGGAGCCCCGGGCGGACGCTCCTGCGTGCAGGGCTCGTCGCGCTGCCGGTGGTCGCGTTCTTCCTCTACACGCGCGGCGTCCTCCACTTCTCGGACTGGACGCGCGTGGTCGACACCGAGGCCGTCCCGTCACGCTACCTGCTGGGCCAGCTCCGCCTGCACGCCACCGCCTACCTCACGCACCTCGTCTGGCCTTGGGACCTCTGTCTCATGCCCGAGGTCACCGCGCCGACGTCGTGGCGCGATCCCGGGGTCCTCGCCGGCGCACTGTGGTTCGTGGGCTCGCTCGTCTGGGCGTGGCGGCGCCGCCGCACGCTGCCCGTCGTCGCGTTTGGCGTCCTCGCGTATTGGGCGCTGTTGCTCCCGGAGGCCTCGTGGATCCCCTTCCATCACCCGCGCGTCGACTATCGACCGGCCACGGGGAGCGGCTTCCTCTTGTTGGCGATCGGCGCCGAGGCTAGCCGTTGGCTCTCGACGCGTGCACTCGGCCTCGCCGGAGGCGCGTTCGCGGCGTATCTCGGCACGGCCTCGGTGCTGCACAACCGCGTCTGGCGGACCGATGAGACGCTCTGGGCCCACGCGGTCGCGCATGGCGGTGACGCGGGCGCGCACATGAACTACGCCATGGCGCTTTGGGGTAAAGACGACGCCCTGACGCGCAAGCACTTCGAGACCGCGCTCGCGAAGAACCCCCGCTACGTGCTCGCTCACATCGACTTCGGCCTGTTCCTCATCCAGAAGGGCGAGACGGCCGATGGCATCGCACACATGCACGAGGCCCTGCGCATCGCCCCCAACTGGGCGCAGCCGCACTACTGGTGGAGCGTCACGGCGCGCAAGCTCGGGTTTCGCGACTCGTTGCAGCACGCGCTCGACGCGGCGCGGCTCGAGCCCACCGTCGATCGACATCGCTATCAGGCCGCACGAGAGCTGGTGCTCGCCGGTCGCCACGCCGAAGCGCTCGACCACCTCGTGGCGCTGCGCGATCTGCACGCCGGGTATGAGGACAGCGACTACCTGGAGGGCTTCGCGCTGCAGATGACGGGTGCGCTCGAGAGGTCGCTGGTCGCCTATGGGCGCCAGTCGGCGCGTACGCCGGACCACCGTGAGACGATCTTCAACACGGGCCACGCCCTCATGACGCTCGATCGCTGCGGCGATGCGATCCCGTGGTTCGAGCGCGCGCTCGCGCTGGATTCGCAGAACGCCGTGGCGCAACTCCACCTCGGGACCTGCCGAAAAAAGGCTACTCCCAGGTAACGAGCTTCTGGGCGGGTGCCTTGGCGCGCTCGGCGGCCGTCCCCTTGGTCTCACACGGATGAGCCCGCACGCGGTGGACGCCTTTGAACGCGCGATGTCCCGGCCGGCGTGGCGGGCACTGGTCCTCCCCGCCGGTGTTCCAGTCCCACTCGGCGAGTGTGGTCGTGCTGCTCGCCGGGAGCCGGACACACCGCTCGACCTTGGGCGGCTCCGCGGGGCAGGCCCGGGTCACGCGCAATCGATAGACAGGAGTCCAGGTGCCGTCACCGACGCTCCGCTCGATCGTGAGGTGCGAGGCGATCCACACGGGCTTCTTGCCCGGGTTCTCGAGGGTGACCCGAAGTCGATCTTGTTGAAGCATCCGGTCCTTCGCCACGCGGACGAGGACCGGAGTGAGCGGCGGCGGCGGCGCCGTAATGAGTCCAAGCGCGAGCAGCGCCAGGATCACGTCCCGGCGCTGTAGTCGTTGGAGTAGGCGATCTGCGCGTCGGTGAGCTTGTCGATGGCGATGCCCATCGTCTGGAGCTTGAGCCCGGCGACCATCTGGTCTTGCTCCGGGGGCAGCACGTAGACCTGCTTGCCCATGTTCCGTCCCTCCTTGGCGAGGAGGCAGAGCGCGGAGAACTGGTTGGCGAAGCTCATGTCCATGACCTCGGACGGGTGCCCTTCGGCAGCGGCGAGGTTGACGAGGCGACCGCGCGCCAAGAGGTAGATCCGGCGCCCGTCCTTGAGACGGAACTCCTCGTTGTTCGGCCGAATCTCGCGCCAGGAGGTGGCGAGGGCCTCGAGCTCGGGGATCGAGATCTCGCAGTCGTAGTGGCCGGTGTTGCAGATGACCGCGCCGTCCTTCATCGAGGCGAAGTGCTTTCCGATGAGGATGTCCCGCATGCCCGTGGCCGTGATGAAGATGTCACCGACCTTGGCCGCCTGCTCCATCGTCATGACGTCGAAGCCCTCGAGCGTGGCCCGAAGCGCTGCGACCGGATCGATCTCGGTGACGATGACGCGGCCGCCGAGACCGCGCGCGCGCATGGCGACGCCGCGACCGCAGTGGCCGAAGCCCGCGACGACGAAGACCTTGCCGGCGATGAGCACGCTGGTCGCGCGCAGGATGCCGTCCAGGCTGGACTGGCCGGTGCCGTGGACGTTGTCGAAGTCCCACTTCGTGGCGGAGTCGTTGACCGCGATGACCGGGTATTGGAGCTTGCCATCGTCTGCCATGGCGCGCAGGCGCTTGACGCCGGTGGTCGTCTCCTCGGTGCCGCCGATGACGTCAGCCCACAGATCGGGCCGCTTGGCGTGGACGGTGAAGATGAGGTCCGCGCCATCATCGAGCGTGAGCGTGGGCTTGAAGTCCAGCGTCCGATCGATGCACCAGTAGAACTCCTCGGTCGACAGACCGTGCCATGCGTAGATGCTCGTGCCCTCGGCGGCGAGCGCGGCGGCCGTGCTGTCATTGGTCGACAGCGGGTTGCAGCCCGACCAGCTCACCTCGGCACCGGCAGCGCGAATGGTGCGAATGAGCACCGCCGTCTCCTTGGTGACGTGCAGGCAGCCCGCGACGCGCATTCCCCGGAGCGGAAGCTCCTTCTTGGCCTTCTCGCGCAGGGCCATGAGCACGGGCATGCGGGACTCGGCCCACTCGATGCGAAGTCGGCCCTCTTCGGCGAGCCCGAGGTCCGCCACTTTGAAGTTGTCAGCCATAAAGCGAATTCCTTGATCGTGAGATGGGTTACTTGGTCTTGAGAGCCTGATCGATAGCGGACTCGAGGTCCTCATATTCAGTGCGGACGCCGTTGATGTAGATGGTGGGAGTGCCATCCACGCCGGCCACGTCGCCTTCTTTGCGGTCTTCCTCGACGAGCTTCTTGGCCTTGTCCGCGTCAGCCTTGGCCTTGACGAGATCGACCCCCGAGGCTTTGGCGATCTTGTCTATCAGTGACTCGTCGAGCTTGTCCTGATCGGCAAAAAGTTTCTCGTGCACCGTCCAGTACTTGCCTTGGAAGTGCGCCGCGATAGCCACCTGTGCGGCGATCTTGGCCGCGGGGTGAAACTCCAGCGGGTACTGCTTGTAGACGAGGCGCACGCCATTCTTTTTGCAGAGTTCGACCATCTTCTTGGCGGCGATGCGGCAGTGCGGGCACTGGTAGTCTGAGAAGGCGACCACGGTCACCTTGGCCCCCTCCGGGCCGATGGACGGGCGGCCGACGAGCGTGAAGGTGAACTTGCTGCTGACGCGCTTGATCTCGGCCAGCAGCGCGCGCACGACCTGGCTCTTGGAGAGGCCACGCTGAAGCTGGCCCACGACGAAGTTGCCGAGCTTGGTCGCCAGCGGGCAGGTCCCCTCCGCCTGTACCGCCTTCAAGAACGACTGAGGCTTACCACACGGGTCGAACTGATCCTCGAGGATCTGCACGAGCAGCTTCTTCTCGTCGCCGTCGAGGTCCTTCGTGTCCACGCCGGGGAGCGGCACGTCTGCGTGCGCGGGTTGACACCAGGCGAGCGTGGCCATAATCAGCGCGACGCGCGCGCCCATGGCGAGGACGCACGAGGCCAGACGAGCAGCGGGAGCGGAGTGGCGCAGCATCGCGCGCGGTGTAGCAGATGGATTTCCGAACTGTCAAGCTGAACGATGCACACAAGGCGCATGAGGCCGTGCCCGTCGCGATCGCTCTCGGAGGAAACCTCGGGGAGCCCGAGCGCTCGCTGGCCGCGGCGCTGGTGGCGCTGCGCGAGGGAGCCGCCCTGGCGGACGTCAGGGCCTCCACCCTGCGCTGGACCGCGCCGGTCGGAACCGTACCGCAGCCGCAGTTTCTGAACGGAGCGGTCGTCGCCACGACGACCTGGCCGCCGCAGGTGCTGTTGGCGTGGCTCCACGCCATCGAGGCAAGCCTCGGCCGGGAGCGTCCCCCCGCCACCGAGACGCGATGGGGACCGCGGTCGCTCGACCTGGACCTCTTGATGTACGGGGGGTTGCAGTTGACGACGGCGTCGCTCATGCTCCCGCATCCGGAGCTCGCGCACCGGCGCTTCGTGTTGGAGCCGCTGGCCGAGCTCGCACCCGACTGGGTCGTGCCAGGCACGGGCGCCACGGTCGCGAGCCTGTTGGAGCGCCTCTCATGAGCCTTGTTCGCGCGTTGCTTGTGCCCACGCTCCTGGCAGCGTGCCATCAGGTCGATCGCCTCCCTCCCTTGGCGCCGTTCGACCCCCGCCGCTCCGTCCCCGAGGTCGTCCTCGGCGCGAACGCGCTGCCGCAGATGTCGGCCTCGACGCACGCGGACTTCGATCGGCTCGAGCAGCTCCTGCTGCCGCGCTTTGGGCCCGCGGGTGTCTTCGAGATCTATGGCGCCGCCTGGTCACGGCTGCGCGGCGGGCGGTTGGGCATGATGCGGTGGCTGGAGCTCGGCATCGGGCGCGGCGTGCCCGAGGCGGAGCGGCGCCAGGCCGAAGAGCTCATCCCTGCGCTGGTCGAGGCCAAGAACTTCGACGCCGATCCCGACTTCGCCTACCTGTTCGGCCTCGTGGGGTGGACCCGGCTCGTCGGCGGCCCGGAGGGTGGCGCGCTCCAGAGCCTCGGAAGCCTGAAGGGCTCGGCGACCGCGGACCTGGTCCTCAAGCACTGGACCGGCTTCGACACGCGCTTTCCGACGTGGACGGGGCCGCGGGGTATCACGAGCGCGACCGTGGGTGGGCGCGCCCGCGCGCTCGCCGAGTCCATCGCGAGACTCGACGCCCGCCCCAGTGAGAGCACGCCGCCGGCGCCCCCGCATGGCGACGCGTGGGAGGTCGCCGAGGAGCTGTCTCGCCGCTACGAGGACGATCCCGACCGCAAGGCGCCCTGCGAGAAGCTCGACGAGCGAATCGCCAGCGTGCCCGACCCCGTGGCGCTCGGCGAGGTCTATGCCCACTGCCAGCTCGATCGGAAGAACCCCGAGGGCGCCGTCGCTCAGCTGCGCGCCATGGCCCGCCGCCGGATTCCCGGGGGGCTCGGCTCACTCGTAGTGCGGTTGCGTGCGGCGGCCCGAGCGGACGACGCGCTACAGGATGCCGTCAGACTCCTCGAGTCTGAGCTCCGGGACGTCGCCAAGTCCGATCCGGCCTTTGCCGCTCGGAGCGGGCTCACGGCCATCTACTCCACTGCAACGCCGTGACGCCATGAAGTCGACGCGAGGTCGCCTGCTCGCTGGCGTGCTGCTCGGCGTCGCCGTCCTCATCGGCATGGGCCTCTACGGCGACGGCCGGAAGCTCGCGGCGAGCATCGCCGGCTTTCGGTGGTCGCTCCTCGTTCCGGTCCTGGGGCTGACGCTGCTGAACTACGCCCTCCGCTTTCTGAAGTGGCATTACTTCCTTCGGGTCGTCGGCGCTCGGCCTGCGCTCTCCGATAGCGCGCTCGTCTTTCTATCGGGGCTTGGGATGGCGGTCACGCCGGGGAAACTCGGCGAGCTGCTCAAGGCGGTCCTGCTCCGCGATCGCGCCGGTGTCCCCGCCGCAAAGACCGCGTCGGTCGTACTCACCGAGCGTCTGACGGACTTCATCGCGTTGGTCCTGCTCGCATCGGTCGGCGTCGTCTCGACGGGACATGGCGTCATCGTCCTCGGCATCGCGGCCGCGGGTTCAATCGCGGTCGTGGTCGTCGCCAGCTCCGAGCCGCTGGCGCACTGGGCCATCGGCCTTATCGCGCGGCTCCCCAAGATCGGCCTGGCCGTCGCACCCAAGTTGGAGGCGCTGTATCGGTCGATCGCGACGCTCGTGAGGCCCGGCCCGCTGGCAGCGACCACCGTGCTTTCCTGCGCGGCGTGGTTCTGCGAGTGCGTCGGCTACGACCTGGTCTTGTCGGGACTGACGGACGGAGCGCCGAGCCTCGGGACCGCGACCTTCATCTACGCCTTCGCGACCATCTTCGGCGCCGTCACGCTCCTTCCGGGGGGCCTCGGCACGACGGAGGGCAGCCTCATCGGCCTCGCGCAGGCGTTCGGAGTGGCGACCACCCGAGCCGCGTCGACCGCCGCGGCGATGCTCATCCGCTTCTGCACGCTCTGGTTTGCGGTCGTCGTCGGGCTCATCGCATGGGTCGTCCTGCGACGCCTTCCTCCGCGGCCACACTCGGCTTGACGCGCGCCGTCGGCGCAGCGAACCTCGAGGAATGCTCATGCCGCAGCGATTAGCGATGCTCTCGCTCCTGGGACTGCTCGCGTGCGCAAGCGATGGAGGCATACTTACCGCTCCAGAGGTGGCCACTGCGGACGCGGTCACGGCGACCGATCTTGGCGACGTGAGCGCAACGGACGTCGTCGGGGTCGAGATCCACGACAGCCGTCCAACGGATGAGGCGAACCTTCCCGACACAGGTGACACGACGGTAGAAGCCGACGCCGTCGCCGACACGGCGCCGCTCGCACCGGAGGTGACGGACGCGGGCGCGGACACGCCCGACGTGCCGGTCTGCGGCAAGCCCCCGGCTTGCTCGGGTCTCAAGGACACCCCCACAGACCTCGACAAGGACGGATGTCTTGACGCGTGCTGCGTGAGCGAGTGCCCTACGGACTTCGTCGTCGCCGATTACGACAAGGACGGCTGCGGCGACGGCTGCGGCGACGCGCCATGCACCAAGTCAGCCGATTGTAAGCTCTACGTTTGCGCCTTCTACGGCGGTCAGTGCACGACACCAAAAGGAATCTGCTCCAACGGTGCCTGTTTCGGCGCGGGTCCCGTGTGCGGCTGCGACGGCAAGACGTACGAAACGGGCTGTGAGGCCAACAAGGCGGGCGTCCCGGTCAGCACGTCGGGTCCTTGCCCCTAAGGGCGGCTGTTCGGTGCGCTCCAGCGGCGCATCTGCGCCAGGAAGGAATCCGTCCTGCCCTCCCGCAGGCGGCAGTCAATCACCGTACCGTTCGCGTCCAGGATAGGCTCGAGCTCCGGCATGATGAACGCGGAGAAGTCGTGCATCCCGGCCGCCTTCGCGCGCTGGACGACCTCGTCGCGCAGCCCGAGGTCGAAGAACAGGCCATAGGACTCAAAGAGCGTGCGAGCAGCCTTGTAGTCGCCCTCCGCCTTGATGCGCATGACCTCACGCAAGAGCTCGGCGATAGCGACGCGGAGCTTCGGCAGATCGGTGACCGTGAGATACCGCTTGCCGGCGTGGGTCTCGAGTGCTACGGCGCTACACTTTACTCCGTACTGCACGATCGCGTGCGTCGCGCGCATGTGGTCGTCCTCGATGCGCTCGCCCTGAACCCGCCGCAGGTTCGTGAGGTCGTGGCGCACGTAGCCGCGCAGCGCGGCCTCGGCGCACGTGTCGTCGCAGTCGAGCCCCGCCTCGCGGGCGATGGCCTGGAGCTTCGGATCCCAGATGAGGTGCAGCGCGACGAGCTCAGCGCGGGTCTCCTCGAGCGCGTTGGCGTACTCCTTGAGGTAGAGCGCCGGATCGCGATCGCCGAGCGCCTCCGACAGCTTGCCGGAGCCATGCCCGACGATCTCGTGAAGCGCCACGAGCACGTTCGAGATGACCGGCCCCCAACGCTTGGCGGGCGCGCGCTCGGCCTCGGGCGCGAACTCGGTGATCCCCGCCTCGCTGGCGCCGAGATCCGAGTTACGAATCACGTTCGTGAGCAGAAACGACTTCGAGCCGTGCTTCTCGCGAATCTGGTCCTTGTTCGGCAGGTTGATACCCGCCGGGACGCTCGGCCCCGAGCCGCCGACCCCGAGGAGCACCTGAATGGCCTTGGCCACGGGCACCTGCACGCCCTGCTTCTTGTATGCGGCCTCCCAGGGCATGTGGTCCTCGAAGTGCTGCGCTGCGGCTGCGATGCCACGCATGAGCCGCGTGGCGCGCGCGTCCACGATGCTGATGACGCCCTCCCACTCCCCTTTGACCCCACGGGCGTCCTTGTAGGTCTCGATGAAGCCCAAGATGAGGTCGACTGTCGGGTCGTCTTTGAGCCACGCGATGTTCGACAGGTCGAAGGACTCGAGCGAGCCAGTCTCGAAGTGGTCGATCAGATGCCGCAGGGTCTCCTGCTGCGCGGCGCCCGCGTGGGCCATGGCCGCGCGCAGGTGGCGGCAGACATTGGCGAGCTCGGTGGCATAGCGACCCGGCGGGGCGGGCCGCTGATCGTCGGTCGCCGGGCGACCGGCTCGCCACACGTCCTCGCGCAGGCGGCCATCGGCGCCCTTGACGACCGTCGAGTTCAACGGATACCGCTCTTCGAAGCCGTCCAGCTCGGCGAGGCGCACGCCCTCGTAGAACGTGTTGGCGCTGGCGGTCAGCAGGTCCTGGCCTGCGGGCGGTGACTTCGCCGTGAGCATCGGCTCGAAGTCCCGGTCGAACAGGAGCGCCTCGATCTCTTCGGAGTGGCGATGGTCGAGCGACGCGCCGGCGCGCTCGGCCTCCTTCAACGCCACGCGCCACTGCTCCCGCGTGAGCGGCATCACGAGCTTGCGCTTGGTCCGCTCGTGGTAGGGCCCATTCGAGATGAGGAAGAGCTTCGTGTAGCGCTCGAGCTTGTGCCGCAGGTCCGCCGGCAAGGTCTGGGTGTGATCGAGCACGCCGAGCAGCAGCGTGCGCAGCTGAAGTGCATGGCGATGGTTCTGGGCAAGCGTGATGTCGCGTCCCGCGAGCGCTGCGCGCGTGAGGTGCCAGGCCACCAGGCGCTCCTCGCGGGTCAGCTCCGCGAAGCCGTCCACGGTGAGGCGCAGCAGAGCGATGCCGTCGACACGCTCGGCGATGACTTCGTTGGGGCTCATGAGCGGTCCTTTCGGAGCCTTGGGGCTCGGAGGTGGAGGTTCCGGCGGCGTCACGTTGGGTGTAAGCGCGGGTCGCGGGGTAGGCGGCGGCGCTTCCGGGGCGGGTGACGCGACCGAGAGCTGAATCGGCGGCGGCGCCTCCGGTGGCGGTGCGGACGCGCGCTTGCATCCGACGCTCAGACCGAGCAGTGCCACGGCCAGACCACAAGCGACGACCACGGACGCGCGCATCGGACGGAGGTCATAGCACACGGGAGCCCGAATGCTGCGTAAACCGTTGCCAAGCTCGCCCGGCGGCACTAGCTTCCCGGCCATGAGCAAATCTGAGAACACCACCGCGAGCACCACCGCGAGCACCACCGCGAGCACCACCGAGACCCACACCGCCGCGACTCGCCTGCTGAATCGTCCCGTTGGGGCACTGACCGAGCTGCCGGAGGGCTTCCATGGGCTGGCCGGTGCACGCAAGGTCGACGCGCTGCTGGCGCTCGAGGACCCCAAGGCCTTCATTGCAGCGCTCGACCCCGCTGAGGCCCTGGTCCTGTTCACCGACATCGGCCTGACGGACTGTACCGAGCTGCTCGCCCTCACGACGCCGGAGCAACGCGCGGCGTTCTTCGATCTGGACGCGTGGCGCGGCCCCGAGCTCGACACGGAGAAGGTCGACGAGTGGCTGGACTTGCTGGAGGCCGCGGACGCAGACACGGTGCCGGAGGCGGTCGCCGCGCTCGACTCGGAGTTCTTGACGGACTACGTGCTGTCGTTGGTCAAGGTGGTCTTCGAGCGCACCGACGAGGACGCCTACAACTACTGGCTCCAGTCGCACGACCTCGTCGAGTCCCCGGACGGCCAGCTCTACCTGGTCGTCGAGCGTGGCGACGAGGAGTCGGCCCGGCGCGTGCGGCGCTTGCTCGGCGAGCTGTACCGTCACGACGTCGAGATGGGCTTCTCGCTGCTCATTCACGCTCAGACGGGGCTGCGCCTCGAGAACGAGGAGCTGGCGCACCAGTTCCGGGTGGCCCGGCTCGCGGACCTGGGCTTCCCCCCGCCCGAGGACGCACACGTGCTCTATTCGCGGCTCAACGTCGCCGAGATTCGCGACAGTTTGCCCGAACGCGTCCCATCGATCCCTCCGGAGGCACCGCCCCTCGGCTGGGCTCTGATGCGCGGCGATGTACGGCGGGACAGCTTCCTCGCGCGGTGCCTGGACGCCGTCGAGCCCGGCCACGACGGCGACGGGCGCCGAGACGCCGTAGCTCGAGAGCTCGGCCTGTGCGTCAATCGTGCGGTCGTCGCGTCACCGGAGGGCCTCGACCTCCGCGACACGGACCGCCTCGGCGAGTTGGCGGTCCTGGTCGCCGGCGCAACGTCCATCGGCCTCGAGGTCCTGACGGAGGGCTCCGTGAGCGCAGGCGCGGCCCTCCTGGGGCGAGTCAGCGTCCTCGAGCTCCATCAGCTCGGGCACACGCAGCTGGTCGAGCTCGCGGTTCGGGCGCGTCGCATCGCGGCACGCGGTGGCGGGCTCCTCGACCCCGACACGCTCGACCTCCTCTCGGCGCTCGACGCCCGGCCGTCCCCGCGCTGGTCAGCGGCCGCCGGTGAGGCCTCACAGCCGTTCAAGCGATTCGCGGAGCTTGCCGCCACGACCAAGCGGGTCGCCGCGGCGGAGCGTCAGGTGGATCTCTTCGAGCACCACCTTGGCTTCTCCCGAGAGCGCTTCGAGGCCCACGCGTTCACGGGCCTCTCGCCTGACGACAAGCGCTTCATCCGCTTCGACACGCTGCTGCGCACGCTCGCAGCGCACGTTGGGCTCGGTAGGGCACCGAGCTTCGACCCGCTGAAGGCGTCCGACGTCCTGGCGCTCATCGGCCAACTCGGGGCCGTCATGGACCGGGTCGCCGTCTTTGGCGGATCACTCGACGGCCAGGCCCGCGATGCGCTTGGTGCGGCGGCGCGTCAGCTGGTCGAGGAGCTGCGGCCGCTCTCGCGCACCGACGTCCCCGACGCGCGCTTCCTCGGCGGCGTGCTCCTCGTCAAGAACAGCACGGACGTCGGGTAAGCTCACGGGAGCGCTTTCGGACCAGGGAACAAGTAGACGTAGGCCGCGGCGAAGCGCGCCTTCCAGGCCGCCTCGTTGTGCTGGTGGCCGGGGCCCACGAGCGCGCACAAGTTGCGCTGGAGCCCGAGCCAATTCGCCCAGATGCCACCCGGCGGCTCGGCCGACCAGGTGAGGTGCGGCACCGAGCCAATCGCCGTTGTCGGTGGCAGATCCATTGGCGGGCTCGCGAGCGCAGCGTCGGTGTCCCACTCCGACCGATTGTCCCACCCTTGTGCGATCAGCGCGTTTCGCGTCCAGTCCGTGTACACCCACGCGTCCGCGGCGTAGGCGGACTTGCCGCTGAAGTCGGTGTCTCCCGAGTCGAGGTAGATCCGTAGCGCTGAGGGCTTGAGCCCGTCCGCGTTCTGCGTGATGAGCGCGCGCATGGGCTCGAGCCCGGGGCCCGTCTCCTCATCGCCAATCCAGTATGAACCCGAGAACGACGCAACCTTGCCAAAGACGCTGCTGTACTTCCACGCGATCCACATCGAGGAGATGCCGCCGAGTGACGAACCCGCGATCGCGGTGCTCTCGGGACCGACCTGGGTCCGAAACGTCGCGTCGATGAGCGGCTTGACGGTGCCGACCAGGAAGGCGGCGTACTTCGGCAGCTTGGGGGTCGACTTGGACAGGCCGAGCTTGATGGCCGCGTAGGTGTATTCATCGAGGCGTGCCTTGGTGTCGATGCCAACGATGATGACGGGCGCGGCCAAGCCGGCCGGGATCAGCGCATCGGCGGTCGTCTCGACGTCCCACGAGCCGTACGGCGCGTTGGGATTGGTGAAGACGTTCAGGCCGTCCTGCATGTAGAGCACCGGCAGGTGCAGCGCGGGATCCGTGAAGTAGATGGCCGGCAAGTAGACGTAGAGAGAGCGGCTGTTGGCCAGCTCGGTCGAGGCGACGTCCGGGAGGTGCGCGATACGACTCGCGCCGGGCGGGTAGATGGCGGAGTTCGGACCGAGCGGCGCAAAGCGCACGTAGCGCCCCGTGCGGTCCAGGTCCCAGTTGCCGTCGCGGCGGAGCTTGTACTCGATGACCGTCGTCTGAGCCGTGGACACCGCGACCTTGGCCCACCAGACGCCGGAGACGAGCGGCGTCTCCGTCATGGTGACGGTGCTCTCCCAGGCGTCGAAGTCGCCTGTGACGACCAGTGACGTGGCGTCGTCGTCGCGTGTGACGAACAAGCACGTCGAGGCGTCGCAGATGGGCATGTCGTAGGTACCAAGCCATGTCATCAGCGCAGGCGCGTCGTTTGCGTCGAGGAGTGCGTCGAACGCTGCGATGGTCTGCGGCGGCGGCAGGGTGACGCTCTCAGCGCCGCTCGGGGCGTCGACGAGGACGTCGGACGCGTCGGGCCACGCGAGGACGTCGTCGGCAGGGAGCTCGGAAGGGACGTCGGGAGGGAGGTCGGGCGCGACGTCGCCCGGTGTGACTGCGTCGGCAACGTCTACGTCGGCGGCGTCTTCCCCCAGCAAATCGTTGGTTCCAACGTCTGCGGCACCATCGTCTGCGGCACCATCGTCTGCGGCACCAACGTCTGCGGCACCAACGTCTGCGGCACCAACGTCGACCGCACCGGCGTCGACCGCTCCCGTGTCGACGGGACCAGCGTCGGCAGCGGGCGAGCGGTCGTCGCCGGCGGTGGTCCGCGTCTCGGTACATCCCAGGATCGCGACAACGAGCGCGAGGCAGGTCAAGAGCGAACGCGATCGCACGACCCATTGCGCGAGCGAGGCTCCCGCGGGCACACTCACGCTCGCGATGAGTCGAGAGACGCTAGACAAGCTGCGACTGGAAGCTCGCGAGACCGCCGAGGGCGTCCGGGAGGTCCGTGTGAGCGGCGCCATCGACGGCCAAGCCCATCTGGGTGCGCTGATCGAGCCGGCGCGCGTGCTGCGGATTGACCTGGCGGGCGTGACGCGCATCGACTCGCTCGGCGTGAGGGAGTGGATTCGCGTGAGCTCCGCGATCCCGGAGACCACCGAGATCGTCTGGGTCGCAACTGGTGTCCCGATGGCGACGCAGCTCACGATGATCTCCAACTTCGCCGACCGCGCGCGTATCGAGTCGATCCATGTGCCCTGCCGCTGCACCCGCTGCGGCCTGGAGCATCGTACGACGTGCGCGGATCTGGGCCAAGCGGAACTCGACGTGCGGCGCAGCACCTGCAACGTGTGCCATGCGCCGCTCGGGCTCGACGACGACGATCGCGCGTTCGTGGCCTCCGTCCTGGAGGCACTCGAGGCGCGCTAAGAGCGTGTTGCGTCTTGTCGGCGCGAAGCCATTGGTTGGATCAGGCGGAGCGTATCGCGAAGCGCGCAGCGCTGGTCAAACGGTGAAGGGCGGGCTGGATGCCCGTCCGAACCGTTTGGTGCGAGAGGCGCCCGTGCGCCGACCAAGGGCGAGTGACGGCCAATCCGCAACACGCTCCTGCCGTGGGGGGCGTCCCCCACGGCGACCCTACATCTTGCCGGAGAGCACGAATCCGATCACGAACGAGTAGATGACCAGCGACTCGATGAGCGCAAGGCCAAGGATCATCGGCGTGAAGATCTTGTCCGCCGCGCCGGGGTTGCGGGAGATGCCCTCCAACGCCGCCGAGGCGGTCTTGCCTTGACCGAGCGAGCCACCGAAGGCCGCCAGACCGAGGCCGATGCCAATGGCGAGGGCGATGTAGCCCTTGTTGTTGTCCGCGACGGGCTCACCGGCGGCGAGCGCCGACGTGGCCGTGAGCAGAATCGTCATGAGAGCGAGACCAGCGACCGCGAGGGCCTTCTTGACGTTGCGCATCTTGAGTTCTCCTTAGGGTTCCTACTTGGGTAATCAGTGACGAGTGATCCGTGAACGAAAACGCTGTGGCCTAGTGGTGTTCCCCGTGGCCTTCGGCATGCTCGATCGCCTGCGAGATATAGACGATGGAGAGCAGACAGAAGACGAGGGTCTGAACGAAGCAGACCATGAGCCCGAGGGCCATGACCGGGAGCGGGACCAGCAGGATGCCGAACGAGAGGAAGCTCGCCAGCACCATGTGATCTCCGTACATGTTTCCCATGAGACGCATTCCGAGGGACACCGGCCGCGCAATGTGGCTGATGAGCTCGATACCGAACATGAGGATCATGAGCGGTGCCCACACGAGCCCACGCATGGGACCGAAGAAGTGGGCAAAATAGGCAAGACCGTTTTCCTTGACGCCATAGGCATGCGTCGTGAGGAAGACGATGAGACCGAGCGCGAAGGTCGTGTTGAGGTTGGCCGTGGGCGTTACGAAGCCCGGCACCATGCCCAGAAGGTTGGACAGCAGGATGAAGACCGCAAAGCTCAGGATGAGCGGGAAGAAGTGGCGAGCGTGCTTCTCGCCCATCATGTTCTTCATGGTGCCGAGCAAGGCCTCTGCCGCGAGCTCGAAGAACGTGAGCAGGTTGAAGCGACCTGACGGCACGGCCGCCTCGTCGGGGTTCTTGGCCCCGCGAATGCGCGCCGTGGCCGCGAAGGTGAGGAGCACGGCCAGTACGAAGACGACGCCCGCCATGACGACGTGGAGGACGTAGCTGCCCATGGGCGCGCCGGTGACCCACGTCTTGCCCCACATGCCACGCAGGTTGTCGAGGGCCGCGTGCCCGACCAACGCGGTGACGACCGACCAGTGATCGTCCGACGGCACCGAGGCGTGCGCGGCACCCGTGGCAGCATCGGTGGCATGTCCCCCCGCAGATGCCGAGGCGATCCCCGCGAACGCCAAGGCGACCGCGATCACCGCCAGCATCCCGATTCTGCGTCTCATCATCGTTGTCGCGAACTTCGTCGACATCAGACCACCACTTCGTCTTCAGGTTCGTTGCCAGTCCGAGAGCCACCCTCCGGGGGTGCTTGTCGCTGAAAGCTGCGCGCCTGGACCCACGCGGCGACGAGCAGCGCAGCCCAAACGAGCGAGGTTCCGAGCATGAGGCCGGCGAGGTCGAGCCCGAGGGCACGCCAGCCGATCCAAATCGCGAGAACAAAGCCGAGGAGCTTGGCTGACATCGCACCGCCAGAGGCGGCCGCCCCACGGCGCGAGAGGCCACGCAGCAAGCGCTCGGTGAGCCAGGCCGTCGCGAGGAGGTTCGCGATGCCGAAGAGCCCGCCCGTGACGATGGCACGGCTGACTCCGGCTCCGGCCGTGGGCCACGCCAGCAACGCCGCACCTGCGACGAGCGCAAGGGCGATGCGCGTGGTCGCGCGTACGTACGCTTCCGCCGTCATGGGTCACCGGAGCCTTGGCGCTGTCGCCGTGCCACCTTCTGGGCAACACGATAGAGCGCATAGAAGCCAGCGGTGACACCAAACAGCACACCAGTGACCGTGAGCCACGGCGCCGTACCGGCCATGTCATCGAGCCACGACCCGCCGAGCCAACCGAGGACAATCGACAGCGCCAACTCGATCCCCACGCTCGAGACCTCGAGCGCACGGTAGAGCGGCCTGTCGTCATCTTTGCTCACGCGGCACGTTTCCTGTGATTCACTGCCCGATTTGGCAAAAAACCTTTGATTTTCAATAGCCTAGAGGCCCAGCCGGCCAAAAGGTGCCCCTCTTTAGCACGCGCTCTGAGGGTCGTCAACGGACACCGCCCCAACCTCGACGGCGGAAGTGCCGTGCTTCCCGACATGACGGTTCGCGGCGTATCGCTTTCACGAAGTGACGTAAACTGTCATGAAAAAATTCAAGATTTGCGCCGCCAATGAGGCCTCGTCGCCTCTGGATCTCGCTCTGTGCATCGATTAGCGGTTTCTTCCAGGCGTGGCTCAGCACGTGCATGGAGAGTCTTCAACGCCACCGGAGCTCATCCGGCGGCGTGTGGAGATCATCTGCTTCGGTCGCGGCGCATAGTGTGTACGTTGACCTTTCTGGTCGTAATCCAGAAAAAAGGACCCAATGAAGATCTGGAAAAACCGCAAGGGCTTTACGTTGATTGAGCTCATGATCGTCGTGGCGATTCTCGCCATTCTGGCGGTCGTGGCCGTGCCAGCATTCATCAAGTACATGCGCCGCGCGAAGACGACAGAGGCCATCGACGAGATCGACAAGCTCTACAAGGCGTCGTCGACGTACTACGCGACCCCGCAGGTCGA
>SXGT01277687.1_pt1 | contig 19100 bp, 10 predicted proteins | sample 3176221 | NCBI WGS metagenome assembly SXGT01 (sample SAMN11356862, study PRJNA531348) | freshwater metagenome | isolation source: freshwater sample F1-120 | place: China: Fuxian Lake, Yuxi | collected 2017-12-25
CCTGACGACCGCCCATGCTCTGGCCGTTCAATCCTCTCGCAGGTAAGACCATCAACCGGAGAGCCGGATGCGGGAAACCCGCCCGTCCGGTTCGGAGGGAGGGGCGACTGAACTCAATCAGTCGTTCCTACCCCTATCGGGCTTTTCGGATAGCCTTTTAGTCCCGATTCGCACACGAGTCTCGGTCGTTTTCGCACAGCGTGTCAAATTGAAGGCTGAGGCGCAAACAAAAGGAAACCGTCGTGGTCGCCTTCGCTTGCGCTTCAGGCCGCGATTGCAGAGCGCGTCATTGGAAGTTGAGCAGCGTCCGCATCAACGGGCGATGGGCGAGTTGTTACAGATATGCCTATTGTGAGCCTGTGTTGGGTCCGATTTGGTGATTGAAGAAAGCTGGCAGGCGTCGATGGCAATTTCGGTCGGAATACGGCCCGATGCGTGTTAAACTTCTCAGCAGCCTTTCGACTGGATCGCGGATTTGAGAGTGAACGACATGTCCTGTTCCGAAAAAGAATTTCGACCACAATTTCTGAGCCGAGGTTTGCTCCGCGTGTTGATCGGAGTTTTCTTCGTGGCGGTGGCGTTGGTTCGTACCGCCGCCGCTGAGGAACCGGTGAGTTTCGTCAATGATGTGGTGCCGCTTTTGACGAAAGCAGGTTGCAATGTTGGCGTCTGCCATGCGAAGGCCGGTGGCGGTCAAAAGGGATTTCAATTGTCGCTGCTCGGCTTTGAGCCGCAGGAAGATTTCGAATCTCTGACGAAAGAGGGACGCAATCGGCGGCTGTTCTTCGGATCTCCGGATCAGAGCCTGTTGTTGCTCAAAGCTTCCGGCCAAATGCCGCACGGTGGCGGAGTTCGTCTGGCCGTGAACTCGGAAGGATACGCTTTGCTTCGTCGGTGGATTCGTGACGGTGCCGCACAGGATGCCGCATCGGCTCCGAAGCTTGTGTCGTTCGAGGTACAACCGGCTCGCGGAACGATCCAGCGATTGGCGGAGCAGCAGCTCAAGGCGATCGCTCGGTATTCGGATGGAAGTGTTCGCGATGTCACCGGGCAGGCGCTCTACGAATCCAACGACAAAGCAATGGCCGAGGTGACGGATCGCGGACTGGTGAAGATTTCCGATATCGTCGGCAACGTCGCCGTGATGGTTCGCTATCAGGGAAAAGTTGCGGTTTACAGCGCGTCAGTGCCACTCGGTGCGCCGGTCGAGAATCTGCCCTCTTCGAAGAACTTCGTCGACGAGCATGTGTTTGCGAATCTCAAGGCGCTCGGCATTCCGCCGTCCGCGATCTGCGATGACGCGACGTTTCTGCGGCGAGTGACTCTCGACATCGGCGGCCGGTTGCCAACCGAAGAGGAATCAGCCACGTTTCTTGCCAGCAAGGACGAAGGCAAACGAGACAAGGTCATCGACGACCTGCTGCGAAGTCCCGAGTACGCCGACTTCTTTGCCAACAAGTGGACGGCGCTGCTGAAGAATCGCCGTGACGATGAGAGCGACACGGTTTCCAACTTCGCGTTTCATGCGTGGGTGCGAGACAGCTTTCTCGCCAACAAGCCGTACGACCAGTTCGTCCGCGAGTTGTTGGCCGCCACCGGGACGGTGATCGGCAATCCGCCGGTCGCGTGGTACAAGCGAGTCAAAGAGCCGAAGCAGCAGATTGAGGATGTGGCGCAACTCTTTCTCGGCGTCCGGATGCAGTGTGCCCAGTGTCATCATCATCCGTTCGAGCGCTGGAGCCAGGACGACTATTACTCGCTGGCGGCGTTCTTCAGTCAAGTCGGCCGCAAACCGTCGGGGACGCGCGGCGAGGATTTGATCTTTCACAAGCGCGGCATCGCAACTGCCGCGAACATGAAGACGGGAGTGCCGCTCAAGCCCGGTGCGCTGGGCGATGCGATTCCGGAAATCGCCGCCGACGAAGACCCGCGACTCAAGCTCGCCGATTGGATGGGCTCGAAGAACAACCCGTTCTTCGCGAAGTCGCTCGTCAATCGCTACTGGAAACATTTCTTCGTGCGCGGCCTGATTGAACCGGAAGACGACATCCGCGACACGAACCCGCCGACGAATCCCGCTCTGCTGGAGGCTCTCGAAAAACATTTTGTGGCCAGCGGGTTTGATCTGAAGGAACTTGTGCGAGTCATCACTCAATCGCGGGCCTACCAACTCAGCGAAGTCCCGAACCAACACAACATCGTCGATCGCCAGAACTATTCGCGTTACTACCCGAGGCGGTTGCAGGCCGAGGTGCTGCTCGACGCGATCGACCGGCTAGCGGGGACTCAGACCGACTTTGCCAATCTCCCGCCAGGGACGCGAGCGGTCGCACTGCCCGACAACAGCTACAATCGCTCGTCGCAATTCCTGCGAGTCTTCGGCCGACCGGAAGCCGAGAGCGTCTGCGAATGCGAACGAGTCCAATCATCGAGCCTCGCGCAGAGCCTGCATTTGCTCAACGCGGCCGAGCTGAAAGCCAAGCTTGCCGCTCCCACCGGCCGAGCCGAACGCCTCGCGAAAGAAGAGAAACCGGCTGAAGCGAAAATCCGCGAGTTGTATCTCGCCGCCTTTTCCCGCGAACCGCGTCCGCAAGAACTGAAGACCGCGATCGACTATTTGAATGAACCCGGCACTGCCGCGAATGCGAATTACCAAGATCTCATTTGGGCGTTGATCAATACCAAGGAATTCCTCTTCAACCATTAGGCACATGATGACCGACTTCGTTTCTAAATCGCGTTGCTGTGCGATGCTCTTCGCGGCATTGTTCTTCGGAGTGTCGCTGGGCTTGCCTTCGCTGTCGTTTGCGCAATCGGTCGGCTTGCCGGCTCCTCGGTTGCTGACGACGACTCCGATGGGGGCCAAAGTTGGGTCTCAGGTTGAGATCACGATCAGTGGTGAGCACATCGAGGACGCGGACGAGTTGGCGTTTTCGGATCGGCGCATCGCGGCGGCTCGCAAGCTGAACGCAGCGGGGCAGCCGGAGTCGAACAAGTACGTCGTGACGATTGCGGCCGATTGCCCGGTCGGGATTCATGAGGCTCGCGTGATGACGCGGTTGGGGATTTCGTCCTCCCGAGCGTTCTCGGTCGGTACGCTTGATGAAGTTTCGGTGGCGAAACCAAACACAACTCTGGCGACGGCGATGGAGTTGAAAGTCAATTCGATTTGCAACGCCGTGATGACTTCACGGGCTGTCGATCACTTCGTTTTCGAAGGCCGCAAGGGGCAGCGGGTCGTTGTCGATTGCGCGACGCGTGGGATTGATTCGAAACTCGACGCGACCGTCATCATCGCGGATGCCGCCGGGCGCGACCTACTCGTGGAACGCCGAGGCGGCGCGCTCGACTTCACCGTGCCGGGCGACGGCAAGTATGTGATCAAAGTTCACGAACTGACCTTCAAGGGGGGGCAGGCGTATTACTACCGCTTGGCCGTGTCGGAGTTGCCAGGCGGCGCGCCGATCGTGCGGCTGCCGGCGACGAAGCCGGTGAACTCGTTCTCGTGGCCGCCACAAGGTCTCAAAGAGCAGGCCGAGTTGGCCGAGGCTGAACCAAACAACGATCGCACGAAGGTTCAGAAGATTTCGCTGCCGTGCGACATCGCGGGGAGCTTCTTTCCCGCCGCAGACGTCGATGTCTTCGAGTTCGAAGCCAAAAAGGGAGATGTCTGGTGGGTCGAGGTCGCCTCCGAGCGATTTGGTTTGCCGACCGATCCGTCGATCCTCGTGCAGCATGTTGCTCGCACGGGAGACACCGAGAAGCTGACCGACGTCGCCGAATTCAGCGACATCCCCAGCCCCGTGAAGGTGTCGAGCAACGGCTATGCGTATGACGGCCCGCCGTACAACGCCGGAACAGCGGACATCCTTGGCAAGTTGGAGATCAAGGAAGACGGTCTGCACCGGTTGCAAATCACCGATCTGTTTGGCGGGACACGCAACGATCCGAAAAACGTCTACCGGCTCGTCATTCGCAAGGCGGCTCCCGACTTCGCCGTCGTCGCATGGGCGCTGCACATGGAATTGCGAAACGGCGATCGCAATGCGGTCTCCAAGCCGCTGGCTTTGCGCGGCGGCGCCACGATGGCCCTCGAAGTCGTCGCCATTCGTCGTGACGGTTTCGATGGTGACATCGACCTCGCGATGGAAGGTCTCCCGGAAGGAGTCACGGCCAGCGGATTGAAGATCCCCGCTGGTCAATCGCGTGGTTTGATGCTCGTCACTGCGAATCAGAACGCGCCACGTGCTGTCGGCAGCGCGACATTCTTCGGTCGAGCCACCATCAACGGTGAAGTTGTCACTCGTCCCTGTCGATTGGCTTCGCACGCTTGGCCGATTCCGGATTCGTGGGGGGAGATTCCCAGTCCGCGACTGATGGCCGACGTGCCGGTCTCGGTGAGCGGTCGTGAATTCGCTCCCATCACTCTCACGCCCCCGAAAGAAGTTCAGACTGTGACTGCTGGTGAGAAGCTCACGATTCCGTTGCTGCACACGCGACGCAGCGAATTCTCCGGAGCGGTCCTGCAACTTCGCACGATGGGAGCCGGTTTCGATCGTGTGCCGCAGTTCGATGTGTCGCTGACTGCCGATCAGTCGCAAGCGGTTCTCGACACGGCGGCGTTGAAGACGGCTCCTGGAGATTATTTGATCGCCTTCTACGGTGGTGCCGTCGCGAAGTACCGGCATCAACCCGAGGCGATCGCTGTCGCCGAAGAGGCTCACAAGAAAGCCGTTCAAGAGTTGATGGCGATCGAAGCCGAAGTGAAGAAATTGAGCGAAGCCGCGAAGGGGGCAGCGGCCGAGGCCAAACCTGAAGCCGACAAAGCCGTTGAGGCGGCAACCGCCAAACAGAAGGCCGCCACTGCCGCCGTGGCCGCGGCTGCCGATAAGATCAAACAGGCGACGGCAGCCGCCCAACCGCGAGATATTGTTGATATTGTCGTGTCTGAACCGATTAAGATTCGTGTGAACCCCGCCGAGAAGAAGTAGCCGCGCTCGCCAAGAGCATGGGCTATCCCACCAAATTCCCCACGCTCTTGGCGAGCGTGGCTACGTCACACTGGACGAGTCAAATCATGACCCACCATCACAGCACTCACGCCCCTGTCTTCTGTCCTGGTCCCGACAGCATCTGCTCGGGTCGGCGCGGATTTTTGCAAACCGGTTTGGCTGGATTTGCCACGCTTAGCTTGCCCGGAATCCTCCGCTTGCAGGCTCAGAATGCATTGCGCGCCGCCGAAGGAACGTCGTCCGGTCGCGACAAGAACTCCGTGATCATGGTCTGGCAACCGGGTGGTTGTTCGCATCTGGAAACCTACGACCCCAAGCCGAATTCCGGCAGCGAATACAGCGGTCCGTTCGCGACCATTCCCACGAAAGTGCCGGGGCTCAACTTTTGCGAAATCATGCCGCGACAAGCCGCGATCGCGGACAAGTTCACGGTACTGCGATCGATGCGACAGAACGCAGGGGGACATCCGGCAGGCTCGATGCAGTTGCTCTCCGGCGATCCCGACACGCGCGACAAACCAAAGCCACGTCTGCCCGACTGGATGTCGGTGACCAACTACGTTCGCTCGCAACGCGGTCCGCGTCAGAATTCGTTGCCGGCGTACGTCGGCATCAATCCGCCGCTGGAATACAACGGCCCCGCGTATCTCGGCGATGCTTACTCTCCGTTCGTTGTTTCCGGCGATCCGAATCAGCCGACGTTTTCTGTACCGAACATCGGCCTCACCGATACGAATGAAGTCAAACGCCTCGGTCGCCGTTCCTCGTTGCGGCAAAACCTCGATACGCTCGAACGCACGTTCGATCAGCAAAAAGAGCTGGCCGCTCTGGATGAATTTGAAACTCGCGCGATGTCGTTGCTGACCAATCCGAAGACGAAAGAAGCGTTCGATCTCAACCGCGAAGACCCGCGCACCCGCGATCGCTACGGCCGCAACCAATGGGGCCAACAACTGCTGCTCGCTCGCCGTTTGGTCGAAGCAGGCGTTGAAGTTCTGACGACCAGCCTCGCCGGCCCGCTCTGTGGTCGAGTGGCGAATTGGGACGATCACGCGGTCAACATGCACGTCTTCGACGGAATGAAGTTCCGTTCGGCCGCCTACGATCAAGCGGTCTCTGCGTTGATCGAAGATATCTACGATCGAGGTCTCGACCAGCGCGTACTCGTTGTCGTCACTGGAGAGTTCGGACGGACTCCCAAGATCAGTTACGCCGCCAGCACGGGTGGTGGCGACGCGAGTGCTCCTGCCGGCACCATCCAACCCGGCCGTGATCACTGGCCGCGAGCCTTTTCTAACATCTGGGCCGGAGGTGGCATCGACCACGGCAAGTTCATTGGCGGCACCGACAAGCGAGGCGAAGATTCGATCGAACGCATTTGTGGCCCCGGTGATTTCCTGGCGACCATTTATCATCACCTGGGAATTGACTCGGCCAACACGCTGATCAAAGACTTCAACGGACGCCCGACCCCCATTGTCGACCACGGGAAACCAATCCCCGAACTGATGGGTTGATCGAAACGCTTTCATGGTTCGCTTGCTGATGAACACACGACATCACTTTGCAGTTGTCCTCGGCGTTTGGCTCGTCTCGTCTTCGCTCCTGGCGGATGATCGTGTTGACTATCTGAAGCAGATCAAACCTGTGCTCACCGCCCGCTGCGTGGCGTGTCACGGGGCTCTCAAGCAGGAAGCCGGCTTGCGTCTGGACACGGCCGCCCTGGCGATCAAAGGAGGCGATTCGGGAGCGGCGATCAAGCCGGGTGATTCGGCCGCGAGTTTGTTGCTGAAACGGACCTCCGCGACCGCAGAGTCCGAACGGATGCCGCCCGAAGGCGAACCGCTGAAGCCCGAACAGATTGAGGTGTTGCGTCACTGGATTGCACAGAAGGCGGAAGCTCCGGCGGACGAGCAACCGGAACGGCATCCTCGCGATCACTGGGCCTTCAAGACCCCTGTGAGGCCCGCAGTCCCCGAAATCAATTTCCGAATCGAAAATCAAAAATCAAAAATCAAAAATCCGATTGACGCGTTCATCGCTCGCGAGCATCGCCAGCGCGGAATCACACCACAGTCGGAAGCCGATCGGCGAGTCTGGTTGCGGCGCGTGTCGATTGACCTGATTGGCCTGCCACCGACACCCGAAGAGCTCGATGCGTTCGTGGCCGACCAGTCGCCCGATGCTCATGACAAGGTCGTCACGCGGTTGCTCGATAGCCCGCAGTACGGACAACGCTGGGGCCGGCATTGGATGGACATCTGGCGTTACAGCGATTGGTGGGGACTGGGTGCCGAGGTCCGCAATTCCCAGAAACACATCTGGCATTGGCGCGACTGGATCGTTGAGTCACTCAACTCGGACAAAGGCTACGACCAGATGCTGCGCGAAATGCTCGCGGCGGATGAACTTTATCCCAATGATCTCGATAAGCTGCGAGCAACCGGGTATCTGGCTCGGCAATATTTCATCTTCAACCGGACCGCGTGGCTGGACGAGACCATCGAGCACACCGCGAAGGGGATGCTCGGGTTGACCTTCAATTGCGCGAAGTGCCACGACCACAAGTACGACCCGTTCGCGCAGGTCGAGTACTACAAGCTGCGAGCGATTTTCGAGCCGTATCAGATTCGCACCGAGATGGTTCCCGGCCAGATCGACTTCGAGAAGGACGGCATCCCCCGCGCGTTTGATGCGCATCTCGACGTGCCAACTCACTTGCATGTGCGCGGCGACGATCGCAACCCAGACAAGAACCGCGTCATGGAGCCCGCCGTTCCCGCGTTCCTGTCAACGGATGAGTTGAAGTTGGCGATCGAACCAGTCTCACTCCCGCCCGAAGCGACACATCCCGGGCTGCGCGACTTCGTCATCAACACGCATCGTCAATCGGCCGAGCAGCAGATCGCGACGGCGCGCTCGGCAGTTGAAGCGGCAAAGAAGAAGCTTGTGGAATCCGAGGCCGTGGCAAAGGAAATGGCCGCGAAAGCGGCGGCGTTGAAGCCTGAAACGCCAGCGAAGGAAGACGCGAAGCCAATTGATGTTCTCGTGCGAGACGATTTCTCGGCCGAGAAACCCGATGTGTGGGAACAACTCACCGGCAAGTGGAGCTACGAGAATGGGCGGCTCATTCAATCGCAGGCCGGTGCGATCCGGGGTGCTGTGCGATTGAAGCAGATGCCCCCTGCTGATTTTGAAGCCCGACTCAAATACATCCCGACGGGCGGCGACATGTGGAAGTCGGTCGGCATCTCGTGCGACGTCACCGCGTCCGGGAATGAGTTGCTGGCGTACGTCAGCGCGGTTGCGAGCGGGCCGAAATCACAGATAGCGTTTAAGGAAGGTGGCAACTACGTCTATCCGCCGACCGCGCAACAAGCTCGCAAAGTCGAGCTCAATCAACCGCACGAGATTGTGCTGCGAGTCCGCGGGACGTTGCTCAATTTGTCCGTCGATGGCGAGCACTCGATCGCGTTCCGACTGCCGACACCTCTGGAACGGCAGCGCGGGTTTCTGGAGTTGATCACCTACGACGCGAGGGTTGAGTTCGTGTCGTTTGAACTCCGGCCATTGCCGGCGGAACTGAAACTCGTCGAAGTGGACGCTCCGAAAGGGAAGCCCACGGCTACAGCCGCCGCAACGTTGCCGGTCGATCAAGCGCGGCTTGCCGTAACGATCGCAGAGAAAACTCAGACGACGGCCGAGGCACAACGCGCCTCGATCGAAGCACGAGCGATGGCGGATCACGCCAACGTAGGACGGGCACTCCTGCCCGTCTCTTCGCCGGAAAACGGACGGGCAGGAGTGACCATCCAACCGCCAGAGAATCCACAAGGGACAAAAGACCTCGCACTTGCCGCGTCAAAGTCCGAACGAGTCCTCGCGGTGGCCCGCGCGGACGAAGAACTCAGTCGCGCCGAACTCGCTCTGTTGCAAGTGGCCGCCGACAAAAAGGCGGACGCCGAAACGAAACTCGCCGCCGCGAAGACCGCGCTGGAGACGGCTCAAAAGGCGATCGACATGCCCAGCGAGACTTACACGCCACTCGCCGGGGCGAAGAAGACACAGGAGGATTATCAGAATCGAAATGCCGACAAGCCATTCTTGACGACGAGCACCGGACGACGAACCGCCTTTGCGAAGTGGCTGACCGACCCACGCCACCCACTCCCGGCGCGAGTTGCCGTCAACCACATCTGGATGCGACACATGGGTCGGCCGCTGGTGCCGACGGTGTTCGACTTCGGTCGCAAAGGGACGCCACCGACGCATCCCGAACTGCTCGATTGGCTGGCCGTCGAACTGGTCGAACACAACTGGAGCATGAAGCATCTCCATCGGCTGATCGTGACGTCGCACGCGTATCGGCTGTCATCATCGAGTGCCGGAGCCGCCGACGCCACGTTGGCCGCCGATTCCGACAACCGCTTCTACTGGCGGATGAATCCCATTCGCATGGAAGCTCAAATTGTGCGCGACAGTCTGCTGTCTCTGGCGGGTGAACTCGATGTGTCGTTGGGCGGCCCGTCGATCGCGATCAACGACGAAGTCTCGCGCCGCCGCAGTCTCTACTTTGTGCATTCGCACAATGATCACCAGAAGTTCCTTTCGACTTTCGACGACGCGAACGTGCTCGATTGTTATCGCCGAGCCGAGAGCATCGTCCCGCAACAAGCCCTCGCGTTGGAGAACAGCCCGTTGGCCACCAACATGGCCGGCAAGATCGCTCAACGCATCGCAACGGCTCGCCCGAATGCGTCCGATTCGGACTTCATTCGATTCGCGTTTGTGACGATCCTGTCCGTTGAACCAACTGCCGACGAACAGGCCGCAATGTCTGAGCTCCTTCAGCGGATGACCGAACTCGCGCGAGTCAAGAAACGTCCGACTCCGGAAACACTCGCGCGGACGAATTTGATTCAGACACTGCTCAATCACAACGACTTCATCACCATTCGATGACGATCTAATTCGACAGGACGATTGAGGACAGAACGATGACCAACGCATCCTCCCGACGAATGTTTCTCGCCGACTTTGGTCTCGGCTTCACCGGACTGGCGCTCGGCGCGATGCTCGCTCGGGATGGCATCGTGCGAGCCAATGAGCCGGACGTCTGGCAGCCTCCGAATGGGAAGCCGCACTTTGCTCCGAAAGCGAAGAGCGTCGTGTGGCTCTTCATGAACGGAGGCGTTTCGCACGCCGAGTCGTTCGACCCGAAACCGGAGATGACCAAGTACGCCGGCAAGTCGATCAGCGAGACTCCGTATGCCGACACGCAAAAGCCTGAGCGGCTGAACCGGCGCGAAGTCGCCTTCAACGTTGAGTTGCGGCAGAAGCTGTACCCGTTGCAGGTCGGCTTTCGAAAGTACGGCGACAGTGGCATCGAACTGAGCGATTGGGTGCCTCACATGGGAAGCTGCATCGACGACATTGCGATCGTCCGTTCGATGTGGACCACCGACGACAATCACGGAGCACAAACGCAATTCCACTCCGGTCGGCACATGCTCGATGGCGAATTTCCGACGCTCGGCGCGTGGGTGCATTACGGGCTGGGTTCCATCAACGAGAACTTGCCGCAGTTCATCTCGATGGGCAATCGCGAATACTGGAACGCCAAAGATGGCCATTACCTTGGTCCGGCTCACGATGCCGTTCCCATTCGGATCGATCCCAACAACCCGCTCGACTACGGAAAACCGGCCAGCGGACTGGGTGTCGATGAGCAAGAACTCAGCTTCGAATTGGCAGGGCGACTGAACCGGTTGAAGGCGATTGAATATCCGAACGACCCCGCTCTGTTGGCGCGGATCAAGGCGTACGAACTCGCCTTTCGGATGCAGACGTCGGTCCCAGAGGCGCTCGGTTTCAACACGGAGACGCAGGCAACACAAGAGCTGTATGGCCTCAACGAGCCGGCAACGCGCGACTTCGGCTCACAGATGCTGGCGACGCGACGACTGATCGAACGGGGCGTGCGTTTCATCCAGGTCCAACACGGAGCTGGCGGTGCCGGAGCTTGGGACGCTCACAGCAGCTTGAAGCACAACCACGAAACCAATTTCAAAGCGGTCGACAAGCCGGTGGCTGGGCTGCTGAAAGATCTCAAACAGCGCGGCCTGCTCGATTCGACACTCGTGATTTTTGCATCCGAGTTCGGTCGGACACCCGCCTCGCAAGGGACCGACGGCCGCGATCATCACCCCTACGGCTTCTCGGTCTGGATGGCCGGCGGCGGACTCAAGGGAGGGATCGCTCACGGAGCGACGGACGAAATCGGTTTTCATGCGGTCGAGCACCGGCATTACGTCACTGACATTCACGCCACGATTCTCAAGCAACTCGGCCTCGATTCCCGCAAGCTGGAAGTCCCCGGCCGCAAGCGGCTCGACATCGACCACGGCAAACCCATCGACGAGATCATCGCGTGACGATCCAAACTTCCCATCGCGCATTGCGACAGGCGGCCGCGCTGTTTGCCGTTGTGCTGACGTCACAACTTGTCATCGCCCCTGCCGCCGAACCGCTTTCCGAGGTCGAGCGGAAGGCAATTCTCGCCGAGTTGAAACCGCTCCAAGACAAGCTCGCCGCATTGCGGAATGCGCCGAACGTGAAACCGGATCGGTTGGCCGACGCTCAGATTTTCGTCAAAGGTGTTGTCTGGGCGCTCGATTATGGACCTGTCTCGGACGCTCACAGTCGCGAATTGGTGCAGCGGGGACTGCGCCGGGCACGCGAGCGAATTGACGCCCTCGCCGCAGGACGGCAGCCGTGGGCGGAACGACTCGGTCGCAGCGTGCGCGGCTTCATCTCTGCCGTGGATGGCTCGGTGCAGCCTTACATGCTCGTCGTGCCGGCAAGCTATGACCCTGCTCAACCGATGCGGCTGGATGTCGTGCTCCACGGCAGCACCCAGGCGACCGGCATCGGCGAATTGATCTTCATCAACGCCGCTGACGCGGGTGACGCTGCCGGACCAGCCGTCTCGACGAACAACTTCATCGAGGTGCATCCCATGGGGCGTCTCGGCGAAAATGCCTATCGCTTCGAGGGGGAGACCGATGTGGACGAAGCCATTGAGGCGGTCTGCCGTGACTACCGAGTTGACCGGTCGCGGATCGTCCTGCGCGGCAGTTCGCTCGGTGGCGTGGGGACGTGGCAGCTCGGCTTGAAGAGACCGGATCGGTTTGTGGCTCTGGGTCCGGCTGCGGGACCGGTGGACACTCTCGTGTTCGCCAACTCGCCCTGGAAACATTTCGTGCGTCTCGACCCACTGACGCCGTGGCAGAAGACGATGCTCCATCTGGTGGACGCCATCGACTACACCGCCAACGCCGGGATGGTGCACGTGGTCGCGGTCATGGGTGACCAAGATCCCTACTTTGAGTCGCACCTGCTCATCGAAAAAGCATTCGCGAAGGAAGGCATCCCGTTCGTCGGCCTCGTCGATGTCGGCGCGGGGCACGGAGTCACCGCGAAAGTGATGCAAGAACAACTCCGCCTGCTCGGAGAGCACGCCGCCAAGGGCCGCGATCCATTCCCCAAACACATCCGCTTCGTCACGTGGACACTCAAGTTCAGCCGCTGCGACTGGCTCGAAGTGCTCGGTCTTGAGACGCACTACCAGCGTGCCGAGATCGAGGCCCGCGTTGCCACCGATGGTTCGATCACAGTGACTGAACCGCGGAATATCACCCGTTTCGCGATTCATCCCCCGGCGATCCCGGCACCCTCATCCGTGACCGTTGGCGGAACGAAGATTGACCTGCCCGCGCAATCCTCCGAAACCGCACGTCCAGTCGTCATCGAGCGACACAACGGAAAATGGAAATTCCGAGGCACCCTCGATGCGCTGGCTCTGACTGGCAAACGGCCGGGACTTCAGGGGCCGATGGACGACGCCTTCGCGCGTCCGTTCTTGTGTGTGCGTGGCACAGGCCAGGCTTGGAACCCGGCAATCGGTGCGTGGGCGGACGCCAATCTGAAACGCTTCGCCGATGAATGGCGGCGTCATTATCGTGGCGACTTGCCCATCAAAGACGACACCTCAGTGACTGAGGAGGACGTGCGCCGCGCGAATCTGATTCTCTTCGGCGATCCGGGAAGCAATCGCTGGATCAGCAAGGTTCTGCCCCAACTCCCGATTCAGTGGACCCGCGACACGCTCCAGCTCGGCAAAGATCGGCACCCCGCCGCCGATCACGGCGTGCAACTGATCTGCCCCAATTCCCTGCCCGGTGCCGCCGGCCGCTACGTTGTTCTCAACAGCGGACACACTTATCACGACTCGGAACTGCGTTTCAGCTACATGGTCTTCCCGCGCTTGGGTGATTGGGCGATCGTGAAAGTGGGCGACAATTCCCAGAACATCCCCACACCGACCGTTGCAGAAACGGTGCTCACGTCTGGATTCTTTGACGAGGCTTGGGCCAATCCGTCCAGCCGATGAGATCCGTCTTGAACGTCGCGCGCGGTTCTGAGCGAGATTGCATCAACAGGAGACGGAGTCCGAATGTCAGAAGCGTCTGAAGGTTCGGCGCCCGCCGAACAACCCGCTGTCGGTCCGACGTACTCGCTGTGGCAGATCACGGCGTATGCCTTGCGGCTGGGGACGCTGGGATTCGGCGGTCCGGTCGCGCTGGTCGGGTACATGCACCGCGATCTGGTCGAGCGGCGAAAATGGATTTCCGAAGCAGACTACAAAGAAGGACTGACGCTCGCCCAACTGATGCCGGGGCCGTTGGCGGCGCAGCTCGCGATCTATCTGGGCTATGTGCATTACGGAGTGCTTGGCGCGACGCTGGTGGGAGTCGGGTTCGTGCTGCCGTCGTTCTTGATGGTCGTGGCGTTGGGTTGGGCGTATCAGGCTTACGGTGGGCTGACGTGGATGCAGTCCGTCTTCTACGGCGTCGGCGCGAGCGTCATCGCGATCATCCTCATCAGTGCCTACAAGCTGACGCTCAAGACGATCGGCAGGGATAAGCTGCTGTGGTCGATCTATCTGGTGAGCGGTGGAGTCACGCTCGTCACGGAATCGGAATGGATCGCGTTGTTTCTCGGAGCAGGCTTGCTGACTTGGCTGGTAACAACGCAAAGGCGAGCGGGGAGCGTCAGCCCCTCGGTTGGAAGCACAAGCGATGGCACGGACACCGGGGGGCTGACGCCCCCCGCTCGCCGGGAGACGACGTCGTCGATGTGGATTCCGCCGTTGGCTGCACTACCGCTCGCAACGGGCAATAAGCTGCTGTTGCAAATCGCGTTGTTCTTCACCAAAGCCGGAGCGTTCGTGTTCGGCAGTGGCTTGGCCATCGTGCCGTTTCTCTACAGCGGGGTCGTGAAGGATTACGGCTGGATCAACGAGCAAGAGTTTCTCGATGCGGTTGCGGTGGCGATGATCACGCCCGGACCGGTGGTCATCACGGTCGGCTTCATCGGCTACCTCGTTGGCGATAAGGCAGGAGGAACGATCGGCGGGTTCGAGGCGGCGACGGTGTCCGCGCTGGCGACGTTTCTGCCGTGCTATCTGCTGACGATCATTCCGGCTCCGTACTTCAAGAAGCATGGCAAGCGACCGGGCATTGTGGCGTTCGTCGATGGCGTGACAGCCGCTGCCATCGGAGCCATCGCTGGAGCGGTGTTGGTGCTCGGTCGTCGCACGATCTTCGGCGAAGGCTGGTCACCAGAATGGCCGAAGATCGCGTTGTTGCTCGTGACGTTGGGCCTGCTCCTGAAATTTAAGAAGCTACCGGAGCCATTGGTCATCCTCGGAGCCGCGATCGTGGGCTTGGTGGTTTATCCCATGATCCACCGATGAGATCGTTCGCTTTCCACCACAGTGCTGTCAATTCGATCGGGTCGCTGGCCAGTTCAGATGCCGATGCAGGAAGTGAAACGTCTTTTGCCCGTGAATCGTGTGCGGGCCGTCGAAAAACTCGATCTCTGCCCGATCGCCGATTTCCAATTGGTCGTAGTGGCGGCGGACCTTGCCGAATTCGCCGGCAACCCATTCCGTCGGTTGGCCGCCGTCGCGATGTCCCGCTTCGACCATGAATGGTCGCGGAGCCATCAGCATCGCCAGTTCCGCGTAGCTCGCCGCATGCGCCATGTTCCACTCGGAAACCTCGTACTCGCTGGTGAAAAGGTAACCGCAGCGTTCTTCGTTGGTGGCGATCGCTCGCACCCAGTCGGTGAAGTCTCCGGAGCAGATCGACAGGCAATATCGATCGACCAGCGGCGGAACGCGCATGGCCGTCTTGCCTCCATAGGACAAGCCGTAAAACGCGATGCGGTTCGCGTCCACGTTGGGCAGCGTCGCGAGCCAGTCCAGCGTCTGCTCGTGCTGAGCGATGATGAAACTGAACAGCGATCGCTGCAGTGGATTCGACATGCGTTGAATCTCACGAAAGCGATCCCCTCCCCGATAGGGGTTTTGCGGAGCGTAGACCAGAAAGCCACGCTTCACGAGTTCCTCGCTGAAGGCCTTGTAATACCCAAAGGCCTTGGGGTCGCGCGTGATTGTGTCCATCGCTGTCCCTTCGAGTCCGTGTTGGCACACGACCAGCGGACGCTTCTCACCGGCCACCAAGTTCTTCGGCAGCAGTAGGATTCCGGATGCGATCACGTCATCCACGACATCCAGCACGACTTCGTATCCGGAATACTGATCCGTATCGAGAATCCGCCGCGTGCGAGCATTGTGCGGAAGTCGCGGTCGAGGCAGGCGGCCGATCAAATCGTCATGCACCATGTCGCGGAGCGACTCGCGCTTTCGCTGCCAGTCTTCTGGCGAGGTTGGATTCCGCAGCCATTTCGCATCGCGTACTTGAGGACTCTGGCGCAGGAGGCTCTGCACATGAATCTGCAACTCGTCGAATTGCCGTTTCTGGCGAGCGGTCGCATCTTGAAGAGCGGGTTTCGGTTCGCCGAGCCGAAATACCTCCCGCTGCCAGGCTTCCGGTTTCTCGTCGAGTCCCTGGTCGAGTCCCAATCCAGCGGCGAAGGACCGCAGCGCCGCGTCCGTTCCTGCGGGACCGTCTCCACTTGGACCACTGACGGCGAGCACAAGCTCCTGCTCCTTGCCAAGTGGTCGAGACATCGCCGCCGCTCGATCAAACTCGGCGCAAACCGATGCGAGCCGATTGTTGAGGATTCGACCCGGTGCCGCGCTCGCCCGGCGTCCGTCTCGAACGACAGGCGGTCCTGCGACTTCGACCGCGCCGCTAGCTTCGATCACCAGTCGCCGTGGCGCAATCAGGCCGGCCAGCTCCGCATCACCGAACTCGGTCAACTGGCCCCACACATTTCGATAAATGGGTTCCCGCCAAATCCCTTCGCGCTCCTGGAAATACCCGCAAACCAAACTCGCCTGAAGGCGTGAGTCGATCGCTGCGGCGTACAGCGCCAAGAGTCCGCCTTCACCGACGCCGACCACGCCGATTGGGAACTCTGATGGCTCGGAATTGCTGACTTGCCGCCGCGCGTTTTGCGCCAGCAAATCGACAGCGGCCAGCACCTTCTGAACTTCGTAGCCGATCACATGGCGACCAACTTCAAAAGCCTGTCGGTAGATGAACTCGCGGTGCGGCTGATTGGTCCAGGCGACTCGTGGACTTCCCGAAAATTCGTCGCTCCGGCTGATCAATGTCGGGATGACAACCAAGCAGCCGGCCGCCGCCAGACGCCGCACGAACTGCACCGACTCGGGCAAACCATCGCTGACACCGCACAACATCTCCGGAGTCCAATCCGCATCTGGCAGCGCCACGACACCCGCTCGCTGTGTTTCGGGCACCAGCAAGAGCCCTTCGGCAGTCACGCCCTCCAGCACCGGCCAGCGGACGGCGTGGACCGTGACATGCTTGGTCCGTGCGACGATCGACGGCCGATCCAACGAGGCGATCAGTTCAAAGCGGTGCTGCTGCGTCGGATCAGCCGTGACGCGGGGATCGACTGCTCCGATCAAGGCACGAAAGCGTTCTCGGCTGGCTTCGACACGAGCCGCTCCAACCTTGCCTCCGGAACGGTCCTGATCCCAACTCACCGCGCGTCTCTTCCGAGATGCGGCCAGTTCACGCAGACAAAAACGTTGAATTCCCTCCACCATGATTTCATCCGCTGGTTGCCGAATCGTGAGCGGTGCCGTGCCGGGCAGCACTTCAGCAGCAGCCTGCTCGGATTGGTCCGCCAGTATGAGACGCTCACCGCCATCAACCAGCGAGGCGACCGTCAGCAACACCAGACCAATGCTGCTTCGAATCCGCATTTCTCCCCCGAGCCTCTGCATGGTCGAACGAAACGTTGGTTCTCCGCCATTTGTGTGGATTTGACGGAGGTCTCACGCAAAGACGCAAAGTCGCAAAGAGGAAGAATTCCAAGGATTTCAAAGCTTTGCGTCTTCGCGCCTTTGCGTGAGTTCTCTTCAACAAAACGGTTTTTCAACAGGAATGACCGAGAGCCGAATCGTTTTGCATTCGGCGAAACGGTCTAACGCACGTTGGAACATTCGCGATCCATTGGATTCACAGGAACGATTTTTTCAGAGAGGAGTTCCACATGCCCCTCTACTTCGACTTCAGCCCGACCGTGTTCACCGCGATGACTTGGTACTTGTGAACCTTGCCAGCTTCCGCTTTCGAGTCCGTGAATCGCATCTCGACCAGCGGCTGCGTCGGCGTGTCGCTGTAGGAGAGATTCTGGAAGATCGGGCGGCCAAAAGCATTCTTGCCTTGTTCGGGAACATTGGCGAGGAACTCCCCGTCACGCTCGATGATGAAGTGGGCGAGACCACTTTCAACGTCAGCTTCAGCAGACCAAGTCAGCAGATTCCCCACGACACGCAAGTTTGTCGGAGCGGGCGGTGGTGTCTCATCAGTGACCATCGAGTCCTTCATGTATTGAGTCCAGGCAGCAGCAACAGACTCGTTCGGCAGCCAGACGGATTTCTCCAACGCGCCATCGAACTTCGCGGCGGGAACGGGAGCAATCACATTCACATCACCAGCATTCAACGGCGCGATCCAGACAGCATGGCTCGACATCGGCTTCAGCGGATCGCCGCCCTTCGCCGGCAGCCGCGCGGTCAGACAAGCATCAAACCACGGCATCGCGAGATAGCGTTGGTTGCCACAATCATGGCTCGACAGCGGATCGACCGACACGCCGATGAGCCCTCCCTTGGCTCGCACCGCCAAGAAGAAGGCTTCGTTTCCGGGCCACACTCCCGCGAACCGATTTTCCTTCTCCGTGACCCCTTCTTTGGTGCCGAGATTCACCATGATCGGCACTTGGCAAGCCGCGTCGGAAATGGTGTAGGGTGTCGGTTTGCCTTCAACAGCAGCGATCGGCGGCACTCCCGAACGCAACCAAGCGGCGGCCACTCGATCGGGATGCAGGAACGTCATGCCGCCGGCCCAATGCCCGCCACCACTGTGTCCCCAAATGGCCCAGGGGACGATGGCCAACTCTGGATGATTCGATTTCGCTGCCAGGTCAGTCAGTGACTTCTGAAACGCCGCGTCGGAACCGTTTCGAGGATCACACCACTTTTGACAATCCGCCTTCTCTGGCTGCTCATAGACCGGGCTGATCAAGGCGCAGTCGTGTTTCCTGGCCAATGCTTGCCAATGCAAATCGAACGCTCCGGTCTGTCCCGACTTGCACGAGCCTTCGCCACAACCATGCTGATGCACGATCAGCCCGCGCAGCGTTTTGATTTCCGGTGGAATCCAAACCGTGAAGCTCACGGGGTAGATCAGTTCCCCCGCCTGCGTCGAGCCTTCGTAACGCACTCGAAAATAAGGCGGATCAGCCGATAGAAGATTCTGGTACGGCGGCTCTTGAGCAGTGACCGAACCAACGAGGACGACGAAGAACAATGCGACCTGACGCATGGATTTTCCCAACTTGTGATGCTCGAGGATTCAGATTCACTCGGTTGCCCCGAACCATTCAAGACAACGCACGACGACCACACTTCTTGGATAACGCAAGCGATTCCCCACGCGGCGTCGAATGAGATGTTGTCGGCGAGCGGCAGGGCGTCAGCCCTCCGAGTGTTTCCATCTGTATTGACTCGGAGGGCTGACC
>SXGT01869286.1_pt1 | contig 19098 bp, 11 predicted proteins | sample 3176221 | NCBI WGS metagenome assembly SXGT01 (sample SAMN11356862, study PRJNA531348) | freshwater metagenome | isolation source: freshwater sample F1-120 | place: China: Fuxian Lake, Yuxi | collected 2017-12-25
GATCGTCGAACAGGAAGACGCGCGCACGGCGGAAGAGCCACTTCGCGATCACGACCTTCTGTTGATTTCCGCCGCTCAGCCGCAGGGCCAGTTGCTCGCCCGAAGCAGCCTTGATGCGCAGCCTGGCGATCGACTGCGTGGCGGCCTCGGACTCCGCTTTGAGGTCCAGCACGCCCAGACGGCTCACGGCGTTGAGATTCGCCATTGTGATGTTGTGGGCAATCGAAAGCCGCAAAGCGAGTCCCGTCTTCTGCCGGTCTTCCGTCACAAGCGCAATGCCCGCGGCGACGCCTTCGCCCGCCGAATGAATCTCCGTCTTGCGTCCTTCGACCGAAACGGTTCCGCTATCCACCGGATCCACGCCGAAGATGGCGCGGCACAACTCCGTGCGCCCCGCGCCCACCAGCCCGCCGAGGCCGACAATCTCGCCGGCGCGCAGGGAAAAGCTGACGTCGCGGAGCTTGCCGGCTCTCGACAATCCTTCGACACGCAGCAGTTCCGCGCCCGGCTTCACAGCCTCGCGCGTGTAGAGCGCTTCCACTTCGCGTCCCACCATGTGATGGATGATCTGATGCGTGGTCAGCTCCTCGAGCGGCGCCGAGTGAATGGTTCGCCCGTCGCGGAAGATGGTCACGCGGTCGCCAACCGCGCGCAGTTCCTCAAGCCGGTGGGTAATATAAATCACGCCCATGTTACGGTCGCGCAAGGACCGGACGATGCGGAACACTTCGCCGGTTTCGGATTCGGAAAGCGAAGAGGTCGGCTCGTCGAAGATCAGGAGGCTCGAACCATGCTGGATGGCACGGCAGATTTCAACGAGCTGCTTGCCGGCCGGGCTGAGCTTTCCAACGCGCCATTCCGCCTGGAGCGGAAAACCGTGCTGCTCGATCAACCGCCGCGCGCGCTCGAACATCCGCAGCCGGTTCACCCAGCCAAACGGGAGGCGCTCCTCGCGGCCCAGGAAAATATTCTCCGCAACCGAGAGATGCGGCGCGAGCAGAGACTCCTGGTGCACCATCGCAACGCCAATGGCCGCGGCGTCCGCCGGACGTTTCAGGAACACCTCGCGGCCCTGCCAAATCATCTTGCCGCCATCCCGCTCCTGCACGCCGGCCACAATCTTCATGAGCGTCGATTTCCCCGCGACGTTCTCGCCGAGCAGCAGATGCACTTCACCAGCACGCACTTTGAGACTGCCATCGGCGAGAGCGGTGACGCCGCCGAAGCGCTTCTGAATGTTGCTCAATTCAAGCACGAGTCGCAGGCGCCTGGACGCCGAGCTTCGACGCGGCATCGAGCAGGCTCTGCCACGTGCCGCCCTCGACCGGAATGCCTTCCACACCCCGCCGCGCCTCCATTCTGTATTCCGGATCACCCGCCACCAGCACTTCCTCGTACCCGCGCGCGGGCGGCGCCGATTTCACCATGCGGATCAGCTTATCCATCCGCGCCGCAAATTCCTCACGCGGAAGAAATCGTTTAATGTCGATCGCAAAAAACGTCTGGCTCACGCGCATGGCGCGTCCTCGAATGCGGATGCCGCCCATCTCCGTGCTCATCGCCCCGCCGCTCAGGACGGAGCAGAGAATCTCCACCATCATCGCGAGTCCGCTGCCCTTGTAACCGCCGAGCGGCATCAGCAGACCTTTCAACGCGGCCTCGGTGCTGGTGGTAGGAACGCCTTCGGAATCCATGGCCCAGCCTGCCGGAATCTCCGCATGCCCGTTAATTCCGGCCTTGTAGATCTTACCCGCGGCCACTGTCGTTGTCGCCATATCGAGTAGCCAAGGCAACTCCTCGCCGCCCGGAACCGATACGCAAATCGGATTCGTGCCGAAGCGGGTTGCCTTACCCTGCCACGGGGGCACCATCGAGGAGGCTGTACAGAACACGATCCCGATCTGGCCGGCCGCGGACATCTTTTGCGCCCAGAACGCGCAAGCGCCAAAATGATTCGACTCGCGCGCCACCACCATACCCATGCCCCGCTCTCGCGCGATACGCAGGGCGTGCCCGCAGCATATTTCCGCGATCGCCTGCCCGACGCCATTCTCCCCGTCATAGAGAAGGCATGACCCGTCTTCGGAAACAACGTGACCCGTAGCGGCCGGATTCAAATCTCCCCAGGCGATCTGCTCGAGGTAATAGGGAAGCAACTGAACACCGTGCGAATCCACGCCGCGCACATTGGCCGCGACAAGCGACACGGCCACGAGGCGAGAGGTTTCCACGGAGACCCCGGCGGCCAGGCAAATCCGTTCCACGAATGCGGCGAGTTCCGGTGCGGAGACAACGGTTTCCGCCGCCGCCATTAACCCTTCAACCCGGCCAGCACGCCCCGCATGTACGCGAAAGACCTAAGCATCCCCGGCAAGGGATTCTCGGCCTCGATCTCGTATTCAAGCATGACGCCGCCCTGGTAGTTCATCTTCTTCAGCTCTTTGAAGATCGCCGGGATAGGCATTGCGCCGTCGCCCACCACGCACTGGCTGTCCTTGCCGTTCAGGTCGCGCAGATCCTTGACGTGCATGTCGAGCAGACGCGGCCCGGCTTCGCGAATGGCCTGTACAACGTCAGTCCCGGTGCGCGTGGTGTGGCCGATGTCGATGCAGAGACCGACGCGCGGGTCCATATCCTTAATAACCTTGAGCGCATCCTGCGGCGCGGGGTAATTCTTGTCCTCGGGGCCATGGTTATGGATCGCCACTTTGATGTCGTACTGCTTAACGAACTTTTCGAGGCGCGCGGTGGCTTTCTTCGTCGGCATGATCACCATTAGGGGCATGCCGCAGGCCTTGGCGTATTCGAAATACTTTCGCATGTCGTCGTCATCGTCGTGGGCGAGTTGGATGGTGCCGCCGCCGAGGAGTTGCAGGCCGGCCGCGGCGATTTCCTTTCGACCCTTTGCAATTTCTTCCGCCGTGCCGCGGTAGGGCAGATGAAACTCCTTGATGTTGATGTATGGAGTCTTCAGCGCCTTCGTGCCGTTGATGGCGATCTTGCGGCTGAATTCCCGGAATGAGTAGCTGGCTACGCCGAGCTTTAGCTCTCCCGGCCCACCCGGATTGTCGATGGCCGCGGCGGCCGCAAGCGCAGAGCCGGGTAACCCGCCCGCGAGTGCCGCCGCGCTGCCCATGAAACTCCTGCGGCTCGTTCCAAACGTCATAGTGTAACCTCCCGTCTAAGCCTACAATATTACAATGACTCGCCGTGAACTTCTTGCCGCTTCCGCCGGAATCTTCGCCGGCGCTCCCCTTACGCGCCCCGCCGCCGGAAAGACGAACGTCATCATGTTCATGACGGACGACCACGGCGCGTGGGCCATGGGCGCCTACGGGTGCAAAGAAATCCAGACTCCCAATCTCGACAAACTGGCTTCGGGAGGAGCGCGGTTCACCCGTGCGTTCGCTTCGACGCCGGTCTGTTCTCCGAGCCGGATGACGTACATGACCGGCAAGCTGCCATCGTTGCACGGCGTTCAGGATTGGATCATCCCGGAGGACTCTTTCGGCGAAAAGAGCATCCGGTTCCTGGATGGCCACACCACCTACGCCGAGATTCTCGCGCGCAATGGCTACAAGCTCGGGATGTGCGGCAAATGGCATATGGGGGAAGACGAAAAGGCTCAGCGCGGTTTCAGCTACTGGCATACTGTGCCGGGCGGAGGCGGGCCGTACAAGGACGCCGAATTCGTCACCAACGGCAAGAAGCGTGTGATCGAAGGCTATAAGACCGATCGCGTCGCGGACGGGGCGATCGACTTTCTGAATCAGGCGGGAGGGCAACCGTTCTATCTGCTGGTCCCGTTCTACGCGCCGCACACTCCTTTCAGCTATCAGCCGGATGAATACCGGAAGCCATACGCGGATTCGAAGTTCACCTGCTTCCCGGATGCGCCGATGCACGACTGGCAGAACCCGGGCCTCGCCACGCATCACGGCAACCGCGACAGCAAGCTTGCGTATTCCGCGTTGATCACGGGCATGGACCACAACGTGGGCCGCATCCTGCAACGTCTCGATGAGTTGAAGCTGAGGGAAGACACGCTGATTGTGTTCACGGCCGATCAGGGTTGGAACGCGGGACACCACGGCGTATGGGGCAAGGGGAACGGGACGTGGCCGCTCAACATGTACGAAGAGTCGCTGCGGGTGCCGCTCATCTGGAATCATGCGAAGCGGATCAAGCCCGGACAGGTGGTTCCGGCGATGGTTTCGAGCTACGACTACTTCCCGACGATTCTCGATTATTTGGGGATGGCGCAGCCGAAGGACGCGAAGTTGCCGGGACAGAGCTACGTGCCCGCGATGACTGGAGGCAAGGTGGCGGCGCGACGGCGGCTGTACTTCGAGTACGAGTTCGTTCGTGCCGTGCGCACGGAGAACATGAAGTATATCGAGCGGACGAAGGAATGGCCGAGCGAGTTGTTCGATCTTGAGGCTGATCCGGGCGAGTCGAAGAACGTGATTGGGGACGCCGGTTATGCGAAGCAGTTGGCGGAGCTGCGGGCGGATTTGAAGGGCACGTTCCAGCGAATCGGCGCTCCGCCGATTGAGGATTGGCGCGGGACGACGCGACAGAAGCTGACGGTCTACCGGCAGAGGGGGAGCCGGTAGCGGAGTGAGGAGGCGCGGGGCTGAAAAATCAGGCCGAGGAGTCAGATGGGTTGATAAGCAGCTTTTTATTAATGACTTGGAACGGGGTGACGCAGAAAAATAATTTTGTGTTTTTCGTGGCGCGGGGGAGGTTGGGGGAGCCTGGGAAGTGCGGTTTTCGGGCGTTTGCGGTGGGTTGCGAGTAGAAGAAGGACGGGGGCCTTGGGGGCGAAATCGGGAGGGCGCGTCGTGATGGGGCTGTAAGTGGCTTTTTATCATCTGCTTGAGATGGGGTGACGCAGAGAATAAAAAGGCGAACGAAGATCGCCGCCCCGCTCTCCTGCCAACCCTCAACTCGGAGTATACATATGCGTGCGGGGCTAGCCGGAGGTGGATTGGCGTAAGTCTTTGGAATCGAAGGTCAGAATAATTCCAAAGTCGCGGAACGCCGAGAACGCCGTCAGCTCCGACTTTACGTCAGGTCGAAAACCACGCGAAGAGCGCGTTCCAGGCGCTTTATTCCGGCTGTCGTAACCGCCCAGAGGTAGCCACTCAGCCGCGAGCAGTGCGGGGTTAGCACCTGATCCATAATTGCTTTCGACTGCCTGCCTCCGGGCTGGGCAAGAGCCTCAGACGAATACACCCGGCTTGCGCTGTACGCCGACGGCGCAACTACAACGCGCAATCCAGCACGATTCCGCGCATCATTCGACAAAAACGACCGGGGGGGGCGCGTCCTTCGAACTTCAGTGCCCATGACTGGATTCAGTCGAGCCCAGGGCACATCGCCCCGGCGAGGAATCCGCGGCCCGCTCACTTTCTTTCATGGATCGAGCCGAGGCCGGAATGGAACAAGGAACGCTCCCACGATCGCCTGTGTAGTTAGATGAGAGCGAAAGACTACTTTCCGCCTGACCGGAGCCATGCTCCGATGGCGGCAACAAGCAAGGCCACGGTGATGTATATACCGTCCATGAAGCCAGCGCGATCGGCAAACGTGTGAGCGCCAAGAAAAAAGCCGCGAAAGACCATCGCCAGTACAGCGGTAGCCCAAAGCGCGAAGACAAATCTAAGCTTCCCCATTACTGCTAGCGCCAGAGACGCCAGCCCGCACAGTGAACTGACGAACAGGAGTCCGCACAACGTATCTCCGGACCACGGCAGCAAAGATGTCTGGAGCGCGTGGGACGGACCCAACGTTGAAACCAACGACACGCCAAGCATGAAAAGCGCGAGTAGCAGATGCACGAGATAACTGTAGAAACGGAACACTCTAATGACGATCGCCACCAAATTCCTCCGGCTCGAGGACCAAGCGAGCTATTGTACCGCACCGCTCGCGCGATCGTGCTGAACCCAGGCACGAGCATCCAGCACGACCCGCCGGACGCCGGCCTTGAAGAACTCCCGGCCCGTCTCCCGCCGTCAGTATGTTGGCGGAGTAGCCATCGGGCACGCTAATCGTTACCCGGACGCCGTTCAGGCCATTACCTGTCGACTCCCGGATAGGGGCCGGCCCAAAAGGCCAGCCCCGGCCCAGCAATCAGTCATCGATCGCTACTTAATAATATAGTCGTCATAGACCCCGCCGGTGTTCGTCTGGACAACCACTCGCCGACCCACCAGGTTAGTAGCGGTAGTGACGGTGTATTCGTAGGCACCGTTCTTGAAGGTCATCGGTGCTTCGACAATGAAGGGCGACACATTGCGATCCGCTCCCGCATCCGGGCCATCGATAGAGATGGTCATTTTAGGGGTGGAGCCGAAGCTCGAAGTGGCCCGCACGGTTAGAACGCCGTTCGCGTATTTAGCCCGAGTTGTCTGCACAGTGTCAGGATACTCATGAAGCGGCACCTGCAAAGGAGCACCCGCCTGCATCGGGGGCTCAATGCGAAGCCACAGATCGTAAAGGCTGGTGCTGGATTTTGACTCCTGGATTGAGCCAGGCACTTCGAGGGCCAGAACCGTAAAGGCGAACTTTCCGTATCGGCCACCCTGAAGATTGGCGTTGAGCGGCTGGTAGTTGATACTGAGGTCGCTGTCGTACACAATAGCGACACAAGTGCGGCCAACCAGCTTAGCGAGCTCCTGGTTACGGAGCGGCATCACATCGCGGACCTTATCCAGCTTGTCCTGGGGCAGCGTACCGTCCACAAAGGCCTTAATCCATTGATCATAGGTTAGGTTGGTGGTGCGGTCATCGGCATAGCGAATTCGCGACGGAAGCGCGAACCAGCCCTCGTCGGTGCGTTGGCCTGTGGGCAATTTGACAATGTCGCCCGGGAAACGCTCATTCCAGCGTAGCCAGGGGTTGCCAATTTCGGTGGGACGGTCATCGTTCACGAGGTAGTCCGGAGTTACCCCGCGCGCCTGGGCCGCCAACTCGATGTTTTTCATGTCATTATCGACGCCGTCTTCGTCGATGATCACGACGCACGCCCCGGCGGGAACCTTCACCTCTATGATCGTATCCTGAACCGGTCCGGCGGGGGCAAAGCCGTCGATGTAAAGCAGCACAGCCACCGTCTGGCCCGCGGCCGGGACGAAACCCGGGTTCGCGTTAGCGGCATTCACCATCGCGGTGACACTAGGCGTCACATCGAAAGTCGTGAACCCGTTCAAGAGAATCCAGATGGCCGCCTGGATCTCGTCCGGCGTTCCGATTTTGTTGTTCAGAACATGGTTTACCTTCGGCCAAGCTGCGTTCGCCGCGTTCGCTGGAAGGGTCGCGCTATAGGTAGAATAGGCGGTAACTAACTGAGTAACAGCGACCGGGGCAAACTGATCGTCTCCGCACCAGCCGAGATAAGTCGCATTCGTGATATCGAAGCCGGCCCCGACGCCGCTGAGCGTGGTCGCCAAGAAACTACTGGGCGCGACGAAGGACTGGTTAGCGGTGATCGGGGTCGCCGGCAGGTTCAATGTGCCGGCTGCCGCTGATGCCAACGGCGCAGATACCGCCGAAGCAAGAGCAAGAAGTATAAGGGAAAAGGACCGAGTCCGCAGTATGGAGCGGCTCACTTGTCGGTGATCCTCAGCCTTGCTTTTTCTGTTTGAATGGGCCTGGCTGGCCCTCGATAGGGTTGACATGAATTTCTCTCCGAATCTGTGGTCTTGGTGGCGCGGGGATGCGGCTCTTGTCGTTCCCAATCGCAAAGACCTACCGCTTCTAGAGTAGCTCCCGCCCGCCCGAAGAGTAAAGGTATCTTTAAGAAAAACAAGGGCTATCGTCTCACGATAGGTACTGGTAACATCCGATGGTGCCGGATCCTATCCGATAGATAGGATCAAGTCAATCAAAAGATAGGTCTGAATCGCCCTATAAGCTTCCGACTGTCCGCCAACGAGAACCGAAAAAGGCACAAAGGCCGCAGAGGCGGATCCTTGCCGCCATGCCGGAGGAAGATCTTCGCCCCCTTGGTCCTAACCCACCTGGCATTGAAGCCCTTGAACAGACCATTGTCCGGTGGCATGGGCTCCGTTGAAGCTATCGCGCGTGCCGGCGGTGTCTGCGCGGTGGCATCCTCCGGCGCCAGGGCGAGTTGCGTAGCGGTGCCCGCCGTCACTGCCGTTACGAAGTGCCTAAGCTAAGATCGACATCATCCTGTCCGTCTTTTCTCACAGGGCCAATAATGGCGAATCAGTACTCGGCCGACATCACAGCGCCGAGCGTCACCACGCCGTCCCAGAGATTTCGCAGGCGGATATTCTCGTCGTGGGAATGTTGTTTGTTGTCGTGATTGGCGATCGGAACGATGATGACAGGAATGCCCAAGACATCCTCGAACGGAGCAATGGGCAGCGTCCCGCCGCCGGTCGGTTGGCGGATCACCGGTCCGCGGACCTTCTCGATCGCCCGGACCACGGTCGCGGCCAGCGGCAGATCCATCGGCACGCGTACCGAACGGACGCCATTGCGCGTGCGGCTCACACGGGCGACACGGGGATGCGCCAGCCGCTCAGCGGCGGTAGGCTCACGTTCAACGACGAAGTACCCGCGCCGGCGAATGTGCTCGATGAACTGGTCAATGGTCTTCCGCGGGTCCATCCCTTTCACCAGACGGATGCCGATGTTGGCCACTGCACCGGAGGGGATCACGTTGCGAGCCTCGTTGCCGGTTGAAGCACTGGTGAGGCCCTGGATGTTGAGCGCGGGAATTGCGATCAACTCGTTGATCCGCTTACCGGGAACCTCGGCCGCGCCCAACAGCAGTTCGCGCTTCAACTCCTCTTCCATTTCCGGAATCTGGTGAACCGCGCGGAGTTCCGCCTCGTTCAGTGGGACGACATCGTCGTAAAATCCCGCGACCCGCACGCGCCCATCCTCGTCCTTCATCGACACGATCAGGTGCGCCATCATGAGCGCGGGATTGGGCGACCAGTTCCCGTAGTGTCCACTGTGCAACTCGCGGGCGGGCCCGTAGATCGTCAGTTCGAAGCCCGCGGTTCCGCGCACGCCGAACGACACCAGTTGCCTGCGGCTCTGATGCACCGGACCGTCACAGAAGATCATCGCATCGGCCCGCAAGCGGTCCTTGTACTTTTCGAGAATCTCCCGCGCGTGTGGCGACCCGGCTTCTTCCTCTCCATCGAAGAAGAACTTCAGGTTGACGCCAGGCTTAATGCCGGAGTCGAGCGCGGCCAGAAACGCGACGATCGGAGCTTTGTCGTCGCTTGCCGAGCGGGCTTGCAGCCGCCATTCCGGATCGAGTTGCGCGGCGCTGGTGGGCCACGGGAGCTTTTGTCCGGCTTGATTGAGGAGAACGGGCTCGAAGGGTCCGCCGTTCGACCATTGGTTCGGGACCACCGGCTGGCCGTCGTAGTGCGCGTACAGGATGATGGTGCGCTGCGCGCCGGGTACGCGCATCTCGCCGAACAGCGCAGGAGGAGCGCCCGGCACTTCGAGCCGCGTCAGCGTGATGCCGCGCCTGGCGTACATCCGCTCGATGAGCTCGGCGTTGCGGCGCATGTCACCGATGTTGCGGGCGACATTCGGAATTCGCAGCATTTCGGCGTATTCGTTGAGCATCGACAGGCGGTCCGGTTGAGCGAGCAGGGGAAACGCAGCCAATAGGAGGATCGCGGTGAACTTCATTAGTAGAGGTTAACACCGGGCGCGACACCTACTTTCATACGCCGGCCGCGATCTGAAGGCATCCGTGCATTCCATTGCGGAATGTTCATCTCCCTAACCTTCTCCCGCAGCATCTTTCCTATCCCAGCGGAGTGTGATGTGGACAGCGCCTGCATGACGGCGTACTCGTACACTACTTTTCAAACTAGGCGTTTGGGTCAGAGTCGCGGCTTCTCGAAAACAGTATTAGAGGATTCGTAGCAGCGTTGCCGTGCTTCGTGGCCTAATGTTGGGCGGAGCTGAATCACGGACTTCCCAATCTGAAACCGCTTGCCACTATTGTGTTCGCTCCAGGGCCGCTGCCAACGGGTACGCGGGGCCAGACGCCCGCTGCCCGGCGAGGCCACGATCCTCCCGTTCTCGTAGACCACCGGGCCGCGCCGGATCGCTACAATCGGCCAGCCGGTTACCTCCCAGCCTGAGAAGATCGAAGAACTTCCCGTTGGAGAGTATGTCGACGTCCCTAATCGTGCGATTGAGATCCGGATCCCAGATGACTCTCCACCGGTGAGTGGCTGGGCGGAGCGGCCCACAGCCCGATGTTCGACAGCAAGGCGAGGCCATGAAGAACTCATGGGGCGCGTTTCCTGTGATAAAATCCGAATAGTCTTTTCGAATTGGGGGTTGCGATGAAACATCTCTGTTTGACGCTCGTCCTGGCGGCTGCTGCCCTTGCGCAGACCGAACGGGGAAATATTACCGGCGTGGTCACTGACAGCTCCGGCGCCGCCGTTCCGGGAGCGGCGGTCGCGATTACCAACATTGCCACCGGCCAGTCGACGCAAACTATAACCGAGACCAACGGTGACTTCAACCTTCCCAATCTCTCGCCGGGCAACTACCGCATGGAGTTCTCCGCGCAAGGCTTTAAGAAGGTTTCACGCGAAGGCGTCGTTTTGACCGCTTCCGCCACCGTCCGTGCCGATGCGCGGCTTGAAGTCGGACAAGTCACCGAGACCGTGGAGGTCAAGGCAGACATTGCGCAAGTGCAAAGCGAAAACGCCAAGATCAGCACGGCCGTCCAGAACAAACTGGTCGACGAGTTGCCGCTCGTCGTGGGCGGCGCGCTTCGCAGTCCGTTCGACCTGGTGTCGGTGGCGCCGGAAGCTCGGGGCGGCGGCGGACAACTCGCGCTCGGCGGGGGACAGGCCCGCGCATGGGAAGCGACGCTCGACGGTGTTTCCGTGGCGACCAATCGCTCGGCCGATGCGGTTGAGATCGCCTACAACGCGCCTTCGCTCGAAGCGATTACAGAGTTCGCGGTGGACACGAACGGGTTCAAGGCCGAGTACGGACAGGCTGGCGGCGGGATCATGACCTTCTCGTCGAAGTCGGGTACGAACCAGTATCACGGTGTCGTTTATGACTTCCTCCGGAACGAAAAGCTGGATGCGCGCGGGTTCTTCTCGCCTCGCCGCGCCGTGTATCGCCAAAACGATTTCGGCGCCACCGCAGGCGGCCCCCTGTCGATCCCCAAGATCCACGACGGGCGCAACAGGACGTTCTTCTTCTTCTCTTACGAAGGATTCCGCAATCGCGTCGGTTCCAACGACTCCATCTTCACTGTGCCCACGCCGGAAATGTACGAGGGCGATTTCACCAACCTGGTCAGCCCGGCCAACCAGCGCCTGTTGATTTACGACCCCGCTACGCAACGCGCCAACCCAGCCGGCGGCGGACTCATACGCGACGCCTTCCCGAACAACCGCATTCCCGCGGGCCGCTTCAGCGCCTTCGCGAAGACCTGGTCCGCGTTCGGCCAGCCCGTCAAGCCCAATCGTGGCGGAGCACCGGGAACGATCGACTACATTCGAAACAACTACATCGCCACGGGCGGCTCCATTGTCTCGCCGCAGAACAAGTACAGCTTGAAGGTCGACCACAACATCAACGCGTCACATCACCTGGCATTCTTCTACAACAACAGCAACTTCAATCAGGCCGTTGGACCGAGCGGACCTCCGGGACTGCCGCTGCCCCTGTGGAACGGCCAGGTGCAGACCTTCGAAACCGAAGCCTATCGCGTGGCGCATGACTGGACGCTGAGCCCGCGCCTGCTCAACCACTTCTCGATCGGCGGCAATCTCTTCTACAAAGTGAGCTCGTCCGCCAACGCCACCGGCGGATGGAAAGACAAGCTTTGCATGAAGAACGTGCCGGACTGCGACGTCAACTTCCCGAACGCCGCGTTCAGCGAATTCAGCGGTTGGGGTGCGACCTCATTTAACGGTACGGAGCAACCGCTGTGGGCGATCAAGAACGACATGAGCTACATCAAGGGCTCGCATACGCTGAAATTCGGCGGAGCGTTCCAAAGCCAGCGCGCCAACGGCTACGGTCAACAAAACATCATGGGCCAGGCGAGCTTCAGCTTCCAGGGAACGTCCGTTCCCGGCGCCACGGCGTTCAACAGCGGCAGCTCTTTTGCCAGCTTCCTGCTCGGCGAAGCCTCGGGCGGCGCAACGGAAACCAATCGCTTCATCTCACAGCTCTATCGTTACTACGGCTTCTACGCTCAGGATGACTGGCGCGTGTCGAATCGTCTCACCGTCAACCTTGGACTGCGCTACGAGTTCACGCTGCCGCCGGTTGAAAACGAAGGCGACAAATACTCCGACTTCACGCCAGACCGCATCAATCCCGCCGTCAACTATCCGGGCGCTCTGCGCTTCGCCGGCTCCGGCCAGGGCCGCGAAGGGACGCGGACGCTGGTGCCGGGCTGGTATTCCGGTTGGGGACCACGCCTCGGTCTCGCCTACACGCTGAACCCGAAGACTGTGCTCCGCACCGCGTTCGGCCGTTCGTTCAGCAAAGTGACGGTGGTAGCGGGTTCGGGTCACTTCGCCGGATTCATCGGCTCTTACTCGTTTACCTCGCTCGATCAGGGCATCACGCGCGCGTTCCGGCTCGACGACGGACTCCCGGCTTATCCGCTTCCTCCCGATCTGCGCCCGGATTTCCAGAACAACCAGAACGTCGATCACTGGCAGTTGGGGGACGCGGTGCGGTCTCCCGAGAACCTCTATTGGACGTTCTCCATGCAGCGGCAGCTATCGAACAGCACCGTGATCGAAGCGGCCTACAACGCGACGGCCGGTGCGCACCTGCAGACCGGACTGGTTAACATCAACCAGTTACCTACGCCGACCTACGACGGCCTCGTGCGGCGGTTCGGTCCGGCGCAAACGGCGACCCTTCTGACCTCGGCGGCCGGCAGCCCCGCGGCCACGCAGGCAGGTATCGGCCTTCCCTACCCGAACTTCACTAACGCCAGTGTCCAGCGCACAACGCGCAACGTGGCCCAGTCGCTGCGGCCGTATCCGCAGTACCTCAACGTCGTCACCGGCTCACAGGGTGGCGACAAAAGCGGCCATTCCACCTATCACGCGATGGTGCTCAAGATGGAGCGCCGTTATTCGGCCGGCTTGACGTTCCAGTGGAACTACACCTTCTCGAAGATCCTGACGGATTCCGATAGCTACGACGCGAGCACGACTTCGCAGGACCAGTACAATCGCAGGCTCGAGAAGTCGATCGGTCGTTTCGATCAAACGCACGCGGTGAAGATGAGCACCATTTACGAACTGCCGTTCGGCAAAGGCCGGCGGTGGATGAATTACGGCGGCGTGGTGAACGGGCTCCTCGGCGGGTGGCGTATCAGCGGAATCCAGAGCTACTTCTCGGGCTTCCCTGTGGCCCTCACCCGCAACAATCCGTTGACGATCTTCAACGCCGTGACGCGGCCCACCATCACGTCCTACGACAACTGGCGCGCGCCGCTAGCCGGCGGGAGTTTCGATCCCGGCACGGACCGTTTCCTGAGCCCGGCCGCCTTCCCGGCCGCCGCACAGCCAATCGCCTTCGGCAATGCGACGCGCTTCAACCCCAAAGTACGTACCTTCCCGAACTTCAACGAGAATGTCAGTCTCGCGAAGTCCTTCGCGCTTGGCGAAACCCGCCGGATCGACTTCCGCTGGGAAGCCTTCAACCCGTTCAACCGGACCGTGTTCGGTACGGGCAGCACCAACCTCAACGCCAATAACTTCGGTGTGGTGCAGGACCAGGCGAACACCTGGAGGCAAATGCAGGTGGCGCTGAAGCTCTACTGGTAAGAGACGTTTCACCCTAAATCCGGCACTTCACGGGCTCTCGATGCTGCGCCGGCGCCCGAATTCATTGGTCACCGCAATTGCTCCGCACCTCACCCATCGGGTGAACCGCCTTGGCACGCGCGATTGTGGCTGTCGCAAACTCCGTACGCCGGGAAATTGCCCGTACAGGCTCGCCGATCGTGGTTTGGCTCGAAGCAGCAGGAATGCGTAGGCCCGCGTTTGGTTCTCTCCTCGAGTCGGATTGTGTGGCTCGAGTGCGAGAATGGAGTCGAGATCCTTCAGTAGAACGAGGATCGTGATGTAGGCGTTTCGGCTTAAGCCTGCGATAGAGCCGGGTGGGAAACGTTAGGCGGCGCGCAGCTCGTACCGCTTATGCAGGCCGCCCAACTGCGCAATGGCAAAGACGCGTCCGAGCGTCGCTGGCTGCACGGGCCGAGGATGCGGCGCGTCCTCGCCCAGCGACAAGTGCGTTCCGGCTCCGTGATAATACGCGAAATAGGAAGACAGCGTCCGGCGGAGCGAGGCTTCGCTGAAGACGATCAGATAATCGAGGCATTCCAGGCGAATGCTCCTGATGACGCGTTCAACGTAGGCGCGCTGCCAGGGCGACCGGGGCGCCGAGAGCACTGCCTGGATCCCCAGGTCCTCGACGTGCCGGGTGAAATCGAAGCCGAAGATGCCGTCGCGATCACGCAACAAGTAGCACGGGATTAGGTCAAACGGGAAGGTCTCCCGCAGTTGCGGGCCGGTCCACTCGGCGGTGGGATGAGCGGTGACATTGAAGTGCAGAATCCGCGCTGGTCGTCGGTGCGAGGACAAGGACCACGTAGAGGATCTGGAAGCCGATCGTGGGCACCGTGAAGAAATCGACCGAGACCAAAGATTTAATGGGGCTGTCGAGAAAGGTTCGCCAAGTCTCAGAGGGAGGCTGGCGGACCATGTACTTGACGACGCTGGTCTGACCGATGTCGATGCCGAGCTTCAACAGCTCTGGTTTTAGCCATTCATTGAGCCTTTAGTTATCTGCTGGGGTAAAATCATCAGATCGTATGGCTTTGACAGCTGGCATGAAACTCGGCACGTACGAGATTATCGTGCCGATCGGAGCGGGCGGAATGGGCGAGGTGTACCGCGCGCTCGACACCAAGCTCAACCGGCCCGTCGCTGTGAAATTGCTCTCTGACGAATTTGCCGACGCCGCGGCCCGCCGTCGATTCCAGCGCGAAGCGCAAACGGCGTCGTCGCTGAACCATCCGCACATTGTCACGGTCCACGATGCGGGCGAGATCGACGGCCGACAGTACCTGGTTACGGAATATATCGACGGCGGCACGCTCAAAGACTGGGCCACACACACAGGGAGCAAAGGCCATCGCACGTGGCGGGAGATCGTAGAACTGCTAGTGGGTGTAGGCGACGGCTTGAGCGCTGCGCACGGCGCCGGTATTCTGCATCGCGACATCAAGCCGGCCAATATTCTGATTACCAAGAGCGGATATGCGAAGCTGGCGGATTTCGGCCTGGCGAAACTCCTGGAGGGCTCGGCTCCGGACGATGCGACACGAACGCTGACGGAGAAGGGCACGCGCCCGGGAGTAGTTGTTGGCACCATCGCCTACATGTCGCCCGAGCAGGCATCCGGGAAGCCCCTGGATACCCGCAGTGACATCTTCTCGTTCGGGGTCGTGCTCTACGAAATGCTTGCCGGCCGCCGACCGTTTGAGGGCGCGACAGGTCTCGAAACCCTCCAGACGATTATCCACGGCGCGGCTCAGCCGTTGCCAGCAGATGTACCGGGAGCGCTGCGGGCGGTGGTGGAGAAGGCTCTGGAAAAGAACCCCACGGAGCGGTACCAGTCCATGCGCGAGATGGTGGTGGATCTGCGGCGGCTGATGCGGCAGAGTGTGGAAGCGGTGGCGCCAGCGCCACGTTCAATGCGCGGGCAGTGGTGGGCCGCGGCGCTCATCCTGGTCACGCTCGCGGTTGGAAGCGCTACGATCTGGTTCGGCGCGCGTCAACCCGCTGGATCCGCTCAGCCCCAGTACACGCCGCTGACGAACTTCGCCGACTCTGCCACTTCGCCGGCTCTTTCACCGGACGGACGCATGCTCACTTTCATCCGTGGCCCGAGCACATTCTTCGGGCCGGGGCAGATTTACGTCAAGCTTCTTCCAGATGGGGAGCCGGTCCAGCTTACCAACGATGACCTGCGCAAGTTTAGCCCCGCTTTCTCACCCGACGGTACTCGAATCGCTTACGCAACTGGGATGCTTGGCCCTGAGACCATGACGTTGGACACGTGGGTTGTGCCCGTACTAGGCGGGCAGCCGCAGCGCTGGTTGACCAACGCGGAGGGTCTTACCTGGAGTGTGGACCGAGCCGGCAAACTTCGGGTCCTGTTCTCGGAAATGACCGGCCACGGATTTCAGATGTCGATCGTTTCTTCGACAGAGAGCCGCAATGATCAACGCACCGTCTACGCGCCTCCCGAGGACGGAATGGCTCACCGCTCCCGTCTTTCGCCGGGCGGAGATCACGTGATCGTAATCGAGATGGGCTTCAATTCGTGGCTGCCTTGCCGGCTATTGCCTGCCGACGGCAGCTCTCCCGGAAAACTGGTCGGCCCGGTGCCCGCGCAGTGTACTCATGCCAGCTGGTCCCCGGACGGGCAGTGGATGTATTTCTCGGCCGATACCGGCCGCGGAGTCCACACATGGCGGCAGCGTTTTCCGGACGGCAAAGCCGAGCAGGTGACTTTTGGCGTCACCGAGGAGGAAGGGGTTGATGTAGCCCCTGACGGGCGTAGTTTCGTAACCTCGATCGGAACCAGCCAGAGCACATTGTGGGTCCACGATTCCCGCGGCGACCGCCAAATCACTTCCGAAGGCTATAGCTATTGGCCGTCGATCTCTCCGGATGGCAAGAGCCTGTATTACCTGGTACGCGCCGGCGGAACCGAGTCCTTCATCAAGGGCGGGCTGTGGGTCACGAACCTGGAGACCGGACAGCGGCAGCGGCTGCTCCCCGACTTTCAGATGCAGCGATTCAGCATCTCCCCGGACGGCAAGCGCATCGTGTTTACCGCGGTGGATGAAAATGGGCACACTCCCGTCTGGCTGGCGTCTCTGAATGGCCAGACCCCGCCACGAAAGCTCACCTCGATGGATTGCTGGGTGGCTTACTTCGGCGCCGTGGGCGAGGTGGTATTGGAGGGAAAGGAAGGTGTAAAGCCTTTCGTCTTTCGCGCAAAGGAGGACGGCAGTGAATTAGCGAAGATCATCGAAACACCTTTCCTCGTCGCGCAGAGTGTCTCGCCCGATGGGCGATGGGTGGCCGCGCAGGATGCCAGCTCTTGGGGCGCACTCGTCCTGTATCCGGTTGGAGGCGGTGCGCCGAGACGGGTCTGCACAGGGTGTTCAATGCCGCAGGGCACCGATCCTGTCCCGCCGAGCATGACATGGGCGCCAGACGGTAGATTTGTCTATTTGAAGTTTGCGACCTCGACCTATGCGATTCCTCTGCAGCCCGGACAGGTTTTGCCGTCCCTACCGGCCTCCGGGTTTGCATCCAAGGAAGCCGTGGCCGCGTTGCCCGGCGCGCGGTTGGTCTCGGCACAAGACGTGTATCCTGGTCCCAATCCCTCAATCTACGCATTTGTAAGAGTATCGACCCAGCGCAACATCTATCGGGTTCCTGTTCCCTGAGCAAGAGTTCGCATAATAGTTCCCTATCCGCTTTACGTCCTGCCTAGTAGCTTGGCCCGATTGCTCCCCGGTTACGCGCATCCAGAAGTTGGCCGCGCTGGTGGCGGCGGCGCTACAAATAATTCCGCGGGAGAAACAGAAGCGGCGCTGCGGGGACGCAACCATGCTGAGGGATAGTCCGGTGGGCTGATCGAGACGATGAATGGAGCGCGGCGGCCTCGCTTCCGCGCTCTTCAAAGAGACCACATCGGCTCGGTAGACCCTCATACCTTGAAAATCCCCGCCCGCCGGGCGGAATAGTCATTGGCGGCGAGCGCCCTCTCTTCATTTCACGCTGAACCACCACAAACGCAACAGGAAAGGGTCAGACGCGCCGTGTCAGGAACGAAAACTCTGACGAGAGTCGCGCGATGGCTGCGTAATCCTTCCGTCCCGCTGAACCAGCCTGGTCTTATACCGTGTTACGATTCAACAGCTACGTCGCCCGCGCGCCGCTCGCCCGTTCCAGTTCCCGATGAATCGCGTCGAGCACACCGTTGACGAAATGCACTGATTTTTCGTCCGAGTACCGGCGCGCGAGTTCGATGGCCTCATCAATTACGACGGGCGCCGGGGTGCTAAAAGCGGACATCTCACAGACGGCGAGCCGAAGGATATTGCGATCAACGGCCGGCATCCGTTCGATGCGCCAGTGCTCTGCGTGACGCGTGATGCGGCCGTCAATCTCCGCTACGTTGGCGATGGCTGCGCGAACCAGTGCATCGGTAAATTCGTCGCGTTCAGGCCGCGCTTCGCTTTCTTCGGAATAGAGCGACGAATAAAACCCATCCAGCGCAGCATCGGCTGAAAGTGCGGATTCGGGCGGCAAGTGGCGCGCATCCCATTGAAACAGCACCTGCAAGGCGGTCTGTCGGGATCGCCGGCGCGAAGGCATTAGTTTACGTCGTTCCGCGCAGGCGGCGCATGAGGGTGGCCATCTCGACAGCCGTCATCGCCGCGTCGAATCCCTTGTTACCACCCTTCCCGCCGGCGCGGTCAATAGCCTGCTCAAGAGTGTTGCAGGTCAGCACGCCGAATGCGACCGGCATGCCCGTCGTGGTGGCGACCTGCCCCAAACCCTTTGCTGCCTCACCGGCGACATAGTCGAAGTGGGGGGTTTCGCCCCGTATGACCGCGCCGAGGCAGATCAAGGCATCATGACGTTTTTGAGATGCCAGTTCGCGTGCCACAGCGGGAAGCTCCCAGGAGCCCGGAACGCGCACGACATCAATATCCGCCCGATCACAGCCCGTCCGCGCGAGGGCGTCAAGCGCGCCCGCCAGCAGCCGTTCGGTGATGAAGCTGTTGAACCGGCCCACGACAATGGCGAATTTCAAACCGGCCGCGCTCAAAGCTCCTTCGATAGTCTGCGCGTTATCAGTCATGTTTCATACGCTCGTATGGGATAATCGGTCTTCAGGCACAATCATACCGCATGGACCGCGAATTCATACGCAATTTCTCCATCATCGCTCATATCGATCACGGCAAGAGCACGCTCGCCGACCGGTTAC
>SXGT01587835.1_pt1 | contig 19097 bp, 17 predicted proteins | sample 3176221 | NCBI WGS metagenome assembly SXGT01 (sample SAMN11356862, study PRJNA531348) | freshwater metagenome | isolation source: freshwater sample F1-120 | place: China: Fuxian Lake, Yuxi | collected 2017-12-25
CCCGCCGCTGGTCGGCATCCTCGGCCTCCACAAGATCGCCGACCGTGTCGGGCCCGTGACCGGCCAGATCGTGATCCGGCCGATGATGTCCCTCGCCCTCAGCTACGACCACCGGCTGGTCGACGGCCGCGAGGCGGTGCAGTTCCTTGTCAAGATCAAGGAATACATCGAAGACCCGGCCTGGATGCTGCTGGATGCGTAGCATGGCAGGCTGATGGCGCGGATAGCATCGGCCCGAACACTCAAGCAGTTGATTGCGGAGCGGGAAGGCACGCGCGGTTTGCTGATTGCGTTTGAAGGCCCGGACGGCTCAGGCAAGACTACCCAGCGCAGACTCCTCAAGACCTGGCTCGAAAGCAAAGGACACGACGTGGTGTCGACGCGCTGGGCCTCGTCGCCCCTCGTCCAGCCGCTGCTCAAGGCCCGCAAGAAGATCCGCACGCTGTCGACCCAGGAATATTCCCTTCTTCATGCCGTCGACTTTCGACATCGCATCGAGACGTCGATTCTGCCCGCCCTGTGGGCCGGCCAGACGGTGCTGGCAGATCGTTACCTCTTCACCGCGCTCGCGCGCGATGCCGCCCGCGGACTTGACCTCGACTGGCTGCTGCATGCCTACACGCCGTTGCTGTGGCCAGACCTGGTGATCTACTTCGCGATGACCCCCGAGGACTCGCAGCGACGAATAGCCTCGACGCGGTCGCCCCATTTCTACGAAGCGGGCCAGGACGTGACCGGTTTGGACGACCCGCTGGCCAGCTACGGCCAGTTCATCGATCGCGTCGTCACCGAGTACGAAAACCTGGCCGTGATTTTCAAGTTTGTCACCGTCGACGCTGGCGATGCCGTGTATCGCCAGCACACCCGAGTACGGGAGTTGGTTGAATCCGCGGCGAAACGGCCGTGGACCGACTTCAGCAAGGACGCCGTGGAAGAATGGCTCCGAACCCCCCAAGCCACGCGCGCCTGATCGCACTCGATGGGTCGCGGGGCGCCGACATCGCGAAGTCGGCGGAACGATTGGTGGCCGAGCTGCGGGAACTGGGCGTCACCTGCGTGATCAGCCGCTGGGATGCCTCCGGCCTATTCGGCGAACTCGCGCAGACCGAGCAGCCGGGCACCGCATCGGTCCGCACATTGTCATTGCTCTACGCAGCCGACCTCGCCTTCCGCCTGCGTTGGGAAATCGCTCCCGCGCTTGAGAGTGGCGCGGTCGTGATTGCGGCGCCGTACCTCGAAACTGCGACCGCGTTCGGTGCTGGCCGCGGCCTGCCCGAACAGTGGCTGCGCGAGTTGCTGCGGTTTGCGCCGGTGCCCGATGTGCAGGCCCTGGCTCGCGAACGCAAGCTGGATCGGGGCTGGAAGCCACGGCTCGACCGTAGTTATCCGGAATACTGTGCGGCACTCCTTGCGCCGCCGGCGTCACGGCGCCTGCCGAAGAAGTCGCGTGCCAACGTGATCGACGCCCTCAGAAGCGCGCGCGGCCGGCGGGTCTATCGGCTTGAGGGAAAAGATTTCGCCCAGGCCGTCGCGGCGGTTACCAACAGCCAGCCGGACGTGTCGTCGCGACGGTCTTCGCGACCTCGCACCGCACGTAACTGATCCGTGCCGGCGCGAACGCCAGCATGGTGTCACGGTCGGCCGTATGCTCGGCATTGGTGTACGGCTTGACCGTGTCGTCCTGCATCGCCGCCGAGATCAGCGTGAACTGGCGCTGCATCTCCGCCTGCATCCAGCCATCCGCTGCGGTCGCAGCCGCGAGCAAGCCCTCGAAATACTTGCTGCTGTAGGCCGGGAGCTGCAGCGTGTTGCGCGTCAGGAGGTTGTCGTTGAGGCGGGTCGTGATCTGGAAATCTGGTGACACAAACGCGTTGTCTTCGTCCCACGCGATGAAGACGTGGCTGGTGCTGGCCTCCAGCCGGTAGAAGTAGAAGTTGTTCATGCCGGCGTAGCCATTGAACCCGTCATTCTGCGCAATGAAGTTCTGCGCCGCGATGTAGCGAACGAAGGCGCTCAGGTCCAGCTGCGGGCCGACCGTCGCCTCGAAGCTCGCCGAAGCGGTGTTGTTGACGAGCCGCACCAGTTCCTCGAGCGGCCCCCAGATCGTCGTGTCGCTCTTGCTTTGGTTGGTCTTGATGTCGAAGCGCGCCTTGTACGGGGCGAGGTCGGATCCCTCGTAACCAAAGGTCCACGGGCTACCGACCACGTAGTTGTACTCAAACAGGTAGCCGTCGTTCTGCACGTCGTCACCAATGCTGCCAAAGACACGCCCCATCATGGTCTTGTCAACGGACTCGACCAACGCGTAGAGGCCAGAGTAGGTGCCGTTGATGTAGAGCTTGGTGTGCGTCTCGCGCGGCGCGGGAATACCCAGCCGCGTCAGGAACCGCATGGCGACGGTCTCGCGAATGCCTGACTTGTCCTGCGTCAGGTTGTCGAGCACGAACGACTTGAGGCCGAGAAAGGTCTGGTCGGTGGCGTAGCGGTCGAAGTCGACCCGCAGGCCCGGCTTGGTGCTGCTGCGTGAGCCCAGCCCGCGCGAGCGGATGCCGACGTTGCGAACGGTCTGGCCGTTCCACGTCACATCAGCGGGGTAATAGGTGTTCTCCTGGAAAGCCGCCTTGAGCTTCGCCCAATCCAACGAGTTCATCCACAGGTCGACGCGCTGCAGAATCTCGGGATTGAAAAAGTCGTCGGACGTCTGTGCCGCGGCGCCGCTCGCTGCGCACACCACGATCACCACGGCCAACAGGCAGCGTCCGACCGCCAACTTCATTCCGCCATTCCGGCGGGGACTAGAAGACAACTTGGAACCTCACCAGACCTGCCCAGTAGGACGCGACACCCGTGTTGGGCGCGCGCGAGACATCAGCAAACGTCTCATGAATAACATTGGTCACCACCCGCACCCAGCGAATGGGCATCCAGCTCACGCCGAAGGTCCAGGTGCGATCGGAGTTCGGCACCTGGTGATCAGCGCGCGGGTTGGTGAACGCGGTGCCTTCCGAGCGCGCGCTGCTCAGCGTGAGCTCGTCGTAGCGCACACCCAACTCGACGGCGCCAACGCCGCCGTGAAATAGCGGCTGGCGCGGATTGATGTTGTCGTCCTTGTCCTCGCCCGTGATGAACCAGGTACCGCTTATGTACCAGCCGGTCGAGAGGAAGTCGGACAGGTCCTCGTTGCGGTTGCTCTGACCGACGCGCTGTTCGCGCGCCTGCATCCACTCGGCTTTCAGGCCGGTCGCTCCTGGCGTCCAGTCGAACTGTGCGCCGAGGCGCTGGCGCCGGCCCTTGACGTAAACCCGCTTGAAGAAATCCGAGCCAAACACGGATTCGCCCTTCAAGCTGTTGAGTCCTTCGGGAACATCGGCGTTGGTGTAGGCCAGTCCGAAGTTGGCACTCTTCAGCTTAGCGGGCACCGGCAGCAGCCTGAAGAGATCGCCGGTGATGCGACCGGCGTACGAGGGACCAACCCCTTCGAGATCCTCACCCTCGACGGCGAAGCGCTCTTCCTCCAATTCGGCATTGGCGCCATCGTCATCGAAGACGCCGACTTCATAGCCGAGGCGCCCCAGTTCGCCATAGACCATCGCGCCCCGATCGCGCCCCGGAGCGATGGCCGTCGAGATCAGGCTGCGGTAGGCGAAATCAGTTTCCGTTGGACCGGTGTTCTGCTCGAGACCGAACGGCATCTTGAACCGGCCGGCCTTGATGCGGAACGCATCGTAGGTCTTCCACGCCAGATAAACATCTTTCCAGTCACCGAACTGCGCTTCGCGATCGATCTCGCGTTCGATCTCGTAGCTGAAATGCCTGGTCACGTCACCTTGGAGGCCGATCCGGGCGGTGCGGAAGTCAAACGTGTCCTCGTCGACCTCAGGATCGAACTGGCGCCAATCGAGCTGAAGCCGGCCGCGGATCCCGATGGTGATGTCCTCACCAAAGACGATGGTCGGCCGGTCGTCGTGCCACGTCAACCCGCGGTCCTGGGCTGCCGCACCAGCCGTGCAGGCAGCCACAAGCAGTGCGGTCAACAGAATCTTCCTCATGCGATGCGGTCTCCGGGAAGATGAGCGGCGGCCGCGCCGGCGCGCACGCTCAATGCGTGATACGCCAGGTTGAGCTGCTTGACCAGTGCCGGCTGGTGAACCACTACTGAGACCTCGCGACGGAAGTCGAGGCTTAATGTCGACAGCGCCGTGCTGCCCAGAATTGCGCACTGCTCATCAATGATCATCATCTTGCCGTGTGGCTCGATCGGGCCCATCGAGTGGCGGCCGATCACCGAGACCGCGATGCCTTCGCTGCGGCGTGCGCGCAGCAGTCCGACCAGGTCGGGATCCGAGAGCTTGTGGTCGAGAATGCGGATGCTGTGCTTGGCGCCGGCGATCAGCGCGCGGATCTCGGCGCGCGAGCGCTCGGGACCGATGATCAACCGGCGGCTGATCGGCCGGCGCGACGGCAACGGTGCCCCGGTGGAGTCGGCGCGAAAGAGCGCCAGCAATCCCGACACGACCGACGCATCCTCGGTGATCAACACGGCATCCCAGGTCCGCGAAAAGCACTTTCGCGTGGGATTGAGCGTGGCGACAATGGCCGTCGCCTCGTCAGCGACCAAATACTTGGCGTGATACTTCACTACCGGGTCGCCGTAGCGAGTGACGACAGCGCCCATTTCTTCGAGCGCGTCCCACAGTTTCTTGAGGCGCTTCTTGCCGCCCTTGGCTCGCTTGGTGAGAATGGCTTCAACTTCGCACCCGCGCTCGAGGGCGCTGGCCAGCGCGTCGAGCACTGAGAAGTCGTTGCAGCGAAACAGTGACAGCACGAGGCGGCGCCTGGCGCTGCCAATGACGCGCAGCAACGCGGCCTTGCGTTCGGCGGGCTCGAGAATCAGCGTTTCTTTGCCGGTCACCGCGGCCTTGCGAACCGGCGGGCTGGCGCGCCGCTTACGCGCGCTTGGGAGGTGACCAGGAGACATTCTTGATGCCCTTCTTGCCATCGCCCAGCAATTGGCCGCTCAGATCTTCAAGCGAGTCGGTCGGCTTGAGCGTGGTGAGGTACTTCGCGGTCGCCTCGTCACCCTGCGACATCTCGCGGGGTTCGAACGAGATGGCATTGACCGCGAACACGCGATGCACGTAGGCGGTCGGAAAATTACGATCCTCCGAGATGATCTCCACCATCATCGTGCGCGGCCGCTCCGAGCTGAAGAGATTGAGGATCGGGATCATCGCGCATAGGAACAACGTGCCCAGGCCCGCCACCGCCAGTGCACCGAGGCCGGCCGCCATGCCCAGTCCCATCAGGATGAACAAGATGGTGATGTCGCGCGCGTCCTCGACCGGGGTGCGGAAGCGAATTATGCTAGCGGCGCCGGCAATGCCGAAGGCCCGCGCCACCGAGCTGCCGATAATGATCATCATCAGCGCACCAGCTATGCACAGCAGCACTTGCGCCTGGTCGAGCGCCGGGTTGGCGGTCCGCTCATGGCGATACTGACGGTGGACGACGGTCACCAGCATGCCGATGACGGCCGAGGCAACCAGCTTGGCCAGCTCGAACAGCGGGTGGGACATGCCGTTGCTAACCGGGGTTGGCGAGTCGCCGCCGGGAAACGAATTACCGGTCAGCAGCGTGTTCTCGAGGCCCAGATCCGGCCACGTCACGCCCACACCCACCAACGCGAGTCCAACCACTGCCACCGCCACGCCCGACCATACGCGGTCCCATGGGATTGCCGGTGTCTTGGCTTCGACCAGCGAGTCAACGATTTCGAGCACGTTGGTGAGCAGCGACAACTCGAGCAAGTCGCGCACCCGAGGATTTGGCGAGACCAGCGTGAACCGCCGGTTCAGGCGTTGCGCCGACGTGTGGCCGCGCACCAGGGCGCGGATGCCGGCGCTATCGGCGTTCGGCACACCGCGCAGATCGATCACGACGTGTTCGTAGCCCGCCTTGAACACCTCCTGAATGCGGTGCTCCAGCTCCTCGGCGGGGCCACCTGCGATCAGGGGCTCCTGCGGCGATAGCAGCAGGCGATTCGACTTGGCGCGGGAATCAGGACTGAACATAGGCCCTTGCCCAGGGTGGCCGAACGGTACCACGAATGGAACGATGCTGAAAGGCCTTTGGCCATTACCATACAGAGATGACTCGCCTGTTCTTGACCGCTCTCTTGACCCTTGCGACCACCCTCTCGTTGTCGGCTCAGCGTCCGGCGTCCGCCACTGTAACGGCACCCGCTGACGTGGCCAAGCCGCCCGCCGATGCGGCCACGACGGCGTCGGGGCTGGCTTCCAAAGTCCTGACGCCAGCAAAGGGCACCTCCAAGCCGGGTCCGACCGACCTGGTGACCGTGCACTATACCGGCTGGACGACCGACGGCAAGATGTTCGACAGTTCGCTGTCGCAGCCCAAGCCGGTCACCTTTCCGCTCAACCGCCTGATCAAGGGCTGGGGCGAAGGCCTGCAGTTGATGGTGGCGGGCGAGAAGCGCCGCTTCTGGATTCCCCAGCATCTCGCCTACAACGGCCAGCCGGCCCGGCCCGCCGGCATGCTCGTGTTCGACGTCGAACTGGTTGAGTTCGCGGTCGCGCCGGGCGCGCCGCCACCGGACGTGGCCGGACCGCCCGCCGACGCGAAGAAGACCGCGTCGGGCCTTGCCTACAAGTCCCTGAGCCCGGGCAAGGGTGGACCGACGCCCGTCAAGAGCAGCTTCGTGACCGTGAACTATACAGGGTGGACCACCGACGGGAAGATGTTCGACACCTCACGGGATAAGTCGCCCGCCACCTTCGGGCTGGGGGAAGTCATCGAGGGCTGGACCGAAGGGGTGCAGTTGATGACCGTCGGCGAAAGCATGCGCTTCTGGATTCCTGAACGCCTGGCCTACAAGGGCCGAGAGCCGAAGGGCATGCTGGTGTTCGACGTCGAACTCATGGCCATTAAGTAGACCGATTTCAGGAGTGCCTGGGGTCGCCCAGGCACCCTTACACGCTTTTCCCCGCCTTTTCCTGCTCCAGAACTCAAGTCACAGAACAGTTACACACGCACGTAAAACAGTTATTCTAAACAACTTACGGCTATGGTTCATTGGTATCCAGATGATCCGATAGCTCGTTTGTAGACAAACAGTGTTTCTGTCCGCTCACGTCTTGTACCGGCGAGAAACTAGTGCGCGACCGCCGCCAGGTGTTCGCGCAGCAGGTCCCGCCCGAAGTCGCCGTTGAAATCCCGCCATACCGAGTGCACGTGGTTCCCGTCGTTCTGGGTATTGTCGAACTCGATCAGGAACGTCGGCCCCTGGATCCGGTAGTAATGTTTCTGGCCCTTCTCGGTGGACCCGGCCCACGCAAAGCGGACCTTGTCCATGCCTGCCCTGGTGGCGACGGCCAGGCGTTCGGCCGCGACATCGGCCTCCATCGTTGATGCGTAGACCTCGATTACTCGCTTCAGCAGCAGTTGCTGTGGTGGCTGCAGAGTGGAGTGAAGAATCCCTTCCTCCGGCAGCGGTGTAATGTCGTTTTTGTTCATGGTCAGGATGTCAGTGGGAGCGGCTGGATTGATGACTGCCGTCCGCAACTGGTCGGGCGAGAGCGCCTGGATGAGGGCGCGCCCGGCGTCCTCCTCCGCGCCGAGGACGCGGGTGCCTTTCTGTGCGCCGTCACGCACCTCGGCCGGATTGCTGCCGAGAAACATCGGCGAACTCGCAACCTGGTTGGCTCTTGAGCCAACCAGTCCGCCGACCGAGCCGTCGTTGATGGTGAAGCGAATCGAGATGTGATGGCCCTCGACCCGCCAGCCCCACGCGCCCTTCGGGCCGGGTGTGCCGAACACCGAGAAGAGATACTCGTCCTTGTTGCGGGCGAACTTGCCGCCCACTTCGATGACCTTCAGCACGTCCTCGAGCTGGATGATCGACGTCACCTTAATGTAGCCGCCTGCGCTCAGGCCGGTGCGCAGCAGGTTGTGCGCCATTCGCCGCTGCGCCTCGCTCATGTCCCTGATCATCAGCCCCTGGCGCGGGAACATCTCATTGGGGATGAAGTGCCAGCGCAGGCGATCGTCGCTGGTGAACGCAAACGCGGCCTTGGCGCGTTGCTCGGGTGCGAGGCTGTCCAGGAATTGCCCGGCGGCTTTCGCCATGGTGTCCGCCGAGCGCGGGGAGGCGAACAGGGCACTTCCCATGAAGGTCGAAACGAGAACGGCGGCAACGGTCAGTCTGAGAGTATTCAGTCGGCTCATGGCGCGGAGTCTACCAAATCACCCAATCGCCAAGTCACCAGATCACCAAATCATCTATTTGAAGCTCACTCCCATGCCGAAGTGCCAGTCGTAGTGACCGGTGTCGTGACCGCGGGCGAGGTCGAGCGACAGGCTGATGATGGTGAGGTGCAGGTAGACACCGCCACCGTAGCCGAGGTCGAGGTGCTGGTCCGCGAGCCTGCTGCCGAACGGATATGAGGTGCCGGCGTCCGCGAACACCTTCACGCCGAAGCGGCCGACCGACAGCTGCGAGGTGACCGGCAGCCGAAGTTCCGCCGACCACGCCGCGAGGTTGTCATCGGCGCGGTAGCCGACGTCGTAGCCGCGCAGGGTCGACGCGCCGCCGAGCAACACCTTCTCGTATTCCGGCAGGGGCGCCGTCGAGGTCAGCGACAGGCCGCGCACCGCGAGCACACTCTGGCCGAACAGGCCCAGGTAGGCGCGGACATCGGCGGTGCGCCGATTGACCCGGCCGGCGTCGAACGACAACCGCTCGACGCGGCCCGTCACCTGCACCGCATTGCGAGGGGATGCGGGATCGACGCGCGTATCGAGAGTGACCTCAGCGTCGGCGCGCGACAATCGGTCGCGGACCTCGCCGAACTCCACGTCTTCAATGCCGGCGCCGGCGCCGATGCGAAGCCACCGTTGAATCGCCGAATCCACGTGTCCCTGGACAAACGTGCGCGTGTCGCCGATTTCGTGATGCGGGTTCTCGCTTCGGCGAATGCCACTTTCGCCCGAAATGCGATCGACCGGCCCTCGGGTAAAGGCGCGTTCGAGCTGCACGCGCGCCTGCCGTTCGCCGCCCCAGCTGAAGGGAAAGGTGATGCGGCTGCGCGGCCCCAGCTGGTCCACGAAACTCATGCTCATGCCGTAGGTCAGCCCGTAGCCATCGTCGCTGTCCAGGATCGGCAGGAACATCCCGCTGCTGCGCAACTTCTTGATCAGTCCCGGCGTGAGATTGTCAAGCGAGACGCCCGGCGCTTCGTCGACCACCACCATCAGCAGGATGTCGTCGGGATTCTCGATCGAGCGGAACCGCTTGCGGACCTCAACGCTTTCGAAGCGGCCACTCTTCTCAAGCCGCGTCGTGACCTCGGCGACCAGGGCGTCGGTGGCCGGCTGGCCGACGACCTCACCCACGGTCGCCAGGACCTCGGCGTCGGGCGTGGTGTGGTTGCCATGTACGCGCACCTCGCCAACGACGCCCGGCGAGCTCTGCGCGAACGCCACCGTGGTCCCGAGGAAGAGCACAGCGGCCAGCCGCCAGCCCCAAGCCTCAAGCCTCATTTGATTTTGTACGTGACGTTGGCTTGCTTGTAGTTGAGGTAGTCGACCGTGTAGGTGGCATCGATCGCGCCGACCGCCATCATCATGCCGAAGTGCATCTCGATGCTGCGCGGCAGCCATACGTCCGGAAACGCCTGGCTCATGCGCATGGTCGCCTTCAGGTCACTGACCCGCAGCAGGGCGCGCCCGGGGAAGAAATCCATGTCGATGTCGTCGAAGGTGTACTGCAGGATCTGATCGGTCTTCGGGTCAACCCACAAGGTGACCAGCGACACCTTGTTCATCTTCTGTTCGATCTCGTCTTCCTTGTCGCGGACCTTGCGGTTGGGGCGCGACTTGCCCTCGTTGAACAACCCCGTCCCCGGGTAGTACTCAATCTTGAGTGCGTCGCGGTCGTCCACCTTCTCGCGGCCGGCCAGCGCGTAGTGGCCTTTCTCGAACCGGAACTTCAGGAAGTACGAGGACGACACAAACTGCGGATCGCTGCCCTGCTTCAACAGGTCATCGACGTTCGACGGCAGGTCCGCTGGCGTCGTCTGGCCGTCCGTAACTTTTACTTCGGCGGGGTCAATCACCACAACGCGGCGCTCGGCGCGCCGCTGGCGCCGCTCTTCGCGATTCGCCTCACGCCGCCGCCACTCGTCTTCCGCCCTTCGGCGGTCGGCCTCGGACAGCGCCACGCCGTTGGCTTTGACCGGGCTGCGCACGAAGATGCCCTGGCGGATGAACCACGAGTATTCGCGCCGGATGCCCCAGAGCGGCAGGCCGCCGGGACCGGTCAGGTCAAAGGCCTCCTTCTCTTCCAGGACGTATTGCTGAAGTTTTTTCCAGTTGTCGTCGCGGCGGGCCAACACGCGCTCCATGAACGCGTCAAGGTCTGACTGGGCCACGACCCGGCCGGGGACGACCGCAGCGAGTAACGCCAGGCCCATCAGGGCGACGAGGGCTTTAATACGCATGGGCGGAGGGCAGGCCCTTACTGAATCGAGGTGGTGTCGGGCGGGTCGCGGCGGTAGACCACCTTGCCGTCGACGATGGTGACCACGACGTAAGCCTCGGTGATGCGGGTCGTGGGACCTTCGAAGATGTCATCCGACAGCACGACGAGGTCGGCCAGCATGTCACGCGCCAGTACGCCCTTGCGTTGTTCGTCGTATGACGCCCATGAGGCATCGCTGGTGTAAGCATCAATCGCCTTGCGCAGGGACAACCGCTCGGCGGGCAGCCAGCCACCTTCGGGCAGGCCATCCACCGTGGTGCGAGTCACGGCGACGTGCAGTCCCATCAGCGGGTCGAGCGTCATGACCGGCCAGTCGCTGCCGAAGGCCAGGCGGCCGCCCGCCTTGACAATGCTGGCCCACAGCCAGCCATGGGCGGCGCGCTCGGCGCCGAGGTTCGTGCTCCACACGTCGCCCGGCGTTGGGCTGGGCGTAGCGTGCACGGGTGCCATCGAGGCGATCACGCCGAGCTTGCCGAAACGTGGGACGTCGGCCGGGTCGATGGTCTCGAGGTGTTCGACGCGATGACGCCGCCCGCGTTCCGGCGCAGGGTTCGCGTTGACCGCCGCTTCATAGGCGTCAAGCGTCATGCGCACGGCGGCATCGCCGATGGCGTGGGTCATGATTTGCCACCCCTCGCGATCGAGCAGCGTCACGGTCTTGTTCAACTGTTCCTGGGTGTAGCGCGGGTCGCCCGAGGTGTTGGGCTGGTTGTTGTACGGCGCGAGCATGGCCGCGGTGTGCGATTCGATCACGCCATCCGCGATCAACTTCACTGCGCCCGTCTTCAGCAGCGGGTCATCGCCAAAGCGTTCCCGCACGGCTGCCAGCGTGTTCAACTCGGCCTCGTCGATCACGCCGCTGGCGGAAAGCGCCTGGTACACCCGCAGCGTCAACTCGCCGCGCTTGCGCAGTGCGTCGTAAAGTTCGAGGTCTTCTGCCGTGCCACCGGCGTTCTGCACGCTGGTAATGCCGACGCGATGCGCCTCGACCAGTCCCGCGCGAATGGCCGCGACCCTGTCCTCGGTCGTGGGTTGTGGCGCCGCGGTCATCAACGCCATCGCGGCTTCCTTGAGCGCACCGGTCGGTTCCCCCGTCCGCCGATCCTTGACGATGACGCCGTTCTTCGGGCTCCTGGTGTGACGCGTAATGCCCGCCAGCTTGAGCGCCTTGCTGTTGGCCCAACCGGTGTGGCCGTCGTAGGCCACCAGGTAGGCGGGCCGATCGGGCACCAGCGTGTCGAGCAACTGGCGGGTCGGCAGCGATCCGGCAAACGGCTGGTAGTACCAGCCGCGGCCCGTGATCCAGGCCCGCTCGGGATGCGCCTCGGACCAGATCCGCACCGTGTCCTTAATCTGGTCGAGGGTCGTCGCGTCAAGCAGGTTGATCTGATCGAGCGACAGCCCGCCGCTGATGAAGTGGGCGTGGGCATCGTTGAACCCGGGCATGACCGCGCCGCCCTTGGCGTCAATGATCGTGGTCTGGGCGCGGCGCAGGCGCTGGATGTCGCGGTTCGAACCGACGCGAACCACCTTGTTGCCACGAATGGCCACCGCCTCGGCCATTGCCTCGCTGCCGCCGCCCGCGTAGACCTTGCCATTGATCACGATCAGGTCAACCGCGTCATCGTCCGCACGCTGGGCGCCGACGATCAGTCCGGCGATCAGCGTGACGCCGACGATGCAGGCCACGAGATAGGCCGTGATGCGGGCCGCCATCAGCAAATTCTAGCACTGTGTTAAAACGTCTGCGGAGGTTCAATGAAGGTCGCGATTCTTGGGTCCGGTGCGGTCGGGGGGTATTTCGGCGCCAAGCTGGCGCGCACGGGGCAGGACGTCACGTTCATTGCCCGCGGTGCGCATCTCGAAGCCATTCGCAGCCAGGGGCTGACGGTGAAGAGCGCCACGCTGGGCGATTTCCACGTCCGCGCCGCCGCCGAAAGCGACACCGCGAAGGTCGGCCCGGTTGACCTGGCGATCGTGTCGGTCAAGGCGTATGACAACGCCACGGCGCTGCCCATGCTGACGCCGATGATTGGCCCGGACGCGGTGGTGCTGACCCTGCAAAACGGCGTCGACAGTGTCAACGAAGTGGCTGCCGTCGTCGGTGAACGGCAGGTCCTGGGCGGCACGACGTATGTCGCGACCGCCCTTGAAGGCCCCGGACTGATCGTCCAGACCGGCGTGCATCGTTCGATCATCTTCGGCGAGGTGTTCGGCGACTGTGGCCGCATCACGCCGCGGGTGCAGGCAATTGCTGACATCTTGGCCGCTGCCGACATCCAGGTCACGCCGGTGGCCGACGCGCGCGTGCCCATTTGGGACAAGTTTGTCTACCTCGTGGCGTTCTCGGGCTTCACCGGCGCGGCGCGGTTGTCGATTGGCCACATCTGGAAGTTCCCGCAGGTGCAGGAGATGTTCTACGCCACGTCGCGCGAGATTGCTGCGATCGCGCAAGCTGAAGGCGTGACGATTTCCGCCAACCGGTTCGAGACGCTCAAGGAATACATGGATCACATTCCGTTCTCGACGCGTTCGTCGCTGCTAATCGACCTCGAGCAGGGCAAGCGCATCGAAGTGGAAGCGCTGCACGGGGCCGCCGTGCGCCGCGCGCAGCAGCTGGGTGTGCCGGTGCCGATCACCGCGACGCTCTACGCCGTGCTCAAGGGGTGGGAGACCGGGCCCGTGAAGAGCTAGCGCCTGCCCCGGCTGCGTCGAGACATCGGTCACGCAGCGACTGGGGCAACAACGGAAAGCTGGCGACGACGTGCCGGTAGTCGTCGTCGCTTAGCCCATACAAGCGTACGACCAGCGCATTCAGGCGCGCGTACGCCTCGGGCGCGGCATCAATTCCGGTGGTGGACAACTGGCGAGCCAGGCCGGCGATGGCGCGAAAGGCCGGTGAGTCATCAGGTGGCCGCGGCACGGGCAGGCGCGCCGTCAATGCCGTAGTGACATGCGTCGTCACGTTGAGACGCACCAGGTAGTTGGCGACCAGGCTGTTGAGCAGCCCGAGCAGGCACCACTGCGCCTCGGGCGCGAGCGGCGTCTTCAGTCCGAACACGGTATGAGTCGAAAGTGTTCCCTTGGGCAGTAGCCCGGCGATCAGCGTGAGGCGGTTCGTGGCGCTCGCGACGTCGCGGTAGGCCAGGCGATCGCGAGTGAAGCTGACGGCGGGATCAATCAGACGCGCGGCGGTCTCGCACGACACCGACTGAGTGGTGGCGTCTAACGTCACCTGGAACGGCGCGAGTGCTTGCCTGCCACGATCGGTAGCAGCGACGACCGACTGCGGGGTGGACGCGGGATAAAATGCTCGCAGTCATCGGTGGCGTTGAGCTCGCGCCCGAAGCGGGCGTGCCAGCCGCGATCAGACCCGAGCGGTGGCGCCCCTGCCGCGGCCGTCGTCAGCACGGCGAGCGCGGCCGGTGAGGTGAGGGTTGGCACCGAGAGTTGTTCCAGGTCCCACGCTTCAAGGCGTGATCGCGACACGCTCAGCCACGCCTCGCCGTCGTCCTGGCGCGCGTCGCTGGCGCACCGATCGAGCAGCGCCGGATCCTGGAGGCCCGAACGAAACCGCAGCACCTCGGTGCGGCCGGCATTGGTGGCCGCGATCATGAGAAAGCGCACACTGCGGTGAATCGGAAAGATGCCGGCCTTGTTGTCCAGCCCAAGCCACGTATCGAGGGTGCAGCGGTCGAACAGCCGGCGCCGCAGGCGCGCGCTGCCGTGGTCGGTGGCGAGCCCCGAGGGGAGCAGCAGTCCGAACCGGCCGCCTGGCCTCGTCAGGTCGAGGGTCCGCTCGAGAAATAACTGATACCGGTTGGCGTAGCCATTGCCCTGGTCGGAGTAGATGCCCGTCAGGCGAAAGAAGCGGCGCAACGGCGCGGCCCGTTCGCGATCGAGCGTGCGAGCCGTAGCCGAGCCGGCTTGAACCGTCTTGCCCAGGCCGACCGCATCAGCCAGCAGCACGCGCGTGGCGCCACCGAGGACCGCCAGTGCCGGTTCCAGCTGATACGCGATGAGATCCAGGGAGGCACCAGCGGCGCTCCACAGGCCGAGCGCCGGCCGCTGCGGCCGGTCGGCGTGGGATGGCATGACGCGTTCGAACGGCGTGATCGCCTGACAGCGCCGACCGGTGTTACCGGGCCCTCGTCCCTCCAGCGTCAGGATCGCACATTGGTCGAAGGACTCGGTTCGCGCGACGGTCCAGTACTCGTCACGAACCACCACGATGTCACCGGGTTGCATGCATGCCACACTGCAAACCACCGGCCCGGTGACATTTCGGCCTTTCGCACGGGATCTCGCGCCGGACGATTCGACGACGACGCAGATTCTGCGACACGCGGTCGCGTCGCGCACCGCAGTTTCTGCGTTATCGCGACGTATGAAGGGCGTTGAAGAAGAGACGGAACGTAGCGTGGGCCTGCGCGCGATGCTGGGTTCGGAAGCCGAACAGAATCGCGCGACCCTGGCCGGCCTTGACCTCGACCAGTGCCCCCTTGCCGGCCACCACGTGTTCGCCCTCGAGCCAGCCGCTCAGCAGCACGCCGCTCTTCGCATAGCGGCCGATCACGCGCGCGGTCGGGGCGTCCGGCACCGTGTCCGGTTGCACTTCGAAGGCCCCATTGAACGCGCAGAACCCGGCGGTCTCGAGCGGCAGGCCGTAGGTCAGCGGATCGGCTTCGAGCTCGAGTTTGACGACCGAGCCGGGGCAGAAGTACTCGCTGGCGGGCAGGCCTCGCGTGACGTCCGTCACGGGCGCGCCCAGCATGTTGATGGCCAGTTCGCTGGATGAGTCGAGTGTCACGAGCGTCCCACCGCCGGTCACGAACTGCCTGAGCATGGCGACGCCTTCGGTGCCGAGGCCGCCGACATATTCTGGCGGCATGGTCCCGGCCGGGTGTCCGGCGATCAGGCGATCGGCGCCCTGGTCGGGAATCACGATCGCATCGAAGCGCGCCCGCAGGCCGCCGCGACGGATGTCAGCGTCGGTGATGTTCGCGAATGGAAACTCATACTGCTCGAGCAGCCAGCGGGTCCAGCCTTCGTCGATGTTTTCGGTCCACGGCTTGTAAAGCGCGACCCGGGCACCGCCGATGGGCCGGGCGTCCTGGGGCGGCCGCGCGGCCGACGCGGTGATTCGCAGTCCGAGATCGCGGGCCACGCCCTCGATCGCGTTGCGCACGCCCTTGGCCTCGGTCACCACCAGCGCGCCCGGCTGATAGGTGTATCCCTCGATTGCCATCGCGTTGGTCAGCCACGATACTTGCGCGCCGGCCTTGAGCAGCCGGTTGATGGCGATGCTGGCGCCGTTGCCGCGTCCGTCAACGACATAGAACGCTGTCTTGCGCACCTCACCCCAGACGCGGGCCGGGGCAATCGAGGCCTGGTCCAGGCGCGTCGTCGGGGGCGGCTCGAAGTACTGATCGATGCGATCGACCGTGACGTTCATTTGCAGCGGCAGCGTCCAGCCGGCGACATCGTAGGGCCGGTCGAGCGGTGTCCCGGTCGCACCGCGACGCACCGGATAGTGCTGAATCTCCAGCAGCGTCTTGGCGTAGGCGCGAAACGGCTGCGCCATCAGGATGATGTCGGTGCCTTGCGGGTAGACCGTTTCGGCGACGCGGAACGGCTCGACCGCGCGCCGCACGTCGACCGCGCCTTCAATCAGGAGTTGTTCGAGCTTGCGCGCGGCATGCGGATCAAACTGCCCGGGCGGTACGAGGTACGCGAATGGTCCGCCCGTGAGCCCCAGCTCCACCTGCCGCTTGCCCATGCGATAGAAGTTGCGCACCAGCTCTTCGCGGTAGCGCGCGGCCGCGCCCAGCATGCCGCGTACCGCCGACAGTTCGTAGTTCACGATGTCGCGCAGGTGCCACTCGCCGCCCGGCCACGGGTTGGGGAACCTCGTGGTTGGTGTGTGATCGGAAAATCCCAGGCCGCCCGTGAGCTGATCCTGCGCCACCGTGATCGGGCTGGCCACGCGCACGCTGGCGGCTTCGGTGAGAATCGTGACCGTGTTGTGGCCGAGTGGCGCCGAGTCTTCATAGCCGGGCCAGTAGTAGTCGTAGAGCGCATTCTGCACCACGCCCTGGCGGCCATCTTCTTCAAGCGCCAGGGCCATGGCGTGCCCCAGCAAGCCGGCGGTGCGCCAGATCAACGGGTCGTAGTTGGGATCGATCGGGTCGGCGTTGGGCGGCACGAAGAACCGCGCCCCGCGCGGCCCCATCTGGTGCATAGCCAGAAACACCTGGGGATGCCAGCGGCGATAGAAGAAGGCCGCGAGCGAGCGGTTCTCGGCCATGTTCATCATGAAGGCGTCGCGGTTGAGGTCGTGGCCGACGTAGCGGTGGTACAGCCACGGCATGTTCGAGCCGTCGAACTCGGTGCCCTTCCACTTGCGATACCAGTCAACCGTGAGGGCATGGCCGTCGGGATTGAGCGAGGGGAGGAGAATGAGCACCACGTCGCGCAACGCGCGCAGCACTTCTGGATCCTGCGACGTCGCCAGCGTATGCAGCAGTTCGGGCGCGGCCTGGGTCGCGCCGATCTCAGTGGCGTGAATGCTCATGCCGATGGCGACGAGCACCGGCTGGCGCGCCGCCAGCGCCAGGGCCGCCGGCTCCTCGAGAGTTCGTGGATCGGCGAGCCGCAGGGCGTTGGCGCGAATCTCCTCGAGCCGCGCGATGTTCTCGGGCGCCGACACGATCGCGGCGATCAGCCGCCGGCCGTCGGTTGAGGAACCGGCATCGACCAGCTCGACCCGATTCGACGCCGAGGCGACCGCCTCGAAGTAACGCTGGAGACCGGGCCAATCGGCCAGTTCGCCGTCGGCGCCCATCGTGAAGCCAAAGGCGGCTTCAGGCGACTGGATCAACGGAGCCTGCGCGCCGAGCGTGACCGATACGAGCAGTGACGCGAGAACGGTGAGTGAGCGCGCACGCATAACGCGCGATCTTATCCCGGCGCCAAAAAGAAGAGGTGCCGCGGGGTTGTCGATCGCCTTTGGACGATCGTCCACGGCCCTCAAGCCCCAAGCTCCAAGGCTCAAGCCGTCGTGTACTCCGCCGTCACCTTGGTGGTGATGCCGCCGCGGGCCGTGAAGTCGCCAATCACGGTCATTCGAACCGGGGCGCACGCCGCCACGAGGTCGTCCAGAATCTGGTTGGTGGCCGCCTCGTAGAAAATTCCCTTGTTCCGGAACTCCAGCAGATAATATTTGAGAGACTTCAGTTCGAGGCAGCGGGCCGCCGGCACGTAGCGGATCCGGATGACGCCGAAGTCGGGGAGACCCGTCTTGGGGCACATCGACGTAAACTCCGGGCAGTCGATCGCGATCTCGAAGGCGCGCTCGGGCCGCGGGTTGGGAAACGTCTCGATGGTCGAGGTCGTAGACATGATGATCAGTCTACGGCAAAAAGATGAAGCTGGCGGCCAAGTGCCACCATGAGCTGCGTGGCGGACTAGCGGCGATTGACAGCCCCCATGGTCGGGGTTAGCATACAGCCCGCTAAACACTGACCCTGGGGGACACGATGGACGAAGCCCGAAGAATGGGCAAGTCGGAGCTCTTTTCGCACTTTGCAGAACGGTTCGACGTCAAGCGCACGCAGTCGCGCGAATTCTTCGACGAACTGGCAATCCTGTGTGAGAAGGAATTGAAGCGAACCGGAGAGTTCGTGATCCCCGGTATGGTGAAGCTGGTGGTGCAGCACCGTAAGGCGCGTACCGGGCGTAACCCGGCCACTGGCCAGCCGATCGAGATCGCGCCCAAGACCGTCGTCAAGGCGCGGATCATCAAGCAGTTGAAGGACGCGATTCTGCCGAAGAAGCCGACGTAGGCGACCGACGCGGACTGGCGGGAGATCTACTTCTTGAGCTTCCTCGCCAGCTCCCGAATCTCCAGTCGTTCCATCTTGAATTTTAACGTGCTCAGTGGCACGCCCAGGTAGCGCGAAGTCTGGGTGACGTTCCAGGCGTTACGCTCGAGCGCCCGCACCAGGAAGTTGCGTTCGAACGTGCCGAGCGCGCGACCCAGTAGGCTGGTGTCCGACTTGGCGCGGTCGAGTTCGACGACATGGAACTCGAAGGGCAAGTCCTCGTCCGTAATCCACTCGGTATCTGAGACCGCGACCAGCCGCTCGACCAGGTTCTCGAGCTCGCGGATGTTGCCCGGCCACCAGTAGTGCGACAGCATGCGGAGCGTCGACTCCGCGATGCCCCGCACCGGCTTGTGGAAGCGCGTGCTGTGGCGGCGGATGAAGAAGTCGACCAGCACCGGCAGGTCGTCGATGCGCTCGCGCAACGGTGGCAGCCGCACCGGGATGACGTTGATGCGATAGAACAGGTCGTCGCGGAAGGAGCCGTCCTTGACGGCCCGCTCGAGGTCAACGTGCGTGGCGGCGATCAGCCGAAAGGCGGTCCGCACCGGGCGCGTGCCGCCGACGCGTTCCACTTCACCCTCCTGGATGGCGCGCAGCAGCTTGGCCTGCAAGTCGGACTTCAGGTCGCCGATCTCGTCGAGGACCAGCGTGCC
>SXGT01781501.1_pt1 | contig 19097 bp, 17 predicted proteins | sample 3176221 | NCBI WGS metagenome assembly SXGT01 (sample SAMN11356862, study PRJNA531348) | freshwater metagenome | isolation source: freshwater sample F1-120 | place: China: Fuxian Lake, Yuxi | collected 2017-12-25
CAGCGGCAGCGCATCTGCATCGCCCGCGCTCTGGCGGTAAATCCCAAGCTGATCGTCTGTGATGAGCCTACCAGCGCCCTGGACGTTTCCGTGCAGGCGCAAATCCTGCGCTTGTTGAGGGAACTGCGGGAGCGGCGGGGCTTGAGTTATCTTTTCATCACCCACGACTTGGCGGTGGTGGCGGAACTGGCCGACCGCGTCGCCGTGATGCACCGCGGCAGGATCGTCGAACTGGGGGAAACCCGGCAGGTGTTGTTCGAGCCGACCCACGAATACACCCGGCGCTTGCTGGCGGCGGTGCCCAAGCTGAGGCTGGGCAAGTCCGGTTGGCGGCCAGCGCCGGCCGGTTGATTCAGCGCGCGGCTTCCGGCCGGTTCCGCAGCATCGTATCCAGTGCCTCGCGAACGTCCCAAGGGGTTCCCGGCGCCCCGGCCTTCTCTTGGAATCCCTCCCAAATCACCCGGTGGCTTTCCGAATCCGCGTCGCTGGCGGCGTGGAACCTTTCCAGCGTCGCCAGCGCTTTCCCCCGCACGTTGTCATCCGCATCCTCCAGGGCCGTGAACAAGGCGGCGATGGTGGCGGCGCCGGGTTGCCTGACGGCGCGCAGATTTTGCGCGGCGGCCCGGCGCACTTCCGGTTCCGGATCGTTGCCCAGCGTTTGGGCCAGGGCGGTTTCCGCCGCCGGGTCGGCATAGGCTCCCAGTTGCTCGACGCCATCGAGCCGGTGGGCGGGATCGGGGCTGTCGAGCCGCGCTAGGGCGGCGTCCACCCGCTCCTTGGCAATGGCGATCTCGTCTTCCGGCGGTTCGGGCAGGGGCTTGGGAAGTTCCGGCGGAGGCGCGGCGATTTTGGTGGGTAGCGGGGGGAGGGGAGGATTCGAGCCCGGAATTTCCCTGGGGGGGATGGCGATCTCGGCGGTGGGCGGGTTTTTCGCGGCGAGCGGAGGCTTGCTGGGCGTTAAGCGTTGTTTTCCGCCAGGCAGGCTTATCGTCGCGGCGCCCAGAATTAAAAGGGTAAAAAAAGTGATCCTCCGAAATGACATGGTGCCGCTAAGAGGGGTGGAATGTTTCGACGGTTAATACAAGTTAAAGAATGTCGGTAAATAGGATGAATGCCATCGGCAGCCGCGTGGATTCCCCGTGGGCCCATGGGTGGTTGTTTACCAAATTGGCGAGTGGTTTTTATGATCGATGCTCGGGAAAATGTCAATGATTATGGGGGCATGATTGAAATATATCCCCCAAAACTTGCAAAAAATCCGGATGCTTGGATAATTTTTGAGTCAACCTCCAATGGTTGATGCTAGGTTGTTCATTTCATCGCAACTCAGGAGCCAGAAAAATGCAAAAAACAACTCTTGGCGGCGCTGTCGGCGCTATCTTGGCGGTTATTTCTTCGGGGGCTTGGGCCGCGTGCTCGGATGTATCGGTCGACCAGTTGTCCCAAGCCATCCAGGCGGCGAACTCGGCCGGGTCCGGGCCTTGGTCCGATCCCACCACGGGAGGCTACGGATTGCCCATGTGGGCCACCATCGTGGACGAAACCGGCATGGTTTGCCAGGTCCAGACCAGCGGCTATTGGGGGGGCAACGCGGGCAACCAGGAGTGGCTGGGCAGCCGGGTGATTTCCGCGCAAAAAGCCAACACCGCCAATGCCTTCAGCACGGATTACTACGCCATCTCCACGGCCAACCTGTATAGCGCGGTGCAGCCGGGGGGTAGCTTATACGGCTTGCAGCATAGCAATCCGGTGGACGCCAGCACGGCGTATCTGGGTTCTCCCGCGCAATACGGCCTCATCGACCAGGGTAAATCCATGGATCCGCTGGTCGGAAGGAGAATCGGCGGCATCAATGTGTTCGGCGGCGGGCTGGCCCTCTACAAGTTCGACAAGTCCAATAATTCCTACAAGAAAATCGGCGCGCTCGGCGTGTCGGGCGATACCGCCTGCCGAGACCATGCCTATGCCTGGCGAATTCGCGAGGCCTTGCGTATGCACGCGGGCGGCAACGGCATAACGACCGCCAACTACGACGCGGATGGCGCGGGCCAGACCCCGCTGTTCCCCAAGGGATTGAAGGGCGATGAAATGATCATCGTCAACAAGGCATCGAATAATTACTGGAATACGTGGTCGCATCCCGCCTGTCCGGATTCCACCAAGGCCATTACCCGCGCCAACGGTACACTCAAGGTTCCGTATAAATAGAACCCACGCGCCTCGTCCCACGGAAGAAGCGGGCAGCGATGCCCGCTTTTTTTAATCCACAAGGTTCCCACTATGAAAACAAGCATTCTGGCTTTGGCCGCCGTCGGCGCGATCCTGGCGGGGGCCGCCGCGCCGGCAAGGCAGTGTTTTGGCGCCGAGGCGGTGGCGCCTTCCATGCGGCCCGATTTGACGGCCCTGTCCGCCCGGCTGGGCGCCGGCGCCATTCCGCCCACGGCCGAACAAATCGAGGAACAGCGGCGGATGGTGGGGGAACGGGTGGAGCGGGCCATTGCCTTGCTGGACAGCCGGGACACCGCTAAAAAAATAATCGGGGTGGAGCAATTGGCGGCTTATCCCACGCGGGAAGCCGAGCAAAGGCTGGCGCTAGCCCTGGCCGAGGAGGATGCGGCGGAGGTTCGCGCCGGCGCGGCGCGCGCCCTGGTTTACGTAATGGAGCCCGACCGGCAAGGCATCTCGGCCTTGCTGAAAGCCGTGGCCGATCGCCGAGCGGAGGTGCGCGCTACTGCCCTGCAAACCTTGGCGGCGTATTTGAATCGGCTGGATCGAGGATCGATCCGGTTCCGGCAAATCGTCGAAGGCGCCAAGCAACTCGCCCAATGCGGGCGTCTGGACAAGGACACCCGCGGGATGCTGGGCGAACTGGTGGCGGGGTTTCCGGAGTAACCAGGCGGAGCTTGGCCCATTCGGGAACAAGTCCTCCATGCCCTCCGGGGCAGGCTTGCCCAGCCTAGGGCGTGCTACCTTCCAGATCCGCCATGATATCGCCGATGGCGTCCCGGATGTCCTGCGGCGTGCTGCGGGCCGCGGCTTTCGCCTGAAGCCCGGCTAGAACTTTCTTGTAGCGCTTGGTGCCTTCGTCGGTACCCGCCAGAAAATCTTCCAAGGTAGACAGCGCGCTCGCGCGCACATCCTCGTTCGGGTCTTCCAGGGCGGCCAGTAGCGTCGCGATCGTATCGTCCGTGGGCTTTTCCACATAGCCGAGGCTTTGGGCGGCGGCGTTGCGGACCTCGGCCTCGGAATCGCCGATAAGCGTTTGCGCCAAGGCCAACTCAGCTTCCTTGGTGGGGAAGGCGCCCAGTTGTTCGGCGCCCTCGATCCGTTGCTCGGTGTCGGCGCTGTTGAGTTGCGCCAAGGCGGCGTCCGCCTGTTCCTTCTCGGTTTGCTCGTCGTCCTCGATTTGTTCCGGAGTCAGCGGCGGTGGGTTTTGGGCGGTTTGCGCCAGCGCCGGCAAGTTCACGGGAGGCGTGGGCGGTTGTTTATTCCGCGCGGAATCCTGGTCCGCGTCGGCGGGAGTCTCCCTGGGCGGAGGCGAAAAACTGCCCCTGATGAGTGCCACCGCGGCTGCCAGGGACAAAATCGTCAGGATAAGAAGGCTGATCCGTTTTAACGACATAGGGTTAGGGGGGGTGATCGGGGAGGTTGTCGGGAAAGCCGCCGATGGCGCTTGGGGTGGCCAGTGAGGCCCCGTGGCGCATCGCTAGGAGCCATAGTTTACCAGTTAATGGGCAATGCTTAGGCGGAATCGCGGGGGGGAAACCGGCGGGGCGGTTGCCCGCCCGGCCGGTTGGCGGCTGGAAATGCCGGCTCAGTAAAGGATGATGGCGCCTTGGGCCTGATCCTTGTTGGGCGTGTTGGGGCAGGCGGGATGCAACCAGCCTTGCGCGTTCACGGGGACGGTGGCGCCGCCGCTCCGGTTGATGACGATCTCATCGCCCTTGGCGCCGCCGAGGTTGACGGGGTTGCCCTGCGCGTCGAAGTTGGCGTTGGTGAAGCCGGCCGGAACGTTGTCCAGCCCCAGGTTTTGGCGGATTTTCCAGGCGACCGTATGGTCGGTGCAGGAGGTGTCGCCGCTGACGCCGATGGCGCCGATCTTGACCTTGGATTGGTTGTACAGGGCGAGTCCGCCGCCGAAAACGTTGATGCCGCCGACGCGCTTGCCGGTCATGGGATCGTTCGCGCCGCCGAACTTTCTCACGCCGCCGGCATAAGCGGTTTGCGCGTCCACGGGATTGCTGTGTTGCAGCCCGAACAGGCTGCCACCCGGTTGCACCGTGGCGTAGAGGATGCCGCTGGAAATCGCGTAGCCGTCCAGGCTGAAGGCGTTGGCGGTGTTGGCTTTCTGGGTGGAAATCACCCGGCTGCCTAGCCAGCTCAGGTTGCCTATGGGCTTCCCGGCGGTCGGGGTGGAGGTGTTGACCACGAAGCAGACCCGGCCGAATTCATCGACCATGGTGACCCACATCTCCAACCCGAAGCCGCCGTTATTCTTGGTGTGGACTACGGTGTTGGCTATTGCCGCTACCGTGCCGCGATCTACGTCCGCGCAGGCCGCCATGGCCTGCCCGTGGGTTAAGCCCAGCGCGAGCAATACAGCGGCGCCGGTGGTTTTCATTAACATGATTTAGCCTCTTTGTTTTGTGTTTGCGTGTATACACGGGGTTTGGGATGGTCGGGGGGCCGCCCTTCGACGCAGCGCCCCGCGCGTATTATAAAATTTAAGCCGGGTCTTGTTGTTGAGTGAAAATACGGGGGTTAATGAGGGTCATGGGCTTGCCGTTCGACGCGGAGCCCGGTTTTTCCTCAATGCGCCGCTGGGGTTGAGCGCCGGGAAGTCCAGAACACGCCCTCCGGCAGTTGGCCGCCGGACCCTGTGGCTTGCCGGCCGGCGACTTTATCGAGCAGGCTGTAAATCGATCCGGCGGCTTTGATCTCCTCCGGGCCGAAGTTTGCCACCCGGCCCTCGCAATAATGCTTTCTCAAGGTATTCCGAACCTTTTCGTCGGATTCTTGCGTCAGGGGCGCCACCTTGCTCCAGGCGGCGTCCGACTCGCAGATCAGTTTTTTCGCCGTATCGGCCATTCCGAAAAAGCCGTTCAGCGTCGCTTCGTTGGCCTTGGCCCAATCCCCGCGGAATATGTAGCCCAAGGCGGGCACGTCGACATTCACGCCCAGCCCTCGGGTAATGCTTCGGCCATCCAGCACGCGGCGATAGCCCAGGGCTTCCAGTTTGGCCGCGTAGTTCCAGTAATTCAGCACCGCGTCGAGCTTGCCCTGTTGCAATTGCTGATTGAGGAGGGGTGGGGCGCCGAAGGTTTTTTCCACCGCCCGGTCCAGGTCCAGATGATTCGCCTCGCGGGCCAGGGCGCGCAGCAGCAGCCAGTTCTTGTCCAGGCCGCCGCCGGCGATGCCCAGACGTTTGCCCTTGAGATCGGCGATACCCTGGATGGGCGAATCGGCCGGCACCATCAGGGCGCCGTGGCTGGTGGAATAGGGCGAAAAGGCGAAATCCAGCCCTTGTTCGCGCTGGTTGGCGACCCAAATCCAGTCGCCGACGATCAGGTCCACGCTGTTGCCCTGTAGCGCGATTTTGCCCGCTTCGGGGCTGGCGAGCCGGGTCGGTTCTAGCGTGATGCCCCGGGCTTTATCCAGCCCCTCCGACTGGATGGCCGCGATTTCCCAATTCAGGGTGCCGAACGCGAGCACGCCGATACGGAGGGGGCGGGGGGACGATACCTCGGCTAGGGCCGGATTGACGAGGGTCAGCAAAAGCAGGAATAGGGCGGAAATTCGGCTGCGCATGGGAGTTTTCGTCCACGGTGGGTAAACCGAATATTCTAGCGCCGCCCGGTGGGGTAGAGGAGGGGGCGCGGCTTGCGTTTGCCGGCGGGGTCGAGTTAAATGCTGCGCAATAATCAACCCCCACGGTCCCGACGCTCCCGCAACGTGCTCGCCATCCCGAAATCCTTCCTCGCGCGCGGCTCGCTGGGCTCGTTGGGAATCAAAATAATCACCGTCGGCCTTGCCTTCGTCACCCAACTGCTATTGGCTCGGCTGATGGGCGCCGGGCAGTACGGCGTTTATGTGTACGCGCTGACCTGGCTGAATGCCTTGGGGCTGTTCGCGCGGCTGGGTACCGACGGACTCCTGACCCGTTTCGCCGCGGCCTATGTCGCCGAGGGGAAATGGGCGTTGCTGCGGGGATTGGTGCGCTTTGGCTACCGTTCCGTAGGCTTGGCCAGCCTCGGGTTTGGCTTGGTGGCCCTGGCCGCTATTTGGGCATTGCGTGTCGATCTGGGGCCGGATCGGTACTCGACCTTTTTGGCCGCCCTGGTCCTGTTGCCGATTTCCACGCTGTGGAGCGTTGGCCAGTCGCTGTTGTTCGGCTTGAAGCGTCCTTGGCGGGCCCAGCTACCCGAACCCATTTCGCGATTGCTGATGCTTCCGCTGATCGGCGCGGTGTATTGGCATTTCGGGACTTTGTCGGCGGTGCCGACCATGCTGTGCGGGGCCGCCGCGGGTCTGGCGGCGCTGGTGCTCGGCACTTATTGGCTGCGCCGCGCGTTGCCTCGGCCGCTTTCGCCCGTGGCGGCCGTAAGCGCCGCGGGCGATTGGTTCGCTGTCGCCATGCCCATGCTGCTCATGGCTTTCCTGCGCATGCTGCTGAGCCAAAGCGATATTCTGCTCATCGGCTGGTTGCTGAACGACGCCGGGGCCGCGGGCATCTACGCCGTGGCGACCCGATTGGCGGAATTGACGACCTTCGGCCTGCAAGCCGCGAATACCACCCTAGCGCCGACCATCGCGGAGCTTCACGCCACCCGCCAACACGGACGCTTGCAAGACGCGGTCACCCGTTCGACCCGCGCGGTGTTCGCCTTCACCGTGGCGGCGAGCCTAGGGCTGGCGCTGTTCGGAGAGCCGATCCTGGCGGTTTTCGGCCCCGAATTCACGGCGGCTTATCCGCCCTTGCTGATTTTGCTGGCCGGGCAAACCGTCAATGCCGCGACCGGATCGGTGGGATATCTGATGACCATGACCGGGCACCAGCGAGAGGCGGCTTGGCTGGTCGCCATCGCCGGGACGCTGACCGTCGCGCTTAATTTCACGCTGATTCCCCGGTTCGGCATCCAGGGTGCCGCGATCGCCAACGCCACTGGGATGAGCCTGGTGAATCTGGCGATGCTGGCCTACGTCGGAATACGCCTGAAAATCAACTCCACGGTGTTTCGGAGGATGGGTTATGGTCCGGCCTGATTTCTTCATTATTGGGGCGCCCAAGTGCGGCACCACCGCGTTGAGCGAATATTTGCGCCAGCATCCCGCGATAGGGTTTTCCGAGCCCAAGGAACCGGTTTATTTCTGCGCCGATTTTCCCGAGCTTCGCAATTTTACTGACGAGGCCGCGTACTTGGAGCAATGTTTCGGCCATTGCGGGGATATGGGTTATCAGGCCGTTGGCGAAGGTTCGACCGCCTATTTTTTGTCGGAAGCGGCGGTGCCTAATATTCTGGAGTTCGCGCCGAACGCTAGGTTCATCGTCATGCTGCGGAATCCGGTGGACATGATTCCCGCGTTTCATGCCCAAATGCTACTGGGCCTTGAGGAGGATGTGGCCGATTTTGCCAAGGCCTGGGCGTTACAGACGCGACGGGCGCGAGGGGAATGTCTGCCCAAGTTCAATCGCGAACCCACGATTCTGCAATACGCTAAGCTCGGTAAACTGGGTTCGCATCTACGGCGGATTAGCGGCCAAGTACCCGAAGGGCGGCTTAAAACGATCCTGTTCGAGGATTTCGTCGCCGACACGCGGAAGGTTTACGAGGAGGTCTTGGCGTTTCTTGGCGTTCCCGGAGACGGCAGGGTGGAGTTTCCCAAAATCAACGAACGCCAAGCCATTCGGGTGCGATCACTCTACCAATTCGGCCATCGCCCGCCGGAATCGCTCATGAAACTGGTGTCCGTCTGCAAGCGGGTATTCGGTATTGAAAGGTTGAATATCGTGCCTAGGATGCTGGAATGGAATGTTAAGCAGGCACAACGTAAAACCTTGTCGTCCCCTATGCGCAATACTCTGATCGCCGAGTTTTCCGAGGATATTGATCTTCTGTCCTCGCTGCTCGGGCGGGATTTGTCGCATTGGAAGGCTTGAGGGGTATTGTGTCCGGTATTTCGATTACCTGCGTTATTTCCAGCTTGGGCTGCGGCGGCGCCGAGCGGGTGATGGCCAATTTGACTCGGCGGTTGGCGGCGCTGGGGTATGGCGTGACCCTGTTGACCCTCGACGCGACCATTCCCGATCATTTCGCGTTATCCCCAGCGGTCGGCCGGCGTACCTTGCCGGAACAAGCCATCACCAGTTGCCGCTGGTTCGACTGGCGATCCCAGCGCGCGCGGAATGCCGGTTTGCGCGAGGCGATCCTGCGGGAGCGTCCCCGGCTGGTGATTAGCTTTCTCGATAGCGTGAATATCTCGGTATTGATGGCTTTGTCCGGTTCCGGCATTCCCGTGATCGTCGCCGAGCATACCGATCCGCGTTTCCATGACATCGGCTGGCGCTGGTCCTTGCTGCGCCGTTTCTGGTATCCGCGGGCGGCTCGGGTAGTTATGTTGACGGAGGGAACCCGGCAATGGGCGGAATCGCAATGGCCCCGTTGGCGTGCTACCGCGATTCCGAATGCTGTCGAGCCCATGGGCGACGGCGTTGAATCGCCGCGGCCGGAGTTTTTCGGCGCTAGAACCGTTCTGGCCATGGGACGCCTCGGACCCGAAAAAGGCTACGATCGCCTGTTACGGGCTTTCGCCGATCTGGCCGGCCGTTTTCCCGGCTGGAAATTGGTCATTTTCGGCGAAGGCGCCGAGCGGGCCGCGCTGGAACGGTCGATTGCCGATTTCGGCCTCGGCGGGCGGGTCGAACTGCCGGGTATCGTGGCGAATCCGGGGAGTATCCTGCCGAGCGCGGATTTGTTCGTGCTGTCGTCGCGTTTCGAGGGGTTTCCCATGGCCCTGGCCGAAGCCATGGTGTGCGGGGTTCCGGTAGTCGCCTTCGACTGTCCCAGCGGACCCGCCGAGATCATCCGGGATGGCGTCGATGGCCTGCTGGTGCCCCGCGACAATGTGGACGCCTTGCGGGCCGCCATGGCTAGGCTCATGGGCGACGAAGCGGAACGGCGGCGCCTTGGGGAGCGCGGGCGGGAAGTGGCGGAACGGTTTGCTCCGGAACGGATCGTGGGGATGTGGCGGGACTTGATCGAGGAAGTCGTTGGCTCCCGCGATCCGGCCGGAAATCAGGGGTAGTCCCGTGCGCGTATTGTTTTTTATCGCCGCTCTCGATGCCGGCGGCGCGGAGCGGGCCGTGTCGCGGCTGGCGAATGCCTGGGTGGAGCGGGGTTGGGAGGTCGTCGTGGTGACCTTGGCCGCAGCCGGCGCGGATTTTTTTCCGCTGTCCCCGGCGATCCAGCGGGTGGGATTGGATGCGCTGGCGGATTCGGCGCATGTGTTCGAGGCCCTGGCCCGCAACGTCCGCCGTCTCGCCAAGCTCAGGAACACCGTGGCCGAACGGCGGCCGGATGTGGTGATCGGCTTTTGCGATCGCGCCAATATTCTCGCCCTGGTGGCGACTTGGGGCCTGGGCGTCAAGGTCATCGTCTCGGAGCGCACCGATCCCGCCCAGCACGCCATCGGCGAGTTCTGGTCTTGGGCGCGGCGGCGGGTTTATCCACGGGCGAGCGCCGTCGTGGTCCAGACCGAGGCGGTAAAGCGTTGGCTGGAACGGGAAATCCCGGCGGCGCGGACGGTGGCGATCCCCAATCCGGTGTGGAGGGCGGCGCTTCCGCCAGCGGCGCGGCGCGAGGGGGATAGTCTCGAGGTCGTGGGCGTGGGGCGGCTCGGCTACGAAAAAGGGTTCGATTTATTGCTGAATGCCTTTGGGCTGGTGGCGGAAAGGTTTCCGGACTGGCGCTTGCGTATCGTCGGCGACGGCGACCGCCGCGGTGAACTCGAAGCCCTGGCCGCGCGGTTGGGGCTCGCCGGGCGGGTGGCCTTCACGGGCAAGGTTCCCAACCCGGAAGATTACATGCACCGGGCTGCTCTGTTCGCGCTGCCTTCCCGCTACGAGGGGTTTCCCAACGCCTTGCTGGAAGCCATGGCCTGCGGCCTGCCGGCCGTTAGCTTCGATTGCCCGAGCGGCCCCGCGGCGATTATCCGCCACGGCTTGGACGGCCTCTTGGTCCCGGCCGAGGATGTGCCGGCGTTTTCCGCCGCGCTAGCGGAATTGATGGCGGACGCCGGGAAGCGCGAATTCCTGGGCGGTAACGCCCGCGCCGTGCTGGACCGGTTCGGCCCGGAAAACATCCTTGGGCAATGGGAAGCATTGATGACGGAGGTTACGGTATGAGTGGTCACGGGTTGGAAGTGGCGGCGGGGAATCGGTTCGAGTTCGGCGCCAATTGGCGAAGATTCCTGGGTGGTTTGAACGAGGCGCGTATCGAAGCCGGCAAGGCGTCCTTGCGGGATCTGCTGGAAGAGGAAACCCTGGAAGATAAAACTTTCCTGGACGCGGGTTCCGGCAGCGGCCTCGCCTCGCTGGCGGCGCGGCTGTTGGGCGCGCGGGTGCATTCCTTCGACTACGATCCGCAATCGGTGGCCTGCACCCTGGAACTCAAGCATCGATATTTTCCCGATGATACGCGCTGGACGGTAGAGTCGGGGTCGGTGCTTGACACGGCTTATCTCGACGGCCTGGGGTCGTTCGATATCGTATATTCCTGGGGGGTTTTGCATCATACCGGGGAAATGTGGCGGGCACTGGGCTGGGTTTCGGGATTGGTCAAGCCGGGCGGAAAACTATATATCTCCATTTATAACGACCAGGGCCGGACCAGCCGGCATTGGCGCGCGTTGAAACGCCTATATAACAGGTATGCCTGGCTGCGCCCGGTATTGATCGGCTATACGCTGGTACGCCAATGGGCGCTTACCATCGCGCGGGATAGCTTGTCCGGCCAGCCTTTGCGCTCCTGGAATAGTTATCGGGACACCGGCCGGGGTATGTCGCCTTGGTACGATGCCATCGATTGGATTGGCGGTTTTCCCTTCGAGGTCGCCAAACCCGAGGAGATATTCGATTTCTGCCGAACCCGGGGTTTCGAACTGGCGCGGTTGAAAACCCTGGGTGGCGGGAGCGGTTGCAACGAATTCGTATTCGTCAAGCGAGCCGAGTAGCCGATGCGGAAAATTATTTTCCTGGCCCGTTCCCTGGGGCATGGCGGGGCCGAGCGGCAGTTGGCCTTGCTGGCGAACCGCCTAGCCGCCGCCGGACGCGAAGTCGCGGTGGCGGTGTTTTATCCGGGCGGCGGCTTGGAAGCCGAACTCGACGCGGGTGGTGTGCCGGTGGATTCCTTGGTCAAGCGGGGCCGCTGGGATGTCGTGGCATTTTTCATCGGCCTCCATCGTTATGTCCGGGCGCGCGGCCCCGCGATCCTGCATGGCTATCTGCCGGTGCCCAACGTGTTGGCGGCGCTGCTGAAAATGTTCATTCCCGGCCTGCGGGTGGTGTTCGGCGTGCGGGCCTCGAATCTCGACACGGGACATTACGATAGGCTATCCCGCTGGATGTTCCGCCTCGAAAAGTATTTGTCCCGGCGCGCCGATCTGATTATTGTCAATTCGCGATCCGGCCGGGATTACCATCTGCGGCAAGGTTTCCCCGCCGCGAAGCTGGCCGTGATTCCCAACGGCATCGACACCGAGCGCTTCCGGCCCGATCCCGAGGCCCGCGCGGCGACCCGCGCGGCCTGGGGCATAGCCGAGAACACGGCGCTGATTGGCCTGGTCGGCCGCCTCGATCCCATGAAAGACCATGACACGTTTCTGCGCGCGGCGGCGCGGTTTTCGCGGGTCCGTTCCGAGGCGCGGTTCGTGTGCCTGGGCGGTGGCGCCGCGGCCTATCGAGCCCGCCTGCGCGCCCATGCCCATGAGTTGTCCATCGCGGACAAGATCAATTGGCTGGAGCCCCGCGAGGATATGCCGAGGGTCTATCCGGCCCTGGACGTGCTGGCCTCGTCGTCCGCCTATGGCGAGGGATTTTCCAACGTCATCGGCGAGGCGATGGCTTGCGGCGTTCCCTGCGCCGTGACCGATGTCGGCGATTCGGCCTGGATCGTCGGCGACACCGGCCGCGTGGTTCCGGCGGGCGATCCGGACGCGCTGGCCGCGGCCTGGGCGGACCTGCTGGAACGCTCTCCGGAGCAGCGGGCGGCATTGGCTGTCCGCGCCCGGACCCGCGTCGTGGAGAACTTCGGAGTGGAGGCCCTGCTGCGCGACACCCTGGCCGCGCTGGAGTCGCTGGAATGATCAGGGTTTGCCATATCATCAGCGGACTCGGCACCGGCGGCGCGGAGATGATGCTCAACAACCTGGCCGGGAGGATGGATCGGACGCGGTTCGAACCGTCGGTGGTTTCGCTGGTCGACAGGGGAACCTTGGGCGGGCGGATCGAACAGGCCGGCGTCCAGGTTCGGGTGCTCGGCATGAAGCGGGGAATACCCTCGCCATCCGGCTTGTTCGCCTTGCGGAAAATCTTGCGGGAACTAAGGCCCGACCTGATCCAGGGGTGGATGTATCACGGCAATCTGGCCGCTACCCTGGGCGCGGCCTTGCTCGGCGGGAACGTGCCGGTGGTGTGGGGCATCCATCATTCGCTTTACGACATCGCCAAGGAGCGTCCCTTGACGCGGGCGGTGATTCGGCTGTGCGCCCGCCTGTCCCACCGGCCGGCGGCCACGGTTTACGTCAGCCGCCTGAGCGCTACGCAACACGCGGACTTCGGTTTTCGCGCCGAGGGTTCGCTGGTCATCCCGAACGGTTTCGATTGCGAGCGGTTCCGGCCCGACCCGGAGCGCGGGGCGAGGCTACGGCGCGAATTGGGCATCGCCGCGGATCGGGTGTTGATTGGCCTGATCGCGCGCTACCACCCCATGAAAGACCACGGCAATTTCTTGCGGGCGGCGGCAAGGCTGGCCGCGTCCCGGCCCGAGGCCCAGTTCCTCCTGACCGGCACCGGCGTCGATTCGGACAACGCGGAATTGCGCGGGATGGCCGAAAGCCTAGGGCTGTCCGGGCGGATCGGCTTGCTCGGTGAACGCGGGGATGTCGCCGATCTCATGACGGCCCTGGACATCCTGTGTGTGAGTTCTTCCCATGGCGAGGCGTTTCCCATGGTGGTGGGCGAGTCCATGGCCTCGGGCGTGCCCTGCGCGGTGACGGACGTGGGCGACGCGGCCTGGATGGTGGGCGACACCGGCCGGGTGGCGCCGACTAGGGATGCCGAGGCTCTGGCCGCGGCCCTCGCGGAATTGGTCGATCTGGGCGCCGAGGGCCGACGCGCGCTGGGAATCGACGCACGCCAACGGATACGGGACGAATTTTCCCTGGAGCGGAGCGTGGCGGCCTACCAGTCCGTATATGAACGCCGTGCTGGCCGGTAGCGGCTACCGAATCGGCTTGACGCTGGGCGTTCTGGGGCTATGGGCCGGCCTTCTAGCGGGGCCGGCGAGGCTGCCGGAGAGCGGCGTTATGCTCTTGGTGGTCGAGGCCGCCGCGATGCTGGCCCTGCTGCGCTGGATAACTCCGGTTCGCGAGCAGGCCATCGCGCTTGGGTTGTATCTCGCCGCCCTGCCGGTTTACACGCTACAGATATTGCTGGCGCGGACTCTGCCTCAATGGGCGGATAATTTTTCCGACTCCACCCGCTATGACCTGAACGCCCGCGCCCTGTGGCGCCATTGGCGGGGCGAGGCGGTGTCCTCCGCCGATTTCATGCTCAAGGGACTGGAACACAACGGTATCGCCGAGTGGCTGCCGGGCGGCTCCCAAGGCTACGCCGAGGTGTTCGGCATGGGGCGTTATTTCTACCAGCTTTATCTGGCGGGAATTTACGCCTTGGCCGATGGCTCGCGGGATACCGCCGTGTTCGCCAACACGATTTTCCTGGCGGGCGGCGCGGCCGGGGTTTTCCTGCTGGCCCAAGCCTTGTTCGGCTTGCGGCGGGCCGCGCTATTGGCCGCCGCGCTGACGATTCTCGACACCAATTTCGCCGTATGGGGCTCGGTATTGCTGCGGGACACCCTGATCGTTTTTCTGGTTGTGCTAGGTTTTCTGGGTTGTGTCCGTTTAATCAAGCGCGAGGGGCGGCGCGGACAGGCACTGCTGATTTGCGGCGGCGCGCTGAGCCTGCTCGCCGTGGTGCGCTTCAACGCGGTGGTGGCCTTGGCCCTCGCGGCGGTGGGCGCGGCAAGGCCGGGGTTAAGGACATCGCGCACGGGCAAGGCGCCGTTGCTGCTCGCCGGAGCGGCGCTGCTCTGTTTCGCCTTGGCGGTGCTGACGATGCCGGGCGCTCGCACTGCGTGGGAAAACAGCCTGCCGGGGCGGCTGGTCGAGGAAAACCTGCGGATACTCGGTAGCGCGGCCCTGGTCGTCGATGCCGCTAGCGGCACCGGCGCCGCTGGCCACAACGCCAAGGTCAACGATGTCCGCCGGCAATGGCATTCCGATCTGCGCGAACAGCCCCTAGGCTGGCTGGCCTTGCGCGCCGCCGCCCGGACGCTGATGGGGCCGTATCCCTGGGTGGCCTTGACCCGCGGCATTTCCGGAACCAACTTCTACGAACTGATGTACCCCGGGATGGCGCTGTGGCTGGGGATGTTGCCGTGTTTTTTGTATGCCTTGTGGAAGCTGCCCATCCGCGGCGATCCCGCCGTGGCGCTCTGCTTGATTTGGCTCGCGCTGGAGGCCGGTTTCTATATCGTCGGTTATGGTGAGTTTTCCGGACGCGAGCGCATGATGGCTCAGCCTTTGTTGTGGATTTTCGCGGCGCGGGGGTTCGCTGATCTGTTTCCCGGCTGGCTTCCGGCGGCGGCAACGATGAAAATGCCGGCTTTGGTTTTGGCTGTTTTTCCCCGCCGCTGGCGGCGTTTTCCCAAGATGTAAACGATATGTGTGGATTCACCGGATTTTTTGGGCTGGGCGCCGGACGCGGCGGCGACGCGGCGGCCGTTCTCAAGCGCATGTGCGACACGTTGGTCCATCGTGGCCCGGACGACAGCGGCCTGTGGATGGACGGCGAGGCCGGCATCGGCCTCGGCCATCGCCGCCTGTCCATCATCGATCTCTCGCCCGAGGGCCATCAGCCCATGCGCTCGGCTTGCGGGCGCTATGTCGTCGCCTTCAATGGCGAGATTTACAATTTTCAGGACTTGCGCGCCGAACTCGAAGGCAGCAGCGCGGCTCCGGCCTGGCGCGGCCATTCCGACACCGAGGTCATGCTGGCGGCCATCGCCCACTGGGGGCTGGATAACGCCTTGCGGCGGATGGCCGGGATGTTCGCCTTCGCCCTGTGGGACAGGGTCGAACGGACCCTGCACCTGGTCCGCGACCGTTTGGGCGAAAAGCCGCTTTATTACGGCTGGGCGGGTGGCGGATTGCTGTTCGGTTCCGAACTCAAGGCTTTGCGGGCGCATCCGGATTGGCGAGGCGAAATCGACCGCGAGGCCCTGGCCCTGTTTCTCCGCCACGGCTACGTCCCCGCCCCGCGCACCATCCATTCCGGAGCCTACAAGCTCGAACCGGGCGCGATCCTGTCCCTGAGCGCCGAGGCGCTCGCGCCGGGCCGGGATTTCTCGCCCTTTCCCGAGGTGGAAGCCCGCTGGCGTCCGCGCCGGTACTGGTCCGCGCGGCGGATTGTTAGCGAGGGTGTGGCCGATCCCTTGCGGCTCGACGATGGCGAGGCCGTGCAGCGCCTCGACGCGCTGCTTCGCCAATCGGTGGCCGGCCAGATGGTGGCGGACGTGCCCTTGGGGGCGTTTCTATCCGGCGGGATCGATTCCTCGACCGTGGTCGCCTTGATGCAGGCGCAAAGCCCCCGGCCCGTGAAAACCTTCACCATCGGCTTCCACGAGCGGGACTTCAACGAGGCCGAATACGCCAAGGCGGTGGCGCGGCACCTCGGCACCGAGCATACCGAGCTTTACGTGAGCCCGGACGAGGCCCGCTCGGTCATACCCAAGCTGCCCGCCTTGTACGACGAGCCTTTCGGCGATTCCTCGCAAATTCCCACTTTCCTGGTTTCTGGACTCGCCCGGCGGCATGTCACGGTGAGCCTGTCGGGGGATGGCGGCGATGAATTATTCGCGGGCTATAGCCGATACGCCACCGCGATGGACGTATGGGGCCGGGTCGGTGGCGTGCCCTTGCCCTTGCGCCGCGGCGCGGCATGGTTGCTGGGCCGGTTTTCCCCGAGGCAATTGGACGCCATGCTCAAGGCGCCGTCCCGCCTGTTGCCCGCGCGCCACCGCCAGCGCTTGCGCGGCGAATGGCTGCGGCGCATGGCGGAGAATTTCGGCGCGCCGAACGCGGCGAATTTCTACCGTTATCTGGTTTCCCAATGGAAAGATCCCGCCGACGTGGTGATAGGCGCCGCGGAACCCGTGGGCGGCATAGTCGGTTCTTGGGCCTGGACGGGTTTGCCCACCCTCGCCGAGGCGATGACTGCGGTGGACCTGACGACCTATCTGCCCGACGACATCCTGGTAAAGGTGGATCGGGCCGCGATGGGCGTGAGCTTGGAAAGCCGGATTCCGCTGCTGGACCATCGGGTGGTGGAATTCGCCTGGCGCTTGCCCCTGGGCCTGAAAGTCCGGGACGGCAAGGGCAAATGGATACTGCGGCGGGTATTGGGGCGCTATGTGCCGGAGGAGCTTTTCGAGCGCCGCAAAATGGGCTTCGGCGTTCCCATCGATAGCTGGTTGCGGGGTCCGTTGCGGGATTGGGCCGAGGCGCTGCTCGACGAGGAGCGCTTACGCCGGGAAGGCTATTTCGACCCAGAACCGATCCGGGAGGTCTGGCGGGAACATTTGGCGGAAGAATCCGACCGCTCCTACTACCTCTGGAACGTCCTCATGTTCCAGTCCTGGCTGGAAGCCCTGCCTTGAAGAAGCTCCTGTTTTTCTGCGCCGAGGATTGGTTCGTGTGCTCCCACTGGCTGCCACACATCGCGGCGGCCCGCGAGGCCGGTTACCAAGTCTGGGTCGCGACCCGCGTGCGTAACCACGGCGCCGCGATCGAGTCCCTGGGCGCGCGGGTGGTTCCGCTCGACATCTCCCGCCGGGGACTCAATCCCTGGTCCGAATTCAAGCTGCTCGCCGAGCTGGTCCGGCTGTATTGGCGCTTGCGGCCCGATCTCGCCCATCACGTCGCCATGAAGCCGGTGGCCTATGGCACGCTCGCCGCCCGTTTGAGCGGAACCCCCGCCATCGTCAACTATATGTCCGGGTTGGGCTGGCTGTTTACGTCGGATGCTCTCAAGGCGCGGTTGCTCAGGCCATTGGCGCGGGTGGCGCTGAGGCGGCTGCTGGCGGCGGGGCGGGTGATCGTGGAAAACCCCGACGACCGCGCCCAAATGCTAGCGCTAGGCGTGGAGCCGGAACGCTTGAGCCTGATCCCCGGGGCGGGCGTGGACCTGGTGGAGTTCAGCCCCCACGCGGAACCCGCCGGGCCGCCGTTGGCGGTGCTGCCGGCGCGCATGTTGTGGACCAAGGGCGTGGGCGAATTCGTGGAAGCCGCGCGGCGCTTGCGTGCGGAAGGCGTAGCCGCCCGGTTCGCGCTGGTGGGCGATCCGGACCCGGAGAATCCCGCTTCCGTCCCGGCCGGGCAACTCGAAGCCTGGCAGCGCGAAGGCGCGGTGGAATGCTGGGGGCGGCGCGACGACATGGCCGACGTGTTGGCAAAGGCGAACCTCGTCTGCCTGCCGTCCTATCGCGAAGGCTTGCCCAAGGCTTTGCTCGAAGCCGCCGCCGCCGGCCGGGCCATCGTCACCACCAATACCCCCGGCTGCCGGGAAGTCGTCCGCGACGGCGACAACGGGCTGCTGGTTCCGGCCAGGGATGCCGGGGCTTTGGCGGATGCCTTGCGCGCCTTGATCGCCGACCGGCCCCTGCGGGAAAAGATGGGGCGGCGCGGCCGGGCAATCGCCGAGGTGGAATTCTCGGTGGCGCGTGTCACGAAGGAGACCCTGGCGGTTTACGCCGCCTTGTTGCCCTAACCGGGCCGGGGTTCGATGATAACGAAGTGATACAGCCCTTGGAATGCGCCTAGGCGCGAACCGCATCGGTCGCGGGCGATGCGCTTCCCTTGGTTCGGCGCATCCTAACGACTCAAGCCGAGGCGCGGGGACGCGCCGCTCGTTTCCCAGCTTCAATTTCCCAACACCACCCGCCCCAGCCATTCCGCCGTCGCGATACCCTGGTAGGCCGAGCCGGCCACGATGGACGCCATTCCTCTTGCCCGGAACAGCATTGCGAACGCGGCCATCCGCCCCAGCGCATCGGCCGCGAACGATGCGCTTCCCTTCGTTCAGCGCATCCAATAATTGCTCGCCCGCCGTGGCTTAGCCGTCCATCGCCATGGCCAGTTCCAGGCACTTGCCGTCGGGGATGAACAAAGCGGCGGAATTAACGGATGGCCAGACCGATCCCGCCACCGGATCGCGCGGCCCGCCGCTGAACCCGCCGCGGATTCGGCGGTCTGTATCCATTAGGCCGCTCGCGGGAACGCCATCCCCGGAGGCCGGGACAACCACAACAACAACCGTTCCGAGGAGGATCAACCCATGAAGACCAGCCACATCATGTTCGGCGGCATTGCCTTTGCCGTGGTGGCCGAAGCTTTTCTATTGATGAACAACCATAGGGTGGAGGATGGCTGGGAAACTTTCCGCGACGCCCACCACTGCACCCCCGTGGCCGCGACCGACGGCAGCAACCGGGCCGGCTACCAATGCGATGACGGCCAGGTGCATTACCGTTGGCGGCAGATGCGCTGAGCGGGGGGGCGAGGCGGGGACGCGAGCGCCCGCTCAGTTCCCCGCCACCGTGATCTTGTCGATCAGAATCGATCCCGTCCGGGTGTTGCCGCGCATATCCACGTCGTTGCCCACCGCCTGTATCCCCATGAACATCTCGCGCAAATTGCCGGCGATGGTGATTTCCTCGACTGGATACTGGATCGCGCCGTTCTCCACCCAGACTCCGGCCGCC